>Ga0181530_10000324_pt1 | contig 61016 bp, 60 predicted proteins | sample PEATcosm2014_Bin_42_FD_119769 | JGI IMG/M metagenome (GOLD analysis project Ga0181530, IMG submission 119769) | Peatland microbial communities from MTU Mesocosm Facility, Houghton, MI, USA - PEATcosm2014_Bin10_60_metaG | ecosystem: Environmental > Terrestrial > Soil > Wetlands > Peat | place...
AGACCCTGCTTGACGCGCTACCCCTGGCGAAGGAGAAACTCATGGCTGCTTGACGACAGGCGACACTCAGAAAGGCTCAAACCGCCAACAACGTCTGTCAGATCAAGTCTGAATTAATACAAGTACTGGGCCCCCTGGGCCTGGTATTGGGAAAACCCAGCCCTGCCCACGAGGCGAGCTATGACGCTATCGTCGCCCGGCTGCGACAGTCGCTTCGGGGCATGACCACCGTATTCACGCACAATCCCTGGGGCGAATACGGGCATGAGGAGCACACCCTCGTCCATGCCGCGGTGAACGCGCTCAAGCAGGAGTGCGGGTTCGATCTCTACATCTCGCCCTATGTCGGCGGCGCCATGCTCAACCTCTGCCGCGAGGTCATCGACAGCGGGATCAACCGGGTCGTGCGGTTTCGGATAGATCAGGTCGCCATCGCGACCATCGCGGAGCTCTACCGCAAGCACGGCGTGTGGACCTGGTTTCACAACTGGGACTGGCCGGACGAGGAAAGCTTTTTTCGCTTGGGCTCCGAAGGTCGCATTCGGACACGCTCCCTGCCCTTCGAGGTCATCGACACCCCGCCGCACGAGCAAAAGTAATTTTCCCAGCGGTTTTTCAGGCTGAGACGGCGCGCGCCGTCTCTATAAGTTCGAGCCATGCGCCTTGCCGATTTCGACTTCGAGTTGCCGCGCGAGCGGATCGCCGTCAGGCCGTCCGAGCCGCGCGACGCGGCGCGCCTCCTGATCGTGCCGGCGGAGGGCGCGTTCGAGGATCGACGCATCACCGATTTGCCGGATCTGCTGCGAGCCGGCGACCTCCTGGTGTGCAACGACACCAAGGTGATCCCGGCGCGGCTGGTCGGCTCGCGCGGCGCGGCGACGGTCGAGATCACGCTGGCGCACGATCTCGGCGGTGGCAGTTGGCAGGTTTTCGCCAAGGGGGCGCGCCGGCTGCATCCCGGCGACCGCATCGTCTTCGCCGTGGATTTTGTCGCTGAGGTAATAGCGAAAGAGGCGGATGGCCTGGTGATACTTCGCTTCGGTCTCGAGGGCGAAGCGTTTGCCGCCGCGCTCGAGCGACACGGCGCGATGCCGCTACCGCCCTATATCAAGCGGCCGCGAGGCGGCGATCCGGCGGACCGCGAGAGCTATCAAACGATCTTCGCGCGCGAAGCCGGCGCGGTCGCGGCGCCGACCGCCAGCCTGCATTTCACCCCAGCGCTGCTCGAAGCGATCCGCGCCCGTGGCGCTGAGCTGGCGACCGTCACCTTGCATGTCGGGCCGGGGACGTTCCGGCCGGTCAAGACCGACGATCCGCGCGAGCACCGCATGCACGGCGAATGGGGAGTCATTACCGCCGAGACCGCCGAGCGCATCCGCGCCGCGAAGGCACGTGGCGGCCGCATCATCGCTCTCGGCACGACCAGCCTGCGCCTCCTCGAAAGCGCCGCCAACGAGGTCGGCGAGGTCATGTCGTTCGCCGGCGAGACGCGGCTGTTTATCCTGCCCGGCTACCGGGTCCGCACGGCCGATCTCTTGCTGACCAATTTCCACCTGCCGCGGTCGACGCTGTTCATGCTGGTGGCGGCGCTCGCCGGGATCGACCGCATCAAGGCCGCCTACGCGCACGCGAGCGCGGCGCGCTATCGCTTCTTCTCGTATGGCGATGCGTGCCTGATCGAGCCCCGCCGATGACCATCGGGTTCGACATCGCCGCGCGCGACGGCGCCGCGCGGGCAGGGCGGCTTTCGACCGCGCATGGCGTCGTCGACACCCCGGCCTTTATGCCGGTCGGGACCGCGGCCACAGTCAAGGCGATGACGCCGGACGGGGTGGCCGCGACCGGCGCGCGGCTGCTGCTCGGCAACACCTATCACCTGATGCTGCGGCCCGGCGCCGAGCGCATCGCCGCGCTTGGCGGGCTGCACCGCTTCATGAATTGGCCCCACGCGATACTCACCGATTCCGGCGGGTTCCAGGTGATGTCGCTGGCCGGCCTGCGCACAATCAGCGAGGAGGGCGTCGCATTCCGCTCGCACCTCGACGGCAGCCGGCATCTGCTGACCCCGGAGCGCTCGATCGAAATCCAGCGCCTGCTCGGCGCCGATATCACGATGGCGTTCGACGAATGCACCCCTTACCCCGCCGATCGCGGCGCGGTCGAGGCGTCGATGGAGTTGTCGATGCGCTGGGCCGAACGTTCGCGCCTCGCGTTCACCGAGCGGCCGGGCCACGGGGTTTTCGGCATCGTCCAGGGTGGCGTGCATGCCGATCTGCGTGAGCGCTCGGCGCGGCGCCTCACCGAGATCGGTTTTGACGGCTACGCGATCGGCGGGTTGGCGATCGGCGAGGGCCAGGAGACAACCTTCGCGATGACCGAGGCGACCGTCCCGTTTCTGCCCGAGGAGCGGCCGCGTTATCTGATGGGGGTCGGCAAGCCGGCCGATCTTGTCGGCGCGGTCAAGCGCGGCATCGACATGTTCGATTGCGTGCTGCCGACCCGCTCCGGCCGCACCGCGCAGGCCTTTACCAGCGCCGGCACGCTCAACCTGCGCAACGCCCACCACGCCGACGACCCCGCCCCGCTCGACCGTAATTGCCGTTGCCCGGCTTGCACCGGATACAGCCGCGCCTATCTGCATCATCTTGTCAAAGCGGGCGAGATCCTTGCGGCGATGCTGTTGACGACCCACAATTTGACCTATTACGCCGATCTGATGGCGGCGATGCGGGAGGCGATCGTGCAGGGCAGGCTTGCCGGGTTCGAGCTTCAGGACATGGCATCGTGACACACGAGCCGGTGCTCGGCCGGCCGGCGCCGCTGCCGGCCTCGCCGGACGAAGCGGTCCTCGATACCGTGCCGAACCCTCATCCGGGCCTGCTCTATGTCGCGCGTTTCACGTGCCCGGAATTCACCACGCTGTGCCGCGTCACTGGTCAGCCCGACTTCGCCCATTTCGTTATCGACTATGTTCCCGACGCCAAGATTCTCGAAAGCAAGTCGTTGAAATTGTTTCTGGGCTCGTTCCGCAATCACGCGGCGCTGCACGAGGAATGCACGCTGATGATCGCGCGCCGGCTGATCGATGCGCTGGCGCCGGGTTGGCTTCGCATCGGCGGCTATTGGTATCCGCGCGGCGGCATCCCGATCGACGTGTTCTATCAGACCGGTGAGCAGCCGGCCGGCCTGTTCCTGCCGGATCAAGGCGTCGCGCCCTATCGCGGGCGCGGCTGAGGACGCGGTGAGCGGGGAAATCCGCGAGGCGATCCGCGCCGCGGCGCTCGCCCGCGGGTTCGATGCGGTCGGCTTTGCCGAAGCGCACCTCGCCGACAGCGCGCGGGCCGATCTTGCCGAGTTCCTCGCCCGCGGCTATCACGGCGAGATGTCATGGCTGGCGTCGAACGCGGAGCGGCGTGGCGACCCACAAGCCCTTTGGTACGATGCCCGCACAGTGATTGTGCTTGGCGTCAATTACGGTCCAACCGATCAAGATAATATCGATATTGATGCCGGTAACATTTCCGTTTATGCGCGCGGCCGCGATTATCACGAGACGGTCAAGAAGCGGTTGAAATCGCTGGCCCGCTGGATCGGCGAGCGGTGGCCAGGCGAGCTGAAAGTCTTCGTCGACACCGCGCCGGTCATGGAAAAGCCGTTGGCGCAGCACGCCGGGATCGGCTGGCAGGGCAAGCACACCAATCTCGTGTCGCGCGAGTTCGGTTCCTGGCTGTTTCTCGGTGAAATCTATTTGAGCCTCAGTATCGAGTCCGATGTCGCCGAGGAGGATCATTGCGGGACGTGCCGGGCCTGCCTGGATGCCTGCCCGACGAACGCGTTTCCGGCCCCCTACCAGCTCGACGCGCGGCGCTGCATCTCCTACCTGACAATCGAGCACAAGGGCATGATCGCGCCCGAGCTGCGGCCGCTGATCGGCAACCGGATCTATGGTTGCGACGATTGCCTCGCCGCGTGCCCCTGGAACAAATATGCGAGGGCGACGGCGGAACCGGACTTCTTGCCGCGCCCCGAGCTGACCGCGCCGCGCCTAGCTGCGCTTGCCCGGCTCGACGATGCCGAATTCCGCCGGATGTTCGCCGGCACCTCGATCAAGCGCATCGGTCGCGACCGGTTTTTGCGTAACGTGCTGATCGCGATCGGCAATAGCGGGGATGCGGGGCTGAGCGACGCGGCGCGAAGCTGCCTCGACGATCCGGCACCCTTGGTGCGCGCGACGGCCGTGTGGGCCTTTTGCAGACTCGCCGGCCATGACGCCGCCGGTCAGGAATGCCGCGTGCGGCTCCCGGCTGAAGTTGCGGGGATGGTCAAGGAAGAATGGGGCCGCGCCGGAACGAAATGCCGAGCGGATCTAGACCGCGGCGTTTAGCGCCGGTCCGGGCTTGGTTTTAACCTTGGCGCCTTCAATCTCGATATTGATTTCTAACGATGATGTATCGCCGGAATTGGCGAGTGTCACGCGGATCATCTCTTCGCTGATCTCGACATAGCGGCCGACCACGGCAATCAGCTCGCGCTGGAGAAGCGGCAGGAAGTCCGGCGCATTGCGCCCCGCCCGCTCGTGCGCCAAGACGATCTTCAGGCGCTCCTTGGCGATCGAGGCGCTGTTGCGTTGCGGCTGGAACAGCAAACGAAAAAACCCCATTACGCCCTACCGAACAAGGCACGGAAGAAATTGCGCCGCTCCGGCTTGAGGAAGCGCATCTCGCGTTGCTCGCCGAGAAAACGGGCCACCGCGTCGACATAGGCCCGGCCGGCCGGGCTGTTCTCATCGAACACCACCGGAGTTCCGGTGTTCGACGCCCGCAACACCGATTCCGATTCCGGGATCACGCCCAAAAGCGGGATCGACAGGATCTCCTTCACGTCCTCGACCGCCAGCATCTCGCCCTTGGCGACCCGGGCCGGATCGTAGCGGGTCAGCAGCAGGTGCACGTCGACCGGCGACTCGTTGCGCTCGGCCCGACGCGAGCGCGACGCAAGGATGCCGATGATGCGGTCGCTGTCGCGCACCGAGGAGACTTCGGGGTTTGTCACGATGATCGCGCTGTCGGCGAAATAGAGCGCGGTGATCGCGCCGTGCTCGATCCCGGCCGGGCTGTCGCAGATGATGTATTCGAACTGCTGCTTAAGCTCCTCCATCACCCGCTCGACCCCCTCGCGCTTCAGCGCGTTCTTGTCGCGGGTCTGCGAGGTCGGGAAGATGAACAGATTGTCGTGCCGCTTGTCCTTGATCAGCGCCTGGTTAAGGTTGGCATCGCCGTTGATGACGTTGATGAAATCGAAAACGACGCGGCGCTCGCAACCCATCACGAGATCGAGGTTTCTCAGGCCGACATCAAAATCGATAACGACGGTCTTGTGGCCGCGCAGCGCCAGACCGGCGGCGAACGCGGCCGAGGTCGTCGTCTTGCCGACGCCCCCCTTCCCCGATGTGATCACGATCACCTTCGCCAACCCGGCCTCCCTTCCGGCCTTGGCCGGCCCGATCGGTTTATCCTCGCGAAGATCGGTTTCCGCCCCCATTGGCAAAGATGAGCGTCAATTCCGCGTAATGGTCAACTGGTCATCGACGAGCGCGATTTGCATCGGAAAACTCCGCGTCTCCGGCGGCAAATGCTCGCTGACAAGATAGCGGCCGGCGATGCTGACCAGCTCTGCCTCGAGCCGGGTGCAGAAGATTCGCGCCGTGGTGTCGCCGCCCGCTCCGGCCAGCGCGCGCCCGCGCAGCACGCCGTAGACATGGATATTGCCGTCGGCGATGAGCTCGGCGCCGGGACTGACCGCGGCGGTGACGATCAGGTCGCCGCCGCGAGCGTAGATCTGGGTTCCGGAACGCACCGGCTCGGTGACGAGCCGAGCCCTGGGCGCGGCCGGCGGCGCGGCCGAGCTTCCTGCGCGCGGCTGCGTGCTGGCGTTGGGCGCAAAGCTCGCGAGCCCCGCCGCGGTCGCGGCTTCGAGCTGCGCCGGCTGCGCGTTCTGCACGCCGACGATCGTCAGGGTCAGCGCGCCCAGCCTGTCCCTGACCCTCTCGAACTCTTCAGCCTCGGTGAAATTCTCGACACCGCGCAGGTCGAGCACGACCGGGGCGCTCTGAAAAAACCGCGGGCTGCGCTTGATCTGCTGCGCCAGCTCGTCCGCGAAGCCCGGGTCGCGCAGCATTGCGGCGCGCACCACCATCACAGTGAACAGCGCCCCTTGCACGAGATTGCCCGCAGCCATTCATGACGGGTTAAACGCAAATCGACCGAGCCGCAACGGCTTTGCGTGCATAGTGCCGGGATGCGGCGCGTCGTCATTCTCGGCTGCTCCGGCAGCGGCAAATCGACCCTGGCGGTGCAACTCGGCGAACGGCTCGGCCTCCCGGTCGTCCATCTCGACCTACTCTATTGGCGCCCGGGTTGGCAGGCGCCGGACACCGGAGGCTTCCTCGCCCGCGTCGCTCATGCGATTGCCGGCGAGGCGTGGGTCAGCGAGGGCAATTACCGCGAAACCTTTCACCTCCGGCTGCCGCGCGCCGATACCGTCATCATCTTGAAGCGCTCGCGCTGGCTATGCCTCTGGCGCGTGCTGCGGCGAAGCATTTTTGAGCATGGCAATCGCCCCGACCTGCCCGTGGGCTGCCCAGAGCACACCGATTGGGATCTGCTCAAGTTTATCTGGCGGTTCGAGAGAACCACATGGCCGCGCATCGAGGCAGCGCGGATCGAGCATGGTTCCGATGTTCCGACCTTTCGCCTGCACAGCGAACGCGAGATCAGCGCCTTCCTTGCTACGCTACCTCAAGCGCCGCCATGACGAGACCCATGAACCGGTCCATCGCCGCCGGGTCGCACCAGCGCAGCACGGCGACGAGGTCGTGGTCGGGGTCGATCCAGGTCAGGTTGCCGCCGGCGCCCGAGGCATAATAGCTGCCGGCCGGCGCGCTCGGATAGCGGCGCCGCTCAGTGTTCAGCCACCAGAGATAGCCGTAAATGGGCTGAATCGAACACGGCACCAGGCAGCGCGCGACCCAATCCTCGGACAGGATGCGCTTCCCGCCCCACATCCCGCCGCGCTGCATCAAGAGGCCGATGCGCGCCTGGTCGCGGGCGTGGATGAAGACGCCGCCGCCCCAATGCGACCCGCCGGCGACCGACTCGATCGCCTGCCCATCGACCGTCACGGTCGAATTGCGGTAGCCGCGCCAGCGCCAATCCCGGGACGCCCCGATCGGGTCCATCACCAGCTCGCGGAACACATCCGGCAGTGGGCGCCCCCACAGCCGCAGCAAGGCGAGGCTCAGCCGGTTGACCCGGACGTCGTTGTACTCCCAGTAGCCGCCCGGCTCCGCGAGATCGCGGTGCGTCCCCTTCTTCGCGGTGCCCGGCTGGCCGGCGACGCGGCGGTTGCGGTCGATCAGATCGGGCTTGTCCCACAGCGTCCCTTCCCATTCGGAGGTTTGCTGCAGCAGATGGTGCCAGGTGATCTTGCCGTTATGCGGCCCCTCGAACCCGCCATCGTCGACCGCCCGGCACACCGGCTCGTGCACATCGCGGATCATGCCGCGGTCGAAAGCCAGGCCCGCGAGGATCGACAGGTAGCTCTTGGCGACGCTGAAGGTCTGGTCGATCTGCAGCGCATTGCCCCACTCCGCGACGATTTGCCCGCCCCGCAGGATGAGCCCGTTTGGACCGCCGCGCGGCTGCACCGGGCCCAGCACCTCGTTGAACGGGGGCTCCTCGTCGAATTGCCTAGGAATTTCGACCGCGAGATCACGACCCCACGGGGTCTCGTGCTCGGCGGCATGATTGGCCGCCTCGGCAAAGCGGTTGGAATTTTTCTCCTGCCAGGCTGCCGGGGCGGCGGGGGGAACATAGCTCATCGGGCGGCGCTCTCCTTGAGCGAGGCTTGAATTCGGCGGGAACGGCACGAGGTCCTAGCACAGACGCCGACGGGCCGCGATTCGCCGCCCGACGCATAATCTGTTAGACTAGACGCGCTTCAGCTGCCGGGGTCGTGCAATGGGTTCGATGAGTATTATGCATTGGCTGGTCGTGCTGGCCATCGTGCTGGTGCTGTTCGGCGCCGGAAAGCTGCCCCGGGTGATGGGCGATTTCGCCAAGGGCCTCAAGGCGTTCAAGGCCGGCATGAAGGAAGAGGACGAGCCGGTCGCGACCGTGGCGCCGCCGACGGCCCAGGTCACCTCGCCGCCGCCAGCGGCGACCGCAGCGCCGGCCGCGACGGTTGCCGATCGCCCGCGCGAACACGCCTGACTGCCGGGCGCCCCGGCGCCCGCCATTCCATTTCCTGACGATGCCCCCGCCTGACGAACGGCGGCACGGCGTTTGCTGCGCTGGTAACGGGCGCCATCCCTTGTTATGTCATTTCCGCTACGACAACAGGTTACCGGCTCATGCAGCGCTTCGAGGGCACCGAAACTTATGTGGCGACGCAAGATTTGCAGGTCGCCGTCAACGCGGCGGTCGCTCTGGAGCGGCCGCTTCTGGTCAAGGGCGAGCCCGGTACCGGAAAGACCATCCTCGCGCATGAGGTCGCCAAGGCGCTCGGCAAGGAGCTGATCACCTGGCACATCAAATCGACCACAAAGGCGATGCAAGGGCTTTACGAATACGACGCGGTGTCGCGGCTGCGCGACGGCCAGCTCGGCGACGAGCGGGTGCATGACATCGCCAACTACATCAAGCCCGGCAAATTGTGGGACGCGTTCGAGGCGGACACCGCGCCAGTGCTGCTGATCGACGAGATCGACAAGGCGGATATCGAGTTTCCCAACGATCTGCTCTTGGAACTCGACCGCATGGAGTTCTTTGTCTACGAGCTGAGGAAGACCATCGTCGCCCGGCAGCGGCCGATCGTGATGATTACCTCGAACAACGAAAAGGAGCTGCCCGACGCGTTCCTGCGCCGCTGCTTTTTCCACTACATCCGCTTCCCCGACCGCGAGACCATGGAACGGATCATCGAGGTGCATTTCCCGGGGCTGAAGCAGAAGTTGGTAGAGGAGGCGTTGACCATCTTCTTCGATGTCCGCGACGTGCCGGGCCTGAAGAAAAAGCCGTCGACCTCGGAGCTGCTCGACTGGCTGAAGCTGTTGCTGGTCGAGGACATCTCACCCGAGACGCTCCGCCAGCGCGACCCCAAGAAACTGATCCCGCCGCTGCACGGCGCGCTGTTGAAGAACGAGCAGGATGTGCATTTGTTCGAGCGGTTGGCGTTTTTGAACCGGCGGGAGCGCGGGTAGCTGCAACGATGTTTTGCGTCCTTCGAGACGCGCCTTCGGCGCTCCTCAGGATGAGGAAGGTTTGGTAATGGCATCAAGAAAAGCCCTCATCCTGAGGCGCCTCGCGCAGCGAGGCCTCGAAGGACGCAGGCTGCCGCTCCAACCGTAGCGCCGATGTTCACCTCATTCTTCCTCGAATTGCGCGCGGCGAAGGTGCCGACTTCGCTGCGGGAATATCTGACGTTGATGGAGGCGATGCGGGAAGGCGTCGCCGATTACGACATCGACGATTTCTACTTCCTGTCGCGCGCGACCCTGGTCAAGGACGAGCGTCATCTCGACCGCTTCGACCGCGTCTTCGGCCAGTGTTTCAAGGGGCTCGAAACCCCGACCGACCCGATGACCGAGCTGCCCGAGGAATGGCTGCGCAAGCTCGCCGAGCGCTACCTCACAGAAGAGGAAAAACAGCAGATCGAGGCGATGGGCGGCTGGGAAAAGCTGATGGAGACGCTGCGCCAGCGCCTCGCCGAGCAGAAGGGAAGGCACCAGGGCGGCAGCAAGTGGATCGGCACCGCCGGCACCTCGCCGTTCGGCGCGCATGGCTACAATCCCGAGGGGGTGCGCATCGGCCAGCACGAGGGCAAGAACCGCCGCGCGGTCAAGATCTGGGACCGGCGCGAGTTCCGCAACCTCGACGACACGATCGAACTCGGCACGCGCAACATCAAGGTCGCGCTGCGCCGGCTGCGCCAGTTCGCCCGCGAGGGGGCGGACCTTGAGCTCGATATTCCCGACACGATCCGATCGACCGCAAACAATGCCGGCTGGCTCGACCTCAAGCTGGTGCCGGAGCGGCACAACGCCGTGAAGCTCTTACTGTTCCTCGATGTCGGCGGGTCGATGGAAGACCATGTCCGGGTCTGCGAGGAGCTGTTCTCGGCGGCCCGCGGCGAGTTCAAGAACCTCGTGCATTTCTATTTCCACAACTGCCTTTACGAGAGCGTGTGGAAGGATTCGCGCCGCCGCCATGTCGAGCAGATTTCCACCATGGAAATCCTGCGCACCTACGACCCCCACTACAAGGTGGTGATGGTCGGCGACGCCAGCATGAGCCCCTACGAGGTCGACCGGCCGGGCGGCAGCGTCGAGCGCTGGAACGACGAGGCGGGCGCCGTGTGGATGCGCCGGCTGCTCGAGCATTACCCGCAGGCGGTATGGTTGAACCCCGTGCCGGAGAAATACTGGGGCGGCACGACGAGCATCGGCATGGTCCGCGAGCTGGTCGACGACCGCATGTTCCCGCTGACCCTCGCGGGGATCGACCAGGCGATGCGGAGATTGACGCGGTAAGTTTCGGCCTCATCGCTCCATCGCGCGCAGGGAGTCCGCGTCGACTGTTGCGCCGCCGTCCGTCGTTGGAAACTCATCCCTTTGGGCCCACTAGAACTTTGACGATGGTGGGCCCGCCCTGCCCGTTTTTGGGGTCTGTACAGAATTTCGCATCTGCAACTCCCGCGCGTTCCAATGCTGCACGAACTATTTGTCCATCTGCGGATGCTGCTTCGGTCGCGTCCGCGTCGACACACACCCATACTCCCGTGCACTGCACGCAGGTTGAAAGTCCTGGTGGTTCATCTATAGGCATCTCAAGCGCATCCGACAGTGCCTTGGCCAGCAAATCGCCGAAATGTTTTGCCTCGGGATTTCCCACCACCGAATCGAACAATACTTTCGATTTTGGTGCATTACCGAGGTTCTTAATCAAGGAAACAAGGCTGTCGTGCTGACTACCTGAAAATTCTCGCCACGTAGCTGCGGCTCGCAATGTTAATACTTCCGACTCTAGAGCAAGATTTTTGTTACGCAACTCCGCTGCTTGTTTTTCTAGTGCCGCAGCACGCTCATTAGCTATGCCCGCGTCACGCGTGGCGTTCGCCGCCTTCTCCGAGGCGTCAGCCTGTCGCGCTTCGGACGCAGTCACCGCCTTTCCGCCGTACCACCATTCGCCTACCACACCCACCACGATTAAGCCGCTGGCAATGGCTAAGCACGCTTTTTCTCTCCAATCCATTGCTTTGGAGAAGATAAATAAGACAATAAATTCAATCAGTACCCCAACAGCCACGATAATTGTGGCCCAACCAGACCAGAAATTTGCAGAATCGAATGCCGCCTGCGTTGCTGAAACGGCTGCGTCGTCCATTTACCGCCGCTCGCTCTCCGCATCGTATTCGTCGGCGCAGAAGGTGCCGCCTTGGTATTTTTCGGCGATCGGGTTCTTCGCCTGGCCGGCCTCGGCGGAAAGGACCTGGGCGGCTTGCGGCTCGGAATCGTCCTCGGGCTTGTAGCCGAGCCGGTAGGCGTTCGAGTTGTCGTACCACGAGCGCTGGTTGCCGGAGACGCCGTAGACGATCTCGTAGCGCAATTCAGGGTGCTCCAGCCCGATGCGGACGAGCTGGGTCAGGTCGCGCGGGCTGACCCAGATCGCGAGGCGGCGGCTGTCGATTGGCCGCGTCCCATAATTGCCAATGCGCACGCAGAGAAACCCGATCCCGTGCTTGTCCGAATAGAGGCTGGCGAGCGCCTCGCTGAAGGCTTTCGACACGCCGTAGCGGCTGTCCGGCCGGACGGTGACCTGGTGATCGATCGTCTGGGCGCGTGGGTAGAACCCGACCGCGTGGTTCGAGGTCGCCATGACGATGCGCTTGACCCCGGCGCGGCGCGCCGCCTCGAAAATGTTGTAGAGGCCGACGATGTTGCCTTCGAGGATCATCTCCCAGGTGTTCTCGCCTGAAATGCCGCCGAGATGGATGATGCCGTCGCAGCCGGCGACCATGCGCTCGACCGCTGCCATGTCGGCCAACTCGGTCTGGTCGACCTCCTCCCCATCGCGGGCCGGGGCAATCGGTATCCGGTCGCTGAGGCGCAGCACCGGGTAAACGCCGCGCAGGGTCTCGCGCAAGCCGCGGCCGATGCCGCCGCCGGCGCCGGTGATCAGCACTCGATGCATGGGTATTTCCCCTCCCTGTCAGCGGGCTGAGCGTGAGACCGCGCGATCGCCGAAGGCAAGCAAAACCCGGCGATTGACGTCGCCGCAACCTCCGCGATAATCCACGGAAAACCTTTAACCGCTGGCGGCAACAATCATGACCTCGGAGGCGGCACCGGAAGAACTCATCGGCAAGCGTCCGGTTGCGGTCACCGTCCTCTGCGTCATTTCGGCGATCGGCGTCATTTTCACAGTCCCGCTGATCTTCACCGACGCCGCCCGCGCCATCGGCGGATGGTACCCGCCCTGTCTGGCGCTCGGCGGGATCATCGGCGCGGCGTGCACGGTCGGCTTCTGGATCATGCGCAAGTGGGCCGCCTACCTCTACATCGCTATGTTCGTCGTGAACCAGATCGTCATGCTGGCGATGGGCATCTGGAGCGTCTTCGCGCTGGTGATCCCGCTTATCGTCGTCGTCATCGCCTGCGTCTACCTGCCGCGCATGCGCTAGGGGATCCCGGCGAGCGCGGCGCGCTGTTCGGCGAACGCCCGGCGCACCCAGTCGATCACCGCGCGCACGCACACCGCGCGGCGCAGGTCGCGATGGACGATGACCGAGTATTCGGCCGCGATTTCCGGCACTGGCAGGGTCAGCCGCTCGAGCAGCGGATCGTCGTCGCCGGCATAGCAGGGCAGCACGCCGCGCCCGCTGCCCGCACGGATCGCCGCCAGCTGCATGGTCACGTTCGATGCGCGCAGCGCCACCGCGCCATCGGTCTCCATTATCTGCTGCTGCACCCAGCGCGCCGTCGCGTAATGCGCCTGCTCTTCGGTGTAGGTGACCCAGGCTTCGCTGTCCGAGTCGCGGCGGCGATACACGGCGCAGGCGAAGACCCCGACCTTGGCGACGTAGAGGTCGCCACTCTCCGGCGGATGGTGGCGCACCGCCAGATCGGCTTCGCGCCGCGCGAGGTTCGCGGTCTGCCGCGATTCGACCAGCTCCAGGGTAATGCCGGCCGGGAGCGCGGTCGGCCCCGCGTCGGAGAGGCACTGGGCGAGAAACCCGGCGGCCCATTCGCCGACCGAGACCCGCACCGTCCCGCTCAACGTCGGCGACGCCGCCGCGCGCCGCCGCTCCAGCATCAAAGCCGCGCGCTCGACGCTCTCCGCCGCGGAGATCAGCTGCTCGCCGGCGGCGTTGAGGCGCAACCCCTCGGGCAGGCGATCGAACAAGGTCGGCCCGCCAAAGGTGGCCTCGAACGCGGTGAGACGACGACCAATCGTCGGCTGGCTCAGCCTCAGCGCGCGACCGGCGGCGCGCAGCGATCCGTGGCGAGCGACGGCGAGAAACACGCGAACATCGTCCCAGTCCATCGTCCCCGCGCCGTTGGGCTGGGGTTGCCTAACCTCCGGACCGCGACGGAATTCTGCCCCCGCTACTGCCGCTTCGTCAAGAGCTACCATGATACGTTCCTGTATCGTTGTATCTCAGATTTGTCGCCTCCAGATATCGATCTGTATCACCAAATTGATCCGTGAGGCGAGCACCTATTTTCTGGAATGGAGGCATCATGTCCGCAATCGTCGATCGTTTGCCGCGTGTCAGCGGCATTTCCTGGGATCATGCGCTGCGCCAATGCCGCCGGCTTCTGGTTTTTATCGGCGATTGGCGGGCGCGGTGTCGGCAGTTTCAGAGCCTCGCGCGGCTCGACGATCGGCTGCTCGCCGATATCGGGCTCACGCGCGAACAGCAATCCCGCGAATGCTCGAAGACATTCTGGCTGTCGCTGGGCGGCGACGTGTTGGTATCGCCTGTCTTGACACAAAACCGTATCGCAGCCTCCCGATTTCATCGATCGGCGAAATTATAACGTGGCGGTATTGTTCGCGTCCGCGGCGGCGTAGCCTGAAGTGAGCCGTCATCACGGGGAGGAACCGGTGATCAACATCCTCGACCTTAAGGCCAAACTCGGCGAGATGCCGATGCTGCGCGGGCGCAAGCCGGAGACCACCGAGGCTGAACGCAAGGCGTCGGGCGCCTTCGTAACCCTCGCGCCCTACCGCGACGGCAATGTCTACAGCGCCAAATTCTCCGGCGACGCGGCCTGGGAGCGTCACCCGAACGGCGACGAGCTGGTGCAGATCGTTGACGGCGCCACGACCCTGCACATCATGACCGACGAGGGCCTGCAATCTCACGCGCTCAAGGCGGGGATGGTGGCGATCGTGCCGCAAAACACCTGGCACCGCTTTCATGCGCCGGACGGCGTGAGCATCGTCACCGCGACGCCGCGACCGACCGAGCACCTGACGGTCGATGTCGAGGACCCGCGCATACTCAGCGACGCCGAGCGCGCCGCCAATTCCGAAGAAAAGGTTCGCTGATGTATTTCGACCGACGTCTGTGGCAATTGACCCGCGGGTTGCGCGGGCGGATCGCGCTGTCGATCCTGATCGGGCTCGTCGCCGCGGCGTTCGGCATCGCCCGCTTCACGCTGCTCGGCACCATGCTCGCGCGAGTATTCGCCGGGTCGGGGTTTGTCTCGATCGCGCTCGCGGCGAGCGGCGTCGGGGCCGCGGTGATCCTGCGTGGCTGCCTCGATAACTGGCGCACGCTGATCGCGCACCGTACCGCCGCGGTGGTGCAGACCGATCTGCGCGGCCGGCTCTACGACAAGATCGCCGCGCTGGGCCCGGCGTGGTTTGCCGGCGAGCGCACCGGCGGCGTCATGCTGTCGGTGGTCGACGGGGTCGAGCAGCTCCAAACCTTCTTCGGCCAATACGTGCCGCAAGTCTGCGTCGCCGCGCTGACCCCGATCGCGATCTTCCTCTTCATCATGTGGTGGGACGTGCCGGTCGCGGTGGTGATGCTGATCGCCGCGCTGGTGACCCTCGTCGCGCCGAGCGCGTGGAACAAGATCGAGGGGGGCATGGGGCGCGTCCGCCACGAGGCGGTGAAATCGTTCGGCTCGGAATTCCTCGACGCAATCCAGGGCCTGCCGACCTTGAAGGCGTTCGGCCAGAGCACCGCCTACGGCAAGCGGCTCGCCGAGAAGGCGCGATACCTGTCCGAGACGACGATGAACGTGCTGAAGACCAGCGTCATGACCCGCGGCATCACCGATGTCGGGGTCGCGGGCGGCGCCGCGGTCGCGCTCGGCCTCGGTGTGTGGCGGGTCGCCCATGGCGAGATGAGCATCACCGCGCTGCTGATCGTGCTGATGGCCGGAACCGAGGTGTTCCGCCCCTTGCGCGACCTGCGCTCGGTATTGCACCAGGGAATGGTCGGGCAGTCGGCGGCGGCCGGGATCAGCGCGCTGCTCGAGTCCGAGCCGCTGGTGCCGCCAGCTTCGGTCGACACCGTTGCGAGGGTGCTGGAGCCGACGATCGAATTCGACGATGTCTGCTTCGCCTATCCGGGCGGGCGCGATGCGGCGCACGACTCGCTGTCGTTTCGCGTCGCGGCCGGCGAGCAGATCGGCATCGTCGGTCCGAGCGGATCGGGGAAATCGTCGATCGCGCGGCTGCTGCTGCGGCTGTTCGACCCGCAATCGGGCAGCGTGAAGATCGGCGGCGAGGATCTGCGGACGCTCGACCCCGAGACCTTGCGGGCGCAAATCGCGATCGTCCACCAGGATACCTACCTGTTCCACGGCACGGTCGAAGAGAATTTGCGGCTCGGTCGGCCCGACGCGACGCAAGCCGAGCTTGAGCAGGCGGCGCACGACGCCAACGCGCACGACTTCATCGCCCGGCTGCCGCAGGGCTATCAGACGATGCTCGGAGAACGCGGGGTCAATCTGTCGGGCGGGCAGCGCCAACGGCTGGCGATTGCCCGCGCGCTGTTGCGCGACGCGCCGATCCTGATCCTCGATGAAGCGTTGAGCTCGGTCGATGCCGAGAACGAGGCGGTGATCCAGGAAGCGATCGACCGGCTTTCCGCCGGCCGGACGACCCTGGTCCTCGCGCACCGCCTGTCGAGCGTGATCGGCGCCGACCGCATCCTGGTGCTCGACCACGGACGGATCGTCGAGCAAGGCAGCCACGCCGAGCTGATCCGGCGCGCCGGCCCCTATCGCCAGCTGATGGGCGCGCAGGCCGAGGAGCGCGACGGCGACATCGACCTTATCGAGGACGACCCCGCGCTTGGCGGAACGGGCGCCGCCGAGGCAACCGATTACGGCGACGAGGCGCCCGCCGCGGTTGCCACCGCCGCGGCGCAAGTCGGTTGGATCGCGACGCTGGGGGCCCTGGTGCGCATCATCGCGCCGTGGCGCTGGCAATTCGCCATCGTCGTCGGGTCGGGGATCAGCCGGGTCGCGGCGTTTATCGGCGTCGGCATCGTCGGCGCGCTGGAGGTCGCGGCGGTCAAGACCGGCGGCTCCTACGGCTATCTGCTGATCGTGCTGGGCCTGCTGGCGCCGCTCGCGGGGCTGCTGCACTGGGTCGAGTCGTGGCTGGCGCACGACATCGCCTACCGGTTGCTGGCCGAGATGCGCATCGATCTGTTCAGGAAGCTCGACACGCTGGCGCCCGCCTATCTGGTGCGGCGGCGCTCGGGCGACCTGATCGCCTTGGCGGCGCAGGATATCGAGACCGTCGAATATTTCTTCGCCCACACGGTCGCCCCGGCGCTGGTGGCGATCCTGGTGCCGTCGACCGTGGTGCTGACGCTTGCCTTCGTCGCCTGGCCGATCGCGCTCGCGATCCTGCCGTTCATCCTTTACGCGGCGCTGGCGCCGTGGGTGATGCGGGCCAAGATCGACCGGCTCGGCGGCCAGGCGCGCGACCGGCTTGGTCTCCTGTCAGGTTACGTCACAGAGACGATCCAGGGCCTCTCCGACCTCGTCGCGTTCCAGGCGGTCGAGGGGCGGCGCGCCGGGTTCATGGCGGCGGTCGCCGATTACCAGACCGTGCGGCTCGAACTGCTGAGCGATCTGTCGGCGCAGACCGCGCAGCTCGAAGTGTGTACCGGCCTTGGCGGGCTGATGGTCGCGGTGGTCGGCGCGTTCCTCGTCGCCGGCGGTCAGCTCCCGGCGACCACCCTCCCCTTGCTGATCCTGTTATCGTTGGCCTCGTTCCTGCCGATTTCCGAGATCGCCCAGGTCAGCCGCCAGCTCGCCGACACGATCGCCTCGACGCGCCGGCTGTTCGCCGTGCATCACGAAAAGCCGGCGGTGGTCGATGGCGCTCTGCGCCCCCCGGCGCCGGTCGGCGGCTCGACGATCCGCTTCGACGATGTCGATTTCACCTATCCGGGTGCGCGGCGGCACGCGCTCGACGGCGTCTCGCTCGATATCCCCGCCGGCGCGACCGTCGCGATCGTCGGGCCCTCCGGCGCCGGCAAGACGACGCTGGCCAATCTGCTGCTGCGCTTTTGGGACCCGAGCGCCGGGCATATCCTGATCGACGGGGTCGATCTCAGAGACTTCGAGCTCGACCATTTGCGCGGCCGCGTCTCGCTGGTGTCGCAGGATACCTACCTGTTCAACGACACCCTGCGCGCCAATGTCGCCCTCGCCCGTCCCGATGCCGACATCACGGAGATTTACCGGGCGCTCGACCAGGCGGCGCTGTCCGAGTTCGTGATCTCACTGCCCGAGGGCCTCGACACAAGGGTCGGCGAGCGCGGGGTGCAATTGTCGGGCGGCCAGCGACAGCGCGTCGCGATCGCCCGCGCCTTCCTGAAGAACGCGCCGACGCTGGTGCTTGACGAAGCGACCTCGCATCTCGACGCGGTCAGCGAGACGCAGGTGCGCAGCGCGCTCGACACACTGATGCACGACCGCACGACAATCGTCATCGCGCATCGCCTGTCGACCGTGCGCAGCGCCGATTTCCTCATCGTCCTCGACCGGGGCCACGTCGCCGAAATCGGCAGCCATGCCGAGCTCGTCGCCCGCAACGGGCTCTACGCGCGGCTGATCCGGCGCCAGCTCGGCGGGGCGCGCGAGATGGTCGCCGCCGGTGGTAAATGAGCGTTCAGCGTTAACACGCTGATAACCATCCTGATTTAGCTTTTCGCTGGTTATTGTCACCGCAATCGACGGAGCCGGCATGGCCGAGGCCGAACCGTTCTTCCCGCCGCTGACGCCCGAGCAGAACGCGAAACTCACCGTGATCTGGGATCAGCTGTATTCGCTCTATCTGGCCAAGGCTAACGGCGACCTTCCGGTCGAGGAGATCGACGCCGAGATCGAAAAGCTGATCGGGCAGCGCAACGCGATCCGTCCCTGGGGCTGGGATACCGGTCGCAACTGGCGCGACGACCTGCCGCCCGAGTTGAGAAGGGCTCGATCGGTTTAACCCGGCAAATCGAGCAGCAGCGGCGAGTGGTCGGAAAGACCGCTCACCCGCTCATCGTGCGAATAGCGGACCGGCCCGGCGCGCCGGGCCAGGGCCGGCGACAGAAACGCATGGTCGATGCGAAACCCGTTGCCGCGATGGCTATACCACGAGAATTCACGGCCTTCCGGATACCGGTGGCGCCATAAATCGCAAAAGCCGAACTCGGCGACCCGGTCCATGAAATGGGCGCAGCGGTCGATCGCGCCGGGCTCGTCGACATAGGCGCGGCAGGTGTTGAAATCGCCGATCGCCAGCGCGTGCCCGTCGGTCTTGGTGGCAAGGCTCGCAACCACCGCCTCCCAATACGGCACCTTGGCCAGCAAATTCGGCATGTACACGCCGCACAGCGACAGCTTGCCGATTTCGACATGAACCAGCCGATAGGGCTCGGGTAGCGCATCGCTCAGCGCGGCGTGGGCACGAAAGCGGCGGCGCGCCGCGACGAGGACGCCGCTTTTCCCCGGCGGCGGCAGCGGCGTCGTGATGTGCGGATAGCCGAGCCGAGCCAGCGTCTCGCGCAAACGCAGCGCCGAATCGCCGCCGCGATACTCCGACAGAACCAGCACGTCGGCGTCGTGCCGCGCCAGCGCCGCAGAGATCGCCGGCAGGCGCGATCCGCCGCCCTGGCGGATGTTCCAGGCGAGCAGGCGCATCAGGATTGGGCCAGCTTGCCGCGGCCGCTGACCTCGGCGCCGGCATCGGGCGACATCCGCAGGAAAAACGGCACCGACAGCATGCCGATACAGCCGACCCCGACAAAGGCGAACGAGAAATCGAGCGGCGTCGGCCCCGCCTCGCCGCGCAGCGCCAGGAAAATGTAGAGCAGCAACGCGCCGGTTGCGACCCCGACCGCCTGCGACAATTGCTGGCACATGCTGGTAAGGCTCGTCGCCCGGCTGAGCATCGGCCCCGGCACATCGGCGTAGCTCAGCGAATTGATGCTGGTCATCTGCAGCGAACGGAAGAACCCGCCCGCCAGCAGCGCCAGGAAGATCACGACATGCGGCGTCGACGCCTGAAAGAACGCATAGCCGAACAGGAAGCCCGCGCTGATCACCGCATTCCCGCACATCACCGCGCGGAACCCGAACGTATGGATGATCGTGTTGACGCCGAACTTCATGGTCATCGCGCCGGCGGCGCTCGCGAAGGTCAGCAGCCCGGAATTCAATGGCGAGAGGCCGAACCCGATCTGCAGCATCATCGGCAGCAGAAAGGGCAGCGCGCCCATCCCCATGCGAAACAGAAACCCGCCGATCGTCGCCGCCGCATAGGTCGGGATGCGCATCAGGGTGAGATCGATGACGGGAAACTCGGCCCGGTGCGCATGACGAACATAGAGGACCATCAGGATCGTGCCGACCATGAGCAATCCGACGGTCACCGCCGCCGGCACCGCGCCGCGGCCGATTGTCTCGAAACCGAACGCAAGGCTGGCCAGCCCGACCCCGGTCAGCACGAAGCCGCGGAAATCGAATGGGCGCCTGCCGGTCTCGCGAAAATCTTCGATGAAGAGGTTGATCAGCAGCAGACCGATGAGGCCGATCGGAATATTGATGAAGAAGATCCAGCGCCAGGAGCCGTAGGTGGCGATAAAGCCGCCGAGCGGTGGCCCGCTGACCGGTCCCAGCATCGCCGGCAGGCTGACATAGGACATCGCCCGCACCAGGTCGGAGCGCGGCACGGTCTTCAGCAGCACCAGCCGCCCGACCGGCACCATCATCGCCCCGCCCATCCCCTGCACGATGCGCGACAGCACCAGCATCGGCAGCGAATGCGACAGGCCGCAGCCGATCGAGCCCAGCGTGAACACGACGATCGCCGCGCTGAACACGCGCCGCGCACCGAAGCGGTCGGCGGTCCATCCGCTGATCGGCACGAACACGGCGAGGCTCAGCAGATAACAGGTGATCGCGACATTGAGGCGCAACGGGCTCTCGCCGAGCGAATTGGCGATGACCGGCAGCGCGGTCGCGATCACCGTCGAGTCCATGTTCTGCATGAACATCGCACAGGCGACGATCAGACAGATGAGCAGCTGACGAGTGGCCGGACGCATTGTCCGTCAAGGATATCGTCGCGAGTCGGCGCGCGGAAGGAAATCGCCGGACCGCGGGTATAATATAGATCCATGACCGAGCCGATCGACAACCGGATCTTTGTCCTGATCCTTCAGCATCCGCACGAGCGGCGCGAGGCGCTGGCGACCGCGTCGCTGATCTGCGCGACGCTGCGCCATGCGAAGCTGGTGATCGGGCTGTCCTGGCCCGGGTTGGCGCGGGCCCTCGGCGGTCCGGCCGAGCCGAGCCGCTGGGCCGTCCTGCATCTCGGCGCGCTGCGCCCGGCAAGTGCGGAGCGGCGCGAGCTCTCCGTGCTCGACCGCCGCGGCGTGCCGGTCGATGATCCAAGCGGGATCCTCCGTGGCCTCCGCGGCATCGTGCTGCTCGACGGCACGTGGAGCCAGGCGAAGACACTGTGGTGGCGCAACCCGTGGCTGTTGCGGTTGCACCGCATCGTGCTCGACCCGCCGCTGCCCGCCAAGCTCGGCCGGCTGCGCCGCGAGCCGCGGCGCGAGGCGCTGTCGACGATCGAGGCGGCGGCGCTGGCGCTGCGCCACCTCGAACCCGGCCCGCAGGCCGCCGACGCGCTAATCGCCGCGCTCGACGGAATGATCGCAGCGGCGCACCGACCGGCTAGCGCTCGCTAGGGCGCAGCGAACAGCGCGGCCACGTCGGCGGCAAGCGCCGCGCGCGATTGCGGGCGCAGATACATCATGTGGCCGCCGTCATAGATTTTGATGCGGATCGCATCGCGCACCGCGGCCGGGATCGTCAGCTGATCGATGAGCCAGCGCGACGCGAAATACGGCGTCACCAGATCGTAGCGGCCATTGGCGATCAGCACCTTGGTCGCGGGATGCTCGAGCAGCGCGGTCTGCAGCCCGCTGAGCGCGAGGCCGAGCCCGTCCTGGCCTTCGCGCGTGCCGTCGAAATTCCACTGATGCGAGATGCTGTGCGACAGCACCCGGTATTGCAGCTCGCTGTGGTAGCCGAGCCCTTCCGGCGCATAGGCGTTGAAGGCGGCGGTGTAGGCGGCGATCGAATTATCGAGGATCGGGTCGCCAGCGGTCTCGTCCCACGGTCCTCCCGGTGACGGCCGGGTGATCGTCGCGTCGTAGAGGCTGAGCACCTGATCCTGGTCGCGGCGCAGCTCGTGGGCGAACATCTGGTTCGATACCCAGCCGCGCTCGCGCCGCACGATATCGACGGGAAGCCCGATCAGCGCCGCGACCTTGGCGATGAACGGGTCGCCGGGCTGCGGGACACCCTTTATCGCCGCGAGCCCGAGCAGATAGTCGCTCAGGGCAAACCGCTCGAGCGGCGCGGGATCAAACGCGGCGTTGCCGGCAAAAGAGGCGGCGGTCGCGGCGAAGGTCGGCAACCCAAGAGCACCGGCGACGATCATGGCGCTGTCGGGGTTGAGCAGGGCCATATCGAGCGCCGGCGAGATCATCACAACGCCATTCGGGACAATGCCTTCGTCGCGCGCCAGGCTTTTGGCCATCGCCCCGACGCGGAACCCGCCATAGCTTTCGCCGACCAGATAGACCGCGCTGCCCCAGCGCTCATGCTTGGTCAGCCAGAGGCGCACCACCGAGTCGAGCGATTCGATATCGCCATGCACATTCCAGAACGGCTTGTTCGGGTTGTCGTCCTTGCCTTCGCCGCGGCTGAACCCGGTGCCGACCGGATCGACGAAAACCAGATCGGTGAAATCGAGCCAGGTCGAAGGGTTGTCGGCGAGCACGACCGGCGGGTTCGGCACCGTGCCGTCTGGCGCATCCTGCATGATGCGCGGCCCGACCGCGCCGAGATGCAAGAAGACCGATGCGGCGCCGGGCCCGCCGTTGAACAGAAACGCGACCGGCCGCGCCTGACCGAGTTTTTGCTCGGCGAGATAGGAAATCGTGAAGACCGACGCGGTCGTTGCTCCCTTCGCGTCGGTCAGCGCGATCGTCTCGGCGATCGCGCGATAGTCGAGGCTGCGCTGGCCGAGCTGGATCGTGTGACGGGTCTCGACATGCTCCGGGGTTGCCGGCGCCGGCGCCGCTGGCGGCTTGGCGTCGCTCGGCGGCGGCTTGGCATCGCCAGGCTTGGTGTCGCCCGGAGCCGCCAATGCCGTTTGCGCCACAATCAGGATGGCGACGCTCAGAGAAGCCACGATCGCCCGCAGGCGTTGTCCCGCCACCCAATCCTCGCGTCGCTGTTGCCGAGGCGGGGTTATAGCGAAGCTCGTCGGAAGCTGCTATCGCCGACGCTTGCCCCGCGGCGCGGAATCGGGGATTAGAGAGAGGACCAGATCCGGAGCCTCGGCCGATGCGCGCGCTTGTCCTTCTCTGCCTGATCCCGCTTGCCGCTTGCGTCGGCACCGACCGGCGCGAAGGCTTTACCGCGACCGGGCCCAACTCGTTTCTCTACAGCGCGCGCACCAGCACGGTGATGACCGAGAACGATGACGGCACCGCCGAGCGCATCCGCCAAGACTGGCTGGTCGAGGCTCTCAAGGCGCATGCGATGTGCGCCAACGGGTTCGTCGTCGATAAGCGCCGCTTTCTCCCCGGCCCGCCGACCGATGCCGGGCCGCAATTCAGCAATGGCGGCGATATCCTCTATACCGGGCGCTGCGTGGGCTGAGGACGCACGTCCTCGATCGTAAATTGATAAAACCGTCTGCTGCCGGGTGGTGAGCCGACCATCGTTTCTGCGCGTCAGCCGTCGCGTATGCGCCGTTTCCGGTCGTTTCGTGCAACCAGGGGTCGAACCGTTGGAGCCGACCCCACCGGGTGCTGACCAGCCCTTGAGACAGATTACAAGGCCAGCCAGCCTTCGCGCCAAGTTTGATCCAGGTCAACGCATCCGCGCCACTCGCCGTGCATGGTAGACTTCATAAATGGCAGAGGACCTTGCCGGTGCCTTGGGACATAATATTGACGGTCTTCGTCGCGGTGTTTGCACTGGTCACCTTTGGGGCGGCGATCAATCAGCGTCGGCGGGGCGGTAACCTCCTTTCCGTGCTGTTCTTTGTCGGCGTCACTGCCTTGGCTGTGGCCGTCACAAAAGCGTATTCCTCGAAGCCCGCGGGCGTGACCCGCCATCGGCCAACGGTCGAAATGGGGCAAACCATGCCGTCGTCGTCGACCGAGGCGAGCGACCGTTCAGGGTCGAGAGCAGGTCGCCTAAGCCTTCTTCTCCCAGCCCTTTTCGGTTTGCTGCCAGTAGGTGAGCGTGTGGCCGGCGGCGCTGGCGGTGCGCCAGCGGGCGCGCGCGGCCTCGACCGCTTCCGGGTCGTTGCCGTCGAACATGTCGATGCAGCGGGTGAAGCCGCCGAGATCATCGGCGGCGACGCCGTCCACCAGGAAGAGGATCGTCGCGCCGTTCGGGTTTTCCGGCTGGTGGGTCAGCCAAACCAGCTGGGCAGCCGCGTTGCCGTCGCGGGCGGCGCCGTGCGGCAGGAAGCTCGCCTCGTCATAGGTCCACAACAGCGCGTTGAGATGCTCGACCCGTTCGGAAGACCCGGCGTGGAGGACAATGCGATGCCCCTGTCCGAGGGCGCGCTCCAACAGGCGCGGCAAGGCCCGCTCCAGCGGCGTCGACAGCAGGTGATAAAAGCCGACTTCCGCCATGCGGCTGCTCAGCCCTTCTCGTAATAGTCGCTGACGAACCGGTCGAGCAGGCGGACGCCGAACGCGGTCGCGCCCTTCGGCACGGTCGGCGCGTCCTTTTTCGACCAGGCGACACCGGCGATGTCGAGATGCGCCCACGGCACCTTGTTGACAAAACGCTGGACGAATTGCGCGCCGATAATGCTCCCGGCGGCGCGCTCGCCGGCGATGTTCTTCACGTCGGCGGCATCGCTGTCGATCGCCCGGTCATAGGGTTCGGCGAGCGGCAACCGCCACAATTTTTCGCCGACCGCCGTGCCGGCGGCGGCGAGGCGTTCGGCGAGATCGTCGTCATTGGCGAAAAGCCCGGCATAGTCATTGCCGAGCGCAACGATGATCGCCCCGGTCAAGGTCGCGAGGTCGATCATCAGCGCCGGCTTGAACCGGTCCTGGCAGTACCACAGCGCGTCGGCGAGGACGAGACGCCCCTCGGCATCAGTGTTGAGCACCTCGATCGTCTGCCCCGACATCGAGGTAACGATGTCGCCGGGCCGCTGCGCCGAGCCCGAGGGCATGTTTTCGACGAGGCCGACCACCCCGACCGCGTTGACCTTGGCGTGACGCTGCGCGAGCAGCCGCATCAGCCCGACCACCACCCCGGCGCCGGCCATGTCCCATTTCATCTCGCCCATACCGGCGGCGGGTTTGATCGAAATGCCGCCGGTGTCGAAGGTCACCCCCTTGCCAACGAAGGCGAGCGGCGCCGCACCGTCGGCGCCACCGTACCAGCGCATCACGACAAGCCGCGGCGGGCGCACGCTGCCCTGGGCGACGCCGAGGATCGCCTGCATCCCGAGCTCGCGCATCCGGTCTTCGTCGAGAATTTCGACATCGAGACCGAGCGACGACAGACCCGCCGCCTGCTCCGCCAGGGTCTCGGGATAAATAACGTTGGCCGGCTCGGAAACGAGGTCTCGGGTGAAGGCCACCGCCTCGGCCGTCGCGGCACAGTCCTTGTAGGCGCGCCGCGCCCCGGCCGGGTTCGCTCCGGCGATCGTCAGCGTCGCCAGCGACGGTTTGCGCTCCGGCCCTTCCGTCGTGCGGTATTTGTCGAACCGGTAGGCGCGCAGCGCGGCGCCAAGCGCGAGGTAGGCCGAGGCCGCCGCCGGCGTCAGCGACGCGGCGTCGCCGACATCGATCGCAAAAATCGCCTCTTTGGCTCCGACACCATTCAAATGGGCGACGAGCGTGCCGCCGAGATCCTCAAGGGCACGCTGATCCATCGCACTGGGCTTGCCCAGCCCGGCGACGACGATGCGATCTACCGACAATTTCGCGGGGCCGACCACCGGGATCAGCTCGTTCCGCTTGCCGCGGAAGCGCGGCGAGGCGGCGAGCGCACGGGTGATCGCGCCCTCGCTGGCCTCGTCGAGCTGACGGGCCGGCGCGGTCAATACCCCCTCTTCCCACACCCCGACGACAACGGCGCCGGCACGCGGCAGCTCGAACTCGGCAAAGCTGATCTTCATCGTTCCATCCCGGCTGCGCGGTCGCTGCGAACTGCTTAGCGCAAATCGGGTTGGCGCGGAATTGGCTTCCCATGCACCGGCTGCAACGCAAAGCCGGTGGCAGCGGCGTCGCCGCGCCCCTATGATCGCCGCCGATGAACAGGCTCGACCGATACATGAGCGGTCTGGACCAGTACATCCTGCGGCAATGCCTCAGCATGATGATGTTCGTCACTGGGGCGCTGACCGCGGCGGTGTGGCTGGCGCAATCGCTAAGACTGGTCGACCTGATCGTCAACCGCGGTCTCTCCGCCGAGATGTTCCTCTATCTGGCGCTGCTGATCCTGCCGCGCTTTCTCGACATCGTCCTGCCGATCGGCGCGTTTATCGCCGTGCTGTTCGTCTTCAACCGGCTCATTACCGAAAGCGAGCTGGTCGTGATGCGCGCCGCGGGCCTGAGCCCGTTCAGCCTCGCGAAGCCGGTTTTGGTCCTGAGCGGGATCGCGTTTCTCATCCTGATGATGCTGTCGGTCTACTTCCTGCCCGCCGCCAACCGCGAGTTCAAGAACCTGCAATTCGAGATCCGCAATCGCTTTGTCTCGAGCCTGCTGCAGGAGGGCGCGTTCACCACGATCTCCGACAAGCTGACGATTTATATCGGCGCCCGCAACAATCGGGGAGAGGTGATCGGCCTCTTGATCCAGGACGAGCGCGACCCGCGGCATCCAGTCACGCTCATCGCCGAGCGTGGCGCTTTCGCCGAGTCGGGCGGCGGCTCGCGGATCATCATGGTCAATGGCAACCGCCAGCAATACGACCGCGACAGCGGCAAGCTGTCGTTGCTGACCTTTGACCGCTATGTCCTTGATCTCGATATGTTGCGCGACGCGCCCGAAGTGCACTTCCGCGAGCCGCAGGAGCGCTTTTTCGGCGAGCTGTTGTTTCCGCCGCCAGATACCGATGCGATGACGCGCGAAAGCCTCCTGGTCGAGGCCAACCAGCGCATCACGATCCCGCTGACCGCTTTCAGCTTCGCGATGATCCCGCTTGCCTGCTTGCTGCCCGGCGAATTCAATCGGCGTGGCCAATTGAAGCGCGTATTGACCGCGCTCGGCTGCGCCCTGCTGTTCCAGACGCTCGATCTGGCCGTCAAGAATCTGGCCGGACGCTATTCGATGGCGATCGTGCTCAGCTACGTCGTCGACCTGCTGCCGTTCACGCTCGGACTTGGAATCATCTTGCACCGTGGCATAAGCTTCAGATTCCGGCGGATTTCGTTCGCGGCCGCCGCGGCGCGATAGTTGCGCGGCACGGAGGGGAGACGTCGTCGGTGCAGCTGGCCAAGACCCTCTCGGCCTATATTGCGCGCCAGTTCTTTATCTGGTTTTGCGGCGTCTTCGGCACGATGCTCAGCATCAGCTTTTTGCTCGATTACATCGAGCTGCTGCGCCGCGGCGCAATGAAACCGGGGGTGACCCTCGGGGTTTTGCTTCAGATGGCCGCGCTGAAGCTGCCGCATACGGCGCAGGAAGTCATGCCGTTCGCCATCTTGTTCGGCACGATGCTGGCATTCTGGCGGCTGACCCGCAGCAACGAGCTGGTGATCGCCCGCGCCGCCGGCCTCTCGGTGTGGCAATTCCTCACCCCGGCCGTGCTGGTGGCCCTGCTGGTCGGCGTCATCGCCGTCACCGTGTTCAACCCGATCGCCTCGATGATGGAAGCGACCTACGAGCAACTCGACACGCGGTATTTGCGGCAAGGCGGCGACCAGCTCGCGCTGTCGAATTCCGGCTTGTGGCTGCGGCAAAGCGAGCCCGGCGGCGGCCAGGTCGTGATCCACGGCGACAAGCTCACTGCTCCCGAGCTGATGCTCAGCCAGGTCACCATCTTCTACTTCAACCGCCTGCACCAATACACTTCGCGCATGGAGGCGAAAAGCGCCCGTCTCGAAGGCGGCGACTGGATCATCGATGACGGCGAGCGCTGGGAAACCAGCGACCAGCCCGAGCCGGTTCCGGAAATGCGCCTGCCGACCAAGTTCACGACCGAGCGCATCGAGGAGAGCCTGGCTTCGCCCGATACGATGTCGTTTTGGGCGCTGCCGGGGTTCATCAACCTGCTCGAGCAGTCCGGCTTCTCGGCTCAGCGTCATCGGCTGCAGTTCAACATCCTGCTGGCGCGGCCGTTTTTGCTCAGCGCGATGGTGCTGGTGGCGGCGACCTTCAGCCTCAGAATGCAGCGGCGCGGCGGCGCGACGCTGATGATCCTCGGCGGTGTCGCCGCCGGCTTTCTGCTTTATTTCGTCTCGAACATCGTCTTCGCTCTTGGGCTATCCGCCAAGCTGCCGGTGCTGCTCGCCGCGTGGACGCCGACCGGAATAAGCCTGATCTTCGGCGTCTCCATGTTGCTCCATCTCGAAGACGGGTGACGAAGCCGCAAGCAGAAGGTACTGATACTGCTGAAAAAACGGGTGAGTGAGAACGGTACGCGCTCGATGAGTGGGGTAGGCCGATCAGAACGGGAACGGAAGACCGGGCGGTTGATCCGCCTGGTGGCCGTCGCGTTGCTCGGGCTGTGGCCGACCGACGCCGTCCTCGCCGATATGTTCTCGCAGAGCAAAAGCAACAGCGCCAACGCCAGCGCGCCCATCACCTTCGAGGCGGATGAGGTCCAATACGACGAACAGCTCGCCCTGACCATTGCCAAGGGTCATGTCGAGATCACCCAAGGCACGCAAATCCTGCTGGCCGACGTCGTGAGCTACAATCAGCGCACCGATATGGTGACGGCCTCCGGCCATGTCAGCCTGATGGCCGAAGACGGACAGGTCATCTTCGCCGATTACATGGAATTGCGCGACTCGATGAGCAACGCGTTCGCGAGCAATGTGCGAATGCTGATGACCGATCGCTCGCGACTTGTCGCCACCGCGGCGCGGCGCACCAACGCCAGTCATCTCGACATGCGCAAGGTCGTCTATTCGCCGTGCGATCTGTGTGTGAGCGACCCGACAGCACCGCCCGCCTGGCAACTCAAGGCGCGCCAGGTAACCGACGACAAGCAAACCCAGGAACTCGAGTTTCGCGATGCGGTGATGGAGATCGACGGCTGGCCGATCTTCTACACGCCCTATATGGCCGCCCCCGACCCGTCGGTAAAACGGGCGAGCGGGTTCCTGATGCCGTCGCTCGGAGATTCTTCTACCTTAGGGTTCCACGTCGATATTCCGTACTACCAAACGCTCGGCCCCGACGCCGACCTGACGCTAGCGCCACGGTTTACCGCCGCTGCCGGCACAGTGCTGGCCACCGAGTTCCGCGAGCGCTTCTCGAACGGGGAGCTCTACGCGCTCAGCAGCATCAACTACAGCAATGTCGGAACCGCGGACAATCCAAGCGTGAGCAACGATTGGCGCGGACACATAAACGCCACGGGTGTCTGGGATATCGACGACACGTATCGCACCGGCTTCAGCCTGCAGCGGGTATCCGACCAGACCTACTTGCCGCGCTTCAGTTTCGCCAACCCGCTGCTCGGCACCGAAATCACGCGCGGCTATCTCCAGGGGTTTCCGACCGACGGCTCGCTCGACGTCAACGCCTATCTGTTCGAGCCCCTGACACCGGGGCTGGGGGATTCGACGCAGCCGATCGTGCTGCCGGTCATCAATCGCAATTGGGAGTTCAACCCCGACTCGATCGGCGGAACCCTAAAGGTCAATACCAACCTGCTCGATATCGTTCGCGAGGCCGGGACGCAGACCCGGCGGCTATCGGTCGGCACCGAATGGGATCGAACCTTCCAGGACGGCCTCGGCAGCGAATACAAATTCCAGGCGAGCGTGCGCGGCGATGCCTATTCGGTCAGCGACCTGAGCAATTTGTCGAACCCCGATTTGCCGAGCAGCTATTTCGCGCAAAACGGCCTGCCGCCCTTCAAGAACGTTCCGTACAATTTCCTTGCCGAGCGGGCGTTCCCCCAGCTTGGACTGACCTGGGATTACCCGTTGGTCAACCGCCTCAACCAATGGAACCTGACGATACAGCCGACCGTCGCCACATTTGTCGGCCCAACCGCCGGCAATCGCCACTTGATCCCCGACGAAGACAGCCTCGGTTACCAATTCCGTGACTCCGACCTGTTCCGCGCGGACCGGATGCAGGGCTACGACCTGCTCGATACCGGGCAACGGGTGGATTACGGGCTGAATCTGGGCGCTTACAACAAGGACGGCGGCAGCTACCGCATGCTGCTCGGACAAAGCTATCGAGCCGAGGACAACCCCTTCGTCCCGCCGGGCAGCGGCATGGACCAGCGCCTGTCCGATGTCGTCGGGCGGGTGGTGCTGGCGCCAAGCCAGTATCTCGATTTGATCTATCGCTTCCGCCTCGACAAAAGCGACTTGAGCAACAAAAGTCAGGAACTCAACCTGATTACCGGCCCGACGAATCTGCGCGTCAACGCCGGGATCTTGGTGATGCCCGCCGAGCAGCCGAGCGACCTGATCACCGTGCCTGGCAGCGGCCAGACCATTCTCTATGGCAGGCGCGAGCAGCTCAATCTCGGAGTGACCGCCAGGCTAACGCGCTATTGGTCGCTTCAAGCGACGGAGGTTCTCAACCTCGCCAACTCCACCAATATCGTCAATGGCATCGTCACGCCGCAATCCGCCGGCGAGAGTCTGCAAGCAAGCTTATCGGCAATGTATCAGGACGAGTGCATGGCCTTTATCACGACCGTGACCCAGAACGGGATCCGCAACGGCGATGTGACCCCCGGCTACGCCGTCCTGTTCAGCGTCGTCTTCAAGAATATCGGCGAGATTGGCGGCAACATCCTTGACGTGGCCCCCGCTTCGACGACGACGCAGTGACGGCAAATCGTCGCCGCGACAGCGCGACCTGCCGGGTGTAAGCTGCCGGCATCCCACGGGCTACAAAGGTTCATCGACGATGGTGTCGTCGCGTTGCTTATGTGCATTGCTGCTGGCCGTCGCGGGCTTTTGGATGTCTGCCGCTCCGGGCGAAGCGGCCCTTCGGCGAACGGCAGCGGCTCACCCCGCCCCGTCTCCCGGTGCTCCGGCGCCCGCGCCGGAAATGGCCATTGCGGCCGTCGTCAATGACGATGTGATCTCCGTCTTCGATCTCAGCTCGCGACTGCGTATGGTCGAGCTATCGTCGAACTTGCCCGCCTCGCCGGAAACGCGCCAGCGTATCGAGCCCCAGGTGCTGCGCGGCCTGGTCGACGAGAAACTGCAGCTGCAAGAAGCAAAGAAGCAAAATGTCGTCGCCACGGACGACGAGCTCAACAATGCGCTCGGCCAGATCGAAAAGCAGAACAACATGCAGCCCGGCCAGCTCAACGAGTTTCTCAAGGCGCGCGGCATCGACCGCGGGTCGCTGCTCAACCAGCTGACCTCTTCGATCGTCTGGGCAAAGCTGGTGCGGCGCATGGCGGCCCAGAACACCGAGATCACCGACGAGGAAGTCGACGCCGCGCTCAAGCGCGTCAAGGAGCATGCCGGCGAGCCGCAGAGTCGCATCGCCGAAATCTTTCTCGCGGTCGATACCCCGTCGCAGGATCAGGAGGTGCGCAACCTCGCCCAAAAGCTGACCGAGCAGATGAAGCAAGGCGCGCGTTTCTCGGCGATCGCGCAACAATTCTCGCAATCCGCGACGGCGGCCGTCGGCGGCGACATGGGCTGGTTGCGCCCGGATCAGCTGCCACCGGAGTTGGCCGCGGCGGCGGCGCCGCTGAAGCCGGGCGAGCTGTCGCCGCCGATCCGCACGAATAGCGGCTATTACCTGCTGCTCGTGCTCGACCGCCGCGGCGGTCCCGCCGGCAGTGGCCAGCAGACCGATGTTTTCGACATCGTCCAGGTCGTCCTGCCACTACCGCCGCAGCCGACCGACGCGATAAAGCGCAGCGCCCTTGCCGAGGTGCAGTCGCTGCGCGCCGCCAAATCCTGCCCGGATCTCCTCAAGCTCGGTCAGGAGAAGGCGCCGCACACGACAAACGAGGGCAAGGTCAACACCACCACCATGGCGCCGCAAATGCGCGATCTGCTGTTCAAATTGAAACCCGGCGAACCGTCGGAGCCAATTCTCCAGCGTACCGGCCTCGGTATCGTCATGGTCTGCTCGAAGAACACCGAGGCCGCTAAAAGCGGCGACCCGACCCGCGAGGACGTCTTCGAGTCGCTGCTGCGGCAAAAGCTCGACACGGTGTCCCGCCGCTATCTGCGCGATCTGCGGCGCGCCGCCTATGTCGATGTGAGGGTCTAGCGCGGTGCCGCTTCCGCTCGCCTTGACCATGGGGGAGCCGGCCGGCATCGGCGGCGAGATTGCCCTGGCGGCATGGCGGCGACGGCGCGAAGGCGTACCGCCGTTTTACCTGATCGACGACCCCGAGCGACTCACGCGGCTCGCTCATGCCCTTGGCTGGGAGGTCAAGCTGCGTGCGATCGATGAGCCCGAATTGGCGGCATCGATGTTCGCCGATGCGCTGCCGGTGATGCCCGTTGGCGGGCCCCCGCGCGCCACGCCGGGGAAGCCCGATGCGGCCGACACGAAGCTGGTACTGCGCGCGATCGAGATCGCGGTCGCCGAGGTGCGGAGCGGTCGCGCCGCCGCGCTTATCACCAATCCGATCAACAAGGACGCGCTTTACCGCGCCGGGTTCCACCACCCCGGCCACACCGAATACCTGGCCGAGCTGGCCGGATCGCGGGAACCCGCGGTGATGATGCTCGCCGGCGCCGAACTCCGCGTCGTGCCGGTCACGATCCACCTGGCGCTGCGCGAGGCGATCAAGTCATTGACGGCCGCGGCAATCGTCCATGCGGGGCGGGTTGTCGACGCCGCGCTGCGGGGCGATTTCGGCATCGCCGCGCCGGTCTTGGCGGTCGCCGGACTCAATCCGCATGCCGGCGAAAAAGGCGGGCTCGGGCGCGAGGACATCGACATCATCGCCCCGGCCATCGCCGAACTGCGCGCCGGGGGCATCGACGCCAGGGGACCACTGGCGGCTGACACGATGTTTCACGCGGCGGCGCGGCGCGGCTATGACGCGGCGTTGTGCATGTATCACGACCAGGCGCTGATCCCGATCAAGACCATCGATTTCGACGGCGCGGTGAACGTGACCTTGGGCCTGCCGTTTATCCGCACCTCGCCCGATCACGGCACCGCGTTCGACATCGCCGGCAAGGGTGTCGCGCGGCCGGATAGCCTGATCGCCGCGCTGCGGCTGGCCGCGCAGATGGCGGCGCGGCGAGGTAAATCGTGATCCGCTTGCGCGGGTGCGGCACTTGGTAAACGGGCTGACCGACACCGCCAGCGCGCTGCCGCCGCTGCGGGAGGTGATCGCCCGCCACGGCATTGGCGCGCGCAAGAGCCTCGGCCAGAATTTCATCCTCGACCTCAACCTGACCCGCCGCATCGCGCGGGCCGCCGGCCCGCTTGACGATGGCGCGACGATAGAGATCGGTCCGGGGCCGGGCGGGCTGACGCGTGCCTTGCTAGACGAAGGCGCGGCCCACGTGATCGCGATCGAGCGCGACCCGCGCTGCTTCGCCGCGCTCGGCGAGCTGGCCGAGCTTTATCCCGGGCGATTGGCTATCGTCGACGGCGACGCGCTGGAAATCGATCCGGTGTCGCTCGCCGAAAAGCCGCGCCGGATCGTCGCCAACCTGCCCTACAACATCGCCACCGCGCTGCTGCTCAGATGGCTCGACCGCATCGGCGAGTACGAGAGCCTCACACTGATGTTCCAGCGCGAGGTGGCCGAACGCCTCGTCGCGGCCCCGCGATCCTCGGCCTATGGCAGACTGTCGATCTTGGTGCAGTGGCTGTGCGAGGCGCGGATCCTGTTCGACATCCCGCCGCGCGCCTTCACCCCGGCGCCGAAGGTCACCTCAAGCGTCGTCCGGCTTGTCCCACGACCCATACTGCTGGCGCAGGCCGATAAGGCAGTGCTCGAGCGGGTGACCGCCGCCGCCTTCGGCCAGCGCCGCAAGATGCTGCGCGCGAGCCTCAAATCGCTGGGGGTGCCGGTCGAACCACTGCTCGCCGCCGCGGGTATCAACGGGACCGCACGGGCGGAGGAATTATCGGTCGCGGAGTTTTGTGCACTGGCGCGGGCGATATGAGGCTGAGGCGCCCACCAAGCCTGCTCACCTTTCGGCTAGGGCGCATCATGTAGTGGCGCGAGCCAGTAATTAGGTAGCGACTTGAACCGTTCCCGCATTTGATTTGCCCCTGCGCGGTTGGGCATGAACCGGAATTCCCTTGGTTAGGGACATTTTTCTATACATTTCTTGTATTTCCTTCGCTTTCTTTTGCCCTATAGCGATTAGGTATGCCCCTTTGGTGAAGTGATGTTTATTGTCAACGAAGTCATGGAAAGGCTCATACCAAACAAAATATTTGTTATCTTTCATGGAAATTAAATTTATGTGTTCTGTTGCTCGTATTTTTGTAGGAATTACCACCATTCGAGCGTGTTTCTGAATTGATTTAGTTTCATCAATTGGCCCATAGATTACAGCCTTCATGTGAGAATAAGCATCCAATATCTGAAACAAAGATTGTTTGCGGTTTGGATGACCAAAATATTCAATGGTTCCGACAACATCAGCAGACATCATAAAGAAACAATCTACCTCAGAAATAAGGATACCGTGCCGTCTCAATGAGAACGTAAGAGAATCGAAAGGGGTCGGCTCTGCAACAAATTCGAGGATTTTACCGCCAAATTTTCTCGCCGCAGCGCTGAAGCGCTTCTTAGCCAAAATGAGGTATGCAATTGCCACAACTACCCACACGGCAATGAGCGCCATCGTCCATTTTGCGGGCGCTGCACCTACCGAGATCAGAGCGGTCACTAGGAATATCGTGGCGAGCCGATATCGCACTTGCATGACGATGTTCCTCATGCGGTGCCCCCGCTGTTCGCCAATCCCTTGTCAACAAACCCGTTCCACAAGCCTCTGCCAGCAACGATCTCAATCGCTGCTACTGCGGCCATGAACCATTGGCGAGCGTCTGCCGCTCCATACAACCATCTTGCCGCCGGATAAGTAAACAGCGTGTAAATCACGACAGCAAGAAACAGCGGAAACCACCCTGCATTCGTAGGAAGCGAGCGAGCTTCGGAAGGCCACGGGATGGAATGCCCGCGGACGAACATGACCACGAGCGCGAATCCGCTACCTCCAATGCACGCCAGGACATTTTCTGACCCTTCGGGCAAATTGCCCCATACGACCGAGACGGCATTCCATGCCGCCAATAACGCCCCCAGCATCGTTTGAGTTCCCCTCGCCCGCGTGAGCTTTTCTCGGCTTATACAACCGCCCGTTTGGCAGCACGATACGGGGAGTGCTAATTGCATGTCAAATTCCACGATTTGACGCAAGTCACGGCTGATCGGCGTCGGCTGCCATCTGATCGTGCAGGCCTGACACGTTAGACCGATCATCGTTCAATGATCTGTTATATGCTGTTTCAACTGAAAAATCGAAAAGTAGCCAAGCGCGGTTCGCGAAGTTAGCGCGAGCTGAGCCATCACGTAAATTTCAAAAAATTTGTTCGTGGCTGCATTGATCTGGATCAATCCGGATATCGCATTGACGGGTCGTCATGCGACTTAATTGCGGGTCCACAATATCGTAAGTCTACCCACCGCGCAGCCGGGTCACGAAGTCGGCGAGACCGGTCTGGCGGTCGCGGCTGAGGCGTTCGGCGGTGACGATCGCCTGCGCCTGGGCGACGCTCGCCTCAAGGTCGTCATTGACGATCACATAGCCGTATTCCGGCCAGTGGCTCATCTCCTCGGCCGATTTTTCCATGCGCGCAGCGACGGTTTCGGCCGAATCCTGCGCCCGCGTCTTGAGCCGCGCTTCGAGCGCTTCCATGCTCGGCGGCAGGACGAAAACCGTTACCAGATCGTCGCGCAGGCTCGCCTTGACCTGTTGCGTGCCCTGCCAGTCGATATCCGTGACGATGTCGCGGCCCTCGGCGATCGCCGCGTCGATCGGCGCGCGCGGCGTGCCGTAGCAATGGCCGAAGACGGTCGCGTGCTCTAGGAGCTCGCCCTGGGCGACCATGCGGTCGAAACTTGCCTGGTCGATGAAGTGATAATCCCGGCCGTCGATCTCGCTCGACCGACGCGGCCGGGTCGTCACCGAGACCGAGAGCGCCAGGGTCGGGTCGCGTTCGAGCAGGCGACGGGTGATCGTCGTCTTGCCGGCGCCTGAGGGCGACGACAGCACGAGCAGGAAACCGCGGCGGCGTATGGCGGTCGCTAGGCTCATTCGAGGTTCTGCACCTGCTCGCGGAACTGCTCGACCGCGAGCTTCAGCGCGAGCCCGATCCGTGTCAGCTCGATGTCGGCCGATTTCGAGCACAGCGTGTTGGCTTCGCGGTTGAGCTCCTGGCACAGGAAATCGAGCTGGCGGCCGACCCCGTCGCCCTTTGCCACAAGATCGCCGGCCTGAGCGAGATGAGCCCGCAGGCGGTCGAGCTCCTCGCGCACGTCGCCGCGCGAGACGAGGAGCGCCATTTCCTGCGCGACCCGTTCCGGCGGCATGGTCGGCGCCAGGTCGGTCAGCGCCGCGAGCGACTGCTGCAGGCGCGCGCGCAGCGCTTCCGGCTGTGCCGCCGCCGACGCCGATGCGGCGGCGACGAGTTCGGTAAGTTCGGCGAGCTGGCTCGACAAGATCCCGCCGAGCCGCGCGCCTTCTTCATTGCGCGACGTCGCCAAACGGTCGAGCGCCGCAATCCACCCGGCGGCGATCGCCGCCCGGCGCGCGTCGATCACGTCGTCTGGGTCGTCCTCGACGGTCTCGATGACCCCGCGCAGCCCGATCAGACCATCGAGCCGCGGCGGCGCGGCCTCGACCTCGCCCGCCAATTCGCCGAGCAACGCGACCACGCGGGCCAGCATCTCACGGTTGATGCGGATCGCCGGAGGCGCGGTGCGATTGACCGTCAAGTTCGCCGAGATGTTGCCGCGGCGAAGCCGGCCGGCGAGCGCCGCGCGCAGCGACACTTCAAGCCCGTCGAAGCCGGGCGGCAGGCGCAGCCGCAGATCGAGCGATTTGCCGTTGACGCTCTTCAGTTCCCAGACCCAGGAGACCCCGGCCGCCTCGCCTTCGGTCCGGGCGAACCCGGTCATGCTGGAGATGCCCATGGCCGGCCAGCCTAGCGGACGACGCAGGGATGGCCGGGGCTTGCTCGGCAATCAGACAGCACCGAAAGCCGTAGAGACCCTGAACATATAGTGTTTCTGCGGCACTCCGGCTTGATGAACGGTGTGATAAAGCGGTCTATTAGGGGTCTCAATAGGAGCCTCCGATATGGCACGCACCCCACGCGACACCTCTTGCTTGCTGCCGCCCGATGGCAGCCACAAGAGCTATCGGGTCCGCAAATATTGCCTCGACCCGGCGACCCGAGCGCGGCTGCCGGCACCATATACCGGCAAGACCGCGCTGATCGAAAACCTCAAGACGACCGACAAGCGGGAAGCCGAGCGGCTCGCACCGCGATGGCGGGTCTACTTCGACGATCTCATTGCGGCGGCACGTCCGCGCGCGTTGGACGAGGTTCCGAACGTCCGCATACTCCCGATCAACGAAGAAATTGGCCCGGTCTCCGACGCGGAGGCCGAGGCAACCCTCCGCGCACTCAACGATGCATGGGCGAAGGTTGAACCCGATGTCAAGTGGGTGCTCTTGCGCGGGAACAAGATGATGGTGCCACGCGCCCCCGGCAAGGCTCGGCCCTCGATGCCGCCGATCAAGCCTGCCGAACATCCCTATGACATAACCAGCAGGTTTGCCGAACCTCGTCATGACATGACGGCTTCGCCGAATGGCGTCGTCGATTTCGAGGAGGTGATGGCGTTGTGGCATGCCGAGCGGCTCCAAGCCAGCGACCCGCCCGAGTCGAAGGCGATCACCAATAAGCGCAACCGCATGGAGGAGCTATTCGAGTTCGTCGGCCACCGGGACATGGGCCGGGTCACCGAGCCGCAGGCGCGGGCATACCGCAACAAGGTGCTCAAGGAGGGCACCGCATACCACAAAATCCACGACATCAAGTCGATGTATAAGGTCGCCAAACGCGGCGGTCTCATCACCACTATAAACGTGTTCGCCGACATCGAAGCCGGGGAGCGCGCCGAGAACAAGACCCCGCCCCTGTCCGATGATGAAGCCCGCCGGGTTCTCACCGAGGCCCGCCGGTCGCCGAAGCCCGCTGTCAGGTGGTGCCATGAGTTGGCCGCGTTCACCACGGGGATGAACTCGGAACTGCTGCTCGCGGAGGCGTCGGAGCTTTACCAGATCGAAAGCGGCAAATGGGCGGGTCAATGGGTGTGGGATATGCGCTTTCGCGAGAACCTCAAGACCAAGGATCGACGGCGCATCGTCGCGCTGCACCCGTCGATCATCGAACAAGGGTTTCCGGCCTACCACGCCACCCGCAAGGGCAAGGCCCTCTTCGATGGCGGATACAGTAATAACGACCAAGACCTACGCGACCTGATCCACGATCTCCACATCGACAAGGGCTTCTATGCGTGGCGCAAGCGGGTGTCGTTTCTCGTCTCCAAGAAGGAGGCGGCGGGCGAGTCGTTGGGCTGCTACATTTCCGGTCATGCCGCGCCGAACATCGCGGGCAAGTTTTACCGGTTCCACGAACTGCCCGACGAGTTTGGCGACATCATCAAGGCGATCAACTCGCTGAAAGACCCCGTCACTGGTACGGACGGTCATGGTCGATGACCGCTCATTGCGGCTTCCCCGTGGGGGGGTGTCCAGTTGCCGAGCAGCGCGAGCAGGCGCGCGTGGTTGGGTGTCCTGTTCCTCGGTGAGCAGAAGCACCGCCGCGTTCGCGGCGGCTAGTCGTTCACGGGCCTGCTGATACTCGGCCTCGGCTACGCGGTGCGCGGGGCTGCCGGGGTCGTCACGGGCGAGAGCATGATCGGCGTCGACCAGTGCGAGCGCGGCATGGCACGACCTAATCGGGGGCGCGAATGATCACTCGGCGGCTTCACGCGCCTCCTCATCGTCGTCTATCGCTTCGACGTGGTCGAGTTCGAGAACCGCCGCAGCCTCAATTTCGGGCAGAACCTCTAGGCTACGAAGCTTGCGATCGATTGCACGGCGACGCACACCGGCCTCGTCATCCACGACGCTCTGGGCTTCCCGCAGCTTCTTGCTGACCTTGTCGAGCATGCCGCCGAACTTGCCGAACTCGGTCTTCACGGCCGACAAGACTGTCCAGACCTCGCCCGAGCGTTGCTGGATCGCCAGCGATCGGAAACCCATGCGGAACGCGACGAGCAGCGATACGAGGTTGGTCGGTCCAGCCACCATGATGTGATGGTCTCGCTGGAGCGCATCAGTGAGACCCGGACGCCGAATGACCTCCGCAAACAGACCCTCGGTCGGGAGGAACAACACCGCGAAGTCAGTGGAATGCGGCGAGTGGATGTACTTGGTGCTGATGTCCCTGGCGGCGAGCCGAATTGCACTCTCGATAGCCCTTGCGGCGCTCTCGACGGCGTCGATGTCACCGCGTTGACGGGCGTCTTCCAACCGCTCGTAGTCCTCACTCGGGAACTTCGAATCCAGTGGCAACCAGACGGGCGCATCCCCATCGCCGGGTAACCGAATCGCGTACTCGACGCGCTGGTTGGAGCCGGGGAGAATCTCTACGTTTCGACCAAACTGATCCGGGGCCATCATCTCTTCGAGGATGTTGCCGAGCGCGACCTCGCCCCAGGTACCGCGCGCCTTCACATTCGTCAGAAGCCGTTTCAGATCGCCAACGCCGTTGGCGAGGCTCTGCATCTCGCCCATGCTCTTGTGGACCCGTTCGAGCCATTCGGAGACGACTTGGAAGGAAGCGCCGAGCCTTTCGTTCAGCGTGCTCTGGAGCTTCTCGTCGACGGTCTGACGGATGTTTTCGAGCTTCTCCGTATTCTCGGCGCGGATCGCATCGAGTCGGTGCTCGACGGCTGCGCGTAGCGCCTCCTGCTGCTCACCACTCCGCTGGGTCAACTCGATTACCACACCCGATACGCGATCGAGCCGTTCCCGTTGAGCCTGGGACATCTGGTCGAGGGTCTCGGCGAGCGTATTTCCAAGGGCTTGCAGGTTTTGGGCAACCTCCTCCCGTAGTGCTTTCGCGTCGGCTGCCGCCGTCGACTTGGCCTCGTTGAGCCGGCCGGAGAAATCCTCAAGCCGAGTGTTCTGACCAGTCGCGAGATCGGCCAGCGAACCTCGTACGGACGTGGCGAGCGATCCGAACTGCGTTGATATCTCCTCGCGGAGCGATCTTGCACCCTCGCGAGACTCATCACGGCCTCGCGCGAATTCGTCCCGCACGAGCGTGTCGGAGCGGGTGATCAACCCCTCGATCGCGACGAGCCGCTGGTCCAGGACCGGCGAGATCGAGCTACCCGACCGCATCCGGTACAGCAGGGCGACGCACAGCGCGGCCACGAGGACAGCCAGCAGGGCAACGATGATCAGCATCGCTTCGATCGGCATTTAAGGCTTCTCCCCCTCGGAGCGAAACTTTACCACACTGGGAACAAACAGGGTACGGCAATCGGCTGAATGTGGCTCAGATGATCGCTTCCGGTATCCACGTGGATCGCGACTCGCCGGCTCAGGTGATGAGCAAGAGATAGCCGCACCCATAGACGAGCCCGAACAGCACGACACCGCCAATCAGCGCGCTGCGGATGGCGACTTCCGGCGCAAGATGGGGGCAACCGCGCCGACGAGACCGCAGGACACCAGCATCGAGAGACAGAAGAGGCCGAGCGCAAGACCGGCACGCGGCGCAAATGGGATGAGGGCGTGCGCGGGGGCATCAATGCGGGCATCCGGTCGAGGATAGCCATCCATCGTCGCGACCGCGCGATCGGTAGAGGCCATCAACCCGCTATGCGGATAGCTTATCCAGCCAAAATCGAGGCTATTTGGCAGCCCTTTTCGTCGTAGACGGCGATAGAACTGCTGCGACGGACGCTGACGGTCGATGAGGTGAAGCCGACCAGTCCATTACCCGGACCCCTTCCGCCGCCGAGGGAGAGAATTTGACGACCCCGTTCATCGTACACGGCGATCGAGGAACCTCGCGGAACTGCGCTTGCGATTGCCATTGCGTGTTTTCTCCTCTTTCCAGTGTCACGATCAGATCGGCGGCAAAAATCCACTGGGACAACCCGTGACCCAGACCCAACCGGACCGTGGCCACGAATGTCCTAAACGATTTCGTCTCGATATGATCGAATAATAGGATTATACACCGTGTTTAGATAAACATCAAACTGGTTCGCCAACGACATGAACGCGCGTGAGTTGGTGGCCTGGAACGTCAGGCGGCTTCGGGTTCTCCAGGGGATTTCGTCGGAGCGGCTCGCGGCCGATGCTGGCGTCGATCGGTCCTACATGAGCAGGCTCGAACGCGGGGTCGCGAACCCTACCGTCGATGTGTTGGAGAAGGTCGCGGGGGTGCTGGCAGTCGAGGTAGCCGACTTATTCGCCGTGCCGGAAGCTAACGAGGAGCGACCGGAGCCGCTGCCGGGCGGTCGCCGCCGTAGCCGGTGAGGTCCAGGTGGTGGTTGCGGGTACGTCCCAGGGCGTAAACCCGAGGCTCGGTCTTCGGATCAAATAACTCTTGTTACACTGCGGGAACCATATCTACAACTCGATGGATAAACTGCTTTTCAGGAAAAAAATAGCATGAGAGTACGAATATCGGCGGGCGGTTTATGCCACGGTCGATCGCATATTGCTGTCGGCGTTTCGCGATCTTTTCAAGATCATCAAGCGTTTTGTCGACGTTATCTTTTAGCCAGCCAGGGAAGGCAAAGAAACACACGAGCGAGTCCACGATCAACAGTTTCTCAAAATCGGTATCAAGGCCATTGATATCAGAGAACTCCACCTCTCCAATAATAAGTGCCTGTGCAACGAATCGTCGAACCTCTCGGCTCTTTTCCTCAAAAAACAGCGCACAGTAATCAAATAACCACTCACGTTCATCGGCGCGCTTTTCACGGTCACGTCCAAAGGCGCATTCGATGCCTGCCTTCATCACACGCACACGCTTGCTAATTGCCTCACAGATGGCGTTTGTCCAACCTCCTATTGGTGTCCAACTTACCGTTGGAGAAGCCTCGTTTAGTAAGGCCACTTCGTCGAGAGCGTCTTGGACAGCCCGAGCGAGCACGTCTGATCCGGGCAAATCTGACCTCATCGCAGCCATCCCGATTGATCCCTACGGGTAGATCGAAGCGAGTAGAATACACGGAGATGAGACCCCAGCCACGGCTGTCAAAATCCAGGTACATAACCGGACTTCAATGCCCGAAACGGCTATGGCTGGGTTGGCATGACCCGGAGCCCAGATCAGAACCCGAGCCCGGCACGATACTCGCAGTCGGAACCGACGTGGGCATTGCCGCAAGGCTGCTCGTGCCGGATGGAGTTCTCGTCCAAGAGGGGCCGGATCGGCACGCCGAGGCCGTCGAGCGGACGCGGCACCTAATCGCCGATCCAAACGTGCCGGCGATTTTCGAGGCGGCATTTGCCTTCGATCGCGTCCTGATTAGAGCCGATATCCTCGAACGCCTGCCGAGTGGTGGGTGGCGTCTCGGCGAGGTCAAGTCGAGCACCAGGGTGAAACCCGAACACCTGGACGATCTCGCCATTCAAGCCTACGTGATCGCCGGCTCCGGCCTCGTCGCGGAGGAAATGCAACTCGTTCACGTCAATACGAGCTATGTCCGAGGCGAGACCGGGATCGATTGGCACGCCTATTTCGAGCGGGATGATGTCGCTGCTGAGGTCCGCGACCTTCTCCCTTCGGTGCCCGAGCGCGTCGCCGAGATGCATGTCATCTTGGGGCTGCCGACCGCTCCGGATGTTCGACCGAGCGGCCACTGCTTCTCACCGTTCCCATGCGAGTTCTGGGACCGGTGCACCGCCGACAAGCCAGAGGACTGGATCATCAATCTGCCTCGGCTTAAGGCGGCGAGATTTGCCGAGCTTGACGGCAATGGCATTGAGTCGATGCGCGATATCCCGCCGGATTTCCCTCTCACGCCCGGTCAACAGCGAGTTGCGAACGCTGTGGTCTCGGGGCAGGAATTCATCTCGGACGGCCTACCAGAGGCCCTTACGGCTCTGAGACCGCCAGTTTCTTATTTGGATTTTGAAACGTTCTCGCCCGCGATCCCCCTCTATGCGGGAACCCGACCCTACGAGCGAATTCCGTTCCAGTGGTCGATGCACTACGACCACGGTGCCGGGGAGGTTCGCCATTTCGAGTTTCTCGGCAACGGTGATGCCGATCCTCGCCGGGAGTTCGCAGAGACGCTTATCGAGGCAATCAGTTGGATGACCGGGCCGATTGTCGTTTATTCGCCATTCGAGGCGACTGTTTTGCGTTCCCTGGCGGCGCTTCTACCCGATCTATCTGAATCTTTGTTCGCAGCGATTGATCGGATGACGGACTTGCTGCCGATCATCAGGAGCCACGTCAGCCATCCGGAATTTCTCGGGTCCAATTCCATCAAGGTGGTCGCGCCGGCCCTGGTGCCGGGCTTCACATATGACGATCTTGATAGCGTCGCCGATGGAAATGACGCGTCGGCGGTCTTCTATCGGCTCGCGTCAGATCGGTCGCTGTCTGTCGAGGATCGAAACCGCTATCGGCGGGCATTGCTAGCTTATTGCAGCCGGGACACGCTCGCACTGGTGTATGTGCACCGCGAACTTATGAAGCTTCCCGCCAGCAGGAGCGCGCAGCCCCCTCTGCCACGCATCATTTGATCAAACCGGAGCCTGCTTAAGTGCGGATACAAGCTCATCGAAAAGTTTGGCAACGTCATCGTGGTGTTCATCGAATACCTTGACCGATACCCTCTCACGGCCATTGCCCCTCGGCTCTCGCACCGAGTTCACCAGCATCCGGGTGATGAGATCAGCATAGTGCGAACCCCATTCCTGCAAACGCCTGCGCAGCCGTTTCTTAATCTCGGTCGCTGTCGGAACGAGGATAGTTTCAGTGTCGCGACTGTTAGCCGCGATGAGCGCAAAGCCCAGTCGGCCCGCGACGACATCTTGAGACATGCGGACCAGACGCAATGAGAGGCCGGCTCGATTGAAGTTCCAGTTTTGGATATGCCCGTCGTCGATGAGCGGCTGAACTGCCGTTTGGATGGCGACCAAACCGGGATGGTTCAGGAACCAGGGCGGCAAGGATCGCTTCACCGAGCGAAGGGCCTTCACCTGCGTAAGTCCATCTTCGATAACTAGCTGCAAGTGAAGAAGGTTGGCCCTGGTCTGGGGGTCCGCTGTTTTAGCGACCTCTACCGCGATTTCTGCGATCTCCTTCAGGGATAAGTCATGTTGGCAATTGGGTTGTCCCACTATCCAATGAACAGGTTCTTTGAGATTTTCCTCGTAGTTCTTGCCTTGGGATACATCTCTGTCGTTAAGCTCGACCTCGATATACGCGATCCTTTGATTACCGTAATAAACGGCGAAGTCGGGTCGGTAAGCTTGGCCTTCCACGTGCTCTTGTTGGAATACACCTTCCGAGCCGAGGCCAAGGCGTTCGAGGATGCGGCTGCGTAGTGCATTGATCGACAGGCAGCCAAGGAGCGACCAGTTAATCCGATTTTCGTATTTGGTGAGATCTTCGCGAAAAAACGGAGATCCGTTCATATCTCAGCCTCCTATGCGCTTACCGTTTCAGCCGCCGCATGCTGCGATAATGGCTATCCCGCTTCGCGTCAGTTCGTTCCATCGGCAACCCAAATCTCTCGTGAATAGCGGCTATCAAAGCCGCGTCACGAAGGATTTGCGCATCCGCATAGAGAATGAAACGCTCGTTTTCCCGGTCATACACGATCCGCCCGCGCGGCCATTCCTCGTATTCGAACGCCGCGATTGCCGCTCGTCCGCCGGCTTTGTGCCACTGCTCCCAGACCTCGTAGTGCCCGTGCGGGCAGGTCAGCATGGTGCCGTAGGGTTCGGCCTCCTTCAGCGAGCATCGGTGGTCCAAGAGCGTTGCCGACGATCCGCGCTCTTGGATCGCCCAGAATATGCCGACAAATTGGTTCGAATCCGCCACGGTCACGCCGACCGCTTGAACTGCTCGAACCGACGTTCCAGCCGATCCCGATCAGGGTAGTCTGCTTTCCGCTTCGGCAGTTGGATCAACGTCCCGGCGATCGTCTTCAATCCTTGTTCGAGAAACGGGCCGTCATGGAGGTCGAGTAATCGACCGGCCACATGAATACGATAATCTGGGTCGATCCCGATGAGGTTGGCATCGAAGGCCGCATGGTGGATTTTCGATAGCGGCAATCCGTTCGAGACGATGGGCTGACCGAGTTGCTCATCGGCATCCATGACGATATGTGCGGCGTCGAGTAGCCGGGGCTCCTGTAGCCGTGAAATCGCGCACTGTCCGCCATACGCGGTCAGTACGGCGTCTCGGAAGGACGCTTGGTGCAATCGTGCCTTTATCTCTCGTAGCGCGTAGCGACGCTCTGGCGCGGCGGGGGAGGATGCTTGTGCCGATGCCCCACGAGAGCCCTTATAACGGCCCTTAGCTCATCCGGCTGGCTGCCCCGGCCTTATTCTCGCGCGTCCAGATGCGGACGGGACCAGCCCTACCCCGAAGCGCCTGCTCGCCCTGATCGACTAATTGACCTGCCAGAACCTTGGCGTTTTCAGAGGGCCGCGTCCGTATGGCATCAACGAGCGGGTCGCCGACGACCAGCGGCGTTTTGAGGGTGCGGGTTAGCCCCTGCAATCGCGCTGCGGTGTTGACGGTGTCGCCGATCACCGTGAACGACATACTGTGCTCGCTGCCGACATCGCCAAGGACGGCTGGCCCGTAGTTCAGGCCAATACCGATGGCGAGCGGCGTCTCTCCATCCCGAACCCGCTCCGCGTTCCAGTGGTCGAGCGCTTCGAGCATCATGTCGGCGCAGACGAGCGCGTTGGCGGCATCGTTGTCGCTCGCGGTCGGTACCCCGAACGCGGCGAAGATCGAGTCGCCGATATACTTATCGACGGTGCCCCCGCAGGTGAAGATATCCGCCTCGGGGGCCATCGCCTCGCTCATTCGGGTGAAACCGACGATGTCGGCGAAGAGGACCGCGACCGTCTGCCGACGTACCGCCCCAAGCGGTTCGTCTTGCTCGGCCAACATCGCGACGATATTGGGGGAGAAATAGCGCGAGAGATTGCTCCGCGCTCGTTCGGCTTCCGCGTGGAGACGTTCGATTTCACGCAGCTTGGTAATGTCCGCGAGGGTCTTGCGGATGGTGAGTTCGAGGTCGCCGAAGTCGACCGGCTTGGTCACAAAATCAAAGGCTCCACGGTTCATCGCGGTGCGCAGGTTGGTCATGTCGCCATAGGCCGAGACCATGATCGCCCGGACCGGCGATTGCCGCTCGCGTAGTTCGTTCAGTAGCGCGAGCCCGTCCATCACCGGCATGTTGATGTCGAGCAGCATCAGTTGGATATCGGGCTCCGCCGCCAGCACCGCCAAGGCTTCCTCGCCGTGATGGGCAAAGCGGAAGGTAAACTTGCCATCGCGGATTTGGCGGCGAAACCGTTGCTGGATCAGCGCCTCGAAATCGGCTTCGTCGTCAACGCCGAGGATTTTGACCGGCTCGGTCAATCGAGAGCTTCTGGGGAGGAGGTGGCAGAAAACTGCCGTAACTGCCCCTTCAGGTGATCGAAATCGACCGGTTTGGTGAGGAAATCGGCAGCCCCATATTCGGTGGCACGGCGGCGGCGTTCCTCATCCCCATATGCCGTCACCATCATCACCGGGAGATGAGGAAGCCGCTTTTTGATCTCGCCCAGTAGCGTCAATCCGTCCATGCCGGGCATGTTGATGTCGGATAGGATCACGATCAAATGCGGCTCGATTTCGCCTGCGAGCCGTTCGAGTGCCTGTTCACCCGAGGCAGCGAAGTGCAACACATAGTCGCCCCGTCGAACCTCATGCCGAAAACGCTGGCGAAAGAGATCGGCGACATCAGGTTCATCGTCCACGATCAAAATGCTGGCGGTCATGCCGGCGCTCCCGTTCCGGCAACCTGGGAGCTACGCGGCAGCCGTATCGTGAATTCAGTGAACTCGCCAACCCGGCTATCGACGGTGATCGTGCCACCATGCTGCGCGGTCACGATGTCGTAGCTGATCGACAGGCCGAGGCCAGTACCCTCGCCGGTCGGCTTGGTCGTGAAGAATGGCTGGAACAGCTTGTCTTTGATCTCGGCCGGTATGCCGGTGCCGTTGTCGCGGACGCGGACCTCAATGGCGTCGCCGAGATCGCGCGTCGCCACAGTGAGGATCGGCCGGAAGGCTCCATCGCCGTTCTCCCTCACACGCTTGTTCGCAGCGTAGAAGCCATTGCCAAAGAGGTTCAGAAAGACGCGGGTCATTTCCTGTGGTGCCAACTCGATCGGCTTCAGCGCAGGAGCGTAATCGTGCTCCAGGGTGATGTTGAAGCTCTGATCCTGGGCACGGGCACCGTGATAGGCGAGGTTGAGGGCTTCCTCGACCAACTGGTTGAAATCGACCTCGCGGCGTTCGCCACTCACCCCGCGTGAGTGCTCCAGCATAGACTTGACGATGCCGTCAGCACGCTTGCCGTGCTCGGCGATCTTTTCCAGATTGCCGCTCAGCAACTCGATTGTTTCGTCAACTTCGGCACGCTTGTGGTCGTCGAGTGTGGCGATTGCTGGTGCCGTGGTCTCCTTTAGCTCGTCGAGCAATTCGACCGACAGGCTGGCGAAGTTGTTGACGAAGTTGAGCGGGTTCTTGATCTCGTGGGCGATGCCGGCGGTCAGTTGGCCGAGCGAAGCCATCTTCTCGGCCTGGATCAGATTGGCCTGGGCAGCTTTCAGATCGCGCAAGGCGGCTTCGGCAGCATCCCGAGCCGCCCTGATCTCGGCCTCGGAGCGCTTGCGTTCGGTGATGTCGCCGTAGATGAGAACGAAGCCCCCATCCGGCACTGCGTTCCGGCGGACCTCGATGACCCGACCATCTGGCCGCGTGCGCTCCAAGCGAAATTCCTCGTCCGTGCGTTCGAGACGGCGGCTGAGTTCCGCCTCGATGTCTTCGGCACCGAACTCGCCGCGTTCAGCGAGGATGCGGAGGTAGTCAGCGTAGGTCGGACGCTCGGCTAGAACGGCATCGGGTAGGTCGAGCAATTCCTGGAAATTGCGGTTCCATGCGGTCAACCGCAGGTCTTCGTCAAACATGACCACGCCATCAGCCATGTTGTCGAAGGTGATGCGCAGTTCGGCTTGGCGCTGGCGCAACTCGCCCAACAGCCGCGCATTTTCGATTGCTATAACGGCCTGGTCCGCGAAGGTCGCGACGAGTTCGATTTCCTTCTCGGTGAACGGCTTGACAATTGTGCGGGCAGTGCAGATGACGCCAATCGGCGTGCCCTCTCGCAGCAGCGGAACACCGAGCATGCTTCGTAGTTGGCCCACGCGCGCGTCCTCCTTCGGCGCGTAATCGGGATCGGCCCAAGCGTCGGTAATCTGGATCGGCCGGGCAGCGGCCGCAGTGCGACCGACCAGCGTAGCTGAGCCGGGACGAATCTCCTGTTGCGCCTCGATCTCATAGTATTCGCGCTGCATTCCCGAACCGACTGCCTGCCGGTAGAGGCCATCTTCGCCCAGCCGAAAAATCGACCCCTGGCTGTTGCCGCAAAGCCGCATCGTCGTGTCGAGCACGGTTTGCAACACGGGCTCAAGGTTAAAAGTCGATTGGCTAATTACCTTGAGCACATCGCTAGTCGCGGTCTGCTGTTCCAGCGCCTCGCGGGTCTCGGTAATGAGGCGCGCGTTTTCCATCGCGATGACCGCCTGGGCCGCGAAGTTTTGGAGCAGAGCGATCTGCTTGTCTGAAAACGGTCGGACTTCCATGCGATGCATGACAAAGCAACCGACGACATTGCCCTCTTTAAGCAACGGCACGAAGAGTGCCGTCCGTATGCCCGCTTGGACGCCAGCCACTTCGGCTGGCGCGCCAGTGAGGTACGATTTGTCTTCGCGCATGTCGGCGACATGAATGATCGTCCGCGTCGCGATCATGCGGTTGGGCGGCGACGCGGGCGTCATCACATGATTGATAGGCTGGCCGAGTGGAAAGAGCCGGTCGAAATCCTCGGGCACACCGAGGCTCGCCTCACGGAACCAGACACCGTTTTCGTAGCGCGACAAGTGCCCGGTCTGGGCTTCGCAAAGCCGCAACGCCTTTTCGAGCATCGCGTCGAACACCGGTGCGAGATCGCCGGGCGAGGAGTTGATGACCCCCAGCACCTCGGCGGTCGCGGTCTGCTGGTCCAAAGCTTCGCGGGTCTCAGTGATCAGCCGCGCGTTCTCCATCGCGATCACTGCCTGCGCGGCGAAGTTTTCCAGCAGCGCGATCTGTTTGTCCGAGAACGGGCGAACTTCCTGGCGGTAGACGACTATGAACCCCAACAGGGCGTCGTCTTTGAGGAGCGGAACCGCCAGCACCGTGCGAGCGCCGCCGAGATCAGCCAGGGCACGACGGTTAGGCTCTCCGTCCCGATAAGCGTCCTCGACCGTTATATCGAGCACCTGGATGAGCCGCTCTCCGGCGAGAAGCCGAGCGGGTATCGTTCCCGGCCCGTAAATGTGAGTCCTGCTCATCCTGAATTCGGCATAGCGGGGGGGCAGCCCCCGCAGGGCAGCCATCTCGAAGCGTTCGCCGTCGTAGGTCTGCAACTCTCCGAATGCCGCTCCGCAGAGCCTCATCGCTCTTTCAAGCATCGCATCGAACACCGGCGCGAGATCGCCGGGCGACGAGTTAATGACGCCCAGCACTTCGGCGGTAGCGGTCTGCTGCTCCAGCGCCTCGCGCGTCTCAGTGATGAGCCGTGCATTCTCCATGGCGATAACGGCCTGCGCGGCGAAATTCTCGAGGAGCGCGATCTCTTTATCGGAGAAGGGCCGTACCTCCTGGCGACCGGCCACGATTTGGCCCAGGAGCACGTCGTCCTTGCGCAAGGCCACGTACAGCAGAGTTCGGATGCCGCTCTCGACCACGCTTCGCGCAATCGGGTCGTCTACCTCCGCCATATCCGGCACTTGCGCGAAGCGCTCGCCCTCTAGTAATCGCCAGTTCGGAAGGTTGCGATTTGGGCTGTAGCCCTGTCTAAGCTGATCGGCGAGCGCTTCCGACAAATTGTGTACCGCGACCGCGCGGAATTTCTCACCATCGTAAAGCTGCAAGCTTCCATAGGTGATGGCGCAAAGGCTATGCGCCTTCTCCAAGATTGCCTCGAACACCGGCGTGAGGTCGCCGGGTGAGGCGTTGATGACCTGAAGAACCTCGGCGGTCGCGGTCTGCTGGTCGAGTGCCTCCTGTGTCTCGGTGATGAGCCGCGCATTCTCCATCGCGATCACGGCTTGCGCGGCGAAGTTTTCCAGCAGCGCGATCTGCTTGCCCGAGAACGGTACCGCTTCCTTGCGGTAGATCATGATGTAGCCGACGACCGCACGGTCATGCAGCAAGGGGACAATCAGACTAGCCCGAGCCCCAGCGAGATCGACGAGCGCCAGTCGGTTGGGATCGCCGCGCTGATAAGGCTCGCTAGCGATGAGGTCCGGGATGTGGACAAGCTTCTCTCCCGCGAGGAGGCGCGCCGGACCCGTACCGGGTCCGTAAATTCCCGTGTCGCCTGTTCGGAATTCGGCATAAGCGGTTGGTACGCCGCGCGCGGCAGCAGATCGGAAGCGCTCTCCGTCGTAAGTGCCCAGCACACCGAATGACGCGCCGCAAAGGCGCATCGCCTTTTCCAATATTGCGTCAAACACCGGGGCGAGTTCGCCGGGCGAGGAGTTGATGACCTGTAAGACCTCGGCGGTCGCGGTCTGCTGGTCGAGCGCCTCGGCGAGTTCGGCGGTGCGTGCGTCGAGCCTTTGTTGTAGCTCAGCGTTCACGCGCCGCAGTTCGGCTACCTCGTCGTCGAGCGTCGCGGTCATCTCCCTGCTCCGTCGCGCCCCTGTCTTGTTTGTATGATACGCCGATCAGCACTCGCCTCCAGCGAGAAGGGGGTGTGCCGACCTTCTTGTGAACAGGTCGACGGCATTCCGCCTAGCCGGTTTGACGATGGTGCTCCGACCCGGGTCACAAACTCCGGCGCGGCTTCGGATGCTCCTGCCGTTGGCGAGCCACCAAAGGGTTATGGCTGGCCCGGAAAGACCCCGAGGCCAGTCGCGCGCCGATCGCACTATCAGCCCGAGGGAGCCGCGACCGTCAGGTGATGCTGATTGGCGACCTCGACGAGTTTCGGGATATCCGGACTCTCGGGCGAAATCGCACGATGGACATCGGTGAAGAAAAGCGAGGCCGCCTCCCGCGATGTCATCGAAATCATCTCCCCACCACCCTTGCCGAAGCGGAACCAATGCATCGTCCCGGCTGGCAGATGCACCAGTGTCCCCGGTTCGGCGATCATGTCTTTGTCACCGACCCCGAACGCAATTTCACCCTTCACCACGTAGAACGATTCATCCCAGGGGTGGCAGTGCGGTGGCGGCCCGCTGCCTTCCGGGCCTGCCTGGCGGAAAATCTCATAACCGCCAGTTTGCGCGCCCGACGCGAGAACGGTGATGTGCTCGCCGACGACATTGAGAGGAGCCGGCGCTGTCGCCGGGGTGACCACGAATGCTGTTGGCATGGAAGTCCCCTGTATATTGTTTTGGCATTTACCGAACGGGAGGCCGATCCGCCTATCCGGACAGCAGGCTAGCGCTGTTTTCTTGGGTTCTTCAACACATGATCACCGAGAAGCGCTTGGCGGCGGGGGATTACATGGGCATGCCGCTTGCGATCGGGGAAGCCCGCTACACCGCTACGGCGTCGATCTCCCCGATGACGGATGAGTCGGAGGAAGTTGGGCGGTCGGTATGGACCCACCACGAAAACCTCAAAATCGCTCCCGGAAGGCAGGGTATCCTCGGCTGCCAACGCGTGCTCTTCGGCGGAACCTCGGTCGTGCTCCTACAGCCTTCATCCCAGGAGATACCGGCTGGCAGTGAACAGAAGTGTGTAGGCTGCGCATGCCAGTAAAGCCAAATAGCTGTCGTTTCGTGTCATGGGGGAGGTCCTGACTGTCGCGCCGAATTCGCCGCAACATGACCAATCTTGTTTAAAAATCCGTTGGCATCGGCCCAGCCGCTCGCAACGGTAGGCACATATCGTCGAGGGCGATGGCCAGGGCGGAGCCGGCTGATCCGTGCCAGTCGACTTTGTCTTTCGAGGGAGGAAACGCACGAACGTAGATAGACGCGTTGGTGGCGTATCGAGCGCGCGGCCTATCGCCTCGTTCATGCGCCGGTCGGCTTCCTCATCGCTGTACCGGTCGCCCGGAGTGCCCTTGCTGCTCATGTGGAGACGATAGCAAACCGCTCAAATACTCGACAACACCTTCGACCGAGTAATACCGGCACCATGCCTGCGTCGGCTGACAATCAAAAACATCCACCATGCCGATCAGGGCACCGGTCGGAAGGTTCACGGAGCGCGAAGACTGTATCCGGCGAGCGAAACGCGCCAAGTGGCTTCACAAGACGCGCTTCGAGCGGCTGGAATGGGTTTCGAGCGCAGGGTTAGTGTCTTGTAAAATCCATCCACCCACATCGCGATCGATCAGCATGGGGCGATCGACAGTGATGAATAAGTTTGAACGGTTGCGCGACATCAGGCCGCGCACAGGACAGGCGCGCACAGGACAGGCAGCACGCCAAGCAGGAATGGAACCTGTGGCATTCACCACGATCGATGCTGATCGATGAGCCGCAGTCTTGTCCATGCGGCTATTACTCGATCCGCGACCTTTTTATCATCGGCGACAAGTTCACCGGCCGGGAGATCGACGCTGGTAACCATTGCGTCAAGCTCTTACTCGGACTGCCGTTAACCGCCACCTTCCCTGCGATTCAAGTGGGTCCGCAAGGACATCGAGAACTCGTTGCCGGTTGGGGCGGCAGATTTCTCCACGATCGCGGCATCCCTCTCCACCTGGGAAAACGAGGGAGCCCGCAAGCTACATGCCGGGGTTTTCAGCCATCCGGTCTGACTTTTCCTACGAAAAGCCCGGTATTTGTGGGGCAGAGCCCCTAGCCGCACGCTCATCAAATTCGACGATGCGAGCCCGCAAAAAACGGGAGGTCTTCAATTGGCGCATAGTCGATGAGATTTAAGGATCGGGTCGCGACCGCGATAACGGCCCCTCACACCGATAATGTCGGCCGCATCGCTCGGGATATGGCGGACAAACTGACATCGTAACTTCGGGCAAGTTCGCTCAGCGTCGCGCCCTGTTCACGACGTTCGCGGGCCTCCGCGCGCTGGGCTGCGGTCAGCTTCGAGGGGCGACCCATGTGCTGGCCGCGTTTCATCGCGCGGACACGTCCCTCGGCGGTACGAGTCCGAATGAGGTCGCGCTCCACGTCGGCGAGTCCGCCGAGTACGGCAATCATCAGTCGGCCGGTACTCGTGCCAGTGTCGGCCCACGGCTCCGCCATCGAGCGGAACTGCGCTCCAGCGTCCACGATCTGCTTGACGATCGCGAATAGATCGAAGGTGCTCCGGGCTAGTCGATCAATCCGGGTGACCGTTACGACGGTGCCCGGCGTGAGTTCTTTGAGGAGCTTCAGGAGTTCGCGTCGGTCGGCCCGCGCGCCGCTGGCCTTCTCCCGGTAGACCCGCTCGCACCCGCACGCGCGAAGCTGGTCAAGCTGCGCATCGAGGGTCTGGCCGTAGGTGCTGACTCGGGCGTATCCGAGAAGCCGATTTTCGGTGGGTATTTCGACCATATCTTACGCAAACTATAACCTATTGATCAGGCTGGTTCAAGCCGCTTTTGCGAAAGTCCTGATTAACGCAAACGGTGGGCGTCGATCACGCCGATCGCATAGGTCGCCGTTTATGCAGCGTGAACGAGCCCGGCTCGGTCGATATCCGCGCGCAACCTACCGACCTCGTCATGAAGCTGGGCGTTCTCCTCGCGCAGGCGCGCGTTCTCCTCATGGAGATGAGCCGAGCGGTAGAAACAGATGCCTCGGCCGGCGCGTTCGGCATTCCTGAGTGCGGTGACGCCGCGTTCACCGTACGCGACGAGCGTGGAACCCAAATCGTTATGGCCTTTGCGCTCGGATACGAAAACAAGCATTGGTCTCAGCGCGAGGATCGTATCCGCCCCGGAGGTCAAAGCACTCCACCAACCGGTCGAGGTAAAATCGCTCACCAGGGCGACACCGTTGGCGTGCTCGACGAACCGCTCGACCCATTCGGCGAGGCCATTTCGCAATCCATAAGGCGCATTCATCCAGACGCACGCTTCGCCCCAATCGGCGACCAAACCGTTTTCGCGTTTGGTCAAATGGCGGGTCGCCGGTATCCACGGCACGATCTCCGCCCCAGGCGAGCAGACATCGAGGTCGAACTTCACGCCCATGGCGACAAAAAGTTCGGCCGGCGCATAATATTCGGCGGAAGAATTCCCCGCATCGACGTTCCAGGCCAGCGGCTTTCCAGACCAAATCCGAGAAGGCTGCTGCTCCGCGTACCGCCTTAGCCCCTCCAGGGTGGGCTCGGTTTCATCCGCCATGTAACGGTCGAAGTCTTTTCGGGTGATCCGCGCGACGAGCTTGGCATTCACCGAGATGTTGCGGTCGCGAATGCCGAGAGCCGCTAGGGTTGGTAAATTGTTGGTGTCCGACATTTTTGCCGGCCTGCCCGGAGGACGGCCATTCAGAATCAGGTACCGGCCGAGATCGCGTAACGAGAGCAAGCGCAATCGACCCCACCCGACTTGCTGGTGCTCACCCTGACGGGCGATATCGAGCATCGCGCGAGCAGCCTCATCTCCGTCCTTACCGGCGAATTTCCGGTAGAGGGATTGGGCCTCATTGAGGGTGAAGTCCGGCTCGGCCGTACCATTGTGGTACATTTGGATGGCATCCATCGCGTCACGTTCCTTCGGAAGGCGCGTCGAGAAAGCTCGCGGCGACCATCACCTCAACAACGCGACGATCGCAATTTGCCTGATCGACCGCCGTGATTACGACCTAGCCCTGGAACGGATCATTGCCCGCTGCGCCGAAGATGCTCAGCCGTAAGGGCCGACGACGAAGTCCTATGCGCTCTCGCTCGGTGTTGCGGTTGCCCGAGGCCGTCCCCGCCTTTTCGGAGCCGGCGGTGGTGGTGCAGCGGCCTTTGCTGCTCTCCGGCCCCGCTGACCGAGACCAATCGACTTCGCCATCGTCGATCGACGCTCAGAGTACGCTGGAGCGACCATCGCGTGATCCGGCGAGAGCTTCCAGCGTGCTCGATATTCGACAAAATCGAGGCCGTGCATGGTCGCTAGATGCCGACGAACCATGCTTCCTTTCCAGCCGCATTCCAAACAAACGACATAATCGCGGTGAACGGATCGCCTGATCGGAACCGCCGGGGTTCGCTCGGCGGTGGTTTCGCCGACTGGCTTTCCCAGTTCGGTGAGCGCTTGATGAACGGTCGTAATCAGGGATGGAAGTTGGTCGGGCACGACCGGATTGCGTCGAAGATATGCACCAACGATCCGTCGTGCGAGGAGTAGAGGACTCTGTTCGCCGGGCATTTGTTGTCCTCCCCTCTAGATTTCTAACTCCCGGTTAATCCGGGCGGTCGCCGAGAACTCTCCATGGGGCTGCGTCTCTCCGTCAACCATCCTTTTTTGGTTCCGCCCCTCGACGCAGCCCCCACCGGCCTTCCCGCAATGGGTCCCATAGCCGGGAGGTAAATCGGAACCTTCGGAGCAATTAGGTTTCCATCGAGTTGACCGTGCTGGGCTGCCAACGTGAACGGCTCCTACGAGACAGGGCCGAGCTTGATTTAGATCAAGGTCCAGCGTTTCGTATTCCATTAACTACGTTGCATATCCAGGACTGGGGAGTAGGGAATGCTCTGGAAGCGGCTCGTTTTGGCACTCGCAATCGTGGCATCGCTATCCGTCCCGGCTCTTGCCGCGATAGAGGGGTTTAGCTTCGTCTCATTTCCGTGGATTGCCTTTGCGCTCATCGTCGCGATGTTCCTCAGCGGTTGCCTCTGGCGTGCGACACATTATGGCCCCTAGCCGTTGCCGCGATCCTCGCCATCGTGTCGGTGCGCGGACAACCGCCGCCGGCACTTTAATTTGGACGAATTGTGACCTGGATCACACTCGCCCGTTATCGGGCGCATTACCTCTCGACGTGCACCTTACGGTGCATCCTCCCCCGACTTTTCCCGGCGGTCTAAACTCCGCCGGGTTTCTTTCTAAGCGGTACGGCTAGGAGTAAATGCGCCAGCCCTGACGGTACGGCCTGCAAATTCGGCAATCGCTCGCCTGATCCGCAGCCAGACCCGTTGTCCATCGTGGTCATTTCGGTCGAACATCACGTCAGTCCGTTGTTCCGCGACAATTTCAGCGTCGTGGCCGTGCTGGTGGATCAGCAGATTGGCCACGCGCGTCTTTGATCCTGAACTGTGCGACCTCTAGTTTTGTGCCATGATCGGGCGATGGACACTCCCACCGACGCTGCTCGACTGCGCATCTATATCGGCGAGACCGATAGCCACGGGGACAAGCCGTTGTCAGATGCCCTGGTGGTGAAGGCACGTGAGTTCGGCATAGCCGGGGCGACAGCGCTTCGCGGTATCATTGGATACGGCCAGCCTAGCCATGCCAGGGAGGCAGAATTGCTGCTCTCGCGCGACAGGCCGATCCTGATCGAGGTCGTTGACGTGCGTGCCAAGATCGAAATCTATCTCGCTGCGGTTGAACCGATGCTCCAGTCGGGGCTGGTTACCATCGAAGACATCCGAGTGCTTCGGTACGGAGCGCCGGGTCGCTCGGGCTGATGCCCGCGCTAACAACTCCTAAACTTATTCGTGACGGAAAACGTACATCCGCTCCGGCTAGGGAGTCACCGCATCAACATGCGGCTCTCAGAGGATGCGCTCGGCCCTGGTTCGATCGCGAAAAACCCACACCTGGGCTTCACAACCCGTTTGCTGGGCGTCGCGGGCTGCGTCGATAGCATCGAGGAATGCTTGTTCTTCGTCGAGGTAATCGCCGTAGATCGCATTGTTGCGCCGCACCAGCCACCGCGCGTTCCGGCCGGACTGACAGACACTAAACTTCATGACCTCCATCGGCGGCAACCTCCCTGGTAGGCATGCTCTAGGGCGGGTTCGCTCGCATTCGCGCCTATCGAGAGTTTGCCCTCCGATGAAGCCGGCGGAACCCCGATGAATCTCATAGTTCAAACGGGGGCTTCTTCTGCCGACTGCGTATCCGATTGGCCATGGCGACCAGTTCGGATCGCTCCAGGTGGAACTTTCCGTTCACGAGGAAGCCGCCGTTTTTATCCGAGAAAACCACGTGATCTTGCTGGTGCATGTAGCGAACAAGTTCCTTCACGGAACATGTGACTGCCGGATACCAATCCAGTCCGTCACGATCGGATGTGACACGGCCGGCTTGTGACGGTTGAAAAGACGCGATACCGACTTGCACAGCATGCGCCGAGGCTTGAGGTCTGGGGTGGGTCGGAGGCGGTCGCGCGGCGACCTCCTCCTGTGCTGAGATCATAGTCATGCCGGCTTCGTGGGGTCGGTCGCGATGCCGGTAGAGGATCGTCATGGCCATTGCGTACCGCTCCGCGCATTCAGTCATTTTAATGAACGCCGAAGCAGCAGGCGGGTTCCGTGAGGTCGCGGAAACCCTCAGACCATCCACGTTGCGAGTAGCCCCGATTTCCAGATGCCGCCTCCGGTGGCGCTAAAAGCTGGCGGCGAGATACTGAAAGTCGATCGGCGGTTGTCATGCCTGTGCTCGGTCACGCGACATGGCACCTTTACCGCAAGGTCGTCGGACCCCTCTGAACCTATTCGGAAGCGCCACAGCACATGGGGCTACGCGATAAGCGCGGCCCCACGGTCGCCGGTGCGAATGTGGATCACCTCTTCGATGTTCGAGACAAATATCTTGCCGTCACCAAACTCGCCCGCGCGTGCGGAATGCACGATCGCCTCGACCGCGCGCAGCAGGAGCGCATCATTGACGACGACCTCGATCTTCGTCTTGGGCAAAAAATCCATGTCGTATTCCGCACCATGATAGATTTCCACGTGGCCCTTCAGCCGACCAGAGCCCTTGACCTCGATGACGGTTAAGCCGGTCACGCCGGCTTCGTCCAGGGCGCTTGTAACCTCATCGAGCTTGAACGGCTTGATAATGGCTTCGATCTTTTTCATGGCCTCACGCTGGGAAACAGCTAGTGCTGTCATTCGCTCAGCCTGGAGCGTGCGGATAAGCAAGAGAAGATCGGGATCATGATTAGCGCCGGACTGGGGTGCAAACCGCCGGGCGTAAGCCAAGGCATTGCCCAATTTGCGCAGCACCCCGTCTCCGCTCCCGCAGCCGTCTATCGACGAATCGGCATTTTGCGCCGTCGCCAAGAAGGCTTTCAGTTCCCATATTACTAAAATACGTAGTTAATTTAGACAAGATTTGTTGCGCATGAGTTCTTCGCGTATATGCTAGCGATTGCGTCGTAGCTATCGTTGTGCGGCGCGGTTATTCTAACTAATACCGTGACAGATATTAGCGTAGGTCGCCGACATTGTTGCAAAACCCTGACTGTCCTTCCTTGATGGTCAGGGTTTCTTTCGTCAATCCTTCCAACCTGCCCGTAACTCGACGTTCGCACGATCCTTGCGGATTAGCCGATTGGCGGCACGTGAGTTCAGACTGTACGCCGAGCAGGAAGCCGGCGACATTGTGTTCCAGCTAAAAAGGAACTCGGCCTGCGGCCCGTCGCAACCACTTCGTCGTTCGGGATGTAGCGATCGACGTATTTGGCAAAGCCACCGCTGGATCACGCTCAGCTACACCACCCATCGCTGGCGGCTTCTCGATTTCACTGCGTCCAGCCGCCTGGATATCGCCTGAGACTCTTGCGCCACATTCGATTTCGATTTCCCCACAGATGATCGTCCCGGACACCCGAGCACTGGCGCGGATCATCAGCCGCTCGCGCACGACAAGATCACCATCGAAACGGCCACGCACGTCGGCATTTTCGGTCGAAATGCAGCCTTTAAAGGCACCGCTCTCACCGATGATCAGGCTCCGGCAGTTCGGTGAATTTCCTTCGATGCTACCGTCGACGACGAGCCGGTCGCAGGAGTTGATCTCGCCCACTAATAAAACTTCGCGTCCGACAATGAGCGTCCCGACATCGGCCTGATGATCCCATGAGCCAACTGGTCGGTCGATTTGCGGCTTGGCTGGCGACGCGCTGGGACCAGAGTCGGAGCGAGGCAGGTCTGCTGTGCGCGACAGCCCCACTACTTCCTGGGGGCGTCGGCTTGGCCTCATCGGAATGTCTAAATCGTCAGCCCGACCGAACATTAGTCGATCCTCGGTGTTTCTCAATTGCACAGCCGACCGCATCGGCACGACCTCGCCGATCACGTGCCGATTGTGGCGAGGTTACACAGCGCGCCTACGAAGCCTTCCGCGACGCGGAGCTTATCTGGTGCCCGTCCGTTTATTTCCCCACTGCTGCTCGCTGGTCATGTCATGCCGTCCGTCATGGTCAATCCGCTTCAGATGCTTTTCTTCCACCCGCCACGCCGGGCGCAATACCCAGCCGCTCAATCTCGGAAAGAGCACCATCAAATCGGCAAGCCTACGCGCCATCCATGGCATGCGATTGTAGTGGTTCCACTGTTCTTTGCCCCACGCCCTTTTCGGTCGAATGACGGGGATGTCGTTCTCTCCCATAACGCCCCCTCCTCTAAAACCTGAGCGTCAGAGTCGATGACGGATGGACTACTTTGGCGGTTGCCTGTAGTCAACCGATCCGTTCCTCACGGTTTGCGAATAAACGGTAAGGTCGCGCGCAAGCGGGCCGGCCCCTCGCTACCGCAGAGTGTCGGAAGGTGGCAAGCGGCCGTCAGGCCGCGCTGCGGATACCGCGACGCCAACGTTCGACGGTCTGCTCGACCTCGGAGCGGCCGTTGGCATCACGCGACCACGCGCTCGTAAACGACGCCGTCGCACTCCTCGGCCGGCGATCGTCCGGCAGCGGCGAGAAGCGGATACGCATCGGCATCGACACGCCTTGTTTGCGATGCGCATGACCAACCAGGACGACCAGGACATCATCCGTGGCGCGCTGCCCGAGGCGTCGCACGGTTTGATGCAGTTCCTGCCAGCCCTGCGCAGGGGAGCGACTTTAAGCTGCTTGGCGCTCCGCACGACTGGCTTGCTTTCGTGCGCATCCGGTGGTTCGGGTAGGCGATCAGGATGGCAGCGGCCGTTCGGCAAGGCTCGGCGCGGTTGCCCGGCTTGCACCGGGGGAGCAGACTGAGAGCGTCGCTTCAATCGTAGCTTGGGTCGAATTCGCGAAATATCGCAGCCAGGGAGAACACGTTGAGCGGAGAGCGGGTCGAACGCCGACTCGCGGCTATTCTCGCCGCCGATGTCGTCGGCTACTCACGTCTCATGGGCCAGGACGAGGCCGGTACCCTGCGGCGAGTCCGAGACCATCGCCGTGAACTCATCGACCCTGAGATCGCCGAACACAAGGGTCGCATCGTCAAGACGACCGGTGACGGAATCCTGATTGAGTTTCCGAGCGTCGTTGAGGCCGTCGCCTGCGCGGTCGCCGTGCAGCGGGGGATGGTTGATCGGAATGCCGCGACGCCCGAGGAACAGCGGATCGTGTTCCGGGTCGGCGTCCCGAGCAGGAATATTTCGCTGATGGCATGGTCGAGGAAATCATCACGGCATTGAGTCGAATCCGCTGGCTGTTCGTGATCGCTCGCAATTCGAGCTTCACCTACAAGGGCCAAGCCGTCGATGTGAAGCAGGTTGGGCGCGACCTCGAGTGCGGACGATCTCGTTCGCCTCGACCGCACCCGCAAGGGCAAGAAGCTGTCGAACGAAGAGTGGATCAGCAAGACCGATCCGGAGGCCAAGATCGCCAAGCTGAAGGACGGTCGCACGCACCTGGCGTACAAGCCGGAGCATGCGGTCGATCTCGACACCGGCGTCATCGTCGCGGCGGCGCTGCATCCCGCCGATCAAGGCGACACAACGACGATCGAGGGCACGCTGGCGGCGGCAGAGA
>Ga0181530_10000326_pt1 | contig 60890 bp, 36 predicted proteins | sample PEATcosm2014_Bin_42_FD_119769 | JGI IMG/M metagenome (GOLD analysis project Ga0181530, IMG submission 119769) | Peatland microbial communities from MTU Mesocosm Facility, Houghton, MI, USA - PEATcosm2014_Bin10_60_metaG | ecosystem: Environmental > Terrestrial > Soil > Wetlands > Peat | place...
GCAAACGACGATGACCTCATTTTCCGCACGACCGACGGCGGCAAGACGTGGACTGACCTCACCCCGAAGTCCCACCGCGATTCATCCGCTTCGCCTTATGTGCCGTGGGCGGGAGTGTATGATTCGACCGTTCCGAAGCCCGAAGCCTCGCTGGGCTGGTGGATTGATACGCTGGCGATTGACCCGTTTGATTCCAAGCACGTTTGCTACGCCACCGGCGCGACAATCTGGAACACAGTTGACATCAATAACGCCGATTCCGGCGGCGACACTCATTGGACGATTTGGGCGGACGGGATCGAGGAAACCGCCATTCTTTGCCTCATCAGCCCGTCGGGCGGCGCGCACTTGATCAGCGGCTTTGGCGACATTAGCGGGTTCACGCACGACGACCTGGATGTCAGCCCGACCAATGGGCCGAACCGGCATCCGCTGTTCGCAAACACATCTTCGCTGGATTACGCTTACCAGAATCCCAACGTCCTCATCCGCACCGGCAGCGGGCCGTTTCATCCGCCGGATGAGGGCACGATGGGGTATTCCTTGGACGGCGGCCACAGTTGGCAACCCTTCTCGCTCGGCGGGACGGCTGCCGGCGGCGGCAGGCGGGGCGCCGGCGGCGGAGGCGGAGGAGGAGGAGGCGGCGGGCGGGTGATTCTGTCGGCGGATGGCAAAGTGTTCATGAGCACGGGCGGGACTGCGCGAATTTCCACCGACCACGGCGCGACGTGGAAGGATGTGACCGGCCTGCCCGCGGGCATCAGCCCGGTGGCTGACCGTGCCAACGGCGCGAAGTTCTACGGGCTGGATTCCGCGGCGCAACGGATGTATCTGAGCACCGACGGCGGGGCGACGTTCACGGATGCTTACGCGGTGACCGGCCTGTCCGGCGGCGGCGGCGGCGGGCGCGGCGGGCGCGGCGGTGGCGGTGGCGGCGGCGGATTAGTCGCGGTTGACGGCGTGGAGGGAGACCTTTGGATAACGGGCGGAACGCTTGCCTATTCGCACGATGGCGGCCGGACCTTCAAGACCGTTCCCAACCATCCCGGGGGTGGCAGGTACAGCTTTGGCAAGGCCGCGCCGGGCAAGGACTATCCGGCTGTCTTTACCTATAGTGGCGGCGGCGGCGGATCGGCGGGTATTTTCCGTTCCGATGACGAGGGCGCAACCTGGGTCAAGATCAACGATGCGCAGCATCAATGGGGTAACCGGTTCGAGTGCATTTCGGGCGACCCGCGCATTTATGGCCGTGTTTATGTCGGCACCAATGGCCGTGGAGTCCTCTACGGCGACATCGCAAACTAAGAAATCGTCAGGCCGCCCCGCGGGAAGACCGCGGGGCGGCAAATAAAAGAACCCATAACTCAAATGTTACACCATGCATAATCCTCCTCGTCCCAATCGTTGTTCCGCTCCATCACAAAGCGGCTTTTTCCAGACCGGCTTTCTTGCAAAACTGGCCGGCGGGCTTGCCCTGCTGGCCGCCGCGGCTTCCGGCGCGCCGGCCAGCGCGGCCAGTTACACCAACTTCAATGTGTGCGTCTATTTCCGCTATCAGGAGGTCAGCTCCATCCCGCGCAACCTGACCCAGTTCGCCGCCCAATGGGCCAATGTCGAAAAACAGGTCAAGGTTTCCAAGGTCTATCTGGAAACCACCCGCAACAACGGCCTCGCCACCGCCGACGAAGTGGAAACGATGAAGAAGTTCTTCACCGACCGCGGCATCAAGGCCTCCGGCGGCATGGGGTTGACCACCAATGAAGGCAATGGCTTCCAGTCCTTCGACTACAGCTCCAAGGCGGGCCGGGACCGGATCAGGGAGATGTCCGAGTTCACCGCCCGGCACTTCGACGAGATCATTCTGGACGACTTTTATTTCTCCAACAACAAGGGCGATGACGCCATAGCGGACAAGGGCAGCAGGAGTTGGACGCAATTCCGCACGGAGTTGATGGACGATGTTTCCAGGAACCTCATCGTCGGCCCCGCCAAGGCTGTCAATCCCAAGTGCCACATCATCATCAAGTACCCAAACTGGTACGAGAGCTTCCAGGGCCTGGGTTACGATCTGGCGGTCGAGCCGGATATTTTTGACGCCATCTACACCGGCACCGAGACGCGCAACGCCGAAGGCGGCCAGCGCCTGCAATCCTACCAGAGCTACCTCCAAACCGAGTGGTTCTGCCGCATCAAGCCCGGCGGCAACCAGGGCGGCTGGATTGACGGCGGCGGCGACGCCCGTTATGCCGAGCAGTTCTGGGACACTCTTTTTGCCAAGGTGCCGGAGATCATGCTCTTCAACTCGCAGCAGATCATGGGCGGATTGGGCGGCCGTGGCGGTCGCGGCGGCGGCGGCGGCGCGGGCGGCGCGGGCGGCGCGGCAGGTTCGGAGGACGCGGGCGTGCTGGCCAATCTCATGGCGCCCATCCCCCAGCCGGACGGCTCCACTTACACCCCCAACATGGTGGCCCGCACCGCGGGTTATTCGGCGGAAATCCTGGATCGCTTCATGGGCAAGCTCGGCAAGCCGGTTGGCGTTCCGACCTACAAGCCCTGCAATTCCGTCGGCGAAATGTATCTGCCCGATTACCTCGGCATGGTTGGCGTCCCCATTGATCTGGTTCCCAGCTTCCCAACCACGGCTACAACTGTCTTCCTTACCGCCGCTTCCAAATTCGACCCCAACCTGGTTGCCAAGACCAAGGAATTTGTGCAGAAGGGCGGCACGGCCATCGCCACGACCGGCTTGATGGAAGCCCTCGGCGACAAGGGATTTCAGGACATCGCCGAGATTGAAATCACCGGCCACCGCGTGCTCGCCACGGGCTTCGGCGGCGGCGGGCGCGGCGGTTTTGGCGGCGGGCGGGGACGCGGCGGAGACGCAGCCGGGGCGCCTGCCGCGCCGGCCAGCCTGAACATGCTCATGCCCCAAATGCGGCATTTTGAAAACGACACCGGGACCGGCATGGAATTCAGCACCGCCGCTTCCGGCTATCCGATGCTCGTTCGCGCCTCCTACGGCAAGGGAACCTTCTGCGCCCTGGCCCTCCCGGATGATTTTGCCGACATCTATCGCCTCCCGCAAAGCGTGCTGACCCAAATCCGCACCCTCCTGGGCCGCGACCTGTTCGTCAGTATTGACGCCCCGGATCATGTCAGCCTGTTTGTTTATGACAACCGCACATTCATCGTTCAGAACTTCCAGAACGCCGCGGTAACGGCGCGCGTCACGGCGCGCGCGACCGCCTTGACCGATCTTCTTAGCGGCAAGGCCCTTGCCTCCTCGGGCGGCGGCGCCCCCGGCGGCGGCGGCCGAGCCGGGCGTGGCGGTGGTGGCGGCGGCGGTGGCCGTGGCGGTTTTGGCGGCGGCGGCGGCGGCGGTGGCAGCACCTTTGAAGTGCCCATTCCGGCCCATTCATTCCGCGTATTTGCAGCCGAATAAACAGTAAATGGAAAGGCAATTATGAAACTTGTAATCAATAAACACTCATGCGCTCGGCTTTGCGCCGGGCCTCTGGCCGCTCTTGGCCTGGTCCTTCTCAGCGGTCCAACACCGGCGGCGGCGGCGCCGATGCCGCAGGTCGTCACCACAAACGGGCGCCATGCGCTCTTTGTGGATGGCGCCCCCTACCTGATCCTGGGCGCGCAAGCCCACAATTCGAGCGGCTGGCCGGGCACGCTTCCCAAAGTCTGGGCGGCGATGGACGACATGCACGCCAACACGCTGGAAATCCCGGTCTATTGGGAGCAGTTCGAGCCGGAGCAGGGCAAGTTCGACACTTCTATTGTTGACTTAATGCTCAAGGGGGCGCGCGAACACAACGTCCGCCTCATTTTCCTCTGGTTCGGCACCTGGAAAAATGGCAGCGGCCACTATATCCCGATGTGGGCCAAGAGCCACCCGGATATGTTCACCCACATCACGGGCAGCCGCGGCCGATCCGTGGATTCCCCGTCGCCTCTCGCGGAGGCGTGCATGAAAGCGGACATGAAGGCGTTCAGCGCCCTGATGGCCCACCTCAAGAGCGCGGACCCGAACCACACCGTCATCATGATCCAGGTTGAAAATGAGCCGGGCGCTTGGGGCAGCATCCGCGATTATTCGCCGGAGGCGGAAAAGGTGTTCGCCGCGCCGGTGCCGACGGAGTTCCTCAAGGCGCTGGACGGCCGGAACGGGGTCAAAGCCTCCAGCGGCAATTGGAAGGAAGTTTTCGGCGACAACGCCGATGAGTATTTCCACGCCTATTGCGTGGCGCATTACATCGGCCAGGTTGCCGCGGCCGGCAAAGCCGTCAACCCGCTGCCCATGTACGTCAATGCCGCGCTGCGCGATCCCCTCACCAATCCCCGCGCCGGCAGCTACGAAAGCGGCGGCGCGACCGACAATGTGCTGGACATCTGGAAGGCCGCCGCTCCCGCCATTGATATTCTCTGCCCCGACATTTACCAGAACGACACCGCGAAATATCTGGCGGTGCTGGACCATTATTCGCGGCCCGACAACACGCTGTTTGTGCCGGAGACCGGCGGGACCGGCAACGCTTCCCGGATGTGCTTCGCCGCCCTGGGGCGCGGCGCCGTCGGCTGGTCGCCCTTTGGCCTGGACTACACCCGTGCTACGCCCGCCGAAGTCGCGCCGGTCGGCATGAACTACCGGATGCTCGAACCGATCATGCGCGAAGTGGCGAAGTTGAATTTCGAGGGCAAAGTCAAGGCCGTTGAAGAGGAAGTTGGCCAAACCAGCGCAACGCTCGATTTCGGCGAGTGGAGCGCGATCATCAACTTCTCATCCGGCGGCGGTCGCGGCGGCAGGCGCGGCGGCGCGCCGGCGGCAGCCGCCCCGGCAGCGGGAGCGCGCGGCGCGCGCGGCGCGGCCCCGGCCCCGGATGCGGCGGAAGCCGCCCCGGCCCCGGCGCCGACGGGACGCGCCCTGGTTGCGCAAATCAGCAAGAATCAATTCTACCTTACCGGCAGTTCCTGCACGATTGAGTTCAAAGCAGCCTCCGGCGGCCAGCGCGACTGGCTCCGCGTCGAGGAAGCCGAGCAACTGGAGCGGACTGTCAACACCAAGTCATCCGCGTCGAAAGCCTACTCGCCCGCCTCCGCCTTCAAGGTGATGCGCATTCTCAACGGCGACGAGACCGACCACGCCCTGCCTTTCAGCACCGCGCCGGAAGCCGTCCGCGTGACCCTGGGCACGTATTGATGATGCGCCCCGATGTAGCGGCGGTCTATGACCGCCGCTCGAATTTCCGCGTGACTCTTGGAACGTATTGACGGTATGTCGCCACCCCGCGGCAAATCCGCGGGGTGGCAAGTAAAAGAATTGAACTTGAGAATAGCGATAAATTCAGCGCTGAATCAGTGCGTATGTGTTTAGCGCAAAGCGGGCATGGTTGCGTGCCGCAGGTTTCCAAACCTGCTGTATCGCCGGCTTCCAAGCCGGCCCACTGCACTGCCGCCGGCAGGTTTGGAAGTCTGCGACACGGCAGGTTTGGAAGTCTGCGCTACGCTAAACAGACACATCAGTGCTGCCGGCGGAAAAATAATGTATTGAACTGGGAAGACACAAAATATCCTGGCGGCTCCGGAGCGGCCAAGTGAATCGAGAGAGGAAGATATGAATCAGACCACACAGAAGTTGCAGGAAAAAGCAGTCGGCCTGATGGCAGTGCGTTTTTTGAAAATTGCAGCGGGGATCAAGGCGGAAAATGCGCCAAACTTCCTTCCATCGAGGACACTATCGGCAATGCTCCGCGTCATGGGCGCAATCCTTGCGACCCTGAGTGTCGCCAACGCCACTTCAACTGCGATTTCTCCCGGCCAGCCGCTCACCGGCGCGATCAGCGCAACCCATCTAACGAACACCTATTCGTTCAGTGCCACGGCGGGCGAGGCGGTGGTGATCTCCGACACAGGCACATCAGGGGCGCTTGTTCCCTGGGCCGATCTTTACAGTCCGGCTGGCACCCAGGTTGGCAGCTTTCATTTTCACGGAACCAGTGGCAGTTTTCCGCTCGCGACTGCCGGCACTTATGCCATTCGGGTCTACGACAGCAATGGCACCAACACTGGAAGTTATGCGGTTGGTTTCAGCTTTGCCGCGGGCGGCTCCGGGACGGCGATCACCAGCGGCCAGCCGGCCGGCGGCACAATCAGCGCGGCGGCGCAAATTGACACTTACACTTTCTACGCCACGGCCAGCAACGCGGTCCTGATCTCCGCTGTAAGCACGTCAGGGCAACTCATCGCTGTCGCCGATCTTTACAGTCCGTCCGGCAGCCAGCTTGGCAGCGCCAACCAGGGAGATAGCTTCAGTCTTCAGTTGCCGGCGACCGGCACCTACACCATTTTGGTCTATGACCGCAATGGCACCAACACGGGCAACTATGACGTCGGTTTGGGCTTCACCGCGGGTGGCAGCGGGACGGCGATCTCCTGCGGCCAGCCGATTTCCAACGCAATCAGCGCGGCGGGGCAAATTGACGCTTACAATTTCAGCGCCACGGCGGGCGAGGCGGTGCTCCTGACCGGTGTGCATACATCGGGGCATCTGACCGCCGTCGCCGAGCTTTACGATCCTTCGGGCAACTCGATTGGCCGCGCTTTTAACAATATCATGTGGTACGCCTTCCCTCTTCCGGCGACCGGCACTTACACGATTCTGGTGCATGATTCCGCCTGCGCCAACACCGGCAGCTACGCGGTTGGTTTCAGCTTTGCCACAGGGGCATGCGGGACACCGATTTCCTGCGGCCAGACGATTTCCAACCAAATCAGCGCCGCGGCACAAATTGACGCCTACACTTTCAACGCCACGTCCAATGAGGCGGTGGTCTTCAGCGGCATGGGCACCTCGGGAAGCCTCCAGCTTGCGACTGATCTCTACGATCCATCCGGCAATAATGTAGGCAGCGGCCTCCTGCCGACAAACGGCCTCTATACGATTCTGGTCCGCTCCCTCGATGGCACCAACACCGGCAGCTATGCGGTCGGCTTGTGCTTTGCCACGGGCCGTTGCGGCACGCCGATTGAATGCGGCCAAACGATTTCCAACGCGATCACCTCCGCCGCGCAATCGGATGCCTATACCTTCTACGCCACCAACGGCGAGGCGGTGGTTCTCACCGCGATCACTTCATCCGGGACGCTGAACGCGGACGCCTTCCTGTACGATCCTGCCGGCAACTATGTTGGCACTTCCTGGGTGGCGGGCAACAAGAGTTACCCGCTCTCGGCCACCGGGCTTTATACGATCCTGGTGCATGACTTGATGTATGCAAGCACCGGCAGCTATGAGCTTAATTTGCGCTTTTCCACAGGCCGTTGCGGCACGCCGATTGAATGCGGCCAGCCGCTCACCGGCACAATCAGCACGGTGGCCCAAAACGACGCTTATACTTTCAGCGCCACGGCGGGTGAGGCGGTGGTGCTCACCGTGATGACTTCATCCGGCAAACTGGGTTCCTTCGCGGATCTCTACGATCCATCGGGCAACTTGATTGGCAACGATTTTCAGTCGCTGGTGACCAACAGCATCCCCCTGCCCGCGACCGGCACCTATACGATCATGGTGCATGACCTCATTGACGTCAGCACCGGCAGTTATGCGGTTTGCGTGACCTTCACCACGGGCCGTTGCGGCACGGCGATTGCCTGCGGCCAGACGCTTTCCAGCGAGCTCGTCTCGGTGGCGCAAAACGACGCTTACACTTTCAGCGGCACGGCGGGCCGCGGAGTGGTGATCAACGCCATGGGTAACTCGCCCAATCTGACCGCCTGCGCTGATCTCTACGATCCCTCCGGCAACAAGGTCGCGGGCAACTGGACTGCCATCGGTTCGCAGGGGACCAGCGGCAGTCTGGCGCTGACGACGAATGGCGTCTACTCGATTCTGGCGCACAGTTACACCAATTACGCGACCGGCAACTACTCGGTCTCCCTCCTGGATTCCACGCCCAGTTTCGGCGCGGCATTATTGCATTCCAATCGCACTTCTCAACTGCAACTCAACGGCGTCGCCGGACAAGATTACACTCTGTTGACGAGCACGAACATGGCCCTGCCGCTGTCCAATTGGGCTGCGGTGTTGACTACCAACCTGCCAGGCGCCAGCGCGGTCCTTCAGGATACCAATGCCACCAACGGCCGGCGATTCTATATCTTGCAGTTATCACCCTGAGGATTTGACACGAACCTATAAATCCATTGTCAAATAATGTGTAATTCTCACCGTCCAAATCGTTGTTCCCCTTTGTTTCAACCCAGGGCTCTCCGCGCTGCCTTCCTGGCGAAATGCGCCGTCGGCGCGGCGCTGCTGGCCGCCCTGGCTTCCCCCGCCCCGGCGCGCGCGCAGGGCAGCTACACCAACTTCAGTGTCACGGTCTATTTCCTGATGCGGGAGATCAAGGCCAACGTCGCCAACATGGCCCAGTTCTCCAACCAATGGGCCAATGTCGAAAAGCAGTTGAAGGTGGACAAGGTCTATCTGGAAACCACCCGCGACTCGCAAGCCGCCGAAGCCGCCGAGATTGAGACGATGAAGCAGTTTTTCCTCGCCCGCGGCATCAAGGCCTCCGGCGCAATGGGCCTGACCGCCAATGAACGCAACAACTATCAAACCTACGACTATAGTTCGCAGGCGGATCGCGACAGGGTTAAGTCGTGGGCCGAGTTCACGGCGCGGCACTTTGACGAGATTATTCTTGACGATGTTTATTTCACAAACGACAAGGGCGACGATGCCATCGCCGCCAAGGGGAGCAAAAGCTGGACGCAATTCCGCATGGAGCTGCTGGACGAGGTTTCCAGGAACATCATCATCGGCCCCGCCAAGTCTGTCAATCCTAAAGTCCACATCATCATCAAGTACCCCAACTGGTACGAGAGCTTCCAGGGCCTCGGTTACGATCTGGAGGTCCAGCCGAAAATTTTTGACGCCATCTACACCGGCACGGAGACGCGCAACGGTGAAGTTGGCCAGCGCCTGCAATCCTATCAGAGCTACCTGGAAACCGATTACCTCAACCACATCAAGCCCGGCGGCAACCAGGGCGGCTGGATTGACGGCGGCGGCGACGCCCGCTACGCCGAGCAGTTCTGGGACACTCTTTTTGCCAAGGTGCCGGAACTGCTGCTGTTCGACTCGCGCCAAATCATGGAAAAGTGGGGGCAGCGCGGCGGCGACGTTGGAAACGAAGACACCAATTCCGTGCTGGCCAACATTCGGGCGCCCGTTCCGCAGCCGGACGGCGCCTCTTACACTCCGGACATGGTGGCCCGCACCGCGGGTTATTCGGCGGAACTCATGGACCGTTTTCTCGGCAAGCTCGGCAAGCCCGTCGGCGTCGCCACCTACAAGCCCCGCAATTCCGTCGGCGAGATGTACCTGCCCACTTACCTTGGCATGGTCGGCGTCCCGATTGACCTGGTGCCTGACTTTCCAAACAGTGCTTCCACCGTCCTGCTCACCGCCGCTTCCAAATGCGACCCCGACCTGGTAACCAAGACCAAGGCGTTTGTGCGGAGGGGCGGCACGGCCATCGCCACAACCGGCTTGATCGAGGCCCTCGGCGACAAGGGCTTCCAGGACATCGCCGAGATTGAAGTCACCGGCCACCGGGTGCTCGCCACGGGTTTCGGCGGCGGCCGCCGCGGAGGAGCAGGCGCGGCCGGGGCGGCTGCGCCGGCCAGCGCCGGCATGCTGCTCCCGCAAATGCGGCATTTTGAAAACGACACCTGGACCTCGATGGAATTCAGCACCGCCGCTTCCGGCTATCCGATGCTCGTCCGCGCCGCCTACGGCGCGGGAACTTTCTATGTCCTGGCGCTGCCCGATGATTTTGCCGACATCTATCGCCTCCCACAAAGTTTGCTGACTCAAATCCGCACCCTTCTGGGCCGCGACCTGTTCGTGAGTATTGACGCCCCGGATCATGTCAGCCTGTTCGTCTATGACAACCGCACATTTATCGTTCAGAACTTCCAGAACAAGGCGGTGACAACGCGCGTCACCGCGCGCGCGACGGCCTTGCGCGATCTTCTTAGCGGCAAGACGATCGCCTCATCCGGCGGCGCCGCCCGCGCCGGCCGTGGCGGCGGCGGCGGCGGCGGCGGCTTGCAGCAGTCGCCGGATCTGGAGACGCAGGTGGCCGTCGCCGAACAGATCCAAGCAGATATAAGAGACCGTCAGGCGCAGCTCCAGGCGCTACAGACACAGATGAAGGCGATGAACGAGCAGTTCCGCGCAAAGATTGAAAACAGTCAGGCGGAGCTTGAGTTGCTGGTGGCCAAGCTGGAACTGAAACAAGCACAGATCAGGGAGACTCAGGCGCAACTTGCGCGGCAGACGCTGGAGGAGGCCAGGGGCGGACGGGGCGGACGCGGCGGAACTGGCGGCGGCGGTGCCGGCAATTCATTCGACGTCCCCGTTGCGGCCCATTCCTTCCGCGTGTTTGCCGCCGAATAGAAGGCCGTCAGTGAAGGTTCTTTTCCTCGTAGCCAAACTGCACACGATTGAGCCGTTTGGAATCATGTCCCTGGCTCCGCACCTGAAGCGGCAGGGACACACGGTGGAACTTTTCGAGGCGGAGTCGCGCGACCTGCTCAATTCCGTGCGCGACTTCCGGCCGGATGTGATCGGCTACTCGGTTTGCACCGGGGCCGAGAGATATTACCTGTCATTGAACCGGTGCCTCAAGGAACAGACACGGTTCATCTCCGTCTTCGGCGGCCCCCACCCGACTTTCTTTCCGGACATGATTCGCGAACCTGGAGTGGATGCCATCTGCCGGGGTGAGGGCGATGTCGCTTTCCCGGAATTCCTGGACCGGCTGGCGGTATCCGGGCGGCCGGAGGCGGTCCCCAATTTCTCTGTCAAGCGCAAAGGCGCCGTCGAGTCCCTTCTGCCCCGGCCCTTGGTTTCCAGTCTTGACTCGCTGCCCTGGCCGGACAGGGATTTGTATTACGGCGTCTCGCCCGAGATCCGCAACCATCGCGTTCGTTCGTTCCTTGCGGCGCGGGGCTGCCCGTTTTCGTGTTCGTATTGCTTCAACGAGGCGATGGACACTCTTTATGACGGGGCTTGGAAACGGGTCCGTCTGCGCGCGCCGGACAAGCTTGTGGAGGAAATCGCCGCCGTGGCCGGAGCTTACGAAACGGATTTTGTCGCCTTCAGGGAGAGCATTTTCCCGTTGCGATCCGATTGGCTGCGCGAATTTGCCGCCATCTACCCGGCGCGCGTCGGCCTTCCGTTTTATTGTCACCTGCGGCTGGATTTGCTCAACGGGGAGAACGTCGCCCTTCTTGCCAGGGCGGGCTGCCACAGCGTCAACGTGGGCATCGAGACGGGAAACGCCGGGCTTCGGCGGCGGTTGCTCGGCCGCTCCATGAGCAACCGGACCATCATGGCCGCCTGCGCGCTGCTGCGCGGGCACGGCATCCGCATCCTCGCCAACAACATGCTCGGCCTGCCCGGCGCGACCTTCGAGCACGACTTGGAAACTCTGCGCCTCAACCAGTCCTGCAAGCCCGACTACGCCCTGGCGATGCTCTGGCAGCCTTACCCCGGCACCGCGCTGGCCCAATACGCGGCCGGCATCGGCTGCTATCAGCCGGAAAAGGAGAGCCTGGACTTCACCTACTACAACCGTTCCCCGCTGCGTTTCCGGAGCGCGGCGGAAAAGCGCCGCATCGAGAACCTGCAAAAACTGTTCGCGGTGGCGGTGGCCCTGCCGTCGCTGACGCCCGCTGTCAAATGGCTCACCCGGCTGAAGCCGAACCGCGTTTTCAAGGCGGTCTTTCGCACCGTGTACATGGTTCTTCATCAAACGGAAATCTTCCCGCACCGAATGGCCGCGGTTGACTGGCTTCGCAATCTCTGGCATATCACCAAAGAGGTTTGAAATGAGAAAAGTGAAATTCGTCTTTGCTCTGATCCTGGGCGGCCTTCTGGGGTTGCTCTCCTCATGCAGGGGAACCGCTCCGCCAAACAAGCCTCCCGTTCCGCCGGACAAACCGCCCACCGACGCCCGGACCAACACCGTCCCCGAAAAGCAGGAAGACCTGCCCGTCCGCGGGCCGATCCTCGAATAAGCCGCATCATATAATCCCCATCCTTCCCATGCTTCCCATCCTTCCCATCCCTACGATTATGCGAAACTCACTGCCACTGCGGTTGATTGTGAAGTCCCTCACCGCACTGTTGGCCCTTCCTCTGGGCCTGCCCGCTTTTGCGGGCGAGCTGTCCGTTTCCGACGGTTGGGTGAAATTGGCGTGGGAAGAGAAATCCGGCGATTACCAGGTTGTTTGCCGCGACCCCAATTGGACATTCGCCGGCAAACTGCCCTCGGCCTCCGCCCCCGCCACGATCACGCAAGGCGCTGACGCCCTCGGCGCTTATGGTCAAGTAAATTTCTCCTGGCTCGATGGCGCTTTGCCCATGACCGGCGGCATCCGCGCCTATCAGGACAAACCGCTGGTCCTGTTCTCCGACACCTGCGGCGCGGCCGCCAGCAATGCGCCCGCTCCGTTCCCGGATTTCAGCAAATTGCCGGCCCGCCTGCGCGTCTTCAGTTACCGGCAGGACACGTTCGCGCCCGGTTCTTTCAAGGCCAACGAAGGTTCCACTCCCTGGCTGCTGTTCGATGACGCCGCCAACGCGCTGGTCATTTCGCCCGCGTCGCATTTCATGGTGGCCAGCCTGTTGGGCGACGGACAGAGCCGCGTGGCCAGCGGTTGCAACAGCCGTCTGCGCAACCTGCCCGCGGGATTCTCGCGGCAGACGATTCTGGCCTTTGGGACCGGGATCAACCGCACATGGGATTTGTGGGGGCAATCGCTCAATGCGCTTCGCGGCGCGAAACGCCCGGCCAATGACGCCGATGTGCTGCTGAACTGTTTTTCGTATTGGACCGACAACGGCGCGACTTATTACTACAACTACGACACGAACAAAGGTTACGCCGGCACCTTGCAGTCGCTGGTGGCGCATTGCCGCCAGGAACAAATCCCCGTGCGCTGCCTGCAATTGGACAGTTGGTGGTATTCCAAATCGTTCACCGACCCGGACGGGAGAGTTGGGAGAACCAAGCAGCCCAAACTCCCGGCGGGCGAATGGAACCGCTACGGCGGCCTGCTCGAATACAAGGCGCATCCGTTTCTGTTCACCAACGGGCTGGCCGATTTTCAGCAATCCATCGGCCTTCCGCTCGCGACCCACAACCGGTGGGTTGATCCCGCAAGCCCTTACCATGAAAAATACAAAATCTCCGGCCTGGCTGCCGTGGACCCCAAATGGTGGGACGACATCGCCGCTTACATCAGTTCCTGCGGCGTGGTCGTGTACGAACAGGACTGGCTGGACCGCATCTACAAGTTTTCGCCGGAGTTCAGCTCCACGGCGGACACCGGGGAAACATTCCTGCGCGAGATGGCGCGGGCCTGCCGCGAGCGCGGCCTCACCATGCAATACTGCATGCCGCTTCCCTGCTTTTTCATGGAAGGCAGCCGCTACGAAAACTTGACCACCATCCGCACCAGCACCGACGGTTTTGGCCAGGCGCGGTGGAATGATTTTCTCTACACTTCGCGGCTCGCGTCCGCCCTGGGCATCTGGCCGTGGGCGGACGTTTTCGACAGCGCGGGGAGCGACAATATGCTCCTGGCCACTCTTTCCGCCGGCCCGGTCGGAATCGGGGACGCCATCGGGAAGGAAAACAAGGCCAACATCTTCAAATCGGTTCGCGCCGACGGGGTGATTGTCAAGCCCGATGTCCCTTGCGTGCCGCTGGACCAATGCTATGTCGCCGATGCCGCCAACCGCGGCGAACCGCTGCTGGCCGCCACCTACACAAGCCACAACGGCCTGCGCGCCGGCTATGTTTTCGCCTTCAACCGTAATCGAACACAGCCAATGAGCGCGCATTTCACCCCCGGCGAACTCGGCAACACCGGCAAAGTCTGTCTATATGACAGCGCCGCCGGAACGCTCGCGCCATTGAACTCGAACGAGCGGTTCACAGTCTCGCTGCCGCCCAACGCCGCGCGCTTTTACATCGTTGCGCCCGTGGGCGGGAGCGGCATCGCCTTTTTTGGCGACATCGGGAAATTCGTTTCCACCGGCAAACAGCGCATCAGCGAACTCAAGGACCAGCCCGGCAAACTCACCGCCGCGGTTCTCTTTGCCAATGGCGAAAAGACCGTCGCGCTCCACGGCTATGCCGGCGCGAAACCGTCGGTCGCGGTTCAAAACGGGACGGCGGGCGAAGTGGTATTTGACGCGGCAACCGGCCATTTTACGGTGGAGTTGTCCGTGGACCCGTCCACGCCGGTCGAGTCGGAAACCAATCCCGTGCGGCAGGCCTGGGTGGAATTCTCCACCGGCAACTGACCGGGCAATTTTACATTTGATATTCCCGCTCTGATGGCCGATGCTGTGCGGGTAAGAATAACCGCATGAGACGTTCATTTTATAGTTGCTTCCGGCTGGCGCTGGCGCTGGCTGTTTTCCCCGCCGCGGCCCGCGCCCAAACCGGCGCGCCGACCAACACCCAACTCCCCCCACCCGCCGGCCTGAGGGAGGTTTCCAACGTCAGCACCGAGGAGACGGAAGGCAACATCACCTCGCTGGTGCCGAGGTTGCTGGAGGCCCTGCATTATTCGCATCATCCGTTTGACGCGGAGATGTCGGACAAATTCCTGGACCGTTACCTCGACACCCTGGACCACTGGCACCTTTACTTCCTGCAGTCGGACCTCCGGCAGTTCGACGGCTATAGCAACATGCTGCAAACGCTGTCGCGCCAGCATGATTTCTCCCCCTCCGAGGTGATTTTTTCCCGCTTCATCCAGCGGGCCGCCGAGCGAACCGCTTACGTGACCAATTTGTTGCAGACGGAGGCCTTTGAATTCACCAACCAGGAGCGCTTCATTCCCAACCGCCACGATCTGCCCAATCCCACCAACCTGGACGAGGCCCGCCAGCTTTGGCGGCAGGAATTGCGCCTGGAATACCTGGAAGAAAAGCTCAAGGCGGCCGACATGGCGTTTTCCGGGCCGGCCAGTTTTGACGCGCACAGCAACGTGGTGATCTTTCTGCCCCTCGAGTACACCAACTCCGCCCCGGCCAAATCCACCAACGCAACGACAAACCGGACGGTGGCCTCGCTGCTCCCGGACAAATTCCTGAATCAGGACCGGCGCGCCTTCGGCTCCATCACCCCCACATCGTCAAATCTTCTCGTGCGGCTCCAGATTTCCCCCAATGAGACCCAGCGGAAAATCACGAACAACTTTTACTCCCAGGATGGCAAACGGCTGGGCGGCATCAGTTTCATCCACGTTGCGGACACGGCATCGGCGACGAATCCCCCCGCCGTGGACACGGCATTGGGGACGAACGTCCACGCTGTTGTCTTGCCGGCAGGGCAGGCGCTCCCGTTCCAACTCAAGGGGGTGGTTGAGCTGGATCGCAAGGACACCGCGGAAATTGTCAAGACGCTCGACAAGCGCTACACCGGCTTGCTCAAGAATTACAACGACCTGACCAACGACGATTACGTGCTGGAAGAGTACCTCACGGCCCTGTCGCACGCCTACGATCCGCATTCCGATTACATGGGGCACGCCTCGACCGAGAACTTCAACATCTCCATGCGGCTCTCCCTTTCCGGCATCGGCGCGGTGTTGAAAGAGGAGGACGGCGATTGCAAAGTGGGCGACCTCGTCGCCGAAGGTCCGGCCGCAAAGTCCGGCCAGATCACCAACGACGACATCATCACCGCCGTTGCGCAAAAAGACCAGGAGCCGGTGACAGTCATCGGCATGCCGCTGCTCAAAGTCGTCGGCATGATCCGCGGCCCCAAAGGCACCCCCGTGGCGCTGACTGTCCTCAAGGCGCATCCGGCCGACCCGTCCTCCCGCCAAATCACCGTTACCCTGGTGCGCGATGTCATCAAACTTGAAGACCAGGCCGCCAAGGCCAAGCTCTACGAGACCCCCGCCTCCAGCAACGCCCCCTCCACCCGCATCGCCATGATTGATCTCACTTCGTTTTACGCGGACAACGACCCCGACACGCCCGGCGAACCGCCGCGCGAGCACGGCAGCACCTCCAAGGACGTGGCCCGGCTCCTCACCCGCCTGAAAAAGGAGAATGTGGACGGGGTCATTTTGGATTTGCGGCACAACGGGGGCGGTTTTCTGGAGCAGGCGATCGAGTTGACCAGTTTGTTTGTCGGTGCAAAGGTGCCGGTGGTGCAAACCAGGGAACCGGGTGACAGCCCCGGCCAGCCGGGCAGAGTTGAGACGGAAGCCACGCCGCGCAGTGCGCCCGTGGTGTACGACGGGCCGTTGATCCTCCTCACCAGCCGCTTCAGCGCCTCCGCCTCCGAGATTGTCGCCGGGGCATTGCAGGATTACGGGCGGGCCTTGATCGTGGGGGACAAATCCACCTTCGGCAAGGGGACCGTCCAGTCGGTCATCGCCATTAGCAACCTGATGGCCATGCGGCGCCTGCCTTACAGTTACGATCCCGGTTCCCTCAAAGTCACCATCAAGAAGTTCTATCGCGCCGGCGGTTCCTCCACCCAAAGCAACGGCGTCGCTTCCGACATCGTTCTGCCGTCCCTCCTCAATTACGCCGACGTGGGCGAAAGTTCCCTGCCCAACCCGATGCCGTGGGATGACGTTTCCAGCGCCGAGTTGCCCGACTTCAACATGGTCAAGCCCTATCTGACCGAGTTGCTTAAACGCTCCCGCAGCCGCCGCGAAGCGGACTTGGATTTTGCCTATATCCAGGAGGACATTGCCGAGTATCGCAAGAACCTGGCCGACAAGAGCCTTTCCCTCAACGAGGCGGTGCGCCTGGCCGAGCAGAGCGCCAACGAGGCCCACCTCCAGGCCCGCAAGATCGAACGCGACACCCGCCCCAAATCCGCCGAGAAGGTTTATGAAATCACCTTGAAAAACGTGGACATGCCCGGATTGCATCCGCCGGAAGTCAAACCCAAACCCGCTCCCGGCCCCGGCGGCGACCCGGATTCCCTTCCAGCCGCCACCAGCGCGGAAGACGCGGCCGCGACCGAAGCCGCCTTGACAGAAGAAGCCCGGCACATCATGGCCGACTACATGTCGCTGCTAAAGAAACCGCAGGCCACCGCCCAGGCGCGGTAAAATGAGTCACGACGATTGCCTCGCAATGTAGGGGTCCAGATGCGCCAGAACCCAGCGCGCCAGCCGCCCTTTGATCCGGTCCAAAAAATTGCGCGATCCCCGCCATTGCTCCAGATCCACCCGCCTGCTATGGGCCTTGATGTCCGAAAAAATCCCGCGCCCTTCGGCCGCAAGCCGCGGTCCGGGCACGCGCAGCATCAGCTCGTAATTGATGTTCAGACTGCGCGAATCCAGGTTGGACGAGCCGGCATACACAATATCGTCAACTAGAAACATCTTCGCATGGAGAATCTGCGGCTGGTATTCGTAAATCTCCACCCCGGCCCGCAGCAGGCGGCGGTAAAAACTCTGGGCGGCCAGACGCGACAGGAACACATCGGACTTGCCCGGCAGGATCAATTGCACTTTGGCCCCGTGCCGGGCCAGGCGCGCCATTTGGCGCAGGATGCGGCCGGGCGGCAAAAAATAGGCGCAAATAATGGCGACCCGCTGCGCATGCTTGAGATCATGGCTCAACGCCAGTTTGATCGGATTGTTCCGGCCCGGCCCGGTCAGGAGAATTTTGCCACCGGCAAATGGAACCGTCTTTTGCCGGAACGATTTGCGCAGACGCGAAAACGGTTTGTGCCGGAAGTTCGCGTCCGCAAACATCTCGTCGGACGCCGCGGCCAATTCCGTGGCCAGCGGGCCGCGGATTTTCAGGCCCAAATCGCGCCAGCCCGACGCCACCCCGTCGCCGTCATATTCGCCCGCAATGTTGGCGCCCCCGATGAATGCCAGGTCGTCGTCACACACCAAAATTTTGCGATGATCCCGGATGCCGAACCGCTTGAGGCCGTTGGGATTGAACCGGCGCACTTGCGCGCCCGCGGCGCGGAGCGTTTCCCAATAGCCGTCCGGCAGGGACATCGAACCGAAGGCGTCCACGAGCACCTGCACCCTGGCGCCGCGGCGGCAGGCGTCGCCGAGCGCGTCGCGAAAACGGTTCGCGACCGGGCTGGGATCGAACATGTACATCTCCAGCCGGACCGAGCGTTGCGCGGCGGCGATGGCGGCGAGCATATCGCCCAGCGCCTCGCCGCCGGTCCGCAGCCACTCGAAATCCGTTTCGCGCGACGGTTCCATGCCGGTTTGTTTCACACTGGGCCGCATTTGACTTTCGGGCCTGTCGTAAACCTAATGTTAGTCCTATCCACGCCGAGTTTCAGGCCGGCTTAGGCCCAGGGACGTTGCCTTCGATGTAGTCGCGATAGGGGAACGTATCCAAATCTTCATCTTTCAACTTGAGCCGCCTGTGCGCCCAGAGCTTGCGCCAAGCAGGATGCTTCTCGTTTAAGCGATACAGCGTTCTGGTGACATCCGCGCGCTGCTGTTCCATTTCCAACGCCGACTCATTGATTTCGATTGTTCCGAGCGTGAAATCCCAACGGAAGTACCGGTCGAATTCGTAATCCGGCGAGTCGGGTTGGAGCAGCCTTTCGTCGAATTCCTCCCCTTTCTGCTGGCAATGCATGCAGCAGAAATACAAATTCATCCAGTGATAGGCCTCTTGGGGGAATTTGCTCTTGGGGCGGAAATGTTCGATTGTGTCCAAAGAAGGCGGGCTGACCGGGAAGGCATCACAGAAGGAACAATGGTCTTGGGTTTGACGTTTCAAATGTGGCAGTAGTTTCTGATTGACAGCTTCACCCTGATGCACCGGCCAACGAAATGAAGCGCCTGGATCGGAAGCCTTGCGCCTTTCCCAACTCAAGCCCCAGGCTTCCCAATTCGCCGCTAAAAAATCCGGCTCTTCGCCTCGCTGGAATTTTCTCATTTCGGCGCAGTTTGTTTATCCAGTTGACGGTCCATTTGGCTCAATTCACGCACCATCATGAATTCCAATTCCACGCTGCGCCGACTTATTTCGGCAGCGAGTTTGCGTGCCTCGGCTTGAGCGGTCGCGCTGCCCGCATAGGCTCGCTTGCGAGTTTCTCGAAATTTGGCAAGAAGGCTCTCCGTTTCAGGGTCAAACCACTCCTTCAACCCCATGATGTCTTCCACCACAGACACATAGCTCTCCCCGCTGCTTGCCGATATTGCTTTTTCAAATGTTGCCTTTCCATGAGGACCGATTGTTATCGGGTATATCCAACCGTGATTAACCGATGCGATTACGAAGGGAGAATGTGTCGCCACAAAAACTTGCGCTTTGGGAAATAGACGCTGGAACGCCGGCAAAATCTTCCGTTGCCACGCTGGGTGCAGATGACTTTCCGGTTCGTCGAGCAAAAAAATCGCCTCAGCTCGCCGTGGGTCCGATTTTCCCTGCAACCATATTTCCACCATTACCGAAGCATGCACCATCCATCCGATAATTGACCTCAAACCGTCAGGTAAGACATCGAATGATAGTTCCGATCCTCCCCATTTTACGCCGAGCGAAAGCTCTGGAAATCTGGCAAGCTGGAACTGGAACGGAACGCCTGTAATTCCGGTGAGGGTTGATTCTATCGCTTTCATCAGATCCGTTGGATTACTCTTGCCAGCAGCAATTGCAGATTCTTCAGCGTGCAAAGCGGATGCAATCTTTAGATTTGCAATCGCCTGTAGGAGCGATTGTGAACTTGTTTCGGGGTGCGAAAACGAAAGACATGAATCACGATTTGGCCGTTCAACACCCCCTAAAGCACTGATTTTTGCATCGGATACGTAGGCATTCCCACTGTACGCAAAGGCTGGAGCTTTTTGAATTTGGAGAATAGAAGGGCCAAATGTCCGCAAGAACTCAGTGGCATTTGGACGAATTACGATGCGGGACCAATTGCCCCTATAATCAGGTGCCGGAACTTCATCGGTGGCGAAAATTGTGGTTTCGAAACTGACGCCCTTCATTCTCTTAAGCAATGAAGCTTGGCCGCCGAGAATGGCTGCAATTATCGAGAGGAGTCTTGTCTTTCCCGTGCCGTTCACTCCGGTGAACAGATGCACCTCGCCAAGGTCCAGTGGTTTTTTCTCGACCGGCAACAAAGGCAAAACAAACTCCCCGAAGGGCGGAAAGTTATCCGATGCAATAGCGCGAATCATGGCAGGATAGTACGGGAATCAAATTCTCCATGCAATATCGGAAATCGGCCCTCCAAAACGTCGCTCATATTTCAGGGTGACAGGGGCGCGGGGATGGGCTACTTTTTTGGCATGAGCGCCGGAGAAGTTGCAACCAAATTGCCTATTGAGATTGACCGCGAGAGGATCGCGGAGTTCTGCCGCGCGCGCGGCATCCGCAAGTTGAGCTTGTCCGGCTCGGTGCCGCGCGATGACTTCGACCCGGCGCGCAGCGACGTGGATGTGCTGGCGGAGTTCGCGCCAGGGGTGCGTCCGGGACTGAAGTTTTTCGGTTATGGGGAGGAATTGGCCGGCATCATTGGCCGGAAGGTGGATTTCCTCACCGAAGCGTGGTTGAGCGAGTATTTTCGGAACGAAGTGTTGCGGGAAGCGTTGCCGATTTATGAGCAAGCATGAGGGTTTTGCCAGTACTGCTCGCCACAGTGCAGCAAATGCTCGAGGATTTGGGTTGAAACGGTTCCGCCGTTTGGTCATGTTCTTGGGAGCTGAACATGAACCCGTTCCTTTTTTCTATGAAACATTTGTTTTCCCCGATGGCTCCGTCTTGTTTTTTCAGGCCGCAATTGGCGAAGGTTGCGCCGGCGCTGCTCGCTCTTCTCTTCTTCACCGCTGCCGGCGGGCCGCCTGCGGCGCGCGCCGAGGAGACGAACCGGATCGCGCCGGAATTGCAGGTGGGCGACGCTTTTTTGCTCGTCATCCCAAAGGACGGCTTCGGCAAGGACTATCTGTTCACCGCGTCGCTGATTCCGCAGACGCGCGCCGCGACGAGCACGGGTTTGGCGGGAAGAATCGTGCGGTTTGAATTGTTCCCGGATGGCGTGGACATGTACGAGTCCACGCGGGGGCTGGTGGTGACGGAGGATTTGCCGGCGCGCCGTTTGCTGGCCAGCTTCGCCATCGCGCGCCAGGACGCCGACCGGGTGGAGATTGATTTCAACAAGGGCATGCACCGCGTGTTCACCCAGACTTGGACGGAAGGCGGCGCTCTGGACACCGAGGAGCGCGACCGGGTGCTGGAAGTGCCGGAAAGCCGGGTGTTCGAGATGCGCGCCGAGGACGGCCGGGTCATCATCCGCCAAAGCATCCAGTTGCGCAGCCGCGAGCAAAACGAGGACGTCGAAGCGCGTTACGAGGCGCGTTACTTCATCTCGCCCTACAAGCCCGGCGCCTTTGACGGCAAGGAACCCGGCGTCATGGACAACCGCTATACGCGGTTCTTTGAAACCGAGGGCAGAATCGAGCCGGAAACCGGCCGGGTTTCGGCCCGCATCGCCCGCTTCGATCTCCGCCGTCCGATCCTGTTCTACTATTCCGCCAACACACCGTCCAACTACGTCGAGGCCGTCAAGGATGGCATTCTCTATTGGAATCTGGCCTTTGGGAAAGAAATCGTGCAGGCGGACAAGGCCCCGGAAGGCGCGACCGCGCCCAATGCCAAGTACAATATCATCCAATGGGTTCCGTGGGACAACGCCGGTTCCGCCTACGCCGATGTCCTGCTCGATCCCCTCAGCGGCGAGTCCCAACACGGCCAGGCCTACATCACCAGCGTGTTTGCCTTCCACGGACGGGCTGAGGCGCGCGTGCTTCTCCGCACGCTGGAGGAAATTGCCGAGCCGAAAAAAGACGACAAGAAAGACCCGGCCGCTTTGCGCTTCAGAGTGCCGTTCCTCTCCTCCGCGCCGGCCTGCGATATGGACCCGCGGGAGTTCGCCGCGCAAATGGCCCACGGCCTCCAGGAAGTCCTGACCAACGACGCCTTGACCGATGAGGCGGTGCTGCGAATCTCGCAGGATTACGTGCGCGAAGTGGTCGCGCACGAGGTCGGCCATATCCTCGGCCTGCGCCACAACTTCGCGGGCAGCCTGGATGCAACCCTCAGCCGCAAGGAATTGGACGAGTGGTTCAAGGCCTACGTCACCGGCAAGCCCATGGACGCCTACACCAACAAGCTCACCGCCAACTCGGTCATGGACTACAACATATTGCAAAGCGCCGTCTTCATCGGCTGGCGCATGCGCATGGTCAAGGAATCGCTGCCCCACGACCGCGCCGCCATCGCCTGGGGCTATTTCAACAGCTCCGAAGCCCGCGACAAGAAGATGCTCTTCGCCACCGACGAGGACGCGGGGCGCTACGGCGACGTGCGCCGCTTCGATTACGGCCCCGACCCGGTGGTCAATGCCTACGCCGAAATGGCGGAGACCATTGATCTGCTGCCCAACAACATCATCGAGACCTTCATCCGCGCCCGCTCCCCGCGCAACACCAACGACCGCGTGCCGCTGGAACAGGTCAACTTGAATTGCGCCACTTACGCGCGGCAACTGGCCGGCCAGTTCGCGGACCTGCTGTCCTGGTTTCGCAAGGACACCCGCTCGCTGCGCGTCGAGAACCAGTTCGACTTCGTGGGCGACCTGAACCAGAGGGAACGTTACCAGGCCCACTGGAAATACCTCAACACCCAGATCGGCCAATTGGGCGGCCTGGACCGCGCCCTCTTTTCCTTCCTTCCAGTGGACCTGAAACTGGACCTGAAATCCGAACCGACCAATGTCCCCGTCGTCCCGCGCCTCAACACCACCAACCTGTCCGCCCGGCTGGAAAAGCTCCTGGATTCCCCCAACTACAAGACCTTTGTCGGCCTTGACAACAAGAAAACCAACTTCACCAAGGAGGAGCATGACCTGATCCTCCAGCGCGGCAGGAAACTTTTCGAGCAACTGGAGAAGGAACTGGTCAAGCAAGTCTGCCTCAAGCTGGAAGACGCCCCGCGCACTTTGGGCGTCGAAGCCAATGGCTCCGTCGGCGAAGACGACGCGGTGGCCAAACTGGAGCAACGCATCATCGAACTGGCCAAGATCGTCGTCATGGCCAAGGACGAAACCAACCACATTTCCGGCAAGCTGGACGCGGGCCGGGTCGAGGTGGCGGCATTCAAGTACGATCAAGAGACCCGCCTGGCGGCCGCCAAGGCGCTCAACGAGAAAACCGGCTCCTTCAAAGGCTGGGCCGACGATGCCAAGTCCGACCTGAACGCCGATTTGAAGAAAGACATGGAAGCGTCGTTGCTCATCGAACACCTGAAAGACTTCAAAGTATCGCAGCTCTCCCGTTCCTTGCGCGAGTGGTATCAGCAACAGCAGGAAATCCTGATGCTGCTCCCGGCAGCGCCCAAATGAAAGGCGTCTTTCACCCAAACATGAAAACGCACGGCCAAGCAATGGACTCAAAGGACTCAAAGGACAAAAGCGACGCAAGAAACTCGCCTCCGGCGGATTTGCGTCCTTTCCGTCCCTTAAGTCCCTCTCAAAAGGTGCCCCCCCCGTGCGGGGGGTTCATTCCCCCTCACGGCGGCTACGAAAACCTCCTCTCCTTTCAGAAAGCCCGCATCGTCTTTGACGGCACGGTGCGCTTTTGTGAGCGTTTCCTGAGAAAATCCGACCGCACTTACGACCAAATGGTGCAGACCGCGCGCTCCGGCAAGCAGAACATCCTCGAAGGCAGCGAGGCGTCCGGCACTTCCAAAGAAACCGAAATCAAACTCACCGGCGTTGCTCGCTCCAGCCTGGGCGAACTGCTGGAAGACTACCGCGATTTCCTGCGGCTGCGGCGGGCGGAGGAATGGCCCACGGATCACCCCTACACCAAACGCCTCCGCATGCTCAACCGCCAGCCTGACGCCGGCTACGATACCTTAAAGAAAGGCATTGAACATCCCGACTCCATTATCGCCGCCAATGTGATGATCGGCCTCATCAAGCTGACACGCTATCTCCTGCATCAGCAACTCAGGCGGCTCGAACACGATTTCCTCGACGAAGGCGGCCTCCGCGAGCGAATGACCCGTGCCCGCCTTGCGCACAGAGCCATGCAATCCTCCAATCCTCTACAATCTTAATTACTTCCATGCTCTATCGAAATCTATGCGGCAGCGATCTGGGGGGCAGCGATCTATCCGGCAGCGGTTTGCGCGTCTCGGTCATCGGCTTGGGCACCTGGCAGTTTGGCGGGGAATGGGGGCGGGTTTTTACCCAGGCGGAGGCGGACGCGATTTTGGACAAGGCGGCGGATCTGGGAATAAATCTGATTGACACCGCCGAATGTTACGGCGACCACCTGGCCGAAAGTCTCGTGGGCGATTACCTCTCGCGCCGCGACCGTTCCCGCTGGATCGTCGCCACTAAATTCGGCCATCACTTCAACAAGTTCATGGACCGCACGGACGCTTTTTCCCCGGCGGACGCGCGCCGGCAATTGGAGGCCTCGTTGCGCGCCTTGCGGGTGGAGAGGATTGATCTTTACCAGTTCCACTCCGGCCCGGACGCCGCCTTCCTGAACGGGGAATTGTGGGCCGCGCTGGCGGAGGAGAAGCGCGCGGGGAGAATCGGCCATCTGGGCGTGTCAATCATGCAGAAGGGGAGCGAAACCCAGGCGCGCGAAGCCCGGCGGCTTGGGGTGGAAACGTTGCAGGTTTTCTACAACCGCCTGGACCGGCGCGCCGAGCAGATGTATTTCCCGGCGGCGCGCCGCGACAGCCTCGGCGTGCTGGCCCGCGTGCCGCTGGCGAGCGGTTTGTTGACAGGCAAGTACCGCGCGGGCGCGACATTCCAGCCCAACGATGTCCGCGCCACCTTCGACCCGCAAAAAATGCGCAGAGACCTTGCGGAAGTGGAGAAGATTCGCGCCTCGGAACTGCCCGCCGGCGTTCCCATGTCGCAATGGGCCATCGCCTGGTGCCTGAAGGACCCGGTGGTTTCGGCGACCATCCCCGGTTGCAAGGACCCCGCCCAAGTGGCCTCCAACGCCGCCGCCGCCAATCTGGTGGCGGAGTCGGAGTGATGGAGTGGTGGAGTGGTGGAGTGATGGAGTAATGGAGTGATGGCCGGCTGCCCATATCCCAATTACTCCATTACTCCAACACTCCATTACTCCACTCCATCACTCCATCACTCCGTTGGGCCTTTCACGGCGCGGGCGCGCGGCTGAAGGTATCCTCCGGCTTGGTGATTTTGTCCAGGCCGGGGCCGGTGGCGTTGGCCGTGGTGAGGAAAGCGCCGGTGTAGCCGGTCACACGGATGTCGCGAAGGGTGGCATTGGTAATATTGGCCAGGTTGATGGCGCGACGACAGGCGCCGGTGACATCACTGATGGAAAGCCCGTCAAGCGGCTTTTCGGGCGAAACAAGATGCGCGTCCAACAGGGTCTGCACATTCACCTTGACCTTGGAGAAGTTGATCCGGCGCGCGGGGGTCCATCCGGCAATTCCAGTGACCGGTTCTTCGTCCTTGATGCCCTTGTCAAGCAGGTCTATGACCAGGAAGGTGGTGGCGCGGCAATCCAGGTTCCTGCCAGTGATGTCTTCGACAAAACCCGCGCGGTCTTCGCGGCTCTTGATGAAAATGCTGTTGGCCCCGCTCGTGAACACGCAGTCTTCCATGACGACGTTGCGGATGCCGCCGGAAAGCTCCGTGCCGATGGCCACGCCGGCAAACGCGCTGCCCAATGTGCAATTGGTAATCACCACGTCCTCCGTGGGCCGCCCGATGCGAACTCCTTCCGCGCCGCGGCCGGACTTGAGCGCGATGGCGTCGTCCCCGGTGTCAATATCACAATGCTCGATGCGGACCTGCCGGCTCGAATCCACGTCTATCCCGTCGCCATTGCTCTTGCTGCGGTCGCTGCGAATGGTGAGGTTCCGGGCAACCACGCCGTCGCAAAAAGCGATATGGATTGACCAGAGCCGCGCGAATTTGGTGGAGAAGCCGTCCAGCGTCACGTTCTTGCATTCGACCGGCTCAATCAGGACCGGGCCGCGCGGCGTGCGCAGATTGCCCAGGGCGGTGTTGCCCTCGATGGAACCCTCGCCAATGATGGAAATGTCAGTGGCGTTGCTGGCGTAAATCAGGGCGCGATGGCATTCCCGCAGGCGTCCTTCCCAGCGCGCCTGGATCAGGGGATAATCGTCCGCGTCCGGGCTGCCCACGAGCACGGCCCCCTTGTCCAGCCGGAGGAAGGTGTGCGAATGAATGACGAGGCTGCCGATGAGGTATCTCCCGGCAGGCACAACAACCGAGCCCCCGGCTGGCACGCAGGAGTCCAGAGCTTTTTGGAAGGCGGCGGTGTCCTTGACCGTGCCGTTGCCGGTGGCGCCGAGGGAGCGGAGATCGTAACCGCGCAGCACCGGGGTTTCCTGTCCGGCGGCCTTGCCAACCGCGGCCAGCAACAGAAAAAGCGTCAGAGCGAAGAGAGATTTATTCATGGCTGGATACTATCCACATTACCGGCGCGTTTCAACTTCGAGTTTTGCCGTGATCAACGGTGGAAAGGTCAATGGCGGCTTTCTTCCGAAAGCCGCTACGATGGCCGCTAACCCGCATATTTCATAGCGGCGCCCGACACGGATGGGTAGCATCCCGATTCCATCGGGACCTGTGACGGTTGGCGACTCGCCGACCGGAAGCTGGAGAAACGGACTGTCGTTGTCACTCAACGCGGCTGGCAAAAGTCGTATGAGAGGATCCGCCGGGCCAGTGGCCCGGCGGGACCGGCGAGTCGCCCGTGCTGCCCAGGCACTATGAAATATGGCGGCTAATCACTCCGCCCCGCCGGCTTCAGCGTCCAGACGCAATTATCCGCCAGCGCCTGGCCGTTGCGCTGGGCGCGCGCTTCGATTTGATTCGCGCCTGCCGCCAGCTTGACTTCCTTCCATAAGAACACGCCGTTGACGCCATCAGCCCGTTTCCCCTGGGAAACATTGTTGACAAAAAGCTCCGCTTCCGCCGCGTTGGAATAAACCTTCACGTCGGTGACCGCGTTGGTCCGCTCGGTGAACCGCCGGCTTGTCAAATATAGGACCGGCTCGTCCGACCAATTGGCTTTGTAATAGAAAAAGGCGTCCTTGCGGATCTTCCGGTCCGCCGTCACCAGTCCCTTATCGTTGCGGCCTTCCACGCCCCCTTCGTGCCGGGTGTTGACGGTGAAATCGAACATGACCCAGACAAAGGTTCCCCAGACGAATGGGCGCGCCTTCATCGCGGGCCAGGCCGCTTCGTGGAGCAGCGCCTGCCATTCTTCGGGATGCCACTGGCTGGTCGTCACGGGCTGCTTCGGATTGTCTTCGTGCTGGTTGACGTTCGCCCCCGCGCCATACTCGCTGACGCAAAAGCCGCCCATGCGGCTGGAGTTGCGCGCCTCGTCTAGGGTCCGTCCGAAATCCTCCTTCCGTCCCGAATACCAGCCGGGATAAAAATTCCGGCCCAGCACGTCGGGAATGCGGTTCATTTGGTCCAGCTCGCCGTGATTGGAAGCGCCGATGGTCGGGCGCGTCGGGTCTTCGCCGTGCTCCATCGCCGCCAAGTCTTCCAGCAGCCGGTGCGGATCACCCCGGCCGGCGGCCATTTCATTAAACATGCTCCAGACGAAAATGGACGGATGATTGATGTTCTGGCGGATCAAATCCAGCCATTGATTGCGCGTCGTCTCGCTGAATTCCGCCGTGTTCCGCACCTCGTTCACCAGCGGCAATTCCGCCCAGACCAGAATCCCGGCCTTGTCGCACAAACTGTAGAAATAATCGCTGTGCTGGTAATGCGCGCAACGCACCACCGTGCAGCCCAGCTCGCTCATCAATTGGATGTCTTCGTCCTGGTCCGCCTCGCTGATGGCCCAGCCCTTGCCAAACCGTTCCTGATGCCGGTCCACTCCGTGCAAATGATACGGCTGGCCGTTGAGGAAAAAGCCCTTCTCCGGGTCCACCGAATAAAACCGCAAGCCCATCGGTTGCTCGACCGAATCCACCACTTCGCCCTGCGAGCGCAATTCCAGCACCGCCTTGTAAAGATGCGGGTCCTTCCGGCCATTCCACAAATGCGGTTTGGGCACCGTCACCCGCAGCGAGACCGGCGCGATCACGCTGCCAACAATCGTGAACGGCTTTTCCGCCCGCGCCACTTCCTTCCCGTCCGCGTCCACCACCCGCGCCGCGCAGACCAGCGACTGGCTTGCCCGAAGCGGATTGGAAATTTGAGCCGTCACATCCAGGACCGCCTGCTCCGCCGAAACGCTTGTTTGCAGCCACGCCACGCCGCGCGAACCGTGATCGGTCAGCGCGATGTTCACCGCCGACGTCTCCAGCAAATGCACCGGCCGATACAATCCCCCATACACGCTGAAATCGCCGGCCAGAGGCGCGATGTCCGGCTGCGGCGCGTTGTTGACACGCACGGCGAGCAAATTCGTTCCGGCGGCAAGGTTGGTGGTGATTTCAAAGCAGAACGCGCCAAAGGCCCCGCGATGCTGGCCGATCTTTTGGCCGTTGAGATAAACATCGGCCACCGTGCTGGCGGCTTCGAAGCGGATAAAATAGCGCCGCCCCGCTTTCGGCGCGACGCCGTTCAAGGCCAGCCGGTACCAGCCCGGCCCGCGATAGAAATCCTTCCCCTGTTGCGCCTCCACAAATCCCCAGTTGTGCGGAACCGAAACGGCGGTCCAATCCGCGTCGGAAAAGTCAATTTTCTCCGGGCCTGTTTCGCCCTCTGGTTCAAAGCGCCAGCCCGAAAAGCGCCAGCCCGAATCCAGGCGGGTATCCTCGCGCGCATGAAGCGTGGAGACAAAGCCGAGCGCGCAAGCGCCCATTGCCAGCAAAACAGGATGAATTGTCATGCCGCATATTCTGATTTCCCGCCCCCCGATTGTCCAGTTTTACTTGAACAGGACAGACCTTGCCCCGGCGCGCTTTTGGCCGGCTCCCGACCATGCACTGTGCGGTCAGCAAGATGCGCAAGTGCCTAATAGCCATAGACTTACATCACTTCTAAATTATTTTCACTTCCGAATTGACAAATAGTGGCTTAAGCTCTACACTTTAACGAGCATGGTAAGGCAGAGTATATGGCAGGAGCCGGCTGGTGAAACGGGCAACCCATTTCACAGCGCAGGGAAAGCGGAAATCCGCCCGATGGAGCCGGGGCGAATGGAGGGGGTTCTTCACCATTGCGGATTGCGGCTTCCGGCCCGGGGTGACCTACAGCCCGGAGGGATTGCGGTTTGCGGATTTAACGCAAAGGCGCAAAGCCGCAAAGCCGCAAGGCGTTTTTCCCTTCTTTGCAGTGCAAATCCAAGAAACTCGTCATTCTTGGCAAAATTCTCCAAACGGTGTTTCCCAATGACAAATGACAAATTCTCAATGACCAATTCTCAATTCAGATTCAGCACTTTGGTTGCGGCTTGCCGCGCTGTGACTTTGCGCCTCTGCGCCTTTGAGTTGGATTCTTTATGCCGCTTGCGGATTGCGGGGATGCCCGCGAAAACGGCTTCCATTCCACCCCGCCCCCGCCCGGACCCGGCAATTCTTGCCGAGTGTGCCCAGTCCAAAATCAAGGCTAATCAAGGCTAATCAAGGCGAATCAAGGCTAATCGTGTTATTTTTCCCGCGAAGAACCCAACGGAGTGTTGGAGTGCTGGAGTGTTGGAGTGCTGGAGTGTTGGAGTGCTGGAGTGTTGGAGTGCTGGAGTGTTGGAGTGCTGGGTCTTCCCATCACTCCATCACTCCATCACTCCGTTCCCCTCCTCGTGTTATTTTGTTTGAGCGCATTTGCGCTTTGCTTTTCGGGACTTACCCGTTATACTCCCTTTATCGCCAAAGGCAGGGCGGTTGTGATGACTGAATTGATAAAGTACTTGGAAATAGGCGTCGTTGTGGTCCTTCTCTTCGGGGCCGCCATCTTCGTCCACGAATTCGGCCACTTTTGGGTCGCGCGCCGCCGCGGCCTCAAAGTGGATGAGTTCGCCATCGGCTTTGGCCCGAAAATATATGCCTGGAAGCGCGACGGCATCCAGTTTTCCGTGCGCTGGATTCCGGCGGGCGGTTTCGTCAAGCTCCCCCAGATGGTCACCTCTTCCGCCATTGAGGGCGAATCCAGCAAGGAGCCGGTCCCTCCCATCTCGCCGCTCTCCAAAATTCTCGTCGCGATGGCCGGTCCGCTGATGAACGCCTCTTTTGCCTTCTCCATTGCCGGCCTCATTTATTATGTCGGCCTGCCCGTCCTGGTCAACCCTTCCAAGATCGGCTACGTCGAACCCGGTTCGGCGGAGGCCAGGCTGGGGATTCAGGAGGGCGACAAAATCGTGGCCGTGGACGGCAAGCCGGTCTCGTCTTGGGAGGAAGTCTATAGCACCACCATCCTGGCCCTGACCAACTTGATCCCCGTGGCCATTGAGCACGAAGGCAAGACCAACACCTACCTGTTGCGAGCCGAGACCACCAACGCGCTCGACCTGAAAATGCTCAACCTCAGTCCCAGCGATCTTGTTGTCCTTGGCAGCGTTCTTTCGGGAAAGCCCGCCGACAAAGCCGGGTTGAAAGTCGGCGACAAGATCCTCGAATTCGGCGGTATCGTCATCAGCAGCGAGCCCCAGTTCACCAATCTGGTCCAAAAATACCCGGACCAGCCGGCTTCCATCGTCGTGATGCGCGGCACCAACCGTTTGACCTTGAACGTGACGCCATCGCTCAATCCCACGACAAAAGTCAGCCAGATAGGTGTGCGCCTGGGCATGGGCAAGGACGTCTATGTGCTGGAGCACCCGACGCCGTGGGCGCAGATCACCGACGTCCTCAATCAGTTGACCAGCACGATCAACGCCCTCGTTCATTCCCATTCCAGCGGGGTCAAGGCCAGCGACTTGGCTGGCCCGGTTGGGATCATCAGTTTCCTGGCCGTCAAAGTGAACACCGACTACCGGCTGGCGCTGGGCTTTCTGGTGATGCTCAATGTCAACCTGGCCATCATCAACATGCTGCCGATGCCGGTCCTGGATGGCGGCCACATCCTTATGGCCCTTTTGGAATGGATTCGACGCAAGCCCCTGGACGTTCGCCTCGTCGAATACGTCACCACCGTTTTTGCCGTCCTGCTCATTTCCTTCATGCTCTACGTGACGTTCTTCGACTTGAAACGGCTCCCTCTCATTCGGAGCTTGTTCAACCAGGAATCTCAAATCGAGCAACCCGTCAAAACCGCGCCTCCTCCGGCCACTCCGGCCCAGTAACCCGATGCGCTACTGCCAGTCGCCTTTCTTTTACCAGCGGCGCCGCACCCGCGAAGTGGTGGTCGGCGATCCCGCCAACGGCGGCGTCATCATCGGCGGCGATCACCCCATCGTCAAACAGTCCATGATCACCTGCGACACAATGGACACCGCGGAATGCGTCAAGCAAACTCTCGAACTGGCCGCCGCCGGCTGCCAGATCGTCCGCATCACCGCCCCCAGCGTCCGCGACGCCGCCAACCTCCGGAACATCGCCGCCGAACTCCGCGCCCGCAACTGCCGCGCGCCCCTGGTGGCCGACATCCATTTCAAGCCCGAAGCCGCGCTGGAAGCCGCGCGGTGGGTGGAGATGGTGCGCGTGAATCCCGGCAACTACGCTGACAAGAAGAAATTCGCCGCGCGCGAATACACCGACGCCCAATACGCCGCCGAACTGGCGCGCATCGAGGAGCAATTCACCCCGCTCGTTTTGCTCTGCCGCCAACTCGGCCGCGCCCTGCGCATCGGCGCCAATCACGGTTCCCTGAGCGACCGCATCATGAACCGATACGGCGACACCCCGCTGGGCATGGTCGAGAGCGCGCTGGAATTTGCCCGCATCGCCCGCCGGCACGATTTCCACAACTTCAAATTCTCCATGAAGGCCAGCAACCCCAAGGTCATGATCGAGTGCTACCGCCTCCTGGCCGCCCGCCTGGAGGAACTCGGACCGGATTGGAACTATCCCCTTCACCTCGGCGTCACCGAAGCCGGCGAAGGCGAGGACGGCCGCATCAAGAGCGCCATCGGCATCGGCTCCCTCCTGTGCGACGGCCTGGGCGACACTATCCGCGTTTCCCTCACCGAAGACAGTCCCCGTGAACTCGAAGTCTGCGCGGACCTGCTGGCGCAGATTGATATTCTCACAATCGAAATCAAACCGAACACAACTCTCTTTGAATGGGCTCAAGGTCTTCCCAAGTCTTTTCCTTTTGATCCGTTCCATTTTGGAAGACGTGAAACGCCGGAAGTCGAATTAAACGCAAGCACAAAATGCGGCGGCGACCAACCGATCCGCGTCGCGGTCACTCGCGCAACGTGGGATAAAGTCGCTCCGAACATTCGTCCAAGAGACGATGTGAAACCGGAAGCGGTCTACGAAGATCTCAACGTTGCGGAAATTGACCCGAGAGAGGACTTTGACATCAATTGTGATACGCAGCTTGTCACCGTGAGAGATGCAATTGGGCTTCCAGCCATATTCGCGTTCCGATTGCTGGCTGAAAGATTGAAGCGGCTTGGCAGGAATAATCCGATTCTTTTGAAAGATGGCATCAATTTTGAGCATTTAACACCCTTGTCGCTGGAGCCGAAGATCGCCTTGCTCCGCGCTTCCGTCGTGATCGGCTCGCTGCTGGCGGACGGGATTGGCGACGCGATCCTGCTTCGCGGCGAACCGGGCGCGGGCCAAAGCCTGCGGCTGGCCTACAACATTTTGCAGGCGGCCGGCTGCCGCAGCTTCAAGACCGACTACGTGGCGTGCCCGTCGTGCGGGCGGACCCTGTTCAATTTGCAAACCGTCACCGCGCGCATCAAGGAGCGCACCGCGCATTTGAAAGGAGTGCGCATTGCCATCATGGGCTGCATCGTCAACGGCCCCGGCGAAATGGCCGACGCGGATTTTGGCTACGTGGGCGGCGCGCCCAACAAGATCAACCTTTACGTCGGCAAAACTCCTGTCAAGTTTAACATCCCCGAAGCCGAGGCCGTGGACCGCCTGGTGGACCTCATCCGCGAACACGGCAAGTGGCGGGAACCGGAAGCCTATGCCGCCGCGGCCGTTTCGCGTTGAGCGGCTATTGTATGATTGACACAATCGGCTCCAAACGGGGAACAAGATCAACGCGGATGTTGCTTTCGACCGCGCTGCCGGTTACATTCACGCCATGAAAGCGGTTACAATTCTGGAGTCTCAGGGACAGCTTGGACATCTCATCGCTGAGGCTTGTCGCGGCGAATTCGTCGTTCTCACGGACGGAGACAAGCAAGTGGCGTTGGAGCCGAGAGAGCCGTTGGACTTGGAGCAAGACAGCCCGGAACTGGAGGCGGAGTTGTTGCGGGCCGTCAAGGGACCTCATTCCCCATTCGAGGAAGGTGAATTGCGGGAATTGGCAAACAAGACTCTTAGTCAATCTCACGCAGCTTTGCCGCGTCCGCCAAATCCAGAAGGCGGCCGGCCCCCAACTTGTTTTGCACCAGCAGGGCTTTGCTGATCACCCAAACTGGCAAGCCATCGAGGCGGGTTTCGACGCGGGTTTTCCATGCCTCCTCGAAGGAAACCGCCGAAATCGAAGTCAGGATGTCAATTCGATTGGGCGGGCGCCCCAGTTGAATGACCATTTCGGGCGCGCGAAAATCCTCCTCCTTGAAACCCACACTGCCAAATCCAAAATCGTTGACCGCCGCCGCGAGCAGGGCGGCATTTTCCGCCGATGTGTCAATCAAAAAATCCACGTCCCCCGTGTAGCGCGGGTGGCCGTGAAGGGCGACGGCATGCCCGCCGACCAGCAGGTATTTAATCTTCCTGGAGTTTAATAATTCGACAAACTCTCTCAAGTCTTTGCTCAGTTGCATGGGGATGTTGGGCTGCGACCAGGTCAAAAAGAATTTCCAGGCGCTGTTCCGGCGTCAGTGATCGGTAATACTCGCGATCCGACTTCTCCGCCTCGGCAAAGGAATGAAATATGCGGACAACCTTTTCCATGCCGCCAGCATACCACGCCGGCGGCGCGATGCACGGAATTATTTGGCAGCGCCTTCATTCAATTGTTGTAGTGTCGGCGCTCTGTGCCGATGTCGAGCCGCAGGCTCGACGTTACATCGAATTAAGGTAGGGCGGCGCTGCTGCGCCGCCCAAGAATTCAGGGCAGAGCGGCAGCTCTGCCCTACCAGGAAGGTGGAGATTTTTGTCATGCGGCCTTCATCCCATTCCCAGCGCCTCGCTGCGGCCGCGGGGGATTTTTTCCAGATGATAAATCAGGAAGCCGTTCAGGAACCGGCGGATTTCCTCCGTCTGCGCGGCGCTCAAACCCAGCCGGAAAACCGCGTCCCATTCCAGCTCCGCCATCCGGCCGAGAAGTTGCCGGGCGCCAGCGCTCAATTTCGTCTCCGCCAGATTTGGCTTCAAGCCCAAGACGTCCAGCAATTTCAGCTCGAAGGCAAAAACGGTTTGCGGCTGGGCGGGCTGTTTGGGCAGGGCGGCGAGCAGGCTCGTGAATTGGCCGAACAATTCGCCCAAGGGCGCTTCCGTTTCGGTGGTTTGCTCGATGAGCAGGGCGCAGTAGGAGGCTTGCCGGAGATGCGCCAGGTCCCGGCGCAGGCCTGGGTGCGTTTCCAGAAGTTTGACTTCCCGCAAGATATGCAGATCGGACCGCCGGCTGCGGGCAAAACTCAAATCCGCCAAATAGAAAAGATCAAGCTGGCCGCGAAACGGCGAGCGGTCGCGCCGCGCCCCCTTGGCCACCGTCGCCAGGCGTCCCAGGCTGCCGGTCAGCCAGTGGACAATCAGGCTGGTGTCCGTCAGCGGGCGCGTGCGCAAGACCACTCCGGTGGCGCGCTCGCAGTTCATGATCCAAGTTCATGTTTTCGGGGCGTGGACTCATCGCTTGGCGGCAGCGCCGAGAGCGCATGGCCGGGGTGCCCCGGTGAAATGGCCCCCAGGCTGATGACAAATTTGATCCCGTCGGCGACGGACATGTCCACCTTGACCGCCGCGCGCTCCGGCAACAGGAGAAGAAAGCCGGAGGTGGGGTTGGGAGTGGTGGGAACGAAAACGCTGATCAATTTTTCCGCGCCAAGGTTGTTTTGTTCGCCGGTGACAAATCCAATCGTCCGCGAATCCGGGTGCGGGAAGGGCACGAGCACCACCTGCTGGAAGGCGGATTTGTTGCTCGAAAACGATTCGTTGACCTGCTTGACAGTGCCGTAGATTTTGTTGAGCAGGGGAATGCTCATCAGGGCCTGGTCCATCCATTTGATGGCTATGCGCCCCAAATAATCGCGGCCAAAGCGCCCGATCAGGCAAATCAAAAACACGGCCAGCAGCAGCGCAAGAAAACTGTAATACCAATACATTTCCCCGTACATTTTCCCGTCCGCGCCCTGGGCATGCGTCCACTCCCTGGGCAGAAAGAACAGAAGCCAGTCGGTCACGCTGGAGACATTGCGAAAAAGCCAGACCACCACGGCGACGGAGATGATGCCGGGCATCGAAATCGCCAGGCCCGCCAGAAAATTGCGGCGCCACCGGTTCAGGAAACTATTTTCGTCGAGCGGCATGGTTCACCTTCTCCAATTTGCCCCAATCCAAGCGCCGCGACAATGCCTTTAACACCCGGTTCTCTTCCTTTTTCATTTCCCGCCGGGCCGCCGGGCGGCGGTCGTCGTAGCCGCGCAAATGCAACATCCCGTGGACCACGTAGCGCGCCAATTCCAACTGCCAGGTGGCGCGAAAACGCGGGGCGCTGGCGACCGCGTCGTCCACGGACACAAAAATCTCCCCGCGCCATGCGTCCTGCCCGCCGCCTTCCCGGTAATCAAACGTAATCACATCGGTCGAGCCGGCATGGCCCAGGAATTCCTCATTCAAACGGGCCATCTCGGCGGCATGAATGAAATAGACGCCCAATTGGCCGCCCCTCCGGGGACACTCCCTCGCGCCGCTTTGCCCGCGCCGGCGCGGCCATTCCTCCAAGAGGCGCCCGACCAGTTGCCGCACCAGCGGGAGATTGAGGCGGCGGGTCTTTTGCCGGTTGCACACTTGCAGGCAAGCCGGGGGGCGGGAGGAAACGATTTTGGACTGAGCCATCGTCTATCCCCCGCTTCCGGCCGCGCTCCGCCGGGCGTCCGCGGCGGCGGCGCGGCACCGGCCGCGATGTTCTTCGTAAGCCGCGATGATGCGCTGGACGAGCGGATGGCGGACGATGTCGCGGCGCGAAAACTGGATGACGGCGATGCCGTCAATGCTCTGGAGGGCGCGTTCGGCTTCGAGCAGGCCGGAATTCTTGTGGGCCGGCAAATCAATTTGCGTGGTGTCTCCGGTGATGACCGCCTTGGAACCCAACCCCAAACGGGTCAGGAACATGAACATCTGTTCCGCCGTCGAGTTTTGCGCCTCGTCCAGGATGATGAAGGCCTGGTTGAGCGTGCGCCCGCGCATGTAGGCCAGCGGCGCGATTTCGATCACGCCGCGTTCCATCTGTTTTTGGATTTCCTCGGCGGGCAGCATGTCGTGCAGCGCGTCGTGCAACGGGCGCAGGTAGGGAGTGATTTTTTCGTAGAGGTCGCCCGGCAGGAAACCGAGCGCCTCGCCGGCCTCGACCGCGGGGCGGGTGAGAATGATGCGGGCGACCTTTTCCTGCTGCAAGGCGGCCAGGGCCATCGCCATGGCCAGGTAAGTCTTCCCCGTCCCGGCCGGGCCGATGCCAAAGGTCACATCGTGGGCGCGAATGGCGTCCACATATTTCTTCTGCCCGATGGTTTTTGGCAGAACCGCCGCCTTGCGCGGGGAAGTCTGTATCCGCTCGGCCAGGAGCGTGCTCAGGGCCGCCACGCCGTCATTCTTCACCACGCTCAGAGCCTGGGCAAACTCGCGGTTGCGCACCACGCCGCCCGCCTTCAAGGACTTCTCCAGCGCATGGAACATCTCCCGCGCCCGCTCGATGTCCTCCGTCGCGCCCTCCAGTTTGATCCAGTCTTCGCGCGCCACCGCCTTGACAGCCAGTTCTTCCTCGAGGGCCTGGAGATTGCGCGGTTCGTGGTTGAACAGTTGTTGCGCCAGGCGCGGATTTTCAAAATGCACGGTTTCGGTGGGCATGAATCAATGGCTTGCGCCCCTTCTCATAATCACAATCATAATCCTAATCTTAATCTTGCTCTTACTCTTAATCTTAATCTCTTCGCGCCAATTCCGCCCGCAATTTCGCCGCCACCTCCGCCAGCGCTTCGGGCACCACCGTGGTGCCGGCCAGCACCGGCATGAAATTGGTGTCGCCGTTCCAGCGCGGCACGACGTGGAAATGCAGATGATCGGTGATGCCCGCGCCGGCCACCGTGCCCAGGTTCAAGCCGATGTTAAAGCCGTCCGGTTTCATCACCCGCGACAGGGCGTTTTGGCAGCGGCGCGTCAGCTTCATCAAGTCGCACAATTCCTCCTCGGTCAACCCGTTCAGGTCCGGCGTTCTTGTGTAAGGAACGACCAGCAAATGGCCGCCCGTGTAAGGATAGCGATTGAGCACCGCGAAACAAGTTCGCTCGCGCGCGATGACATAATTGGCTTCGTCGTCCTGGGATTGGGCGATGCGGCTGAAGACCTCGGCGCCCGCCGGGACCGGTTTAGGCCCCAGAATATAGGCGATTCGCCACGGCGCATGCAACGGTTCCATTTTCAAAACGCTACCCGTTCGCCGCCCGCTTGTCAAAATCGTCTTTCACCCATTCCAGTTTTTGGGTGTGAGACAAAATTCTTCGTACACATGGTAGGGACGCCTCGCCGGGGCGTCCGGGCGTCCCGGCGGGACGCCCCTACCAAAAGAAGAATTTTGTCTCACACCCCCAGTTTTCTTTTCGCTTTGAACTTGTCGGGCGAGACGCCATGATTCGCGGGATGGTTGGCGCGTTCATAAATTCGGCTGGCATCGTGCTCGGCGGCGTTTTGGCCCGCGTTCTGAAAAAACCCGTTTCCGAGGCGAACCAAACCCGGGCCAAAGTCCTTCTCGGCGTCTTCACCGTCTGGTTTGGACTCAGCTTGACGCTCTCCAGCTTGAATGGAAGCGCGGGGCGGAGAATCAAACAACTGGCCATCGTGCTGCTGGCCATGGCGCTGGGAAAACTGGCCGGCAAACTTCTGCGCCTGCAGAAGCTTTCCAATGCGGCGGGCCGATTCGCCACGCGGAAAATGGCCGCCCCCGCCACCGGCAAGCCGGAGTTCGACAACGGCTTTCGCGTGGCCACAGCTTTGTTTTGCGCCGCCCCGCTGGCGATCCTCGGCTCGGTGGCCGAGGGGTTGGACCCGAACGGCTTTTCCAAAGTGCTCTGCGTCAAGGCCGTGATGGATGGCATGGCCACGATGGCCTTTTGCAGGACTTTCGGCTGGGGCGTCATGGTGTCGGCCATTCCGGTATTGGCCTGGGAAGGGGCCATCATCCGTTGCGCCGCCCTGCAGGAACACGCGCTGCGGATTCAGGGTTTGATTGACTCGATCAACGCGACGGACGGCCTGCTGATTTTCAGCGTGGCGCTGATCATCTTGCGGCTCAAGAAAGTGGCGGTGGCCGAGTACCTTCCCAGCCTGGCGCTGGCGCCTTTGCTGACGCGGTGGCTTTTGTGAGCGGGGCTTTGGCTCCGGCCAAGAATAATTTCCGATTTGCCAGCGCCCCTTTGGAACAAAGCCGTTTCGGAACGAATGAAAATTCGGAAGATTGGATTGAGAATTGGTCATTCAACGATGACCACTGAGAGGGCCAACTCAACCCGGATTGAATTGCGCCCCATATCCGAACTTGTTGTTGCGCGAACGATTAGGCCGTTTGCTCGTTGCGGGGAAGGCGGTTCAGGAGGATCTGCACAAGGATCCACAGGACCGCCAGGCCCAGGACGCCGCCGGCCAGCCGCCCGATCAGGCCGCCGGTCCGCGTGTTGGCGGCGGTGAACTGGATGGTCAGCGGCTTCTGCACTTCGGTTTGGAGAATCTGGGTGAAGGCGAAATGGACGCCGCGCGTGGGCAGGTTGACGCGCAACGGTTCCACCCGCACCACGGCCAGTTGCTGCGCCTGGGCCAGCTTGTTCCATTGATCGAGGGCGGTCTTCTGAACGTCCGATTGCGCGGGCGACTGCGCTTGTCGGAACTGGCTGTCATTCAGCGACTGGCTGAACGACTGGCCGATCTGTCCTGGATTGGCAAAGACACGGCCGTTTTGTTGACTTATATTGGCGGCATTTTGGTAGTTCAGCTCCTGTTTCACAGCTTCGATCTCGTTGCGCGTCGCGGAATCGGAGCTGTACAAATTGTTGAGCTTGGTTTGGTCAATCGCCCGGATATTGCTGATCGCCGCATTTTGGCTGGCCTTGCTGATGAAGGAGGAAGTCTCGGCCTGCTTGGCTTGTTTCTTTTCGGCCTCCTGCGCGCGGTATTCGCTCAGGGAATAATTCTGCACCTCGGGCGCGGCCTGCGCTTCGTGGATCATGCTCCCGGCGAATTTTTGATAATCGTAATCCGGCGGCAGATAAACGTCCCACCGCGCGTTGTTCAACGGCATGTTCAGGCGCGGCGAAATCAAATTCACCTCCCCGCGGCCGGACGGGAATTTCTCCGGCACGATGTAAGTCAATTCCACCGTGACCGGCGCGTCGGCGGCGGCGTCCGACGCCTCCAAGGGCAGCAACAGCTTGCCCTGGCTGCTCTTGGCGGGCCGGACGGCTTCGCCGCCGACAAAAGCCGACCAGACGGTCGAGTTGGCGGGCAATTCGACTTCCAAATCCTGCAAGCCGTTGTTGCGCACCACCAGCCGCAACTCGGTCATGCTCTGGCCGTCGTCGGCGACCACCGAGGTCAGGTTCACTTGTTCGGCGAGGGCTTGCAAAACGGCGGCATCGGCAAAGCGTTCGGCGCGGACGCTCAAAGTGTAGCCGGGCCGGATGTAGCGCCAAGTCAGCGCCTGGCTCTGGACGCCGTAGGCCCAGTCCGGCAATTCGCTCGCGTCAATCTTCACCAATTCGCCGCTGCTGGATTGCTCGGCCACTTGCAGGGCCTTCTTGCCGGAGACGGCGACGAAGCCGGATTCACGCTCGACGCCGAGGGCCTGGATGGGCGGGAGGTCCAGCGTGTTGGTCTTGAGGTCCACCGGTTTTTCCCAGGTGATTTGGAACTGGAACTGCCCAAACACCGGGTTCTGCACTTCGACGGTCCATTCGCCGTTGGTCGTGTTTTGGTCGCGGCGGCGGAGGTTGGGGCAGTTGAATTCGATGTTGGTATAGACGGCAGGAATCTTGAAGCGGAACTCCTTGACCGGGGCGTTTTGGATGTCGTAATGGACGATGGCCAGGCCGTTGAGGAGGTTGTCGGAAACGGAAGTGATCTGGGCGATTTCCACGCGGACCCAGGGATCAATTTTCTCGCAAGCCACATCCAGTTTCCAATCCGGCGCCGGGCCGGGGGTGGCGCTCAGGAATTTGTAGGCCAGCACGCCGGCGGCGCCGTTCGCGCCGGAGCCGAGGCTGGCGCCGGGGATTTCGGTCAGCGCGTCAAAATTCGTCGTCTTCGCGGAGACGCCCGGCTCGGCCGTTACGGAAATGAAGCCGGAAAGTTTCTGCATGTCCAGCGGTTGGACGCCGGGGATGGCGACCGTCGGGGGCAAATTCGTGTGCGGACGCTGAAGTTCCAGGCGCAGGGAATAAGCGCCGAGCAGCCGGTTCTTGAACGACACATCCAGAATCTGGCCCGCCCCGGCGGCGGCGTCGCGCGGATGCCATTGCAGGATGTTGTTGCCTGTCACCCCTGTCACCGGATCCAGCGTGTAGCCGGCGGGCAGGGCGATTTGCAGCGCAAACACCCCGGCGCGTTTTATCGTGTAATCAATCGTCGCGGAAAGGGCGACCTGGCTGGGGCTGATTTTGACGTTATTGTGTACAATCGCTTCGATTTGCGGCTGGACGGTTTCGGCTTTCAGGGCGAGGTCGAATCCGGGGTTGAGAAAACGCCAGACGCTGAACAGCGTCCCGGTGAGTGTCCCGGCGCTGTCGCTACGCGGGAATTCGCCCGCGTCCACCCGCTGCAAATCCACCGCATGCTCCACCGAGAGGCTCAACTCCTCGCCGGAGCGCGCGGCCATCAGGCCGGTTTCCCGCTTGACATCCAGCGCGCGCGGGATGGCCACGGCGGCGGTGACGGGGAATGAGTCCATAATCTTTTCCGTTTCGATAAAGAGTTTGTAGCTTGGGGAAACGCCTTTAAGCAAATCCACTGTCAGAATCACCCCGCCGCCCGGGACGTCGCCGTTCGGCGCCTGAACTTGCCAGGTGCGGATGGAGTCGCCCTCCACTCGCAACAGCCGCTGGTCTTGGGGCAGGCTGACGCGGGCCTGGCGCAGTTCGCCCTGGCTGATCTGGTACTCCAGGGTCGAGCGCACATCCATCACGCCGTTGGCCAGGGTCACGAGCGAATTGTTATCCGCAAAAATAGTTGCGGCGACTTCGTTGGCCTTCTTGGTGCGGGGCGTCCAGAGGATTTCCACGCGGTCTTCCGGGCCGATGGTCGCCGCGATTCGCGTTTGCTTGTCCGCCTGCGTGTGCTGGAACGACACGGCGGTCGGAAATTCCACCTCCGCATCCGCCTCGTCAATGACGGCGTTGAACGTGCTGGACAGGGCGGGGGGGATGGCAAAGTTCAACTGGCGCTTGCTCACATCCCCGCCCAGTTTGACGACGAATTTCACCGTGATCGAGGCGTCGCCGCGATTGGGCAGGAATACGCCCAGCCTGTCGCCAACCCGCAGCAGCCGGGCCTCGCCCGACTTGACGGAAAAGTCCTGCAATGCCACCTCGCTGCCAAAGAGCGGCAGCGTTTGATTGGTGGAGACGGAAGTAAGCGCGATTGTGCCGTCGAACTGGGCCACCTTTTCGCCGATGACGCCGGTGTAAGAGGCGGATGTGATTGCGGATTGCGGATTGCGGATTGCGGATTGAAGAGTTGCGATTCGGGCACCATTGGTGGCGCGTGCGCCGGCGGAGTTGGCAGGGAGCGCGAACGTATTGTCGAAGTCCATCCAGCTTTCAAGGTCCTGGGCCTGCGCGGAGTGGGCCAGGAGCAGGAGCAGGGCGATGGACGCAACTACGGGCGGGACGATGGGCGGAGAGGGCGGTTCCTTGCCATTTCTGATTTCTGCTTTCTCCTTTTCCGCGGCGGCCGCCTTCCGGGGCCAGACTTTGCGCAGGAGCGCGATCAAGATAATCAGGACCAGAACCGGCACGGCGGCGATGAAGGCGTAATGCAGGACGCGCCCCGTGATCAGCAATTCCGCGACGGCACACAAGGCCAGCGCCGTTCCGATTGTGATGATGAAGCTGCCCCGGTTGCGGCGCTGTCCCCAGATCAGCAGCAGCCCCAACAGAAACGCGGCCACCTGGACTCCCGACCGCACGACGTTATAGACGCGGGCGTTCATAACGGACATCCGGATGTCCAGCGGTTTGCCGCCGGTGTTCAGGACCTTTGTGAAAGTGAACGGCTTGCCATGCTTGGGAATCTCGATGTGAATGGAACGCAGCCCCGCCGCTGTGGGCGCTGTGGAAGCCACTACTGATCCTCCGACCAGAGCGTATTCTACTCCAGCAGGAGGGATCCCTGCCTGCGTCGGCATGCCAGGCGCGCCGGGACCGCCAGCCTGTGGCACACGCTGAGCCAACGTTGGCGGAGGCGCAGGCGTGGCGCTAGGCGGAGGCGTAGCAGCGGCTCTCATCTGTACAGAAAACATCGCGTTGTCAGAGGGCATTGCCGCGGCGGCGGGGGCTGCGGGGGCCGCATTAGCTGGTTGGTTGGCAAAGGTTGCGCCCGATGTTGCACGCCCCACGGCTCCTCCACCGCCGAAGCCTCCGCCGCCTCCTCCAGCGGCTCCGCCTGCGCCACCGCCGAAGCCTCCTCCGGCAGCGGCTCCTGGTCCACCGGCGCGACCACCTCTACCACCCCCTCCTCCGCCAAATATTGCCGCATTCGTCGTTTGGCCCGCCTCTTCCGCATAGCGCCTGGCCTCAAGCCTGGCCACTTGAGCCTCGCTATCTTGATAATTATTCACGACATGGCTCGAAGCCGCGTCCCTCTGCTCGGCTGCGGCAAATTCCGCCCTCGACAGCTTTTCGATGGCGCCATCTCCGCGCAAGACGAAACGTCCCTCCCGGTCTTCTGGCGAGTACGCGATGATCGCGTTGTGATCGCCTGGTTGTTTGCCCGAGCCGTCATAAACGAATTCCTCCCCGCTTTGTTCGCCAATCGCGGTTCCCTCCGCGCCGGCCCCCCTGCCGGTGTATGGGATGAGGTCCCGCATGGTGGTTGGAAGACTCCCTTGATGCTCAAGCGCATATTGGGCCTTGGCACCGTCAATTATACGAAGGTTGTTGATGGCCGCGTTCGCTTGAGACGTCGTCCTGGCCCGTACAAAATTAGGAATGGTCATCAGAACGAGTATCCCGAGGGCAAGAAGGACCAGCAGAACCGTCACGACTCCGGCCCAGGAGTGTGCGCGCAGCCTCGAGGCTATCAGGATGAGGACTAGTACCGCCCCAGCAACAATAACGATCATCATTCCATATTCAGAAAACAAGTCGCCATAAAAACCGCAGAAGTGCCGCCACGCTTCGCGCAGGCCGTAAGCCGTGTCCCGCGCCACCGTCATGCTTCCGGCAAAGGAGGAGAAGTGGGAATCGGCCGGGGGATAAACTTCCCATTCTGCGAAGGTGTTGGGCAGGTCGGTCTTGGGCGCTTCCAGCGCCACGTTCCTGGGAATCCACAAATCCTTCACGACGCCGATGCCCTGGGCATAAACGATGTCCACCGCGAACGCCTCGTCCCGGTTGGCGCGTTGCGGCAGGGGCACCAGCAGCCAATCCGCGTTCGTCTCCGCTTTGGAGCTTTGGCCGTCCACATAGCAGCCCCAGAAATTGGCGCCGGGGGGCAATTGGAAGCGTTGGAATTGCTTGCCGTTGTTCTTCACCATGAACGACGCCTGCGTGAGCATTTCCCCGCTGTCCGTCAGCGCCGAGGTCAATTGCGTGTGGTCGGCCACCGCGTCCAGGACCGCTTCCTCCGGCTGGCGGGTCACGTTCAGTTTCAACTGGTAGTCATGGCCGGTGTAATGGTAGGCCTTGAGGACCGGGCGGGTGACCAGCGCGCGGTCGCTTTCGGCCAGCTCCGTTTGGTCAATCACCCGCAACGGCTCGGACACGGGATCCGCCGTCAATTTGACACTGGCGGCGGTGGTGATGGCGACGGAGCCGGTTTCGTGCTCGGCTTCCGGCGAGTGCAGGCCCGCCGCGTTGATCACGGCGTTGGTGGCGTCGAATTGATAATCGTAAGTGACGACCAGCGTGTAGCCGTTCCAGGCTTTTTCCTGAAGATGAATGGTCCAGGCGTTGCTTTGCTGTTCGCGGCTGCGGATGTCGAAGCCGGTGAATTCCACGTTCTTCCAGTGCGCCGGCACGGTGAGATGAAACTCCTGCACCCCCTGGTTCACCAAATCATACCGCACCGTCGCGCTGCCCCCCACCACCCCGTCGCCGATGGTGATCAAGTTGAAAATGTCCGCGCCGATGCGGGCGGGCAGGCGCTCGGTGGCCAGGGTCAAAGTCCAATCCGCCTGCGCGGCGTTGTAAGCAAGAACTTCATCGCCGGCCCGCGTCCCAAGCTGCGCGACCGGTATCTCCCGCGCGCCGGTCATTTCGCCGGTCCTCACCCGCAATCCCGGCGCGGCGGCGACGCCGATCAGCGCGGTATCATGCGCGGCCCCGGTGGCGCGCAACGGCGCGAGCGTGATCTGCGCGGGAAAAGTCTTCAGGGCCTGCTCCAATTGCACGTCCAGAAAGGTTGTTCCCAGCACGCGGCCGGCAAAGGCGACGCGCAACTTGCCTTCCGCAACCTTCCAATCCTGCTCCACGCCCCCGCTGCGCACGGCGGTCACGACGAAGTTGGTCGGGGGAGTGAACTCAATCGAATAGATCCCGGCTTTTTCCACGGTGATGGTTGCCAAATGGCTCACCAGCAGGCGGCTCTCCTCCAGCCGCGCGGTCACGCGGTCCGCCACGGTCAGAACCGGCTCGACCCGTTTGACATTGGCCGTGAGCAGGAAGGGGCGGGCGGAAAATTGGAAGGCCGCCAGCGCATCGCCGGTGGCGTTGACCCGGCGCAACCCGGTCTCGCCGGTGACATCCACCACCGTGTCGGAGGCGGAAACGCTGAAGGAGCCGGATTCGCGCTCGATGTCCAGCGGTTGCGGCGCGGTGATCTGGATGGTCAAAGGCATGCTCCCGATGGCCTGCTCGGTGAACAGCGCCAACTCGTATTTCTTCTCGATGGGCTTGATGAATTCGACGGTAAGGATGGACCGCGCGCCATCGGGAACCACTTCCCAGGTGCGGATTTGCTCCCCTTGCGGCTGCTTGGTGAGCGACTGGCCGGGCGGCAGGGCGATGCGCAGGCTGGGAACGTTCGCTTGCAAGAGCTCATAATGCAGCGTGGTCCCCAGTTTGATGACCGCCGGCGTGACCAGCGCGCCCGAAGTCGTTTCCACGGTAATCAGCGCGTTGCGCGCCACTTCCGCCGCCTTGCTCTGCCAGCGCAGCGAAACCTCGCGGCCCGCGCTGAGAAAACCCTCCACATGCGAGGCCGCTTTCTCGTTGTCCAGCGCCGTGCCGCTCAGAAGCTGCATCTCGACGCCCTCCCCGGCCGCCTGCGCGCGAATGGAGGCTATCCCCGCCGCCGGCCCCTGGAAGCTGACTTGATTCCACGGCTCGGCGCGGGTGATTTTGGCAACAACTTCCAACTTCAGATCGTAAGCGCCGGGGGCGTTGACCCGGAGGAAGTATTGATCGCCCGTCCGCGTGATGCGCACTCCCGCGGGCAATGAATTGGCGGTGACGGCTACATCGCCCTGGAACAGCGGCGCGGAAATGTCGTTGGTGGTCAACGACTCGATTTGCAGCGTGGTGTCGAATCGCGCTTCGTGGTCGTTGACGTTGCCGTCGTAGCGGATTTCGCGAATGACCAGGTTGGTGAAGACGGCGGCGGCGCTGGCGGCCATAGGCTCGACCAATCTGGGCGGGCTGGTGCCTTTGGAACTGACCTGCAACCCGTTGAGCACGGCGATGCCGTTCGGCCCCGGCATCACGTCAATCACCACCGGCGTTCCCGCCCGCACCAGCACGTCGCGGAAGACGACATACTGCTGATTTTCCTGCCACGGCATCGCGGCCTTCCATGCGCCCGTGCTCAACGTGGTCAGCGGGCCGTAATTGGTGCCGGCGCTGTGGATTTTGAACACGCTGGTTTGCTCCCCCGACGCATCCGCGTCTGCGTGGCCGTAAAGGTAAATGTTGTAACGGCCCGGCTCCAATTGGCTCAGGGTGACGACGATATTGCTGCCGTCCGGCGCAAAGACGTAGGAGTCGTACATCGGGTCGCCGGTGGAATTGCCCCAGACGCCGGGGGCGTTGGTGACATCAATGGAGACATCCGTGGCCGTTCCGTCGGCCAGCTTGAGGGCGGGGAGGCGGCCGTTGTACAGCATGGCCATGCCGGGCGTGTATTTGGGATCGTAGAGGCGGAACAGGTTCCAGAAATCGTTGGTGGTTTGGCCGGTGGCGGCGAAGCCCGTTTTTAGGCTGTGGCTGCCGGCGCCGAATTCAATGTTGAGGAGCGATTGCGCGCCGAGATTGGCGGCAAAACCGCAGAGGGCCAATGTTGACAGGCACAGCCGAAGCCATGAGCAGGCGGATTTCCGAGTATTCATAAGGTTCCAGTTCATTTTGCGTGTAGCGGCGGTCTACGACCGCCGGTTCTAGGTTGCATGTAGCGGCGGTCTATGACCGCCGCCAAAAGCGGTATTCAATGTCCAGGGCGGTAAATTTCCATTGTTAAGCAGCGGATTCGGGACAAAGTTTCGCCCCCCGTCGCGATTTCCGCAACAGCCGAAGCGCGCGTATGGGTAGCACAGGCGACCCGCCTGTGCCGGTCGGCGACTCGCCGACCGGAGCCGGAAGCGACGGACTGTCGTCGAGGCAGAGCTTCCGCCGGGCCAGTGGCCCGGCGGCACGGGCGAGTCGCCCGTGCTACCCAGGACCTGTGAAATATCCAGGATAACCACTCCAACGCTCCCCAGCGTATTGTCAAGAGACCAGATCACCCGTAGTTAGACGGCAACCGGCCAAAAATGCTCCCCAAAGAATGAGGCTGTTGCAATTACATTCCATTTTTTCCTAATAAAATGTGACTTCGTGTGTCAGATGTCTATAAGATCAGGAATCCGACTCAAAATGAAACGTTTCTTAAAGGCCGCCGCCCTCACGGTTCTGGCGCTGAATTTGACCGCGGTTCTTCTTGTTCCGGCGAAAGCAGCGTCGTCCCCGGCCGCCCCGGCGGACACCAATTGGGGCGAGCCGGTGGACGGCCTCTCGGTCCGGCTCACTTCGGATAACGCGGAGGTGCCGTTCAACCCCATTCTCAAATTCAGTGTGCGCAACCAGGGCAGCGAAACCGTCCTGGTCGCCCAAAATCAACTGGGCGGCCAGTTGGAGGCGGAAGGGATTTGGTTTTCGTGGACGAATGTTTTCAATGGGCCGCTTGTGGAGCTTGCGCCAGGCGCGCAACTGGACAACATCCCCGTTAATTTCGACACCCGTTGGGAGAATCCCTCCGTCTTCTTCCCATTCGGTTACGGAGGTCATACGGCCCGGTTCGCCCCTTTGGCGCGACAAAAATGGGGGCAGGCCATTCGCGCGGTGAGCAATCCGGTGGATTTCGACATCCTCTTGCCCACCATCCCTGGCCTCGGCAACGGCCAGGCCGTCTCCACCTTCTATGGTGAAAACGCCGGGGGCGCCGCCACAACCGGCATACGGGCCAGATCGGTGGACGACGAAACTGGCTTGGCCGTCACCAATATCTGGTTGCAATCGGGCGCGACCAATGCTGAAAAGCCTTCCGATTTCCTCTGGAGCCAGAATTATCAGGGGCCGATTGTCACAGACTCCCTGGGCCGCTTCGTGGTGCAGTCCCGGGGAACGAATCAAGTCTGGCGTGTCCTGGCGGATGGCTACCAGCCTCAAACAATCCCGGCGCAGCCCGCCGGCACTAACGCGGCCGCGGCGGATCTCGTCGTTCGCCTCAAGCGCGCGCAGGACCTTCGCGGCGTGGTGTTGGATTACAAGGGCAAGCCGCTTCCCGGCGCGCGGGTTTCCCTTGCCAGTGCCGGGACGCAGGGCATGCGTGGCGGTCCGCCCGTCCCAGAGTCTGGAAACAACTCCACGACCACCGATGCCTCGGGGCGCTTTGCGCTGCGGCCATTGGGCGGTTTCGAAATGAAGGTTGTTGTGGTTTCACCGGATGGCCATCTGGTCTGGCCCGTGCATCTGCCCGAAGCCGGCCAGGAATTGAAGATCACCCTGCCGCAGCCCGCTTCGTTGCTGGTGCGCTACGACATTCCCGGAGACCCGCCGCAGAGCGTGATAGCCATCACCCTCATTACCCGTGACCGGGAAATGCCTCTTTGGGAGAACGTCCATTCATATTTTTTACCTACAGTGCCCAACCACACGCAGACCTGGTTCACCAATCTGACCCCCGGCACTTACGGTTGCAGCCGCTTGAAGCCGCTCCCTGGTGACGACGCGCGCGGATACACCAACATATTGGACATTCAGACCCTGCTTCTGGAGCCGGGTTGGACACAAGAAATGGACTTGGTCCGGTTGACGGGCCACCCGGTTGAGGGACAGGTGTCCATGCGCGATCAAGCCGAAGTGCCGCCCGGTACCATATCCGTTTATCCCACCGGCGGCGTTCCACGGGGCAAGGGGGCGGATGGAGCGATCTTCGGCAAGGACGGACATTTCCAAACTGCCCTCCTGGCCCCGGGAACCTACACTGTCATGGCAGAGGCCCGCGCGGTTGCAAATGTCGCCACCAACAGAACCGGAATGCCGGATTTCCTCGCTTGGTCCTCAATCACGGTCACCGCCGATGCCGCGCCGGCCCCAATGAAGATCGAGCTTCTCCCTTACAGCGCATCGAACAATCTGTCCGGGCCGCCCACCGCGACTAACCGCAACGCCGCCAGGCCCAGGCCTCTCGCACGCCAGCAGGCGGCCATAGCTAATCAGGGAACCGTCAACGGCCGGGTGCTGGACGACGAAACGGGTGAACCGATTGTGAAATTCGTCGTGCAGTACGGCACGCCCGCCGATCCGGCCAAGCCCAACGGTGTGTTTTGGAACACCTACACTTCGGGCACTGAGCAAAGGCCGGGGATTTTCAGCGGATTGTCAATTCGGAACGGGAATTCACTCTGCCGCTTTGCCGCTCCCGGTTACGTCCCGCAAGTCTTGTCAACGGTGGAGTTGATGGGCGCGCCTCCGGCCGGCCTGGATGTTCGCTTGAAGCGCGGCCAGATCGTTCAAGGAGTGGTGCTGGATGCCGCCGGGCGCCCCGTGTCCGGCGCGCGGGTGCTTCTCGCCACCGAGGACCGGGTGTATCTGCAGGATGGCAAATTTCAGAACGGCAAATCCACCGGCGCTTCCACAAACACCGATGACGCGGGGCGCTTCACGTTGCGGGGTGGGGGCGCAAGCGCGGAAAGGGTGGTTGTTGTTTCTCCCGATGGCCATCTCCTATGCCCTGCCGCTCAACCCGGTCCGGGTCAGGATGTGGCGCAGCAATTGGTGGTTGTGCTGCCCAAACCGGCCACCTTGATCGTGCGCTACGACATCCCCGGCGACGCGCCGGAGGCAAAAACCCAAATCTATCTCCGGCCGCAAGACAAGGAAATGCCGCTCTGGACGAACCTCAGCTTAGGCTTTTCGTTGACAGTGTCCAACGGCGGCCAGGTCGTCCTGACCAATCTTACCCCCGGCTCCTACTACCTCAGCCGCAATAAAATCGTCGGCACGCAGGCCGCGACAGTCGAAACTCAGACTAATGTCGTCGAACCCGGCCAGACCGGGTACGCGGACTTGGTCAATACCAACGGCCAGCGCCTTCGCGGACAAGTCACCGGGCTGGATCTGGCCAAGTCCTCCGGCGGTTTCATTTATGTCAAATCCGCCGAGGCCACCGGGATTCCCTGGCCGCAAAGGTCGCGCAATGCGCAGAATGAATATAAATATCCCACTATTGAAATTGCGCAGTTCGGCGCGGACGGCAATTTCCAGACCGCGATGCTCAAGCCCGGCGATTACACGGTCATCGCCGACGTTTATCCCCCGGAGAAACCATCCTTTGGCTTTCTTTCCCGGGGCAACACTCCCGATTACTGCGGTATTGTCAAAGTCACTGTCACTTCCAATCCCACGCCGCCTGTGATCATCCAGCTCGCCCCAGCCCCTTACGTTGACATCGCCGGCGGCGGGGTGGACGACCTGACCGGCGGGTATATCCCTGATTTGAGGGTAGAGAGCGGCAAGGTTAATCCGGACAAGCCCGATGAAATCGTCTGGCAGCAGGGCTATCAGGAAACCGACGAGATGGGCCAGTTCGTCGTGACGGGCCTGAAAGAAGGCGCCGCGTTGCGCTTTCAGGCCGACGGTTACTTGCCGGAGGTGATCACCCGCAATCAGATAATCGCCTCCAGGCAAACCGCCAACTTCCAGGTCCGCATGAAGCGCGGCGGCGAAATTCGCGGAATGGTTCTCGATTATGCCGGGTGGCCGGTGTCGGGCGCGATTGTCTATCTTGCACCCATCGAGCTTGGTTTTGTGCGCCTCGGTCCGCTGGGCTGGTCCTCAAGCGGCAACGGGCCGGCCATCACCAACTGGGGCCATTCCCACGCCGTCACCGATCCGGCGGGACGCTTTTCTCTCCGCGGCATCGGGACCAACGAATCGCGGCTCATTGCCGTTTCGTCCGACGAGTGCCTGATCCAGCCGGTCCCGGTTGCCGGCCCGGTGCAGGACCTGAAAATCACGCTGCCTGAACCAGCCTCTTTGATCGTTGACTATGACATCCCCGGTGACGTGCCGAAGGCGGATTTCATGTTGGCTTTGAACACCAACGAATTGCCATCGCCGACATGGAAATACATCACTTCGACGAGATGGGGCGCGGCGCCAAACGGGGGACAAGTCGTCTTGAGCAATCTCCTGCCGGGTGTGTACGACTTTTCGCGTTCCAGGTGGGACGATGCCAACAATCGCCGCCGGGCTATTGTCTTCGGCGACCCACAGAAAACTGTCCAGACCGACCACCAGCGGGTCGTCCTGCAATCCGGCCAGACGCAACAGGTTCACCTCGTCCGTTCCGCCGGCCAGCGCGTCGAGGGTCAGGTCACCGGCCTGCCAAATCTCCCCGACACCGCCGTCGCCTGCCTTTGCGTTGCCTCCTCAACCGCCATCCGGTCCCGCGCAGACTTCACGACCAATAAGTTGGACCCCTGCTTCGATGCTGTCTCCCTGCCCGGCAACGGTCATTTCCAGACCGCCCTTCTCGAGCCTGGAACCTATACGCTGGTGGCCGAAGTGTATGTTCAGGCCGATGCACCGGACGACCAAGAAAATAAAAAGGAAGTCCCGGGTGACGAACCGGTGTTTGGCGGCTTTATGGACTTTGCGTTCTTTCGCCTGCCGCGCCTTGCCCTCGTCGGCTCCGCCACCGTCACCGTCACCACCAACGCCCCGCCGCCTCCGGTCCGCATCAGCCTGCGGCCGCTGACGGATGCCGGGAAGGAGCCTTAAATATGAACGACAAACCCGCCACACCCCTTCCGGAAGACCACCCCGACGAGGCCCACGTAGCCCGCCTGGTCCTGTTTTCATTCTTGTTGACCTTTATCTCCTCCCGCGTGACGGTCTATCTGATCATGGCGCACAAGATTCCCGACCTCTATTTGCACCTGGGGGGAAACCATATCCATCATTTGAATTACGGCATTTTCCTGCTGGTGGCCGTTGGCGCTTTCCTGTTGTTTCGCGATCCCACGGGGCGGGCCTTGAAGATTTCCGCCGTCGCCTACGGGATTGGGCTGGCGCTGACCTTCGACGAGTTTGGCATGTGGGTCCGGCTGGACGGTTCCACCTATTGGCAGCGGGCCAGTCTGGATGCGGTGGGCGTGCTGGCGGCCTTGCTGGGTTTGTTTGCCTACGCGCCCGAAGTCAAACGGTTCCGTCCCCGTCACTGGTGGAGCGCCGGCCTGCTCCTGTTGCTGGTGCCTCTGTTTTTCGTGATGATGATCCACTCCTCCCAGTATGCCCAGAAACGGCTCACACCCATGTTTGAGCAGTTGGAGGCCGGCCAGCCGAAATGAAGTGCTTGCTGTTGGAGATTGAGATTAGAATTACAACGTCAGAATCAAAAAATTGAAACGCAACCATAAGCGCGAAGCCACCGCCGCTCCCGCCGCCGCTTCCGATGTCCGGCCCGATCCGTTAGCCTGGTTCGCCGGCATGATGGATCATTGTTACGATTACGCCCAAGCGGCCAAGTCGCGGGGCCGGCCCATTGTCGGCATCATGTGCGAATTTACTCCGCGCGAAATCATCCTCGCCGCCGGCGCGGTGCCGGTCTGCCTTTGCGGCGGCGCCGCCGCGACCATCCCCGCCGCCGAGCAATTTCTGCCGGCCAACGTCTGTCCGCTCATCAAATCCACCTTCGGTTATCACGTCACCGGAGAGAATCCCTTTCTGAATTGGGCCGATTTGGTGGTCGCCGAGACGGCTTGCGACGGCAAAAAGAAGATGTTCGAGTTGATGAGCGCCACCAAACCGATGTATGTCCTCGAACTGCCCCAAAAATCCGGCAATGCCGACGCGCTGGAACATTGGACGGTCGAAGTGCGCAAGTTCAAGGAGCATCTGGAGCAACGCTTCCAAACCCGCATCACGGACGGCAAACTGCGCGACGCCGCCCGGCTGATGAACCGCGAGCGCGGCTTGCGCCGGGAACTGGCCAACCTGTTGACACGCGACCCGCCGCCGCTTACAGGACGCCAATTGAGCGAGTTCAAGAGCATCATCTCCGGCATCGAGGAGGACCTTCAGCAGTACGAGCGGGCCATCCAATGCTACGGCGCCAAGCCCGCTTCCGCCGCCTCCGGCCTTTCGAAAATCCGGGTCCTCCTTACCGGCGTGCCGATGGTCCACGGCGCGGAGCGCGTCCTGGAACTGATCGAAAACGCCGGCGCGGTGGTGGTCGCCCAGGAAAACTGTACCGGCCTCAAACCGATTCTTGACGATGTGGATTTGGACGAGCCGGACCCCCTTCGCGCCATCGCGCGCAAATACTACCATTTGCCCTGTTCGGTGATGACGCCCAATGCCCGGCGTTTCGACACCCTTCGCTCCCTCGCCGCGAAATTCCGTCCGCATTGCGTCATCGAGCTGGTCTGGCAGGCCTGCCTCACTTACGACATCGAGTCCTTCCACGTCCGCAAACTGGCCGGGGAGGAGATGCATCTTCCCCACCTGAAAATCACCACCGATTATTCGCCGTTGGACTCGGCGAGAATTTCGGCGCGGATCGAAGCCCTTTTTGAAACGATCCGCGCCAGGCTCCAATAAATTAAATCCGCAATTCAAACCACAAATCCATTACAAAGGAAACTTATGAAATCAGCATCGCAAATTCACCTCCCGAATGTTCAAGCCGTTTATTCCGGGCCGGAAGGCCGCCTCTGGGAACTGCTCATGGGCGAACAGATTCACATCGGCGGCTTCCAATCTTCAATGGACCTCGCCCAGCGCGCCGGCATTGCCGCCGGCTGGCAGGGCGTTGACCTCTGCTGCTGCACCGGCGCGGGCATGCGCTTCCTGGCCCGCTTCCTCAATGTGGCGCGGATGACCGGTGTGGACGCCACGCCCGCCATGGTGCAACTGGGCGTCCGCCGTTGCGCCGACGAAGGCCTCGCGCAAAAAATTTCGTTCGTCCAAGCCGATGTCTGCGCTACCGGCCTGCCGTCCGCCAGCTTCGATTTCGTCTGGGGCGAAGACGCCTGGTGCTACGTCGAAGACAAGGCGAAGTTGATCGCCGAGGCCGCGCGCCTCATCAAGCCGCATGGCAAAATCGCTTTCACCGACTGGATGGAAGGCCCGGCCGGGTTGACCGATGCCGATGCCGCCCGCTACCTCGCTTTCATGAAATTCCCAAACGTGCTCACCCTCGCCGAATACCAGTCGCGGCTCCAAGCCTGCGGGTGCTCGGTGACAGCCGCGCGCGACACCGGCCGATTTGCCCTCTTCATGCCGCTCTACTTGGACATGATCGAAAAACAACTCACCTTCGACGCGCTCAAAATCATCGGCTTCGATCTCGCCCTCGCGCAAAGTCTCGTCTGCGAAATGCGCTTTATCCAATCGCTCGCCCAGTCTGGAAAAATCATCCAGGGCCTCATCGTCGCCGAAAAGTCGAAGTAAAATCACCGCGCAAATTGGCGTGTTCCTAAAATCCGCAATCCGCAATCCGCAATTGGCAAATGGACGTTTTCCTGACCAGCCCCTGGATTCCCCCCGAATGGATCCGCGCGCACGGCTTGCAGCCGCGCGGCTTGTGGGCGGCGGAGAATTTCCAGCGCGGCCCGCGGCCCCTTTCCGCCGGTGTCTGCGCCTTCGCGGAGGCCGCGGTCCGGTTCGCCGAAACGCGAACGGATTGCGCCGTGGTTTTTGCCACCGCCTGCGACCAACTGCGGCGCGGCTTTGACGCGGCGGTTTTCGGCGGAATGCGCCGCGCCTTTTTGTTCAACCTGCCGGCAACGTGGCAAACGGCGGCGGCCGCGCAAGTTTTCCGCTCCGAACTGGAGCGCCTGGGGCAGTTCCTTTTGGCCATCGGCGGCCGCGCGCCCGCGCCGGAAGTGTTGCGCTGGGAAATGGCGCGCTACAGCGAATCGCGAAAGCGTTTGCTCCAATCCGTCTCCGCCTCTTCTTCGCGCGGATTTGCCGAAGCGGTGGCGCGATTTCATTGGGACGGCGCTTGTTCGCCGCCGCCGGCCGCGCCGTCAAGTCTAACTCCGCTCGCCCTGGCCGGCGGACCGCTTCTGGCGCAGGACTGGCAATGGCTGGACGAATTGGAAGCCGCCGGCGGCCGCGTCGCGCTCAACGCCGCCGAAACCGGGGAACGCAGCCTGTCGCCCGCGTTTGAATTCCAGGCCGGCGCGGACCTTCCACTCGACGCGCTCGTCCGCGGCTGCTGCGAGAATATTATTGACGTATTCCAGCGGCCGAATACGCGCCTTTATTCCTGGCTCAAGCCGCGGCTGGAGTCCCGCCGCGTGCGCGGCATCCTCCTCTGGCATTTCACCGCCTGCGATCTTTGGCGCGCCGAGGCGGAGACCTTGCGGGAAACTTTCCGTCTGCCGGTTTTGCTCCTCGAAGCCGGCGTCGAACCCGGCGCCGCCCCGCGCGATCTCAACCGCCTCCAGGCCTTTGTCGAAACCCTCCAATGAACATCTCCTCAAATCCGCAATCCGCAATCCGCAATCCGCAATCCATTCGACCTTTCGTGGAAACCCTCCGATGACCGCTCCCCCGCGCAAATTGACCCTGGACGACTGGGACGCCCGCTACGAGCAACTCCGCCGCGACGGCCTGCGCGAACCCGCTTACGGCGGCCCGTTGCGGCGTCATGTCCTCCGCGAAAAGGACTTCCGCCTGCTCCAATTGCAGTTCGACAACTCGCCCGCCGCGTTGCGCCTCTGGAATTTTCTGCTCACCGAAAACCAGCGCCTTCATCTGGCCCGCGCCGCCGGCCACAAAATCGTCGGCGCGATGAAAGACCTCGGCACCATTCCGGTCATGGCCTTCTCGTTGCCGGGCGTGCGCGCGTTTTATCCCGACGGCGCGTGGTGGACGCCGTGCCTGATGGAATGCGGCGACCGCCTGTTGCAACAGGCGGAAATGGCGGGCATTGACGCCTCGTTTTGTCCCGTCCGCGCCATGCTGCCCGCCTTCCAGAATGGCGCGCATTTCCCGCCGCCCGATTTGCTGGTGTGCAGCGCCGGCGCGATCTGCGATGATTTTTCCGCCATTGCCCAGCGCCTGGAACATCTCGGCCATTCCATTTTCTGGTGGGAAATCCCGCGCCGCCGCCATCCCGATGCCGGCGAACCGGCCTGCAAACTGCCGGGCCGCCTGGCCGCGCCGAAATTTCAAGTGGACTGCGTTCTTGCCGAATTGCGGCGCGTCGCAATCGCGCTCGGCGGCCTCGCCGGGAAAAAGCTCGACGACGCCCGATTGGCGGCGGGCATTCGCGCGGCCAATCAAGTCCGCCGCCGCCTGAAGTCATTGCGCCGCCTGGTTTATGGCGCGCCCGCCGCGCCGCTGCCCGCCCTGGAAATGCTCGTCGCCGAAATGCTCGCGATTCATTTCTGCTCCGACCGCGAAGAAACCATCGCCGTCCTCGACGCCTTGCTGGCCGCGGCCCGATCCCGCGCGCGCCGGAAACTATCTGTAGTCAGCGCCGGCGCGGCGCGGATTTTCTGGGTCAATCCGGCCGCCGATTTGCGCGCCATGAACTTGCTGGAAGATTCGGGCGGACGCCTCTGCGGCTCGGATTTCATGTTCACTCACGCGCTGGATTTGCTGGACGAAAACCTGCCCCCGCTGGACGCCCTGGCCCGCGCCGCTCTGGCCGATCCGATGGTTGGCCCGGCTCAGGACCGCGCCGCGCGCGTCGTCCGCGAATGCCGGGCCGGCCGCGCCGAGGCCGTGGTCGTCTCGCGCATTCCCGGCGCGAGCCATTGCGCGCGCGAGGGGGAAATCATCCTCGAAATCGTGCGCCGCGAAATCGGGATTCCCGCCATCGAACTGGAAATCCCGCCGGTGTGCGACGCCTTGCGCCCGAACCTCGCCTCGCGGTTGCAGGCGCTCATTGAAACCGCGCGCGCCAGGAGGCCGTCCACCGAATCCACGCCGTCCACGGCGTCCTCAGCGTCCACAGCGTCCACACCGTCCACTTCGTCCACATTGCCCGCGCTGGTCGAAACCGCGCGCGGCAGGAGGTCCCCATGATTTGCGCCGGCATTGACGCGGGTTCGCGGGCCATCAAGGCGGTTTTGTTTGACACTGCCCGCCGGGAAATTCTCGCCTCCGGCCTCGCCGCCCAGGGCGTCGCCCAGGAGCGGCTCGCGGAGGAACTTTTTGACAAACTCCTCAACGATGCGGGATTGGACCGGGCGCGCATTTCCGGCGTCGTGGCCACCGGCTACGGACGCCATGCCATCCGGTTCGCCGGCACAACCGTCACCGAAATCACCTGCCACGCCCGCGGCGTCCATTGGCTGGCGCCGGACGCGCGCACCGTGATCGAAATCGGCGGCCAGGACAGCAAGGTCATCAGCCTGGAAGAGGGCGGGCGCGTCCGCGATTTTGCGATGAACGACCGTTGCGCGGCGGGCACCGGACGCTTCCTGGAAATGGTCGCCGCGCGCCTGGAGATGAATTGGGAAAAGCTGTCGGAGTTGGGACGCCAAAGCAGCAAGCCGGCGCTCATCAGCAATATATGCGCCGTGTTCGCCGAGACGGAAATCATCGGCCTGCTGGCGGACGGCCGGCCGTTGCCGGACGTGGTGGCCGGCGTGCAAAACGCCATTGCCACGCGCGTTGCGGCGCTGGCCGGGCGGCTGGTTTCGCCGCCGGTATATTTCACGGGTGGTGTTGCCCTGCTGCCCGGCATGGCCCGCGCGCTGGAGGAGATTTTGGCCTGTCCGGTCCAAGTCGCGCCGCGTCCGCAACACACCGGCGCCCTCGGCGCCGCGCTCTCCGCCGCCCGGCCGGGCGGAGGCATTTCATGAAAATCGAATTGCGAGGCGTGATAAAAACGTACGGTTCCATCCGGGCGCTCGACCATGTCTCGCTGGAAATCGAACCGGGACAGATCATCAGCCTGTTGGGGCCGAATGGCGCGGGAAAAACCACTCTGCTGCGCTGCCTGGCCGGCATCGCCGCTCCCGACGCGGGCGGAATCTACTTTGACGACCAGGAATTCCGCCGCGACCGCACGGACTTGCGCCGCCGACTGCATTTGTTGCCGGACGTGCCGTTCCATTTCACCCGCCTGTCGCTTCTCCGCAACATCGCCATCGCGATGCACCTCTTTGAGGCCGACGCGCCCGGAAGCGAACAGCGCGTCCTCGATTTGCTGCGCGAATTTGATCTTCTCCCGCTGGCGCTGCGCCCGGTCTTTTCCCTCTCGCGCGGGCAGGCCTACAAGGCGGCGCTGGTCGCCATGCTGGCCATTGACCGCGAAGTGTGGCTGTTCGACGAACCGTTCGCCTCCGGCATGGACCCCCACGGCATTGACGCCTTCAAGCAACACGCGCGCGCCGCCGCCGCCCGCGGTCGAACGATCCTTTATTCCACTCAATTGCTGGACCTGGCCGGGCGGTTCTCCGACCGCGTCTGCCTCATTCACAACGGCGAAATCCGCGCGTTCGACACCCTGGAGCGCCTCCGCGAGCGCGCGCAGGACAAGGACAACGTGCTGGGGGAATTGTTCCGCCAACTGCGCGAGGGCGGCGGATGAAACTCCACTCGCCCCAATTTGAAAAATCGCTCCGCCGCAGTGTCAAGCAGACAATCCGCTCTTCGCCGGAATTGAAACGCGAATACAAGCGCCTCGGCAGAATTCCCATGACCAATCCTCCGTCGTGGATAACCTACGGCATGGGGACTTTTATTGCCGCGCTTTTCCCGGCTTTTGCGGCGGCCTTGACGAAAGACGCCGCCTCCGGTCTTGCAATGCTGAATCTCCTTGCCGCCTTTGCCGCCGTGCTCTCAGCCATCGCGCTTTGGATCCGCCTTTCTTCGGCAGGGGATCTGGCGCCTCTTTTTCTGCTGCCCATTGACGACTCGGCGATCTTCCGATGGGAAATCCGGCAGGCTTTGAAGTCGCAGTTGCTGTCCCTGCTTTTGCTGCTGGAGGGCCTGGCGGGCATTGGGTCCGCGCTCGATTTTTCCCTGGCAAAATACTTGGCGCTGATTCCCATCGGCCTTCTGGCATGGCTGACGCAACTGGCGGTCGTGCCTCTTTGCGCCGCGCATATACCGAGGCGTCTTGTTCAATTTCTCGGCATCAGCGGAATCCTGATCCCAATTTTTCTGTTGTTCACATTTGGGTCGCTCCACCGCGAGGAGGTCACGGTGTTTGAGGAGTGTGTTCCGAGTTTGAATAGCCTCCTGCCGTCCAGTTGGCCGTTGTCCTTGTTTCAATTCCTTCTGCCCGAACCCCGATGGATTCAGCTTGCTCTCCTGCTGCCAATGGGAATCCTGTTTTGCACCGTTCCAAGTTCGTTGCGCCTGCTCCGGCGCGACTTTGGCTTCCGGGAAAAATCCTGGCGCTTCGACCCCGAAATGTTTGCCGACCTGATACCCGCCATGCCACCCGGCGCCCCTTCTGCGGATGCGGCCTCTCCACCCCCGCCCGAAAGCAAGGAGACTGCCCCCATTCATCCCATTCTTCCCATTCTTCCCATTCCGGTTCCTCCGAGGCACTTGAGCCAGCCAGCCATCGCGGACATCATCCTCTCCCGCCAATTCCTGGCCCCTCCGGTGTGGCCCTCGCGCGGCCTGATGGAGCGGTGGCTCTGGCGGTGGCTCAACAAACGGGAAAAAGCGCTGGCGGAACTGGTCGCCCCCGACGGTTTCATAGCACTTTCGTCCTGCTGGCGCAAAGTCTTCCGCACCGTGCTGATTGTGGCCGCCGCCGGACTGCTCACCGGCGTTGTCAACGATGTGGCCAAATACTGGGTGATCGGGATTGGATTTGCCGTCGCGACAATCCAGGCCCTGGCCACGCTCCTCTCCTCGGGAAATGCATTCCGTGTGGTCTCATCCAGCGGAGTCAACATTCCCATCTGCGCCGGCTTGGGAATTGGATTCGACGAGCTGTCGAAATTTCTAATGAAGTTCTCGCTGGTTCAACTTCCGGCCCTCCTGGGTTTCACGATTGCGCTTGCGTACACCATGTTCTATCTCGTTCGCGGCCTCTTTTTCGACACCGTCGGGGCCATCGGCCCTGCCTTCAGGCTGGCTTTCCTCATGCTGGCATGCCGCTTCTTCGCGACCACTTACTGGTTCTGCATAAGCTCCAATGCCACCTCGGGGTTTCGAGTTCGCACGGTCCTCCTATGGTTCGCAATCATATCTTCCGTGTGCTTTTTCCCGATGGCCGGGTTGTTCGGCCTGATTTTGCCGCGGTGGTGGGGGTGGCCTTTCTGCGGACTGGCGGCTTTGGATGCCTTTGCCCTGTATCGCTTCTGCCGCTGGTTCTATCACAGGAACAGTTTTGACCTCATTATACGCAAGTAGCTAATAATACGTGACTTACACAACAAATAATTCATCAATCTTTTCAATCTTTTTCCGTTGACATTCCTGGCTTAAGCTCTATACTGGGTCACGTATGATAAGGGATATAAGGCCGGATCGCCGCGCGACGAAACCGGGAGCCTCCCGGCACCCGCGGATTTGCGGATTCAACGCAAAGGCGCAAAGGGAAAAGCGGAAATTGGGAAAGCAGAAAGCAGAAATGCTCTGCCGCGCTGTGTCTTTGCGACTTGGCGACTTTGCGTTGAAAAATCGCTCTTATCCGTGGTTCAATTCCTTCGGTTGCCGCCGGCTGCGCTGGGTCTTGGCGTCTTTGCGTTGGATGCTTCCGGAGGCTTTTGGGATGGAGGCGGTAAAAGGACAGGGGTTTCCCTGCTTTCTGCTTTTCCATTCAAACGGAGGCCAATTAAGCCAATAATTAAGGTCAATTAAGCCTAATTAAGCCTAATTAAGGTCAATTAAGCCTAATTAAGCCTAATTAAGGTCAATTAAGCCTAATTAAGCCTAATTAAGGTCAATTA
>Ga0181530_10000327_pt1 | contig 60848 bp, 54 predicted proteins | sample PEATcosm2014_Bin_42_FD_119769 | JGI IMG/M metagenome (GOLD analysis project Ga0181530, IMG submission 119769) | Peatland microbial communities from MTU Mesocosm Facility, Houghton, MI, USA - PEATcosm2014_Bin10_60_metaG | ecosystem: Environmental > Terrestrial > Soil > Wetlands > Peat | place...
AGTCACGATCAGATCCCCTTGCCGATCGCCCTCGCGCCCCATCGCCATCCCACAATTCCCGATCAGTCCCCCCGCTTCACACAGAATCAACCAAAGCCGACTTCGTCAACGGGCTGCTAAACGAGCTCGGGATCGACAGCGCGCAATTGCTCGCTAGGCAGAACCCGTTCCTCCTGCTGCCGCGGTTGCCGTTCGATCTCGGCCTGCTGATCGACTGGATTGGGCAGGCGCAGCTCTATGTCCTCGTCAAGGAAGCCGCACTTGCGGAACTCCGGAAGACCTACGTGCGCGACATCTTCGATCTCTACATCCGCTTGAAATGTGACCAGTCGCGCCATGCGGTCTGCGAGAGCCTGAAGATCGACGATGCCGTCGGCGAGGTCTTGATGAAGCAGCTGGAGAACGATGCCGCCTTCGTGCGGCTCATGGAGAGCAGAGACGCGTTGCGGGCGGCTATCCCCTAGCGCTGCTTTCGCAGCGGCGGCGCCAGTGTCGACGGTACTGGCGCTTACCCGCGGTTGAACGCCGGCATCACGTCGCGGGCGAACCAGCGGAGCTGCTCGCTGAACTCGGCCGGCGACAGGCCCTCGGCCCAATGGATCATGAAGTCTTCGAGGCCGGGGTATTTCGCCTCGATCGACTTGATGCCGTCGATGACTTCATCGGGCCGGCCGCAGAACCAGGCCTTCTGCTTCACTCCCTCGCGCAGGGTCGGGATCGTCGCCGGCGCGCCGGGGCTGCCCCAGGTGCGGCCGTGCTCGTCGGCGTAGCGCACGAAGCCGAACGGCGCGAACCATTTGTAGCGCTCGTCATGCGCCGGCTCGAGCCGGCAGATCGCCTCTTCCTGGCTGTCGGCGAGGCAGATGCCGGCGCCCCAGATCATGTCGCCACCGATTTGCAGGTTGCGGCCGTGCTTGAGGCAGGCCTGGTGGAAGGCCTGGACGACATCGTCGAGGATCTTTTCGCCGTTGAGGGTCACCATCGCTTTGAGGCCCTTTTGCGCCATCAGGTCGATCGTGCGGCCGCTGGCGATCGGCATGAAGATCTCGACCGGCAGGTGCTTCGGACGCGGCACCATCGTGATCTCCTTGAGGTCGTAGCCGCGGTACGGCACCGGCGGCGGCGCGTCGAAATACTTGCCCCTGTGGTGGAACGACTCCTCGTTGAAGCATTTGAGCAGCAGGTCGAGGCCTTCCTCGAAGATCGCGCGGTTGGCGTCGGTGTCGAGCAGCGGGCCGCCCAGGGTTTCGACCTCCCGGGTGTGGTAGCCGCGCCCGACACCCATCACGACGCGCCCGTCGGTGACGATGTCGGCCATCGCGTAATCCTCAGCGAGCCGGATCGGGTGCCACATCGGCAGGATGTTGAAGCCGCAGCCGTATTTGAGCTGCTTGGTCTGCGTCGCCAGCCACAGCCCCCATTGGATGAGGTTGGGGATGCATTCGTAGCCCTCGTGCTGGAAATGATGCTCGGCCGCCCACAGGCAGTAATAGCCGAGCTCGTCCATCACCCGGGCGACCCGGCGCGAGGTCTCGAACACCTCGCTGAGGCGCTCGTTCGAGTAGCGCCGGTCGTTCGCCGGAGTGCCGTTGAGGCCGATATTGTCGAGGTCGATCTGGCCGACATAAAGTGCATGGAACCGCTTGATCATCGCTCACACCCGCGTTCACCAATAAGCGGCCAGCATAATCCCCGCTCCGGTCGCCGGAAAGATAAGGAGAAATCGAAATGCTGCTTGGCGCCTCGCTGCCGGTCGGCGATATCGGGACTGGACCTGCGGTGCTGCGCGACTATGCGCAGGCGGCCGAAGGGCTTGGCTTCGCCTATCTCTTAGCGCCCGACCATGTGCTGGGCGCCAACCCAGCGGCGGATCATGGCGGAAGCCGTGTCGGGACGAGCGCGACCGCGTATCACGACCCGTTCGTACTGTTCGGGTTTCTCGCCGGTTGCACCAAGGCGATCGGCTTTGCTTCGGGCGTGCTGATCCTGGCCCAGCGCCAGGCGGCGCTGGTGGCCAAGCAGGCGGCATCGCTCGACGTGTTGTGCGGCGGCAACGGCCGGTTCCGGCTCGGCATCGGGGTCGGGTGGAACGAGGTCGAGTTCATCGGCCTCAATGAGGATTTCCACACGCGGGGTAAGCGCTCGGTCGAGCAGGTCAAGGTGATGCAGGCGCTTTGGGCGGAGCCGCATGTGACCTTCAAGGGCGAGTTCCACACGATCGACGACGCCGGCATCAATCCGCGGCCGGCATCGGGGCGGGTGCCGATCTGGTATGGCGGACACGCCGAGGCGACGTTCCGCCGCGCGGCGCGCTATGGCGACGGCTTCATGCCATTGGCGTATCCGATGGGCGACCAGGCACTGGCCGCGTTCGACAAATTGCGCGGCCTGTTGCGCGAGAACGGGCGCGACCCGGCGCAATTCGGGCTCGAGGTCTGGGTATCGCCGGGCAAGGGCGACGAGGACGATTGGGGCAAGGAGGTCGCGTTCTGGAAAGCGGCCGGCGTCACCCACGTCACCGTCCACACGACCTATGCCAGCAATCATCACACCCGGATCGCCGGCAAGACCGCGGCCGAGCACCTCGCGGCGATCACCCGCTATCGAAAGGCCGTCGCTGACCTTCTATAGCGGCGGCCGGTCAATAGCCGCTGCCGCCGCCAGATTTTGGAAACGGGTCTTCCTTTTGCGCGGTCGATCCCGGTTGCTGAACGGTCGCTGTCGGCTGCGGCGCGCACGCCGCTAAGACCAATAAGACAAGCATGCCGCAAAGCGCGATGGCGGGAGTTTTCATAATTCCTCCATTTTGCTATAATTCTCTAATATTACCAGATGTCGCCAAATTAAAATCACAATTCTGTGTGCAAAGCTCACAAAGCATTCCAATGCGGTGCAAGTATTCACCGCGAAGTGATCGCGGCAGACGTGCCCGACATGGGCTGTTAGAATGCCCCGTCGAATAGGGGAGGGAGACCATGCCAACGACGCTTGCCGATGCCCGTCACGAGGTGCGGATCGAGGATGTCGAATACCAGCGCCAGGGCGGCAAAGCGATGCTGGCGCGGGTCTATCGGCCGAGCGGCACCGGTCCGTTTCCGGCGGCGCTGCAGGTGCATGGCGGCGCGTGGACCAGCAAGGACCGCACCGACAACGACTTCATGGCGAAGGCGCTGGCCGAGAGCGGCATCCTCGTCGCTTCGATCGATTTCCGCATGCCGCCCGAGGCGGCCTATCCCGGCTCGCTCGCCGACATCAACCTCGGCATCCGCTGGTTGAAGGCGCGCGCTCGGCTCTATGGCAGCCGGCCCGATTGGGTCGGCAGCTTCGGCACGTCGAGCGGCGGGCACCAGGTGTTGCTCGCGGCGATGCGCCCCGATGATAAGCGTTACGCGGCGCTGCCGCTTCCCGAGGCGCCAGAGATCGACGCGCGCCAGGGCTGGGTGATCTCGGGCTGGGGCGTCCTCGACCCGCTGTTGCGCTATCACCTCGCCAGGAAGGCCGGCAATAAGGAACTGGTCGAGAACCACCACGCCTTCTGGGGCACCGAGGCGGCGATGAGCGAGGGCAGCATCCCGGCGATCCTCGACCGCGGCGAGAAGGTCGATCTGCCGCCGGCGCTGCTGTTCGGCGGCGACGCCGACGAATGGGTGCCGACCGAGGTCACGCACCGCGTCGTCGCCGGGTGGAGGAAGGCTGGCGGCGAGATCGAGGCGCAATTCTACGAGGGCGCCAATCACGGCTTTATGACCGGCAAGCCCGACGCGCCCTACGCCGCGCGCGCGCTCGACCGGATGAAGGCGTTTATCCACAAGCATACGGCTTAAGTTAGGTCGTCACCCCCGCGAAAGCGGGGGCCCAGGGGCGAGCGATGAGGCGGTTGCCCTGGGTCTCCGCTTGCGCGGGGAAGACGACAAAAAAGAGGCTGGAGGAGCGATATGAAGGAAAACCGGGTGAAGCGCATCTTGTCCGAGGGTGGGCTCGCGCTTGGGACGCATGTCGGCGGCATCGCCGACCCGCAGATCGTCGAAATCATCGGCCTCGCCGGGTTCGACGCCGCGTTTATCGACATGGAGCACACGAGCTTCGACCTGCGCGACATCCAGCTGATGGTAATGGCGGCCGAGCGGGTCGGCATCACGCCGATTGTGCGCACCCCCGGCTTTGATCCGGCGTTCATCTTGCGCCTTCTCGACATGGGGGTGCAGGGCATCCAGGTGCCGCATGTGTCGAACGCCGCGACCGCGCGGGAGGCGGTCAAGGCGGTGCGCTATCCGCCGTACGGCGAACGCGGGATGGCGGCGGCGAGCCGGGCGGCCGATTACGGCAAGACGCGCCTGCTCGACCACATGGCGGCGTCAAACCGCGAGATCACGCTCGCCTGCATGATCGAGGACATGGAGGCGGTCGAGCACATCGACGAGATCGCGGCAGTCGAAGGCGTCGATCTGCTCGCGGTCGGGCCGTCCGATCTGTCGCGCTCGCTCGGGGTCAGCGGTCAGCCTGATCATCCGAAGCTGGTCGCGGCGATCGACCGGGTGCGCGCGGCGGTGCGCAAGAGCAACATCGCGCGCCTGGCGATCCCGCTCGCGCACGCCGCGTTCCCACGCAACGCGGCGCAGCTCAAGGAACTCGGCGTCGGCTATACCAATTGCGCGCCGACCCCCGAAGTCCGCCTGCTACACTCGCTGCAAGCCCAAGCCGCCGAGGCTCGCCAGCAGCTCGGCTGACCGAATTATCCTTATCCCCCACCTGACAAGGAACCCCTCATGGCCGACCCGAAACTCGTTGCCGAACTCGCCCCGACCGGCGCCCTGCGCGCCGCGATAAATATGGGCAATTTCCTGCTCGTTACCGGCAGGACGGCGTCGGGCGACCCGACCGGCGTGTCGCCGAGCATGGCGGCGGCGATCGCCGAGCGGCTCGGCGTCCCCTTGAAGCTAGTGCCATATGCGCGGCCCGGCGAGATCGCCGATGACGCCGAGAAAGGCCTGTGGGACATCGGCAATATCGGCGCCGAGCCGCAGCGTGCCGCGGTGATCAGCTTTACCGCCGCCTATGCCGAGATCGAGGCGACCTATCTCGTGCCGGCGGGCTCGCCGATCAAGGCGATCGCCGAAGTCGACCAGCCCGGCAAGCGCGTGGCGGTGACCGCGCGCAGCGCCTACGGGCTCTGGCTCGAAAACAACTACAAGCACGGAGAGCTGGTGCAGTTCGACAACGCGGCCGACGCGCTGAAGGCGTTCGACGCCGGCAGTTTCGACGCCTATGCCGGACTGCGGCCGGGCCTCGTCGACGAAGCCGCGAAGCGACCGGGCTCGCGCATCCTCGAAGGCCAATTCACGGCGGTTCAGCAGGCGGTCGGCACGCCGAAGAAGAACATCCTCGCCAGCAACTTCCTCAGTGATTTTGTCGAGGAGGCAAAGCGCGACGGGCTCGTGCAGAAATTCATCGAAGAGCATGGGGTCGTTGGGCGCCTCTCGGTCGCGCCGCCGGCGTAAGCGTGCAATAGCCCCAGCCCTTCCTCGTTTGCGGGGAAGGGCTGGGTGGGATAACCCCGCCATCAATCTGTCATCAACGGGTTGTAGAACCTCTCTTGCGGGAGACTACATCCGGTAGGGCGATGGTTCTGGCGCATTGGACTGCGGGATTTTGCATTTTCGCGACGAGCCTTCAGGTGCTCAGCACGGCGATCGCCGCCTTCCGCTGCCGCGCCCGGTCGCGCCCGCTGCCGCCGGCCAAGGGCGCGCCGCGGGTCACGATCGTGCGGCCGGTCTGCGGGGTCGACAACTTCGCGCGCGAGACGCTGGAGTCGACCTTCGGACTCGACTACCCGGACTACGACATCATCTTCTGCGTCGCCCGCGACGCTGACCCGGCCGTCGCGCTGGTGCGCGGGCTGATCGCCGCGCATCCGCGCCAGCGTGCCCTGCTGTTGGTCGGCGACGACAGAGTCGGCCCCAACCCCAAGCTCAACAATGTCGTCAAGGGCTTCGACGCGGCCGTCGGCGACTGGGTCATCATGGCGGACAGCAATGTGCTGATGCCGCCTGATTACATCCAACGCCTCTTCGGCCGCTGGCGGCCGGATAGCGGCGTCGTCGTCTCGGTGCCGATCGCCGCGCGGCCGGCTAATTTCTGGGCCGAGCTCGAATGCGCGTTTCTCAACACCTATCAGGCGCGCTGGGAATATGTCAGCGACACGCTGGGGATCGGCTTCGCCCAGGGCAAGAACATGCTGTTCCGCCGTGACATCCTCGAAGCAGCCGGCGGTATTCGGTCGCTCGGCGCCGAGGTCGCCGAGGACGCCGCGACGACCAAGCTGATCCGCGCCGCCGGCCGATCGGTGCACGTGATGGACAGTCCGTTCGAGCAGCCGCTCGGCCGGCGCACGGTGGCCGAGATCTGGGCGCGGCAGGTACGCTGGTCGAGGTTGCGGCGGATCACCTTCCCGGTGCTGTTCGTCCCCGAAATCCTGACCGGCTGCGTCTTTCCGCTGATCGCCGCGATTTATTTCGCGATGAGCCGCGACTTGAGCGTTGGCCTCGTCGCCGCGCTGCTGCTCGCGATCTGGTTCGGCGCCGAGGCGGTGCTGGCGCGCTGCGCCGGCTGGCATTTCTCGTGGCGCATGCCGCTGGCGATGCTGATCCGCGACCTGATGCTGCCGGTGCTGTGGGTCGATGCCTGGCTCAGCGACGAGGTCGTCTGGCGCGGCAGCACGGTCAGCGAGGCGAAGACGCGAGCCGCGCGGCTGCGCGAATTGACCGAGTCGCCGGCCTATGCCTTCGCCAAACGGTTCACCAGCCGCCGTCGACCCCGATGGCTTGGCCGGTGACGAAACCGGCCTCGTCGGAGGCGAGGTAGGCGATCATCGAGGCGACCTCGTCGGGGCTGCCGAAGCGGCCGACCGGGATGTCCTTGGAGCGCTCGCGGAAGCCGACTTCGAGATCGTCGCCGTATTCGCGCCGGTTGGTGCTGATCGCGCGCGAGGTACGGATCGGGCCGGGGCAGACCGCGTTGACGGTGATCCCGAACGGCGCGAGGTCGAGCGCCAGCGACTTGGTAAGACCGACGATCGCCGCTTTCGACGCGGCATAGGTCGCGCGTTTGCGGCCGGGGCGGAAGGCGGCCTTTGACGAAACGCTGACGATGCGGCCCCATTTCGCCTTGCGCATCGCCGGCACCGCGGCGCGCGACATCAGGAACGCGCCCTTGGCGTTGACCCCCATCGTCAGATCCCAGGCGCTGACCGGCACGTCCTCGATCTCGTTGCGGTCGGCGCCCTGCGGCGCGCCGGCATTGTTGACGAGGATGTCGAGCCGGCCGTAACGCGCCAGCACCTCGGCGACCATGCGGTTGGCATCGGCCTCCTGGCTGACATCGCCGAGCACCGACGACGCGGTGCCGCCGCTCTGGGTGATCGCTTCGACGAGGCTGTCGACCCCGCCCCAATTCGCGTCGGTGTCTTGCGGCGCGTTGAACTCGTTGGCGACACCGGCCGGCCGCACGTCGGAGACGACGACGGCAAGGCCCTTCGCCGCCAAGGCACGGGCGGTCGAATTGCCGATGCCGATCGACTTGCCACAGCCGGTGATCAGGGCGACGCGGGTGGGGTGGGGCATGGGGCGTTCCTCCGCTTGGAATTTTTTACCCCTCTCCCGCTTGCGGGAGAGGGAGGGACCCATCGCGCTAGCGATGGGAGGGTGAGGGTCGGTGCGCGAAAACCCTCACCCGTCGCGCGGCGCGCGCCACCCTCTCCCGCTTGCGGGAGAGGGGCTAGGTCGTCAAACCGGACGCGTGCCCTTCAGCTGCGTCCGGTGCATCAGGCGGCGGGTTGCCGGGTCGAACGCGTCGCGGCGGTGCATCGCACAGCGATTGTCCCACCAGACGAGGTCGCCGACCTGCCATTCCTGGGTCCAGGTGAAGCGGTCCTGGACCATGTGGTCCCACAGCTCGTCGAGCAATTCCTCGCTCTCGGCGACCGGCAGGCCGATGACATAGGCGTTGATGCGGCGACCGAGGAACAGCGACTTCTTGCCGGTCTCGGGGTGGGTGCGAACCATCGGCTGGCGCGCGCCAGGGACTTTTGAGACGTCCTCGACGGTCTCGAACCCCTCGTGCGCCCTGCCGCCGCTCGAATGGGTCGCGGCGTGGATCATGGTGAGGCCGTCGATGCGCTGCTTGGTCGCCTCGGGCAGCGTGTCGTAGGCGCTGTAGCAATTGAGGAACGAGGTCGCGCCGCCGGCGCTGGGCGGCGGGCATTCGAGCGAGCGCAACAGGCTGGCGGCCGGCGGCACATCCACGAACGAGCTGTCGGTATGCCAGAACGCCTCGCCGTCGCCCAAACCCCCGATCGCCTTGCCGTCCTCGATGATGTTGGAGATCACCGAGATTTCCGGCGGGATCTCGCTCTTGCGGCCATCGGTCTGTGTGTTCACTCCGTATTGCTTGGCGATCAGCGCCGCGGGGTTGAACTCCAGCTCGCCGAACTGGCGGGTGAACGCCATGTGCTGTTCGTCGGTCATCGGCTGGCCGCGGAAGCGCAGCACCAAATTGTCGAGCCATGCCTTGCGGATCGCGTCGCGATCGGCGGTGCTGAGCGGTTCGCGGATGTCGACACCGGGGATATCGGCGCCGCAGCCGGCGGCGAAGGGATGAACTTCAACGGTCATGACTCACTCACTCCCCGCCGGTTGTGACTCGGACCAACATCGTTGCGTCCTTCGAGGCTCCGCTTCGCTCCGCACCTCAGGATGAGGGCCTTTCTTAGCGCCACCACAGACCTTCCTCATCCTGAGGAGCGGCCGCAGGCCGCGTCTCGAAGGACGCACTAACCCCATTACTCCGCCGCCTCGGCGACCTCTACCCCATAATCGTTGATCGAGACGCGCCAGTGGATGCGGTCTTCCTCGGGTGGGTAGTCGCCGGCGGCGCGGTGATAGGAGCAGCGATTGTCCCAGATCACGATGTCGCCCTTGCGCCAGACATGGTGGTATTCGGCGTCCTGGGTGATCATCCGCTCCTTGAGCTCGGCGATAATCTGGTCGCCCTCCTCGCGCTCGATGCCGACAAAATCGACGATCTTGCCGGGGTCGAAAAAGAGCGATTTGCGGCCGGTTTCAGGATGGGTGCGGATGATCGGGTGATAGACCGGCTTCCAATCCTGGTCCTCGGGGTTGAGCAGCCGGGCATGACCGCGCCGGCCGCCATAGGAGAACGCGCCGATCACCCCGTCGAGCCGATCCTTCAAGCGCTGCGGCAGCGCGTCATAGGCGGCGTAGCCGTTGCTGAACAGGGTGTTGCCGCCGCGGCTCGGCACCGCCAGCGCGTAAAGCTGGGTCGCCTTGAACGGCGCCTGGTTGTAGGCGCCGTCGGTGTGCCAGCCCTCGGCGCCGCGGCGGTAGATCTCGTCGCGCAGCTTGCCGTCCTCATCGAATTTGTTGACGCCGAGCATGGTGATCTTCGGGTGCTCGGGGTGCCGGGTCGATTTCGACGGGTGCGGCGTTACCGGGCCGAAACGTTCCGAATAGCGGATGAAATCAGGGATCGTCAGTTCCTGGTCGCGCACGCACATGACGTTGTGGTCGAGCCAGGCCTGGTAGATTTGGTTCCACTCGGCATCGCTCATCGTCTTGACGTCGACGCCGGTGATCTCGACCCCGATCTGCGGGCCCATCTTGCGGATCTGGAGCATCGGATGCCTCCCTAAGCCTGGTTGATTGTCGCGCCTTGCGGGTAAATCCTGTCAACAGCCACTTGGCGATGGCGGCGATCCGATATTGCACGCGGGCGCCGCGACCCCCACCATCTGTTACCTGCGTCCTTTAACAGGTGGTGGACCACCTGTTATCCACCTGTTATCCGATCCAATAACAGGTGGTGGCCACCGCCTGTTTTGCCATCGGGCCTCCTGATACGAACCGTGTTTGTCGGGGCTGTCATTTTCGGTTGACCAGATATTCCGCTGGTCATGAGTACATATAGGGAACATTCAGGCCATGTTTAAGAGCTTCCGGCGCGGAAAAGTAGGCCCCGGCTTTCGCCGGGGAGCGTTTTAAAGCAGGTCAAGCGGCGCCGTACCTGATCTCCATCACCTCGATCGGCTCGACCCCGTGGGGGGTGCGGAGTTCGACGACGTCGCGCTCCTGCGCCTTCATCAGCGCGCGGGCGATGGGCGAAATCCAGCTGACGCGGCCGTTATCGGCGTCGACCTCGTCGATGCCGACGATGGTGACCGTGCGCTCGTCGCCCGCCGCGTTGGCGTAGGTGACGGTGGCGCCGAAGAACACGCGGTCGAGGTTCTTCTGCCGCGCCGGATCGACGATTTCGGCGATCTCCAACCGTTTGGCGAGAAACCGCAGGCGCCGGTCGATCTCGCGCAGGCGCTGCTTGCCATAGATGTAGTCGCCGTTTTCCGAGCGGTCGCCGTTGCCGGCCGCCCACGACACGATCTCGACGATGCGCGGCCGCTCCACCTGCTGGAGATGCTTGCGCTCCTCCCGCAGCCGGCGGAAGCCCTCGGGGGTGATGTAGTTTTTGGCGCCGGCCGGCAGCGGGACAGGTTCGTCCGGCAGCTCGTCGTCGGCGTCCGCGTCTTCCTTGGTAAAGGCCTTGCTCATGCCGCTAGTCGCCGTCGCATGCCGAGTCCGATATCTGGCACGACTCGCGGCGGCCCGGGCCGGCGGTCGCGACGCATTGCGCCATCGCCTGGGTTTCCGCAGCGTCCTTGCTCGGCGCGACCGCCCAGCCGGCGCCTGGTGTCCCAGCTTGCGGGTCGAGCGCGAGCGCAACGCATTGGTGCTGGAAGGTCATCACGACCAGGCAAAGATCGCGCGCCACCGGCGTCGCATCCTTGGCCGAGCGGCAATTGGTCAGCGCGTGTTCGCTGGCCACGACCTCGCTCGGTGAGTCGGTGATGCGGCCATAGGCGTAGCCGTCCTGCTTGACGCTGCTCGGAACACCGACCGCGATCGCGCCGTCGGCCGCCGCGAGGCGTGGCAAGGCCGTCAGCAGCAAGACGGCAGAAATTCCGATGCATCGCCGCCGGTTCATCCTGGGTCCTCATGACAAGGTTGCGCTTTCGCCGATTCTCTGCGGTCATTCGCCGATTGTCGAGATGCGCCGTCGGCCGATCCAACAACGCCGTGGCAGGGAGGTCCCCCATGAAGCTTGTCCTGTTCCAGCGACCCGGCGAGGCCGAGCCGCAACCCGGGCTGATGACCGCGCGCAGCATCGTCGGCATCGGCCCTGCCGTCGAGCGCTCCTACACGCCGCAGCTGACCATGCAGGGGATCATCGACAATTTCGACCGGCTGCGTCCGGCGCTCGAAAAGCTCGCCGCCGAGGGCGAGGCGGTGGCGTCGGATTCGGTGCGGCTGCGCCCGCCGCTGTCGCGGCCCGGCAAGATCCTGTGCTGTATCGCCAATTACTGGGAGCACGCGCAGCGCGAGGCGCGGCCGCTCAACATGTTCCTGAAGAACCCAGAGGCGGTGGTCGGGCCGGGCGACACGATCACGCTGCCCGAGATGACCGAGCCGTGGATTTTCATGCACGAGGCCGAATTGGCGCTGGTCATCAAGGGCCCGGCGAAGCAGATCGCGCAGAAGGATTGGCGGAGCGCGGTGTTCGGCTATACCGGCCTCATCGACGTGTCGGCGCGCGGCGAGGGTCGCCGCACCTGGAAGGCGGGAAGCTGGCTGGGCAAATCGTTCGACACGTTCGCGCCGATCGGGCCGTGCATCACCACCGCCGACGAGATCCCCGAGCCGAACGACGTCGTCGTGCGCTTTTGGAACGATGGGCAGCTGCGCCACAACTACAACACCGACGACATGGAGCATCGGGTACCCGAACTGGTCGAGTTCGCCTCGACGGTGATGACCCTGAACTCGGGCGACCTGATCGCTTGCGGCACCAACCACGAGGGCCTCGGCGCGCTGCAGGACGGCGAGACGGTCGAGATCGAGGTGCAGCATGTCGGCAAGATGACGCTGAAGGTCGCCGACCCGCTGAAACGGACATGGGAGCGGGGGATTTACATGGGCGCGGATTCGACGAACCCGGAGGCGGTGAAACGGCACAGGCCACAGTAATAATTCACCACCCCGGCGGAGACCGGGGCCCACTTTTCAACCGGACAAGAAGCCGATCGATGGGTCCCGGCTTTCGCCGGGAAGCGTTTAGGAGGGCTTGCCGATCCCCTCCAGCGTGTACTCGTGGTCGTGGAACACGATGCGGCGCGCGAAACGCCAGGTATCGCCCTCTTTGACCAGCTCGCACTCGTAGCGGCCGGGCGGAAGGGTGCGGTGGCCGCCGCTCTGCGAGATCAGCACCAGCAGATAGGCGGTGACGCGGGCGCGGTCGGCGTCGATCTTCACCGCGATGTTGGTGACCATGTGACGAAACTGCGTGCCGGCGGCCCGTTGCGCGGCGAAACGGCCGGCGAAGGCGCGGATCGCCTCGTGACCCTGGAGGTCGATGACCGGGCTCTTGAGGACGGCGTCCGCGGTGAAGCAATCGACGACGGTCTCGACTTCGCCATCGTCGAGCGCGCAGCAATAGCGGGTGAAGAGGTCGTGGATCGCCCGTCGGTCTTCGAGATCGCCGCCGCCGGGCATCGAGCTACTCAATCGGGATGAAGATCGAATGGCGGATCTTGTTCTCGACGTGGTCGGAGAGGTGGCCTTTGCCGGTCGTGTCCTCGACGAGGATGATCTCACCCGCGGCGATGAAGCGGCTCTCGCCGTCGCTCGCGGTGAGTTTCACGCCGGCGTCGAGGTTGACGATGTATTGCCGGCGCGGCGCCGGGTGCCAGTCGACGTTGTGCTCGGCTTGGGTCTCGCGAAAAATGACGCCGGTCGCCGGCAGCTTCTTCGACATTTTGCTGCCGCGCCGCTCCTCGACCCAGTCGATCTCGATGTCGCGGAAATGCGATTCGCCGTTCGGGTCGGTGTAGAGGTTGTGGATTTTCATGCGTTTGCTCCCTTGCTCATTCGGCGGCCTTGGCCGGGATGGTGTCGGCGAAGAGCGGCATCACCTCGCGCGCGAAGCGCCGCATGCTGGCGCGGCCGCGCTGGCCACCGCCAGAGCCGCCGCCGTTGACCAGCACATAGCCGACCCCGGCGTCGCGCAATTCGTCGAGCTTCCGGGCGATATCGTCGGGGGTGCCGTACATCGCGCTGCCGCGGTTGATCTTGTCGGGGTCGCCGGTGGCGCGGTCCGGGCCGCCATGCACGGTGCCATCGGGGCGGGCGGCCAATTTCAGCTGGCGCACCCGGTTGGCGAGCCGGCGTTCGAGCGCGGCCTCCTTGTCAGCTTCCTTGTCGCAGACAAAGAAGGCGCGGGTGACGCCGACCGAGGCCGGATCGAAGCGGCGGCCCTGCGCCTCGACCGCGCCGCGATAGGCGGCGATCGATTTGGCGACATCGGCGGGCTGGGCGTATTGGCCAAGCAAGAGGTTGTAGCCGCGCTCGGCGACCTGGCGCACCGACGATTCGCCGCCGGCGCCCATCCAGATCGGCGGGTGCGGGCGTTGCGCGGTCGGCGGCTCGACGATCACATTGTCGAATGCCCAGTATCGGCCGCGATGCGAGAACGGTGTGTCCGAGGTCCAGGATTTGACCAGCACGTCGAGGCATTCGTTGAAGCGCGCGTCGGCCTCGTCCATGTCGACGCAGAAGCCTTGGAACTCGTTGTACCGATAGCCCTTGCCGATGCCGAAATCGAGCCGGCCGCCGGAGAGCAGGTCCAAGGTCGCCGCCTGCTCGGCCAGGAGCACCGGATTGTGCCACGGCAGGACGATGACCGCGGTGCCGAGCCGCAGGGTCGTGGTCCGCGCGCCGAGCCAGGTCAGCAGGTTCAAGGTCGCCGAAACCTGGCCGTAGCCGGTGAAATGATGCTCGACGACAAAGGTGCCGTGAAAGCCGAGCGACTCGGCCTCGACATTGTATTCGATGAAGTCGCGGAACCCCTCGGCGCTGTCGAATTCCGCCGCATCGGCGCTCGAAGGCCGCCGTGCGGCCGCGCTGCCGAATAGACCAAAACGCATGATGCCCGCTCCCACCTGTCCGCCCACAGATTAAGGCGTGGCGCTGCGATGTTCAAAATACTCGATGCTTATCGCAGCCATAGCCCAGCGCTATGACCGGCCAGGGCAGCCGAAAATACTGGATTAGGGCGGCGTCGCCGCGCCTCGCGCCCTCACGCAGCCCAGCGTGGGGTCTCGGCGGGGCGGGTTTGAATGCCCTCCGGCAGGTGCCAGCCGAAGCGTTGGGCGAGTTCCGCCGACAGCATCGCGCTCGCCCGCTCGCTCTGTTCGGCCGAGTAGACGCGCCGCCACTCGCCGTCGTCGCCGAGACGGAAGTGGTTGTCGATGGTCTTCGGCACCTCGACAAAGCGGAACGCGTCAGCGGGGATGGCGCAAAACTCGCAAATCCGCCGGCACAGGCTGCCTATGTCGCGGCTCAACTCGTCGTAGGTCGTCAGCAGCACCGGCAGCCGGCCGGCATCGTGGACCGCGACCCAGCGAGCGATCCACTCGACCATGCGCGGCAGGAAGTTGTCGATCTGCCAATCGAGCTTGCGGTGAAAATCCCAGGCGAAATAGCCGGGCGGCAGGTGCGGCGAAACAAGCAGGAGCGCTTCGGCGTCGCCGCGAATGCGGTCGAGGTGATAGAGCCAGCTGACCAGCGCCTGGCGCGGGTCGCGGACATGCAGCACCACCGGGCAGGCGAAATGCTCGAGCATCCGCAGGTTTTCCGGCGACGGCGCGAGGTGGTTCTGCGAAACGAAGCTGCCGCTCGCAAATTGGCGCATCCGGTCGAGGCTGAGCTGGTCGATCAGGCTGTACATGTTGCCGACATACATTGACGGCACGCCGAGGCTGCCGCTCAATGTCTGCTGCAGGAAGACGCTGCCCGATTTCGGCAGGGTGTTGAGGAGGACGCGGCGAGGAGCGGAAAGAGGCGCGTCGCTGCTGGGCCCGCCCCACCATCGTTTGGTCGCCCGCAAGGCTTTGCGGGCTATCGGCCGTAGCATCGGTTGTCTCCGCTTTTGCCGCGGCGTATCGGTCGTCGCGGTCTTGACGGATTGTTGACGGACAAATGTGCGGCCCGAATGCCGGCGGAGAGCGCCCGCACTGGTCAGATGCCTGTATCTCGTTGTAGGCGGCGCGGAGCGCGGCTATCCCTTGGCGGTAACGATAGAGTGACCGCTTTCGCCCTTTTAACCACGTTGGACGATGGGGATGAGAAGCGGTTTGGACCGTTAGAATAGGTAAATCGATGCGGAGGACGGCTATGAGGATCGGACGACTTGCCGCTATTGGCCTAACAATTCTCTTGCTCTGCGGATGCGCGCCCGCCGTCGCTCCGGCCCCCGCGCCGGGATATTACCCGCCGGTTGCTTACCAGGCCTACCCGTCCGGCCCGCACCCGGACTACGGACCGGCCTGGACCGGCTCGGCCGCGCAGGCGTCGCCATACGCGCCGAACGGCTCGACCGGCTATGCGCCGTATTCGCAGGATTCGTACGACACCGTCGTGCATGACGGCGGCAATGGCGGCGACGGCGGGCGCCGGTGAGAAGCTGAGGGTCAGCCGACCGCTGCGCGGCGTCGCGACGCCGGTCGTTTGACTTCCATCGCCAGCCGTCGCTCGCGCTCCATCTCGTCGATCATCGCGCGGATCGTGCGGGCGACCGCGTCGCGCGCGAGCGAGGCGTTGCGGCTGGCGCGCACCCCCAGCGCCAGCGTGCGAAACACGCCGGTCTCGGTTATGCGATGCGCCTCGATCAAGCCGCGCGCGCATTCCTTGGACACCGATGACAGGGGCAGCACCGCGGCGCCGGCGCCCTGCTGCACCATCAGCCGGATCGTCTCGTGGTCATTGAGCTCGGTATCGACGGTCAATTCGATGCCGAGCCCGGCCAACAGCGCGTCCATCGCCGCCCTGAGCCCGTCGCCGAGGATCAGCGGCGTCGCGCGCAGCTCGTCGCCGCTGACAGTGCCGGCCGCCCGGGCACCCGGCCGGGTCACCAGCACCATCTCTTCCTCGGCAAGCCGGGTCGAGACGATCAGCCGGCTGCGCGACAATTCGGAGAGCAGCGCGATGTCGACGCGGCCGTCGATGACGAATTCCTCGAGCCGCACCATGCCCGCATGCATGACCTTCAACTCAATCATCGGGTAGTCGCGGCGCATTCGCGCGAACAACTCGGGCGCGAGCACCGGGCACAGGGTTGGGGTGACGCCGAGGATGATCTTGCCGCTGGGGTGCGCGTCCTGGGCGCGGATCTCGTCGCCGGTGCGCTCGATGTCGCGCAGGATGCGGCTCGCGCCGTCGAGCAGCTTCTGCCCGGCCTCGGTCAGCCTCACCCCGCGATTGGCGCGGGTGAAGAGCGCGACGTTGAGCTCGTCTTCTAGGCGCTGGACATGGCGGGTCAGCGCCGGCTGTGCGACATGCAGATGCGCCGCGGCGCGGGTGATGCTGCCCAGCTCGGCGATGCGAACGAAATAATGCAGGCTGCGCAGCTCCATCGCGGCACCATTCTTGAAATTCGGCCCGGAGCATACACGCTTGTCATGCCCCTTCGGTATGGGGCGGATCAAACATCAGTATTTGTTTGATGGCGGGGTGGGGCCTAGGCTTGCTGGCGCAGACATGAGGGCAAGGCCATGGAGTTCGGCTGGTATCACGAGTTTCACCGCCAGGTGCCGGGGCAATCGGACGCCGATGCCTTCGCGCAGGGGTTCGAGCAGGTCGAAGCCTCGGACGAGTGGGGTCTCGATGTGTTCTGGCTCGCCGAGATCCACCAGCAGGCGCGCCGCTCGGTGCTGAGCGCGCCGATGAATGTCGCCGGGCAGATTGCCGCGCGCACCAAACGAATCAAGATCGGCACCGCGGTGCATGTGCTGCCGCTGACCCATCCGCTGCGTTTGGCGGAGGAGACCGCGACGGTCGATCAGGTGAGCCGCGGACGCTTTATCCTCGGCGCCGGCCGCAGCGGCAACCCGCGCGGCTATGCGGCCTACGGCGTGCCCTATTCGGAAAGCCGCGAGCGGTTCTACGAGACGCTTGAAATCCTCAAGAAGGCGTGGACCGACGAGACCTTCTCGTACGACGGCAAGTATCACAGCTTCGACGAGGCTAAGGCGGTGCCGCGGCCCTATCAGCAGCCGCACCCGCCGATCCGCATCGCCGGCGCCAGCGAGGACACCTTTCCGACGCTCGGCCGGCTCGGCTATCCGCTGTTCGTCTCGGTGCGCAGCGGCTCGCTGGTCGGGCTGAAGCCGGATCTGAAGGCCTATCGCGACGCTTACGACGAGGCCGGTCACCCTGGGCATTGCGAAGTCTATCTGCGCCTCTCGATGCATGTCGGCGACAACGACAAGCGCGCGCTCGAGGAGGGCGAGCCGAGCATCATGGCGGGCTATAAATCGCTGATCACGCGGCTCGAAGGCTCGCCCAACGCGCGGCGTCGCGCCGAGGTCGAAGAGGTGAAAAGGGCCACCTACGAGGACGTGCTTCGCGACAAGGTCATCGTCGGCGGGCCCGACCTGGTCGTCGACCGACTCAAGGAACTGGAGGCCGAGCTCGACATCGACGGCATCCTGTTCGAGCTCAATTTCGGCGCGGCGATCCCGGCCGAAGTGATGATGCGCTCGCTGCAGCTAATCTGCGGCGAGGTCATGCCGAAGTTCAAATAGCGGCCATACAACCCTGCGCCAGACCGGCAAGCGCCCGGCTCGGCTGATGACCCGGTACGGGCGGATTTGCATCGCGCGGGCCGGTTGTGTCAGCATCCTCCGGTCACAACGGCACCGCGCGGCAAGCGGGGCGATGCGGGGAGAGATGCGACGATGCGATCCTATCCAGGTTTACTGCTGGCTTGCGCGGCGATGATCGCGGGTTTTGTGCAACCGGTGCGAGCGCAGGCGCCGGCCAGCCCCGGGATTTATGTCGTCACCTATTTCGAGGTCGCGCCCAATACGGCGCGCAAGACCGCCGCGCTGCTCCGCCAATTCGCCGCGGCGACCCGCAAGGAAGACGGCAACGCTGAGCTGACGGCGCTGCACGAGATCGGCCGCCCCGGGCGTTTCGCGATCGTCGAGGCGTGGCGCGACAAGGCGGCGGTCGGCGCGCATGGCGCGGCGATGAAGGCATTGGGCGACAAGCTGCAATCGTCTTTCGCCAGCCCGTTCGACGCGCGTACCTTCCTGACGATGGCGGTCGCGGCGCCGGCCGAGGGCGCCGATCTGAGCGATGCGGTTTATGTCCTGACCCATGTCGACGTGTTCCCGGCCGGCAAGGACGACGTCGCGGCGATGCTCAAGCAGCTCGCCGACGACAGCCGCAAGGATGGCGGCTATCAGCGCTTCGACGCAGTCATCCAGGACGAGCACCCGAACCACTTCCACCTGATCGAGGCGTGGAGCGATCGCAAATCGCGCGAGGCGCATGCGCTCACCGACCACACCAAGGCGTTCCGCGCCAAGCTGGTGCCGTTCGAGGGGGCGCTCTACGACGAGCGGCTCTACGAGGTCGTGAAGAAGAGCGAATAGGACGGGCAACCCTCACCCTCCCACGCTGCGCGCGGGCCCCTCCCTCTCCCGCAAGCGGGAGAGGGGTTTGGTTTCGGCGCGTTCCCTCGCCTTTCGCCTACTCGATCACTGCGATCATCTCGATTTCGACCATCGCCCCGGGTTGGGCGAGGCCGCTGATCTGGATCGTCGTGCTGGTCGGGACCGCGACGCCGAAATGGCGCATGCGCACGTCGCGGCACTCGGAGAAGGCCGCGTAGTCGGTGACGAAGGTGTTGGTCTTGACCACGTCGGCCCACGTCGCACCGGTGGCAATCAGGCACTTTTCGAGGTTTTTGAAGGTCTGCTCCATCTGTCCGCGCATGCCGCCACCCACGATGGCGCCGGTCTCGTCGCGGCCGAGTTGCCCGGCGATGTAGATGATTTTGCCCGGGTTGGTGACCGCGACGACATGCGAATAGGCCGGCTTGCCCTCCTGCATCCTGACATCCATGCCCGGCGGCTGGAACCGTTCGATCTTCAAGGCCATGTCCTCACTCCCGGTAGGGTTCATCGGATAGGCTAATGGCGTTAGCATCCCGGCCGGCGGAATCCAAGCGGGAGTGAGCCCCATGGCGATCGAGACCGATGTCGCGCGGCATTACGGCAATGCCGGGATCGCCTATCGCATCGTTGCCGCGCTAGAGGCGGCGAATGGCAAGGACGCGCCGGTCACGGTCGAGGCGCTGTCGGTGCTCGACCATTTCCACGGGCGCGGCATCATGGCGACGCAGGAGCTGGTCGAGATCCTGAAGCCGCAGCCGGGCGAGCAGATCCTCGATATCGGCTCGGGCATCGGCGGCCCGGCGCGGTGGATCGCCGCCAAATGCGGGGCCCACGTGACCGGGGTCGATCTGACACCGGAATTCTGCGCCGCGGCCGAGGCGCTGAACCTCCTTACCGGCCTGGAAGATCGAGTGACGATCAAGAACGGCAGCGCGCTCGCGCTTCCGGTGCCGGACAACGCCTTCGACCGCGCCTATTCGCAGAACGTGATCATGAACATCGCCGACAAGCCGCAATTCTATCGTGAGGCGTTCCGCGCGCTGCGCCCGGGCGGTGTGCTGGCGCTGTCGAATCTGTGCCTCGGCAGGGGCGGCGACCTCGTCTATCCGGTGCCGTGGGCCGAGACCGCCGCGACGAGCTTTCTCGCGACGCCGGCGGAGATGGAGCGCGACCTCTCCGCCGCCGGGTTCGCGATCATTTCGTTCCGCGACACCAGCGCCGACATCCTGCCGACGCAGCGGCGCAACCGCGAGCGGATGGAACGCGAGGGGCTCGCGCCGCTCGGAAGCCATCTGATCCTCGGCGAGCGGTTGCTGCAGATGCAGATAAATTCGAGCCGCAACCTGGAGGCGGGCCTGGTCGCGACGATCGAGGCGCTGGTGCGCAAGCCCGGGTAGCGCACTATTCCGCGTCGCCGTAGCGGCGGTGCATTTCGTCGGCGAACATTGACGGCGGAATGCGCCAGGTTTTTTCGACCTTCTGGATGTGTCCGGTACGGTGCCATGTCTTGACCAGATCGCCGACCATCGCGGCAAGCTCGGTATTGCCTTGCTTCACCGCGATGCCCCAGGGCTGCGCCAGGATCGAGCGCAGCGGCATCTCGCAATCCTGCCATTCGGGCTTCTGCAATTGGCCGATGATCGCCGCGTCGTCATAGGCCGCGACGCATTCGCCCGATTTGACCGCGTCTTAGACCTGGTTGGTGTCTTTGTAGAGATGCAGGTCGGGGCCGTAACGATCCTTGATCTCGGCCAGATAAAAGGAACCCGCGACACTGCAGACCGGCTTGTCGCGCAATTGCTGCCAGACATGCAGGTTCGCCGATTTCGGCGCCAGCACATTGACCCCGGACGCGTAATAGCTGGGCTCGACAAAATCGACCTGTTTGCGGCGCTCCGGGGTGTCGTTCATGGTCGCGATGACGAGGTCGACCTCGCCCGAATTCAGCATCGCGACACGCGTGGTGGCGACGACGGGCACCAGCTTGAGCTTGACGCCGAGCGCCTTTGCCACCTCGGCCGCGAGATCGGGCTCGAACCCGACAATCGTCCCCGCCTCGTCGCGGAAGCCGAAGGGCTGGTAATCGGCCTTGGTGCCGACAACAAGGACACCGCGCGCGCGGATGTCGTCGAGCGACCCGGCCCAAGCATGAAAGGGAGCGAGGAAGGCGAGGACGATCGCGATGGCGAACGCCGTCGCATGAACCGGCCATTGCCAGTTTTCCGGGTGAGCTCGAGTTGCCGTTGTCATCTTCGTCAACCGATGAGATCGCGCCTGACAGCAGCGATACCGCAGCCTTGGTTAAAGCTTCGCTACTTTACGGTTATTCAACGAACTGGGTGGCATGCTCGGCACCGTAGCCCGTCATGGGCCCGGAGATCCGCGGTCTCGATGAAATGGATCGGCGTTCATAGGCATTGGCCGGCCGCGCTTGTTGCGTGTCTGGGCATCCTCGCCTCTCTGTCGGTTTTCGAGCACGCCCGCAAAACCGCGCATGACCGGGTTTCCGCCGAATTGTCGGTCCAGGCCGAGACCCGCGCCCGCGATCTGCAAGAGGTCCTCAGCCGGTACGAAGGCACGATCGGCGGGTTCGCCGCGGCATTTCCGCAGCATGTCGACGCCGGCCAATTCCGCGCCTACGCCAAGAGCGTGTTTCTCGCCAGCAGCATCCTGCAATCGGGTTTTCATAGCGTGGCCTGGGCGCCCCGGGTCGAAGCGCGCGGCCGCGCCGCCTTCGAGGCTGCCGCCAGCGCCGAGCGCCACGCGCCCTATGCGATCGAGGAGCTGGGGCCCGACGGCAAGCCGCAGATCGCGCCGCCAAAATCGGAATACTATCCGCTGCGCTATATGGAGCCGGACCGGCCGGACGCGCCGCTCGGCCTCGACATGACGACCGACAAAGCGCGGGCGGCGGCCCTGCAGCAGGCGATCGCGACCGGCTCTATGACCGCGACGCCGCCGATGCGGATGCTGTCGGGCGCCGAAGGCAGCCTGCTTTTCGTGCCGGTTTATCCGACGGGTGCGGCCACCGGGCCGAAATCCGGGAACATCGACGCCCCGATCGGCATCCTGGTCTTTCGGCTATCGCTGAGCGCGACGGTCGAAGCTGTGATCGCCGCGTTTCAGCCGGTCATGCCGGGCACCGAGCTCTATGTCATCGACGATTCGGCGACGCCAGGACATCGGCTGATCTACCGCAGCGGAGCGCAAGGGGCCGGCGCCTTGACCGCTGCTACTGACGAGGCCCAGGCGCTGGCCGAACCGTATTGGGGTTCGTCGTTCCAGTTCGCCGGGCGCGATTGCACCTTGATCTTGCGGGTAGCGCCGCAGCTTCTCGCCGATCGAATGGGTGGGGCCGGCTGGTTCGAGCTGGGTGCCGGCCTGTTGCTGATCGCGACGCTGACGGCTTACCTGGTGACCAGCCGGGTGCGCGCCGACCGGCTGCGTCAGCTGGCCGACACGCTACAGCGCGAGGCGGCGATGCGGCGCAGCGCCGAAGCCGATTTGCGGTTCAGCCAGGCGGCGATGGATCGCTCGTCCGAAGCGATCTGCCTGATCGATCCGTCCGGCCATTATCTGAATGTCAACGACGCGACCTGCCGGCAGCTTGGCTACACAAGGGACGAGCTGCTCAACATGACGGTGTTCGATGTCTCCGTCACCACCGACCGGAAGACGTGGGACGAGCGCTGGGCAACATACCGGGAGACCGGCGCGCGGACCTTCGAGGGCGTCCGGGTAACCAAGGACGGGCGGAAGTTCCCGGTCGATATCACCGCCAGCTATTTTCAATTCGGCGACAAGGAGTGCCTGTTCACGGTCGCCCGCGACGCAACCGCCCGGCGTGCGATCGAACACGAGCTACGCGACGCCAAGGACCGGGCGGAAACCGCCAACCAGGCCAAGAGCCAGTTCCTCGCCAATATGAGCCATGAGCTGCGCACGCCGCTCAACGCGATCATCGGCTTTTCCGAAGTGATCTCGTCGGCGCTGTTCGGGCCGGTGGATGCGCGATATCGCGACTATGCCCAGGACATCCACGGCTCGGGCCATCATCTGCTGCGGATCATCAACGATCTGCTCGACCTGTCGAAAGTCGAGGCCGGGCGGCTCGAGTTGCATGACGGCGGCGTGCCGATCGCAGTACTGTTCGAGACCTGCCGCCGCATGATGGGCGACCGCGCCGCCGCGGCCGGTATCACCCTCGACATCGAGCCGACTGGTCTCGAGGTCGATGCCGACGAGTTGCGGCTTGAGCAGGTGCTGCTCAACCTGGTGTCCAACGCGGTCAAGTTCACGCCGCCGGGCGGCAGCGTCCGGGTCGCCGCGCGCCTTGCCGACGACGGCGGCGTCGCGGTGTCGGTCGCCGATACCGGGATCGGCATGGATGCGAGCGAGATCCCGCGGGCGTTACAGCCGTTTGGCCAGATCGACAATTCGCTGGCGCGGCCGCATGGCGGGACCGGGCTCGGCCTGCCGCTCGCCGTCCGGCTCGTCGAGCTGCATGGCGGGGCGGTGACCATCGACAGCGAACCCGGGCTGGGAACGACCGTGACCTTTACCATGCCGCCCGAGCGTACCCGGCATCGCGAGAGTGTTGTCACGGGCGGCCAAGTCGCCGGTTAGGCGGTTGTGCAAGTGCGGCAGCGCCTCCGCGCCGCCTTCGGTTTCGGCCCGCTCCCCCACCCGGCCACCCAATTAGCATACTCTCGTTGGGTGGCCGGGTGGGGGAGCGGGCCGGTGCCGCATTCCGCGACAGCGGAATCAAATTCTACAGGCGGCGGACCGGCGGTCGGCGCAACGCCCAGAACGCGACAACCCCGCACAGATAGGCGGCGATCGACAGAATGAAGGCGAGTTCGTAGCTGCCCGACAGGTCGAAGATGAACCCGGCGCCCCACGAGCCAAGCGCCGCGCCGAGACCGCTGCCGATCGTGATGACCCCGAGGATCGCGCCCAATTGCGCGCCGGGAAACAGATCGGCGGTCTTCGCGGTGATTGCCGGGCCGCGCGCGCCCCAGGTCAGACCGAACAGGCAGGCGTGCAGCCAGAGCAGCAGATGCTGGCTCGAATTGGTGATGAACAGCGCGCAAACGACACCGACGATCGAAAACCCGTAGGCCAAGATCGCCGACAGTTCGCGCCCGATATAGTCCGACAAGGTGCCGGTGACGATCGTGCCGAAGACCGCGAGGAACGCGCCCATGCCGAGCACCTCGGCGGCGTAGAGCTTGTCAAAGCCGCGATCGACGGCGAAGGCGAGCTGGTGCAGCGACACGAAGAAACTGCCGAGCCCGGTGAACAGATAGACCGCGAACAAGAGCCAGAAATGTGGCGTGTGCATTGCCTCGGCGAGGGTCCAGCCGCGCGACGCGATCACCGGCGGTGACGCCGGCGCGGCCTCGGCGGTGGGCTCGCGCTGGCTGGGCGCAGGCGCCTCCGCATTGCGAAACCAGGCGGCGAGCGGCAGCACCAGCGCGGCCATGAACACCGCCTCCGCCACGTAGGTCATGCGCCAGCCGATGCCCGAGATCGCGAACTGCACGACCGGCGCCGAGATCGCGCGGGCGAAGCCGTTCGCCGATTGCACGATCGAGATTGCCATGCCGCGCCGGCGCACGAAACGCCGCGACAGCAGTGGCACGAAGACGACAAGCCCGAGGCAGTTCGCGCCGAACGTCATCACCACGCCATAGAGCACGACGATCTGCCACAGCTGCGTGATCAGCGCGCTGCCGGCGAGGCCCAGCACCAAGAGCCCGCCGCCGAGCAGCAGCAGGCGGCGCGGTCCCAGCCGGTCGACCAGCGTTCCGACCACCGGCGAGGTGCCGCCGGCGACGAGCTGCGACACCGAATAGGCGATCGAGGTCTCGCCCCGGTTCCAGCCGAACGCCTCGATGAAGGCGATGAGAAACACCGTGTAGGAGTGCATCAGCCCGGCGCCGATGGTGAACGTGGTGAAGGCGCCGGCGAGGATCACCCAGCTTTTGCGCGCAGTATCGGGCACGGAAACCCGGGCGGTGTCGCTCATCGGGCTAGTGTAGACAGGGATCGGTCGGTGAGGCTGCGCGTTTTCGGCGCTTCAGACACCCCTTGCCGGACCGATCATATCGATATGCGGCACACCGTAATCATCGTATGGCGCCGACGAGGTCACAAACCCGAGGCTTTGGTAAAACGGCTCGAGATAGGTCTGGGCGCCGAGCGTCACGTCGCGATGGGGATAGACTTCCGCCGCGCGTTGCAGCGCTGCTTCCATCATCACTCGGGCCAGCCCGTGGCCGCGCTCACCGGCCTTGACCGCGACCCGGCCGATCCTGACCAGCGGATCGGGCGCGATCAGGCGCAGGCAGCCGATCAATTCTTCGCCCCGGCGCAGCAGCAGGTGTTGTGCTCGGGTATCGCGCCCGTCGAGGTCGGCGTAGGGCGAGCCCTGCTCGACGACAAAGATCGCCTGGCGGAATTGCAGGAGTTCGTAGAGTTGCGCGGTCGTGAAGGCACTCCATTCGTGCCATTCGATCTGCAGGTCGTCGTCGGCATTGTCGTCGAGGGTCCTTCGAGACGCGCCCTCCGGGCGCTCCTCAGGATGAGGCGAATTTCTTTGGGGCATCAAAAATCTTCCTCATCCTGAGGCGCCTTGCGCAGCAAGGCCTCGAAGGACGCAATAACCCATCTCCGCGGCAATCTTCACGCCATAGTCGCCGTTTGCCTTTATAGTCACAAGATGTCGTCCTTGGCCGATCCTGCCGCGAAGGGGCCGCGAATGGAACCGATCGAGCTCAATGGCCGATCCTACCGCAAGCCCACGCGGCCGACCGTGGTGATCTGCGCCGACGGTTGCGACCCCTCCTACCTCGATGCGGGCACCGCCGCCGGCGTGCTGCCGACCATCGCCGGGCTTCGCGAAGCCGGCTATTACGGCCTCGCCGACGCGGCGATGCCGACCTTCACCAACCCTAACAATGTGTCGATCGTCACCGGCGTGGCGCCGTCCCGGCACGGCATCTCGGGCAATTTCGCGCTCGACCGGGAGACCGGCGCCGAAGTGATGATGACCGACCCGGCGATGGTCCGCACGCCAACCCTGCTCGCGCTGATGTCGCAGGCCGGTGTCGCGACCGCCGCGGTCACCGCGAAGGACAAATTGCGCCGCATGCTCGGCCACGGGGTGAAGGGCATTTGTTTTTCGTCCGAATATGCCGACAAATGCACTGTCGCCGAGCATGGCATCGACCAGGTCGAGAAAATGGTCGGGCGCCCAAAGCCGGACATGTATTCGGCCGATCTGTCGCTGTTCGTGCTCGATGCCGGCATCCGGCTGGTCGCAGCGGGGCGCGCCAAGCTGCTTTACCTCTCATTGTCGGACTACGTGCAGCATGGCCATGCGCCGGAGGAGCCGGAAGCGCTCGACTTCCACCGCGCGCTCGATGCGCGGATCGCGGCGCTGATGGCATTGGGCTGCGTCGTCGGGGTCACCGCCGATCACGGGATGAACGACAAGGCGCTGCCCGACGGCAGCCCGCATGTGATCTTCCTCGAGGATGTGCTGAACCGGGAATTCGGCGCCGCCGCGGTGCGGGTGATCTGTCCGATCACCGACCCGTTCGTGCGTCATCACGGCGCGCTTGGCTCGTTTGTGCGGGTCTATGCGAAGGTGCCGATCGACCCGGGCGTACTGGCGCGCGCGGTGCGCAACCTCCTCGGCGTCGACCAGGTTTTGGATCGGGCCGCGGCGGCTGCCGAATACGAGCTGCCCTGGGACCGCGAGGCCGACCTCGTCGTCACCGGCGATCGGAACACAGTATTGGGCGCGAGCGCGGCCGAGCATGATTTGTCCGAGCTCGCCGGCCACCGGCTGCGCTCGCATGGCGGGCGCGCCGAGCAGCGCGTGCCGTTCCTCTTGTCGCATCCGCTCAGCGCGGAATATCGCGACAGGGCGAAGGCGCGGTTGCGAAACTTTGATATTTTCGATTTCGCGCTGAATGGAGTGATCCCATGAAGGGCGACAAGCGGGTGGTGGTCGTCATTTGCGACAGCTTGCGCGCGGATTTGATCGGCCCGGGGGACACGCCGTTCCTGGTCGAGCTGGCCGAGCGCGGCACCGCGTTCGCCGCGCATCGCAGCGTCTTCCCGTCGACGACGCGGGCGAGCAGCGCCTCGATCTCGACCGGGTGCCTGCCGGCGCGGCATGGGCTGCTCGGCAACACGATGGCGCTGGACGAGGGCGAGGGGCTGGTATGCCGCAACGCCGGCCCGCCCGATTTCCGCGACCGCATGCGCCGCGCAACCGGGCGCACATTGCGCGTCCCGACCCTGGCCGAGCGGCTGCGCTGGCATGGCGAGGCCTCGATCGTCTTCGGCAATGTCTCGCCGGGCGCGGCCTATTTCCAGGATCCCGACGGGCACGGCTGGGTCTACCACGCGGCCGGCAGCTTCAGCCCCGGCGCGAAGCCGTTCGACGACCCGGCGAGCGCCGCGCTGAAGAAGGGCATTGCTGGCGACCAGGCGATGACCGACCGATTCTGCGCCGAGATCGTCGAGGATCGCGCGCCGGCGCTGGCGCTGATATGGCTGTCGGAGCCCGATTACACCGGCCACCACTCGCCGCTCGGTTCGCCGCAGCACCGCGCGGCGATCGCCGCCGCCGACAAGCGCGTGCGCCAGGTGTTCGAGACCGTGCGCCGGCTCGACCCGGCGGGCGAGGACATCCTGTTCCTCACCGGCTCGGATCACGGCATGGAAACGGTGTCCGAGGCGATCGATCTCAGCGAATTGCTGGTCGCCGCCGGGATCAAGACCGCGCCCGAGTCGCGCGATGTCGTGGTCGCGCCGCAGGGGACCGGGGCGACGATCTATTTCGCCGAGGGCGCGCGCGGCAAGGTTGCCGCGACCGTGGATTTTCTGTCGCGCGAAAATTGGGCCGGGCGGGTCGTTTCGGACGCCGAGCTGGCTCAAGTCGGCCTGCCGACCGACACCGCGCTGCGGGTCGCGGTGGCGATGGCGACCGATGAGCGGGCCAACCCGCATGGCGTGGTCGGCTATGGCGCGATCGTCAGCGACCCGGGCGACCCCGAAAGTAAGATCGGCTTTGGCCAGCATGGCGGACTCGGGGCCCACGAGCAGCACCCGTTCCTGATCGCCGAGGGTGGCGGGTTTGCCGCGCGGGTCGAGGAGCGGGCGACGTGCCTCATCGATATCGCGCCGACCGTGCTGCGCCATCTGCGCATGGACCACGACGACATGGACGGCCAGGCGCTGCCGCTCGAGGCATGAGCGAAGCCGCGGCGGGGGCGCGGGCGCGGCAGGGCTCGGCGCTCGAGGTCTTTCGGATTTTCCTTCGGCTTGGGCTGACCTCGTTCGGCGGACCGGTCGCGCATATCGGTTATTTTCGGGCCGAATTCGTCGCGCGCCGCAAGTGGCTCGACGAGGCGTCGTTTGCCGACATCGTCGCGCTGTGCCAGTTCCTCCCCGGCCCGGCGAGCAGCCAGACCGGCATCTCGATCGGCATCCTGCGCGCGGGGCTGCCGGGCGCGCTGGCGGCCTGGCTCGGCTTCACGATGCCGTCGGCGCTGGCGTTGATCGTCTTCGGTTACGGGGTCGCCTGGTTCGGCGACCTGTCGCACGCGGCGTGGCTGCACGGGCTGAAGATCGTCGCGGTCGCGGTGGTCGCCAACGCGGTGTGGGGCATGGCGCGCTCACTGTGCCCGGACAAGGAACGCGCGACGATCGCAGTCGGCGCCGCGCTGCTGGTGACCGCGCTGCCGTCGTCGGTCGGACAGATCGGCGCTATCGCCGCCGGCGGCGCGATCGGCTGGGGCTTGCTGAAGGGCGTGACGACCGGCAGCGGCAGCGCGACGCTGGCGATCCACCTGCCGCGCGCCTGGTCGGCGATCGCCGCAATCCTGTTTGTCGCGCTGCTGATCGGGCTGCCGCTGTTGCGGGCGGCGGTGCCGGGCCAGGCGATCGCCGAATTCGATGCGTTCTACCGCTCCGGCGCGCTGGTGTTTGGCGGCGGCCATGTCGTGCTGCCGCTCTTGCAGGCCGAAGTGGTGCCGCCCGGCTGGGTGTCAAACGACAGTTTTTTAGCGGGGTACGGAGCTGCCCAAGCCGTTCCCGGCCCGCTGTTCACCTTCAGTGCCTATCTCGGCACGGTGATGGGACCGGCGCCCAATGGCTGGCTCGGCGGGCTGATTTGTCTCGCCGCGATTTTCCTGCCGTCGTTCCTGCTGCTGATCGCCGCGCTGCCCTATTGGGAGACGCTGCGGCGGCTGCCGGCGATGCAAGCGGTGCTGCGCGGGGTCAACGCGGCGGTCGTCGGCCTGCTGCTGGCGGCGCTCTACAACCCGGTGTGGACCAGCGCGATCCTCGGCCCACGGGATTTCGCGATCGGGATCTTCGCATTCCTGCTGCTCGCCCTGTGGGCCGCGCCGCCATGGCTCGTCGTTGTCCTTGGGGCGATTACCACCGCCCTCCTCGCGACCGCCTTCGGATAGGAGTCGTCAAGCATGATCCGACTGCGCCCAGCGCTCGTCGCCGTGATTGTCGCCGTCACCGTGCCGCTGCCCGGCTCGGCCCAGCAGCAGATGAACATGCCCCTGAAAGCGCCGGCCGCGAAGCCACCCGGGTCTGACGCGCCGGCGATGAGCATGGAGGATGTGTTCTCCAAGGTTCCGTATCGCCTTGGACTCGGCGAGATGATGACCGCCTTTGTCCAGCCGCGGCACATCAAACTGGGATTGGCCGGCGCGGCGCAGAACTGGGACTACGCCGCCTACGAGCTCGGCGAATTGCAGGAGACTTTTGAGGATATCGGCAAGGCGATCTTGAAACACGGCACTCTCGCGATCCCCGACGCGATCGCATCGACCGTGAAGCCGCCGATGGACGCGGTCGACGCGGCGATCAAGGCCAAGGACGAGGCGGCGTTCACCAAGGCCTACGGCGACCTGACGACAGCCTGCAACGCCTGTCACCAAAGCGCCGACCACAAGATGATCGTGATCCAGGTGCCGACGGTCAGCGGCTCGGCGTTCCCGGACCAGGATTTTCGGCCGCAGAAGTAAACGTTACAAATTCCATCCCGGCGAAGGCCGGGACCCATTTATCCGCTGCTCGTGCCGTTGAACGATGGGCCCCGGCCTGCGCCGGGGTGGTCATCTTTTGTCCAAAGGCTCCACGATGACCCGCTTTTACGCACCATTCGGGATCGTCTCAGCGTACCGGTGCCAGCCTGCCAGAATCTCGTCCACCACGACACGGCCGACCGAATAGGCGGCTTCGAGCGCGGGGAAATAGCCGGAGTAAAGACCCTGCGCCTCGGCCGCGAGGTTGTCGGCGGCGGTCGTGCCGGGCGGCTGCATCGTGTAGTTGCTGCCGGTGCGCAGCACCAAGGCGCGCCGCACATCGGCGCGACCGGCGCGCGCCAACCAGGCGAGCGCCTGCAAGGTGCCGGTGTCTTCCATCCCCGTCATCGCAAAGCGGCCCCGTCCGCCGGTCCAATAGGCCATCCAGTCGGCCGCGCGCTGGTTGAGCAGCGCGCCGTGCCAGAATGTCGAGCCGCTGACTTCGTCGCCGAGCAGCACCGAGGGCGGCGTCTGCGCCGCCGGAAAGCCGGTATAGCGCGCTCGCGCCGCTTGCAGCGCCGGGGTGTCGTCGAGCCGCATCTCGGCGGTCAGCCGATAGGCCCAGGCCACCAGGCCGGGATCGAGGCGATAGACCCAGCGCCCGCCATCGTCCTCGGCCGGCGCTTCATAGGGCTTGGTCTTGCCGAGCGGCAGATAGCCGGTCGGCCAGTCGGCCGGGATTTCGCGCGCGTCGATCTCATAGGCGAGGTCGGTGTCGACGACCCATTCGGCCCAGGCCGCCGAGCCGATCGAGGCCGCGTGTGGGTTGACCCCGGCGATCCCGGCGACGAGCCAATAGGCCTTGCCGAGGTCAAAGCGCGGGTCCATGCCGAGCGCCATGATCGACGCCGCGGCCCGCGCCGTGCCGACACCGCTGACGATGCCGAGCACGCCCATCTGCGGATTGTAGCGCAACTCGCGCAGGCCGTAAGGGAACGGGATCCGCTGCGGCAGCGGCAAGCGCTCGACCCAGAGCCGGAACTCGCCGTAATGCCCGCTCGCCTCGGGCTCAGCCTCGTACATCGTGACGATGACGGCCTTGATCGGGATCGGCGCCTCGCTCATTCGGCGACGAGTCCTCTGAGCCGGTACAGGATCTCCAGCGCCTCGCGCGGGGAGAGCTCGTCCGGGTTGATGTCCTTCAGCGCGGCCTCGGCTGCTGACACTTTCGCGGCGGCCGGGACCGGGCGATCGCGCACCGCGCGGAACAGTGGCAGGTCGTCGGCGAGCCGAGCCAGCGCGCCGGCCTCGTCGCCGCTTTCGAGGATCAGCAGCACCTCCTCGGCGCGCGCGGTGACTTCCGCCGGCAACCCGGCGAGCTTGGCGACATGGATGCCGTAGGAGCGGTCGGCGGTGCCGGGCGCGACCTCGTGCAGGAAGACGACATCGCCCTTCCATTCCTTGACCCGCATCGTGTGACAGACCAGAGCCGGCAGCTTCGCGGCGAGAGTGGTGAGTTCGTGGTAATGCGTCGCGAAGAGCGCGCGGCTGCGGTTGACCTCGTGCAAATGTTCGACGCAGGCCCAGGCAATCGAGAGCCCGTCGAAGGTCGCGGTGCCGCGGCCGATCTCGTCGAGGATCACAAAGCTCTGTGGCCCGGCTTGGTTGAGGATCGCCGCGGTCTCGACCATCTCGACCATAAACGTCGAGCGGCCGCGCGCCAGATCATCGGCCGCGCCGACCCGGCTGAACAGGCGGTCGACGATTCCGATCCGCGCCGCCGACGCCGGCACGTAGGAACCGATCTGCGCGAGGATCGCGATCAGCGCGTTCTGGCGCAGGAACGTGCTCTTGCCGGCCATGTTGGGACCGGTGACGAGCCAGATGCGCTCGTCGCCGAGGACGCAATCGTTGGCGACAAACGCGCCGCTGCCGGCGAGCGCCGCCTCGACCGTCGGATGCCGCCCGCCGCGAATCTCGAACTCAGTGCCGGCGGCGATCTCGGGCCGCACCCAATGGCCCTCGATCGCGCGCTCGGCGAGCGCGGCGGCGAGATCGAGGCCGGCGAGCGCCGCCGCTGCCTCGGCGATCGGATGACGCTGCGCCATGATTTCGCCGACCAGATCGTCGAAGAGGCGCAATTCGAGCGCCAATGCGCGCTCGGCGGCGCTCGATATCTTGCTTTCGAGCTCGGCCAATTCGGTCGTCGTGAAGCGCATCGCGCCCGCCATCGTCTGACGGTGGATGTAGTCGGTGCCGAGCTTGCCGGCGTTGGCCGCCGACACCTCGATGTAGTAGCCGATGACGTTGTTGTGGCGGATCCGCAGGCTGGCGACGCCGGTTTCCTCGGCGTAGCGCGCCTGCAGCGCGGCGATTGTGCGCCGGCTCTGGTCGCGCAGCTCGCGCAACTGGTCGAGCTCGACGGAGTATTCGGGAGCGATGAACCCGCCGTCGCGGGCGAAGAGCGGCAGCTCGGCGGCAAGCGCGCGCTCCAGCCGATCGACCAGCGCGCCGTGCTCGCCCAATTGCGTCTCAGCTCCGGCGACGAGCGCCGGCAGCGGCACCAGGCTTGGCGCTGACAGCATCAGCCGCAAGGTCGCGGTCTCGCCGAGCGCGTCGCGCAGCGCGGCGAGGTCGCGCGGTCCGCCGCGGCCAAGGCTGAGGCGGCTCAAGGCGCGCTCGATATCGGGGCAATGCCGCAACCGCTCACGCAACGTGCCGCGCACATCCGGGCGCTCGACAAAGAACTGCACCGCATCGAGGCGCGCGCCGATCGCCGCCGGTTCGGTCAACGGCGCGGCGAGATGGTCGGCCAGCAGCCGACCGCCGGCGCCGGTTGCGGTGCGGTCGATGATCGACAACAGGCTGCCGCGCCGCTCGCCCGCCAACGTCGTCAGCAGCTCGAGATTGCGCCGGGTCGCCGCGTCGATCTGCATCACCGATCCCGCCGCGACCCGGCTCGGCGGCGTCAGATAGGCCCCGCCGCCCTGCTGGGCCCCGGGTTGCTGAGTCAGCGCGACGTAGTCGACGAGCGCGCCGGCGGCGGCGATCTCCGCGCGGCCGAACGCGCCGAACCCGTCCAAGGCCTTGACCCCGTAGAAGCTCTCGAGCCGACGCCGCCCGGATTCGCTGTCGAAGCGCTGATTGGGCAGCGGGGTCAACGCCGGCTTCCAATCGGCGAAGAGCTCGAACCAGGCCGGGCGGGAGAGCAGGCGTTCGGGGAGCAGGATCTCGCCGGGCGCGAGCCGGGCAAGGTCGCCGGCGAGGGCGGGCTCGGTGGTCGGCCCGATCGCGAAGGCGCCGGTCGACAAATCGAGCCAGGCGAGGGCCAATTCGCCGCCCGCCTCGGCGATGCTGGCAAGATAATTGTGCCGGCGCGCGTCAAGGAGGCCGTCTTCGGTGAGGGTGCCGGCGGTGACGAGCCTCACCACGGCGCGCTTGACCGGCCCCCGGTTGCCGCGCCGCCGCGCCTCGGCCGGGTCCTCGACCTGCTCGCAGATCGCGACCTTGAAACCGGCGCGGATGAGCCGGGCGAGATAGGCCTCGGCGGTGTGCACCGGCACGCCGCACATCGGGATATCGGCGCCGTCATGGCGGCCACGCTTGGTCAGCGCGATGTCGAGCGCCGGCGCCGCCTTGACCGCGTCATCGAAGAACAGCTCGTAGAAATCCCCCATCCGGTAGAACAACAGGTAGCCCGGATGGGCCGCCTTGATCTCGTGGTATTGCGCCATCATCGGCGACGCGGCGGCCAACCCTGAAGGCGGCGCGACGACATCGCGAGGAAGAGCGTCGTTCATCAGCGGGCAGCGAAGTCCGGCGGTGCGGCGGAAACCTCAGACTAGCATGTCGCGCCGCCGATGGCGCAACCCGGCGGAGAAGATTCAGGCGCCGCCGCAGTTGCCGCCCGACGCGAGCGGAACGATCGCCGGCGGGCCGGGGTCGCCGACATCGGGCGATGGCAGCGGGTTGAACGACTGTGCCCCGGTGGCGGGATTGGTGCCTCTTGGGGCGCCCGCGGTCAGCGGGATCGCCGGGGACGGCGCCTGCCAAGCGACGCCGGTCTGCTCGGCATGGACAAGCGGTGGCTGATTGCCGGCGATGACCGTATTGAGCGCGGTGGCGCGGCCGGAGCCGAGCGGCGGCGGCAGGCCCGGCGTGCCGAGCGCGACGCTTGCCGATGACGGTCGCGCGCCTTCGCCGGCGCAGGAGGGCGACAGGGCGCGCGCCCATTCGGTATCGGCAAACGAGCGCGGCGCGGTGATCGGCTGGCGCGGCGGGGTCGAGACGATCTGCAACAGCTCGGCCTGATGCAGCGGATCGAGCAAGTCCGCCATCGTCAGCGCCCCGCTGGTGTGGATGCGGCCGAGCGCCACCTCCATCGCATGCGGCATGCTGTCGTAGCAGGCCTCGCGATCGACCTTGACCGCCCGCACAAAGGTGGGGTCGGCGTCGTTGCAGATGTGGAACGCGTCGCGCTTCAGTGTCTCGACCGGGTACATCTCGTCGTAGAGTTCGCGCGGATTGAGCGAATGCGTCCAGATTCCGGCCGAGACCAGCACGATCGCGACGAAACCAACCTTGCCAATCATCTGCGAACTCCGCGACCTGTACCCGCGCATTTTTGTCAGTATCCTATCATCCGGTCCAAAATGCATGTGCTTTAAGAAGCGCTTAGCCGGCAGGTTATGGCCCGCCGCTATTCGCGAAGATACGGTTTGTTTAAGCATCCGTCGGAAAACCCCGCGCGGTAGCGTAGGTCCGCGATCGGTCGAGCTTGCCAGCGTCGCCGCCAGAATGCAGCGACATTTATTAAAACGCCATGAACCGTCGCCGATTTGTCGCCGCCATGCCAAGACCTATTTGGGACCTATTTGGCTGGCGCCCCGGCCGGGCGCAAGGCCCGGCCGTTTGATAGGCCTTAAGCGAAATCGCTCATGTGGAGACGGCGGGCTGGGCCGACTGAGAGACCGGCCTGCCGAGGCCGGTCATTATCGCGGCCACCCCGGCGACAAAGATCAGGACTATAGCGAGCGCGCTGAGAGTGCCGACGACGGGCGTGAATGCCATGAGCGTGCCCAGACCCACATAGACTAGGCCGGCGCTGCACAGGATCATCAGAACACCCCCGGCGGTCGGCGAGGCGACCGTGATCCCGACCGCGACGAACACCGCCATCGGCGCGAACGGCGCGATGAGGATCGCGAGAACCGCACCGACGATGCCGCAAATCGCCGAGACGACCTCGGAACCGCGCGACTGGAAGGCGCTCATCGCCTCGTCGATCTGCGTGATCGTCCGGCCGCTGGTTTCCGGGGCGATCAGCCAGAAGGCAAAGGCCCCGATCAGGTACCACTGAGCAAAGTAGTTGAAGCCGGGGATGAGCGCGTCGGCGGTCGCCTGCGGACTGACGTAGTTGCTCGAACCGGCGATCAACGCCAACCCGGCCGGGCCGATGAACTTACCGAGATTACCGACGCCGTAGACGAGGCCCATGCCGCTGCCGCGCAGCCGCGACGGCCACATCTCGCCCATGTAAGGGCCGACGATCGAGTAGTTGCCGCTGCCCATGAAGCTTTGCAGCAGGATCATCACGAAGAACATAGACGCGCCACCGATATAGACGTCGTGCAGGTAGCCGGCGAGCGACATGAACAACGCCGCGATCAGACAGCTGACGATGCCCGAGGTGCGCCGTCCCCAGGCGTCCGATGTCCATGAACAGAAGAACCGCCCGGCGATCGCCACGATGCTGACCCAGATCACCAGCTTTGACGCCTCGGGCGGGGTGAGCTTCAACACCATCACGAACAAGGTCACCATCCACAGCGCGAGCGCGACACCACCCGTCTGGGTGAGGCCGGTCAGGCATCCGGCAACGATGCTGCGCGGATATTTGAACAGGTCAAGCCAGCGCGTGTGCTCGATCGGCGGCAGCTCCGTCGGCAGCGAGATCGTCGCCGGGTCCATTTGCAGCGCCCAGGCGAGCGATTTGCGCGCTTCCTCCGGGCGGCCGCGGCGCAGCAGCCAATGCGGCGACTCGGGCACGAAGGCGCGGACGTAGAGACACAACAGGGCCGGCAGCAATCCGACCGCGACGAGTCCGCGCCAGCCGATATAGGGCGCGGCGAAGGCGCCGAGCAGCGCGGCGAGCAATTGCCCCGCGGGGAGCATCGTCGTCGTCAGTCCGGTAATCCAGCCGCGATTGTGCGATGCGCTGAACTCCTGAATCAGCGTGATGTCGACCGAGTAGAGCCCGGTCACGCCAAAGCCCACCACGAACCGGCACGCCACGAGATATATCCAAGCTCCCGGCGGAGTGAACGCCATCGCCCCGGTGGCGAGCGACACGTTGAGAATGGCAAGGATCAAGGAGGTGCGGCGCCCGATCTTGTCGGCGAGCCAGCCGTAGAACAGCGAGCCGAACGGCGCGCTGACGCCGGAGGCGAGCAGGATCGCGCCCGACTGGCCGTAGGTCAGGTTCCACTCCTTGACGACGAAGGCCAGCACAAAGCCGATCAGGAAGAAATCGAAGAAATCGAGCATGTCGCCGAGCGTCGCCGCGCCGGCGATCTTCCACTGGTTCGCGGTCAGCTTTTGCTGTTTTTCCAACAGGTCGAGCACGCATTCCTCCCGTCGTCGCACCGGCAGCGGATTTCCGCTCGCGTTGTTGCCGGTTAGTTAAGCCGCCGAGGGGCGGTTTGGCAACGGCACAAAAAAATCGGCCGGGCGTGGGGCCCGGCCGATTGTCGCGTCGATGTTGGGCGGCGTCCTAGTCGCGGCGCACGCCCAGAAGCTGGATCAGCATCATGAACAGGTTGACGAAGTCGAGATAGAGGCGAAGCGCGCCCATCACCGCCTTCTTGCTGGCGATCTCGCTGCCGTCGCCCTCGTAGTACATCTCCTTGATCGACTGCGTGTCCCAGGCGGTGAGCCCGGTGAATACGATCACGCCGATCACGCAGATCACGAACTGCATCATGCTGCTTTGCAGGAACATGTTGACGAGCATGGCGATGACGATGCCGATCAATCCCATGAACAGGAATGACCCGAGCTGCGACAAGTCGCGCCGTGTCGTGTAGCCGTAAAGGCTCATCGCCGCGAACGTGCCGGCGGTGATGAAGAACACGCGGGCGATGCTGGAGCCGGTGTAGACCAGGAAGATCGTCGACATCGACAGGCCCATGATCCCGGCATAGACCCAGAAGGTGCCCTGAGCCGCTGTCGCGCTCAGCTTGTTGATGCCAAAGGACAGCAGCATCACCAGGCCCAGCGGCGCCAGGATGATCAGCCACATCACCGGCGAATGCACCAGTGCCCGGTTGGTCTCCAAATACCCGGCGAAGACGTAGGCGACGATGCCGGTCAGCGCCAGCGCCGAGGCCATGTAGTTGTAGATGCGAAGCATGTAGTTGCGCAGGCCGACATCGATGCCGACCTGGGTGTCGGCCGACTGCACCGTCCAGCGGGGCTGCGAACCGATGGCCATATCAGGTTCTCCAAGAGAGAAAAGCGAGGATCAGTCCTCGCCCGCGAATATTGGCACATTTCGTGGGGTTTTCAAGCTGAGCGGCTATTCGTTGCGCAACAGCGGCGCGGCCTTGGCGCCGAGCGCGCGCCACGTCCCGGCGAAACCCAAGGTCACCGTCAGCCCGACTGCGCCGACGAGCACCAAGCCCACCGGCCCCGGGGCGAAGGTCCAGTCGGCGCTCAACGGTCGGGTCACCAGCACGTAGGCGATGAGGGTGCCGAGTGCGGCCGCGACGATCGCGCTCAAGAGCCCCATGAGCCCGTATTCGACGAGGAACGCCGCGGCGATCTGGCCGCGCGTCGCGCCCAGCACCTTGAGCACGACCGCATCGTAGACGCGCCGGCGGTAGTCGGCGGCGACCGCACCGCCCAGCACCAGCGCGCCGGCGACGAGGGTCACCAGCGCGGCAAGGCGGATCGCCGCTCCGATCGCGGCGATGATCCGCTCGATCGCGGCCAGGGCCTCGCGCACCGGGATCGCCGAGACGTTCGGGTAACGGTCGACGACGCGGCCAACCAGCCCCTCCTCCTCCGGTCGCGGCAAATAGACCGCGGCGAGATGGGTGTGCGGCGCCGCCTCGAGCGTCCCCGGCGCGAACACGATCGCGAAATTGATGCCGAGCCGGGTCCAGTCGATGCGCCGCAGGTTGGCGATAGTCGCGGTGACGTCGCGGCCGAGCACGTTGACCGTCAGCGTGTCGCCGACCTTGAGCTGCATCCCCTTCGCCAGCTCGGCGTCGAACGAGATCAGTGGGGACCCGTGGTAATCGGCCGGCCACCATTGGCCGGCGACGAGCTGCGACCCCGGCGGCACGGCGGCCGCGTAGGTCAGGCCGCGGTCGCTGCGCAGCGCCCAGCGCGCTTCGGGGGCAACGGGCGCCTCGTCGACCGGCACGCCGTTAAGCGCGGTGATGCGGCCGCGCAGCATCGGCACCTGCGCGAAGCGCGCGCCCGGGATCGCCTGCACCAGCGCGGCGAAGCCGTCGAGCTGGTCGGGCTGGATGTCGAGAAAGAAATAGGCCGGGGCGCCCTCGGCGACGCTGGTCTCGACCTCGTCGGTGATGCTCGCCTGCACCAAAGCCACCGCGACCAGCACGGTGAGCCCGATGCCCAGCGACAGCACGACCCGCGCGGTCGGCGCGTTCGCGCGATGCAGATTGGCGAGCGCGAGGCGCAGCACGATCCGACGCGGCCGTCCGATCCGGCGCGCGCCGGCGACGATCAGCGCTCCGGCGCCGCGAAAGAGGGCGAAGGCGGCGGCCGTGCCGGCGACATACCATAAAGCGACCGCCCGGTCGGGGACGCTCAGCGCGACCAGCGCCGCCAGGCCGAGCGCCGCGGCGAGGGTTCCCGCCAGCGCCGGCCAGGGCAGCGTGCGCGGCGCCCGCGTGACCGAGTCGCGGAACAGCGCACCAGGCATCACCCGGCCGATCGCGGCTAATGGCAACAGCGAGAACAGCAGCACGGTTAGCGCCCCGCTGGCGGCGGCGATCGCCAGCGGCAGCGGGTAGATGCCGATGCGCAATGGGATGGGGAGGAGCTTTTGCAGCAGCGGCGCCACCGCGACCGGCACCAGCGCGCCAAGCGCCAGCCCGCCGGCGATCCCGGCCGCGGCCAGGAGGCCGATCTGCACCGCATAGGCGGCGAAGACGAGCCGGGTCGAGGCGCCGAGCGACTTCAAGGTCGCGATCGTCGCGGTCTTGGCGACAAGGTAATTGGCGACCGCGCTGCCGATGCCGATCCCGCCGACCAGGAGCGCGGTAATGCCGACGAGGCTTAGGAACAGCGCGATGCGGTCGATAAAGCGCTGCAATTGTGGGCTCGCCTGGCTCGCGGTGCGGATTTGCCAGCCGGCATCGGGGAAGCGATCGCGGGCCTCGCGCGCCCAGGCGGCGGGATCGCGGCCGGGCGGCAACCTCAGCCGATAGTCGTAGGTGACAAGCGAGCCGGGCTGGATGAGCCCGGTTGCGCCGAGCGCCGCCGCGGCGATCGTCACGCGCGGCCCGAAGGCGAGCCCGCTCAGCGCCGCGTCGGGCGCGCGCTCGACCGCAGCGCGCAATTGCACGGTCGCGGTGCCGATCTTGAAGCTGTCGCCGGGCTTGAGGCCGAGCCGTTCGGCGACCCCCGGCTCGGCGACCGCGCCGTAGACGCCGTCGCGCGCGGCGAGCGCCGCGGCGAGGTCCTGCGCCGGGTCGAGCTCGACCTTGCCGTAGAGCGGGTAGGCGGCATCGACCGCGCGCAATTCGATGAGGGTGCGATGCGCGCCGTCGGGCGACACCGCCATCGCCCGCAGCAGCGCGACCTCTGACACGGAGCCGCTGCTGGCGAAAAATTGTCGCTCGGCGTCGGTTGCCTCGCGGTGCACCAGCTGTGCCTGGACATCGCCGCCGAGCAGCACGCGGGCATCGGCCTTGATCGCGGCGCCGACCGAAGCGCCGAGCGAGCCGATCCCGGCGATCGCGCCGACCCCGAGCACCAGGCAGGCGAGAAAGATGCGAAACCCACGGACGCCGCCGCGCAACTCGCGCGCGGCGAGGCGGAACGGGTAGAAGCTCACCACGTTGCCCCTCACCCTCCCACGCCTTCGGCGCGGGTCCCTCCCTCTCCCCGCTCGCGGGGCGAGAGGCTAGCACCGGCGCGCCCCCTCGCCCTCCCCGGGCGTGACCCGGGGATTACGGGGAGTGAGTTGGGGTGAGGGGCTGTCACAACACACGCCGCAGCGGCGGGGCGCGGCGGTCCTCGACGATCCGCCCGTCTTCCATGTGGAGTTGGCGGGCGCAGCGCTCGGCCAGGCGCGGGTCGTGGGTGATCAGCAAGAGGCTCGTCCCTTGCCGCGCGTGCTCGGCGAAGAGGCAGTCGATGACGATGTCGCCGGTCGCGCCGTCGAGATTGCCGGTCGGCTCGTCGGCCAACAGCAGTTGCGGCCCGGCGACAAAGGCGCGGGCTATCGCGACGCGCTGCTGCTCGCCGCCGGAAAGCTGTGCCGGGTAGTGCGAGAGGCGATGCTCGAGCCCGACCCGGGCCAGCGCCGCGGCGGCGCGGGTGAACGCGTCGCCGGCGCCGGCCAATTCGAGTGGAATAGCGACGTTTTCGAGCGCGGTCATCGTCGGGATCAGGTGGAACGACTGAAAGACGATGCCGATATGGAGGCGGCGCAGGCGGGCGAGGCCGTCCTCGTCGAGCCCGCCCAGATCCCGGCCGGCGACCGCGACCCGGCCGCTGCTCGGCCGCTCGAGACCCGCCGCGACCATCATCAGGGTCGTTTTCCCCGATCCCGACGGTCCCAACAGCGCCACCGTCTCGCCGGTCTCGATCGTCAGCGACACGCCGCGCAAAATATTGACGGGCCCGGCGGCGCTCCCCAGTGTTAAGTGAACATCCTCGACGACCACGAGCGGGCTCTTGGCATGAGGCGGGGTGGTCATGTCTGGTCTAACCGGAGGGGGGCGCAAAAGCTCCGTCGATATGGGGTCTTTTCCGCGCGAGCCAAGCTCGCGCGAGTGCGGCACCGGCCCGCTCCCCCACCCGGCCACCCAATCAGCATACTCTCGTTGGGTGGCCGGGTGGGGGAGCGGGTTGGTGCCGGGCTTTTCAAAAGCATCGTGGCGATGGCGCTTTTCAACGCGGCGTTGTTGCTCACCCCGATGCCCGGTCTAGCCCGCACGCCGGAAGTGCTCGCATTTGGCGACAGCCTGACCGCCGGGCTCGGGCTGTCGGCGAGCGAGGCCTTTCCGGCGCGGCTCGCGGCCCGGCTGAAGGACGAGGGCATCGACATCAGGATGGTCAATGCCGGGGTGTCGGGCGACACGACGACCGACGGGTTGGCGCGGCTCGACTGGGCCTTGGCCGACAAACCCGATTTCGTGATCCTGGCGCTGGGCGCCAACGATGCGATGCGGGGCATCGACCCGAAGATCGTGCGCGCCAACCTCGACAAGATGATCGACAAGATCCAGGCTTCGGGCGCCAAATTGCTGTTGCTCGGCATGCTGGCGCCGGCCAATTGGGGTGCGCAGTACGAGCATGAATTCGACCGGATCTATCCCGAGCTGGCGAAGGCGCATGATGTGCCGCTCTATCCCTTCTTCCTCGACGGTGTGGCGATGAACCCAGCACTCAATCAACCCGACGGGATTCACCCGAACCAGCGCGGCGTCGCGATCATGGTGGACCATATCGCGCCGCTGGTCGCCAAGATGATCGGGGGGAAGTCGTGAGCCCAAATCCCCATGGCGGGTTCGCCGCCGGCGATCCGGCGGGGCTCGGCCCGCGGCTGCTCGCGCAGTTACCGAAAGGCGGCCAAGGGGATCAGCCCGCGACGCTCGGCATCATCTACGTCAGCGAGCCGGCCGCCCAGGCGCTCCCGGGCCTGGTCGACGAGCTTGCCGCGGGCACCGGCATCGGCAATTGGGTCGGCGGGGTGGGCTTGGGCGTCTGCGGCGCGGGCGAGGAGGTTTACGACCGGCCGGCGGCGGCGGTGCTGACCGCCGCGGTGGCGCCCGACGATTTCCGTATCTTCGCCTCCACGGGCGACCCGGCGGCCGATCTGCCGCGCCACCACGGCAAATGGATCGAGGCGGCGCAGCCGCTGCTGGCGCTCGTTCATGCCGACCCGCGCTGCCCCGATCTGTTGCGCGCGACGGTCGATGCCGGCACCGCGAGCGGGGCGTTTCTCGTCGGCGGCCTGGTTTCGCACCGCACCGCCACGACGCTGGTCGCCAAGAGCGCTGGCAGCAACGAGAGCGGGCTCGGTTCCGGCGGCATGGCCGGGCTGATGCTGGCGCCGGGGGTCGGCGTCGCGACCGCGCTCACCCAAGGCTGCATGCCGATCGGCCCGGTGCGCCGTATCGACGAGGCGCGAGACAATGTCGTGATGGCGATCGACGGGCGCCCGGCGCTCGATGTGTTCCGCGAGGATATCGGACCGGAGCTGGCGCAGAACATGCGCCGGGTCGGCGGCATCATCTTCGCGGGGCTGCCGGTCGCGGGGTCGGATACCGGCGACTACCTGGTGCGCAACCTTATGGCGATCGATCCGGGGCAGGGGTGGATCGTCTTGGGCGCCGAGGTGTCGCCCGGCGACGCGATCGTGTTTTGCCGGCGCGACCCCGAAAGCGCGAAGCAGGATTTGGCGCGCATGGTCAAGCAGCTCGCAGGCCGGCTCAGCGGCCCGCCCAAGGCCGGGGTCTATGTGAGCTGCGTGGCACGCGGCGTCTCGCTGTTCGGCGAGGCGGGGGTCGAGGCGAATGTGATCCGCGAGACGCTGGGCGACTTCCCGATGGTCGGGTTTTTCGCCAATGGCGAAATCTCGCGCGACCGGCTCTACGGCCATACCGGGATTTTGACGCTGTTCACCTAATGAGGCCGTCATTGCGAGCGAAGCGAAACAATCTCCATCCAGAGGAGGCTCCCACTGCGGGAGATTGCCGCGGCGCCCTTGGCGCCTCGCAATGACGTCGGAAGAACCATGCTGCGCCTCTTTGTCGGGATCGAATTTCCGCCCGAATTGAAATTGCGCCTGTCGCTGCTGCAGAGCGGGATCGCCGGCGCGCGCTGGATCGATCCGGGCAATTTCCATCTGACCTTGCGGTTTATCGGCGAGGTCAGCGAGGCCGCCGCCGCCGATGTCGACGAGGCGCTGCTGCGGCTGAAGGTGCGCCGGTTCACCCTGCAGCTTGCCGGCGTCGGCATCTTCGGCAGCGAAAAGCTCCGCACCCTGTGGGTCGGGGTCGAGCGCGACCCGGTGCTCTTGACGCTGCAGGGCAAGATCGAACTGGCGCTGATCCGGGCCGGTCTGCCGCCGGAGCCGCGCAAGTTTTCGCCGCATGTGACCCTGGCCCGGCTGCGCGCGCCAAAGCCCGGCGACATCCAGCAATTTCTCGCCGCGCACGCACAATTCCGCTCCGCGCCGCTGCCGGTCGAGCGGTTCAGCCTGATTGCCAGCTACCCGACCAAAGCCGGCTCGGTCTATGAAGACCAGGCCGATTATGAGCTGAATACTTGAGGGGGACCCGATGGCGCACTGGCTGTTGAAATCCGAACCGGTCAAGTACCCGTGGGAGCAGATGGTCCGCGACAAGCGCACCCATTGGGACGGTGTGCACAACTACCAGGCCGCGCTCAACATGAAGGCGATGAAACCGGGAGACCGCGCGTTTTTCTACCACTCGAACGAGGGCAAGGAGATCGTCGGCGTGGTCGAGATCGTCCGCGCTTTCTACCCCAACCCCGACGAACCGAGCGACAAGTTCGGCCTCGTCGATGTCGCGCCGGTGATGCCGGTCAAGACGCCGGTGACCCTGGCCGAGATGAAGGCGACCCCCGAGCTGTCGGGCATGGCGCTGATCCGCCAGTCGCGGCTCTCGGTCTGCCCGATCACCGACGCAGAATGGGCGGTCGTGTGCAAGATGGCGGGGATCGCGGCTTAGCGCCATCTTGCAAAAGGGCGCCATTGGCGTACATTGCTCATTATGCGTGCGAGGCCCCTCGCTGTCGCTGAGACCGACTTATTCGTTCGTCAGGCTGAAAGGGTGTGGAACGACGAAGAGCGGCTAAGCTTCATCGACTACATCGCGCGCAATCCCGAGGCCGGCGATGTAATCCCGGAGACTGGTGGCGTCCGCAAGATCAGATGGGGCCGGCAAGGCAGCGGCAAACGCGGTGGTGTGCGGGTGATCTACTTTTTCCATTATGTCGATGTGCCGCTCTATCTGCTGATGATCTACGCAAAGGCACAGCGCGACGATGTCTCGCCGGACGCGAAGCGCGCGCTACAGGCATTCGCCGCAAGACTTAAGCGGTCGCGTGCCAAAAGGAGGATGGGTCGATGAATAAGTTCAGCAAGCAGCTTCTTGAGAGTTTGGCCCAAGCGGTCGAGATCGCCGAAGGGAGAGCGGAGGCTGCTCGGACCACCATCGTGGAGGTCCCGGATGTGCGGGCGATCCGCCGTCGGCTCCGCATGTCGCAGCAGGAATTTTCCCGAGTTTACCGAATCCCGCTCGCGACCTTGAAAAACTGGGAACAGGGCCGCCGCCAGCCCGACGCGCCGGCGATGGCCTATCTGCAAGTCATCGCCAGCCGCCCGCGCGAGGCGCGTGAGGCCCTCGCCTCCTGACGCTCGCGGCCCCGGAACACAAAAAATTGCACCAATCGCGCCTCTAGGCCATATCTGGGCGAATGGGACGGTAGTACCGGGAGGAAAGAGGCGATGTCCGACCGCAGCGTGATCCCGCTCACGGCGCTGCCCGAGATGGGCAAGCTCGACGAGGCCGAATATTTCCGGCTGTACCAGGAGTCGATCGACGACCCGAACGGGTTCTGGGGCCGCGAGGGCAAGCGCATCGACTGGATCAAGCCCTATACGAAGGTGATGAACGCCTCGTTCGAGGGCGACGTCTCGATCAAATGGTACGAGGACGGCACGCTCAACGCCTCCTACAACTGCATCGACCGGCACCTCGCCAAGCGCGGCGACGCGGTCGCGATCTTGTGGGAAGGCGACGACCCGGGCGAAGACCGCAAGGTCACCTATCGCGAGCTGCACGAGCAGGTCTGCCGGCTTGCCAACGTCCTCAAATCGCGCGGCGTCAAGAAGGGCGACCGGGTCACGATCTACATGCCGATGATCCCCGAGGCGGCGTTCGCGATGCTCGCCTGCGCGCGGATCGGCGCGATCCACTCGGTGGTGTTCGGCGGGTTCTCGCCCGACAGCCTCGCCGGCCGCATCGAGGATTGCCGCTCGACGGTCCTCATCACCGCCGACGAAGGGTTGCGCGGCAGCCGCAAGGTGCCGCTGAAGAGGAATTCGGACGCGGCGATCGCGGCGTGCCCGGTCAAGGTCGAGACGGTGATCGTCGTCCGCCGCACCGGCGGCGACATCGATTGGACCCCCGGCCGCGACGTCTGGTACCACGAGGCCTGCGCCGCCGCGTCGGCCGATTGTCCGCCGGAGGAGATGTCGGCGGAAGACCCGCTCTTCATCCTCTACACCTCGGGCTCGACCGGAAAGCCGAAGGGCGTGCTGCACACCACGGGCGGCTATTGTGTCTACACCTCGATGACGCACGAATACGTCTTCGATTACCGGCCGGGCGAAGTTTACTGGTGCACCGCCGATGTCGGCTGGGTTACCGGGCACAGCTACATCGTCTACGGGCCGCTGTCGAACGGCGCCACGACCCTGATGTTCGAAGGCGTGCCGAACTACCCAGACCCGTCGCGCTTCTGGCAGGTCGTCGACAAACACAAGGTCTCGATCTTCTACACCGCGCCGACCGCGATCCGCGCGCTGATGCGCGAGGGCGAGAGCTATGTGCAGAAGACCAGCCGCAAGTCGCTCCGGCTCCTCGGCACGGTCGGCGAACCGATCAACCCCGAGGCGTGGCTGTGGTACTACGACCATGTCGGCGACGAGCGCTGCCCGATCGTCGACACCTGGTGGCAGACCGAGACCGGCGGCATCCTGATCACCCCGCTTCCCGGCGCGACGCCGCTCAAGCCCGGCTCGGCGACGCGGCCGTTTTTCGGGGTCGAGCCGGTGATCGTCGATGGCGAGGGTAACCGGATGGAGGGCGTCGCCGAGGGCAATCTGTGCCTGGCGCGGTCATGGCCGGGGCAGATGCGCACCGTGTTCGGCGATCACAAGCGCTTTATCGAAACCTATTTCTCGACCTTCAAGGGGCTTTATTTCACCGGCGACGGCGCGCGGCGCGACCCGGACGGGTTCTATTGGATCACCGGCCGGGTCGACGACGTGATCAACGTCGCCGGGCACCGGCTCGGCACCGCCGAGATCGAGAGCGCGCTGGTCGCCCACCCCAAGGTCGCCGAGGCCGCGGTCGTCGGCTACCCGCACGACATCAAGGGCCAGGGCATCTACGCCTATGTGACCCTGCGGATCGACGAGGAGCCGACCGAAGAGCTGCGCCAAGAGCTGGTGCAATGGGTGCGCAAGGAAATCAGCGCGATCGCCTCGCCCGACCTTGTGCAATGGGCGCCCGGCCTGCCGAAGACCCGCTCGGGCAAGATCATGCGCCGCATCCTCAGGAAGATCGCCGCCGACGAGCACGACCAGCTCGGCGACACCTCGACCCTCGCCGACCCGGCGGTGGTGGATGATCTGGTGGGGAACCGGCAGAATAGGGCGGGGGCTTAGCGTTTTCGCGGCCCGCGAAATTTCGCTTGACAAATCCGGATAGTTCTGGTACAAAACAAGAACAATGGGTCGATCTGGGCAGGAAACCGAGGCGCGCATTTCAGGCCGGCGGCGCCTCGATCGCCGTGTCGTAGCCGGAGCCGAGCGCGATGCTGTGATCGGCGACGATGGTGGCGAAGCCGAAGGTCACCATCAGCCTGGCGAGATGGGGTAGCGCGCATTTCGGCGGGCGATCGCGTTGGCCGAGGCACGATTTCGCGGCTGAATGTCGTGCGAGGCCGCTCGATTTATCTCCGCTGATCAATTTCTAGCAGAGTTTCAAAAACAAAGTTTTTCAGGGAAATACTTGCGCGGTCGACGTGTCTCGCAGCTTACCATTGAAGAATTGCAGCTCGATCGCCGGATCGAGCTCGGAGCGCTCGCAGCCATCGGTCGTGTTCATGATCTCAAAGGAGTGGAGAGGAAGGTCGATGGTCCACGCGCCCGAAGTCTCGACGAGCTGGTCGGGGTATTTGTGCGCACCGTTACCGACATAGGTGTCGTTTGTCAGCACCCCAACACCCGTCACATCGACCAAAGTTACGTCGACGTAGCTCCGGTCGCCCTTTTTTACGTCGGCAACGATGTGGACCGCGCTGCCGTTCTGGATTTGGACGACTTCGGAATGCTTGCAGCCATTGCCTTCGTGCGTCACGACGAGCGAGCCGGTGAGCGGGATGGTTATCCGCGTAATCTCTTGGGCCGCCGCCTGAAGCGGAGCGGCGACACTCAGCCCGCCCGCCGCGACCAGCACTACCAGGGCTGCTAGTTTCGTCCCATGCACCCGATTTCGCATCGGTTCTCTCCATTCGCTCGCGGCAAAGCGAAGCGGGTAAGTGTCGCTCCGCGAACCCCTGAATAGCAAGCGCCCGATCCCCTCGGACGCGATGCCGTACGGTCCAGCCGATCTTTAGCCCGCCGTCGTAAAAACAACCCTCACCCGAGCGCCTGCCTGAGCTGCCGGCCGGCGACGACGAGCATCGCGAGGTCGGGGTTGGAGGCGGCGCGCAGTTCGGCGGCGATCGCCTCGGCCGGAGCGAGCTGGGCGGTGCGGGTTGCGGTCCAGGCGGCGATCGGGTCCTCGGCGCCGTCAGCGCTCCTGAGAACGCGCTCGGCGAGATCGGCCTGGAGCGCGTAGAAATCGTCGATCAATGCCTCGATCGCAGTCTTCTGCCATGGCGTGTCGGCGGGCAGGCGGCGCCCGGCTTCGCGCAACTCGGCGAGCGCGAAACGGGCGCCGACGCCGTAATAGACCCGCGCCGCGCGTTCGATCGGCTGGGCCGTCCGCGCGGCCAGATCGGCAATTTCGAACGAGGTGGTCAGAAAGACCACGCCGGCGACGCGCTCGGCGAGCGGAGGCGGTACGCCGGCACCTGCAAGGCGGGCGACGCGCTCATCGTAATGCGTGCGCTCGCCCGGCGGCAGCAGCTCCGCGACGATCGAAGCCAGAAGCTTGACGGCGGGGGCAAAGCGCGCGGTGTCGGCGCCGAGGCCGAGGCCGAGGCGCCCGCCTCTGAGCAGCCAGAACGCCGCGTGCTCGATGATTTCGGCGATGTCGAGCAGCATCTCGTACTGCACCGACGCGGCGACCTGATTGTCGAGCGTCTCGATCTCGGCCCACAGCGGCGGCAGGGAAAACGCCTCGCGAACGATGCGGTAGGCGCGGGCGATCTCCGCCGCGCCGCGGCCGGTGTGCGCCTGGAGGTCGGAGATGAAGGTGAGGCCGGCGCGATTGACGAGGTCGTTGGTGACGAGCGTCGCGGCGATCTCGCGTTTCAGCGGATGCGCGGCGATCTGCGTGGCGAACCGGTCGCGCAGCGCCGGCGGGAAATAGGCCCTCAATTCGTCGGCCAGCTCCGGCGCGTCGGGCAGGTCGGATTGCAAGAGTTCGTGGTCAAGCGACATCTTCGCGTAGGCGAGCAGCACCGAGAGCTCGGGACGGGTCAGCCCGCACCGCGCCGCCGCCCGCGTCGCGATTTCCTCATCGGGGGGCAAGAATTCGAGCGCGCGGTCGAGCCGGCCGGCTCTTTCGAGGTCGCGGATCAGCCGGGCCTGGCGGTCGAGCGCGGCGCCGCCGCGCGCCGCGGCCACCGAGAGCGCCTCGCCCTGGAGGTAGTTGTCGCGCAGCACCAGCGCCGCGACATCGTCGGTCATCTGCTTGAGCAGCGGCTCGCGCTCCTGCGCGCTGAGCGCGCCGGTGGCGATCGCGTGGCCCAGCAGGATCTTGATGTTGACCTCGTGGTCCGACATCGACACGCCGGCCGAATTGTCGATCGCGTCGGTGTCGATGCGTCCGCCCTTCTGGGCATAGGCGATCCGGCCCAACTGGGTGACGCCGAGATTGGCGCCCTCGCCGACGACGCGCGCCCGGATCGTCTCGCCGTCGATGCGCAACGCGTCGTTGGCCTTGTCGCCGACCTGGGCATGGGTCTCGGCGCGGGCTTTGACAAAGGTGCCGATGCCGCCGAAGAACAGCAGATCGACCTCGGCGGTCAGCAGCTTGCGGATCAGCTCGGCCGGGGTCAGCGCGTCCTCGACAATGGCGAAAACACGCTTCATCTCGGCGCTGATCGGGATCGATTTGGCCGACCGTTCGAAGACGCCGCCGCCGGGCGAGATCAGCTTGCGGTCGTAATCGGCCCAGCCCAATTGCGGGTGTTCGAAGAGCCGCTGGCGCTCGGCGTAGCTCGCCGCCGCGTCGGGCCCGGGGTCGATAAAAATGTGCAGATGGTTGGACGCGCCGAGGAGGCGGATGTGGCGCGACTGCAGCATGCCGTTGCCGAACACGTCGCCGGCCATGTCGCCGACCCCGACGACGGTGAAGTCGGCCGTCTGGATATCGGCGCCGAGCTCGCGGAAATGGCGTTTCACAAGCTCCCAGGCGCCGCGCGAGGTGATGCCGATCGCCTTGTGGTCGTAGCCGGCCGAGCCGCCCGAGGCGAACGCGTCGCCGAGCCAGAAGCCGTAATCGATCGCGATGCCATTGGCGGTGTCGGAGAAGGTCGCGGTGCCCTTGTCGGCGGCGACGACAAGGTAGGGGTCGTCGTCGTCATGGCGCACCACCGATCGCGGCGGCACGATGTGATGGGTCTCAGGCCCATCTTTGTCCAACTTGGCGGCGACGATATTATCGGTCAGGTCCAACAGACCGTGCATCAGGATCTTGTAGCACTCGATGCCCTCGGCCTGCAGCCCAGCCCGGTCGGCTGGCGCCTTCTTGAGAACAAAGCCCCCTTTCGATCCGACGGGAATGATCACCGCGTTCTTGACCGTCTGCGCCTTCATCAGGCCGAGGATTTCGGTGCGGAAATCCTCGCGTCGATCGGACCAGCGGATGCCGCCGCGCGCGACGCGCCCGGCGCGCATGTGGAGGCCCTCCATGCGCGGGCTGTAGACGTAGATTTCGTAGAGCGGGTGCGGCAGCGGCAGGAGCTCGATCTCGCTCGAGGCGAACTTGACCGCGAGATAGGACTTCGGCTCGCCGTCCGCGCCGGGCTGGAAATAATTGGTGCGCAGCGATTTGAGGACGAGGGTCAGGAAGCTCCTGAGGATGCGGTCCTCGTCGAGGCTTTCGACCGCGTCGAGCGCCTCTTCGACCGCCGTCACATCGCTTGCCGCGTCATGGCTGGCTCGGGCCGGGTCGAAGCGGCGCTCGAACAGAGCGACGAGACGCCGCGCGATCCCGGCGTGGCCGGCAAGCGTATCCTCCATATAGGCCTGGCTGTAAGGGCTGCCGGCCTGGCGCAACACCTTGCAGTACAACCGCAGGATCACGGTCTGCCGCGCGGTCAGCCCGGCGGCGAGCACCAGCCGGTTGAACCCGTCATTCTCGATCGCACCGCCGGCGATCTCGACCAGCGCCTCCTCAAAATTTTTTCGGATCGCCGCGACGTCACCGGTGACCGCACCGTCCGCCAAGGTGAATTCATGCACCCACACGGACGGGCCGGCGACACTGTCGATCCGGTAGGGCTCCTCGGCGACGATCCTGAGGCCGAGGTTTTCGAGGACCGGCAGGATGTCCGACAGCACCACCGGCGCGTCCCGACGATAGAGCCGGAGGCCCGGCGTGACTTCGCCGTCGCGCTTGTGCAGCGCGGCTTCGAGCGGCGAGCCGGCCAACACCGCATCGATCGGGCCGAGATCGGCGATCGCCTGGTTCGGCGAGTTCTGCGCCTGGTAGCCCACCGGAAACGGTTTGAGCCGGCCGAGCCGCCGATGCGCTTCGCCCTCGCCGAAGGCTGCGGTCGCCACCGCCTCGACGCGGTCGGCCCAGCTCCGCCCGGCTTCGGCGAGCCGCGCTTCCAATTCCGCGACATCGACCGCCGGCACCGCGCCGCGCGTCGTCGCGATGATGAACTGCATGCGCGCCAGCGCGGAATCGTCGACATGCACGTAATGGGTCGACAGCGTGCCGGCGAAGGCCTCGGTCAGGATCGCCGCGAATTTGCGGCGCAGCGCGGTGTCCTGCCGGTCGCGCGGGACGTAGACGATGCACGATACAAAACGCTCTAGCGGGTCGCGGCGCACGAACAGCGCGATGCGCTGGCGCTCCTGCAGGTTGAGGATGCCGATCGCGGTGTCGTAGAGCGCGTCGACGCCAGCCTGGAACAATTCGTCGCGCGGAAACGCGTCGAGGATGTGGAGGAGCCTCTTGCCGTCATGGCTGGTCGGGGAAAGGCTGCTGCGGGCAACGATCTGCCCGATTTTTTGCCGCAACAGCGGCACCGCGCTGAGGTCGCGGGCGTAAGCCGAAGAGGTGAACAGGCCGACGAACAGCGTCAGGCCGCTGACCTCGCCATCGGCGCCGAAGCGGCGCACCCCAATCGCGTCCATCGGCACGCGGCGATGCACGGTCGAGCGCGAGTCGGTCTTGCTGATGACCAGGAGCTCGCGGCGGCGAATGAAATCGCGCACATCGGGCGGCAGCGTGGCGAGGTCCCGCAGCCCGCCAAATGCGCGGTAGGAGCCCTCGCGCAGGAGGCCGAGCGGCGGCCGCTCCTCCACGCCGGAGAACGTGTAGTCGCGAACCCCGAGCAGGACGAAATTATCGTCGTCGAGCCAGCGCAGGAACTCCGCTCCCTCGTCAAGCTCAGCCGCCGGCAGCGGCGCGGCGGAGGCGGCGAGGCCGGCGCACGACTCGGCCAGCATGTCGCGCATCTTCTGCCAGTCCGACACGGCGGCGCGGACATCGGCGAGGACGCGGACCAGCGTCTCGCCGAGCGTGCTGCGCTTGGCGGCGGCGGGCTCGCGGGTGATCTCGATCTGCATCCACGATTCGCGCAAGGCGCCATCGCGCGGGTTGAGCGCGGTGAGGTTGCCCTGAGCGTCGCGCCCGACCGCGATGATCGGATGGATCACGAGGCGCACCGCACCGCCGCGCTCGTTGATCGCCGCGGTGACCGAATCGACGAGGAACGGCATGTCGTCATTGATGATCTCGACGATCGTGTGGGGTGACGACCAACCATCAGTGGAAGTTGCCGGGCTGTAGACGCGCACCCGCGCCTCGCCGGCCTGGCGGCGCGCTCCGAAACGCCACAGCGCGAGCGCGCCGCCGCACAGATCGTCGGTGCCGCGGGCGGCGATGTCGGCCGGCGGCGCATGCTCGTAGAACGCGGCGACGAAGGCCTGCGCCGGCCCCGATTCGCCGGCGCCGAACCGGCTTGCCGCCAGCGCCGCCGCTCGGTCGACCGACGCCCGCTTGTTCGCCTCGATATCGCTGATCACGGCCTGGCTACGCTCGCCGGAGAACCGCCTGATGGAGATGCGCGCAGAGACTCGCCGCTCGGCGGCGGCGGAGCAAGGAATTTCCATCCGATCGCCGCTTCTGGCGGCCGGGCCCTGCTCGCCAAAGCAGCAGCCAGTGCCGAGTTTCGCACATTTTTATGACACTTAGCGGTAAAATTGGCTTCAAACCGATGACGTATTTGGCGATACTGCAAGCAATGTAAATCGGCTGTGACACAGCCTGCGGGAGGGCCGCCGCTGATGCCCGTCATGGAATTCCATGTCTGTCGACAGGGTAGCGACATGCGATGGGTCGTGCGGCTCGGCAACACCACCTACGGCGCCTATCTCGACAAGGAACAGGCGCTGCTCGACGCGGTCGATGCGGCGCGCGACGCCCGACAGATAGGGCGCGAGGCGCATGTGTTCCTGCGCGAGCACACGGTAGCGGCGCGGATTTTCTAGAAACTAGATTTAACAACGAGGGTTCGCCGCGACGCGGACACCCCAAACGAGATCGCGTGGGCCGTGCTTCGCGCTCTTCGCAATGGTGGTCGAAGGCTAATCGAGCGCGGCGACCATGTCCGAGGTGACGAGGGTGATGCCGGCTTCGCTGCGGTAAAACCGCTGGGCGTCGGAAGCTGGGTCTTCGCCGATCACGATTCCTTCGGGGAGCTTGACGCCGCGGTCGATGACGACCCGGTTGAGCTGGGCGTGGCGACCGATTTCGACATCGGGGAGCACCACCGAGTCGCGCGTCTGGGCGTAGGAATTGACGCGGCAGTTCGAGAATAAGAGCGAGCGCTGGACATGCGCGCCCGAGATGATGCAGCCGCCCGAGACCATCGAATCGACCGCCATGCCGCGCCGGTCGTCGTCATCGAAGACGAATTTCGCCGGCGGCAATTGCTGCTGGTAGGTCCAAATCGGCCAGTTCGGGTCGTAGATGTCGAGCGAGGGAACCGGCCGGACGAGGTCGAGGTTGGCGGCCCAGAAGGCGTCGATCGTGCCGACGTCGCGCCAATAGGGCTCGGCGTCGGGGGTGGTCTTGACGCAGCTATCCTCGAAATGATGCGCGGTCGCGAGACCGCGGCCGACCAGGTCCGGGATCACGTCCTTGCCAAAATCGTGCGCCGATTTTGGGTTCCTCGCGTCGCGTTCGAGCTCGGCGTAGAGAAACGCCGAGCTGAACACATAGATGCCCATGCTCGCCAGCACCTTGTCGGGCTTGCCGGCCATCGGCAGCGGGTTTGTCGGCTTTTCGAGGAAGTCGGTGATGCGCATCGAATCGTCGACGATCATCACCCCGAAATCGCTCGCCTGCTCGATCGGCACCTCGACGCAGGCGACCGTGCAGTCGCTGCCGCGGCCGACATGGTCGGTGAGCATGTTGGAGTAGTCCATCTTGTAGACATGGTCGCCGGCAAGAACGACGAAATATTCCGGGCGCGCGGCGCGGAAGATGTCGAAATTCTGGAACACGGCGTCGGCTGTGCCGCGGTACCAGGTCGCTTCGTCGAGCCGCTGTTGGGCCGGGAGAAGGTCGAGGAATTCGTTCATCTCCGGGCGCAGAAACGACCAGCCCATCTGCAGATGGCGCAACAGGCTGTGCGCCTTGTACTGGGTCAGGACGGCGATCCGGCGGATGCCGGAATTGACGCAGTTTGACATCGGGAAGTCGATGATGCGGAACTTGCCGCCAAAAAACACCGCCGGCTTGGCGCGCCGGTCGGTCAGCTGATGCAGCCGGCTGCCGCGCCCGCCGGCCAGCACCAGCGCGATCGCGCGCCGCGCGAGCCGTTCCTGGTTGCGATCCCCGGATAGCATCGGCTTCTCCTTGACCGGTTTTTCTGCTCGCAGCCCTCAGGATGTGCTGGGTTTGTAACGCTCCCAATTGCCGAGCAATCCATCGACCCGCCCGGTATAGGACAAATCATCGCGCTCTCATATTTCGAAATCGCCGACGCGATCTGTCCAGATACCTACAGGATGAAGCGCGACAGATCGTGGTCCTTGGCGAGGCTGCCGACCCGCTCGCGCACATAGTCGGCGTCGATCGCGATCGCCGTGCCCGAGGGCTGGTCGGAGGCGGTAAAGCTGACCTCCTCGAGCAGGCGCTCGAGGATCGTGTGCAGCCGCCGCGCGCCGATATTCTCGACCGTGCTGTTGATCTGCTCGGCCAACAGCGCGATTTCCTCGATCGCCTCCGGGAGGAAGTCGAGCTCGATGCCCTCGGTCGCCAACAGCGCCTTGTACTGGGTGATGAGGCTCGCCTGCGGCTCGGTCAGGATGCGGCAGAGGTCGTCGCGGTCGAGCCCCTTCAATTCGACCCGGATCGGCAGCCGCCCTTGCAGCTCGGGCAGGAGGTCCGACGGCTTCGCGAGGTGGAACGCGCCCGAGGCGATGAACAGGATGTGGTCGGTCTTGACCGGCCCGTGCTTGGTCGCGACCGTCGTGCCCTCGATCAGCGGCAAGAGGTCGCGCTGGACGCCTTCGCGGCTGACATCGGCGCCGCCGATCCCGCCGCCGCGCTCGCTGCGCCCGCAGATCTTGTCGATCTCGTCGAGAAAGACGATGCCGTTCTCCTCGACCGACGCGATCGCCTCACGCACCACGCTCTCCTGGTCGAGCAATTTGTCGCTTTCCTCGGCGAGCAGCACCCGGTGGCTCTCGGAGACGGTGAATTTGCGCGATGACGGCCGTTGGCCGAAGGCCTTCCCAAAAATGTCGCCGAGATTGAGCATGCCCATCTGTGCGCCGGGCATGCCGGGGATCTCAAAGGTCGGCATTTGCGGCGCGGCGTTTTCCTGGACGGTGACCTCGATCTCGCGGTCGTCGAGCGTGCCCTCGCGCAGCATCTTGCGGAATTTCTGCCGCGTGTCGCCGCTGGCATTGTTGCCGACCAGCGCGTCGAGCACCCGCTCTTCGGCCGCCATCTCGGCCTTGGGTGCGACCTCCTTGCGCAGCCGCTCGCGGGTCATCGCGATCGCGATCTCGACGAGATCGCGGGCGATCTGCTCGACATCGCGGCCGACATAGCCGACCTCGGTGAACTTGGTCGCCTCGACCTTGATGAACGGCGCCTGCGCCAGGCGCGCGAGGCGGCGGGCAATCTCGGTCTTGCCGCAGCCGGTGGGCCCGATCATCAGGATGTTCTTCGGCAACACCTCCTCGCGCAGCTCCGGGGCGAGCTGCTGGCGCCGCCAGCGGTTGCGCAGGGCGATCGCGACCGCGCGCTTGGCATCGTTTTGGCCGACGATGAAACGGTCAAGCTCGGAAACGATCTCGCGCGGGCTGAACGAGGTCATGCGGGTCAGAGCGCCAGCTTTTCGAGGGTGACGCTGTCGTTGGTGTAAATGCAGATGCCGGCGGCGATCGCCATCGCGCGGCGCGCCACGGTCTCGGCGTCGAGCCCGTCGATCCCGATCAGCGCCCGCGCCGCGGCGAGCGCGTAGCCGCCGCCCGAACCGATGCCGATGATGCCGTCCTCGGGCTCCAGCACATCGCCGGTGCCGGAAAGGATCAGCGACACGTTCTTGTCGGCGACCGCCATCATTGCTTCCAGGCGTCGCAGATAGCGGTCGGTGCGCCAATCCTTGGTCAGCTCGACGCAGGCCCGCGCGAGCTGACCCGAATGCTGCTCGAGCTTTGCTTCAAGCCGCTCGAACAGCGCGATCGCGTCGGCGGTCGCGCCGGCGAACCCGGCGATCACCGAGCCGCCGCCGAGCCGACGCAGCTTCTTCGCATTCGACTTGACGACGGTCTGGCCCATCGTCACCTGGCCGTCGCCGGCAACCACGACCTCGTTGCCCTTGCGCAGGCAAAGGATCGTCGTGCCGTGCCACGTGCTGTCGGGAGCTGAGGCCATGTTTCGCGGGAAGCCGAGCTGCGGGCGGCTGGGCCTCCCGGGGAAGCTCACATGTAATGCCGGCGGGCGAGTCGTCAAGCGGATCGGCCAGCGGGTGTGGCACCATCGCCCTCGGAGGGGCGTTTATCCGCTAACGGGGCGAGCTTTATCGCCCCGTCGCACAAGCACGTAGCAAGCGGGCGACGGGTTTGTTAAGGAATGTATGCATGAAATGGCAGGTCCCCCCGCGCCAAACCAGCCAGGGCAGGAGCCGCGCCGCGTGACCGACCGGGCATACGATTTTCGGGACATCGACAGTCCGGGCGGCGCGGCTGCGGCAGCGAAAGTCGTGCTCAATGTCGGCTGCGGCTTCCCGGGCCAGAACGTCCCGCCGCCGTTCCGCGGCGGCGAGTGGCGCGAGCTGCGGCTCGACATCGACCCATCCGTGCGGCCCGACATCGTCTGCTCGATGGTCGATATGAGCCCGGTCGCGACCGATTCGGTCGACGCGATCTGGTCGTCGCACAATCTCGAGCATCTGCACCGGCACGAAGTCCCGGTCGCGCTTTCCGAGTTCCTGCGCGTGTTGCGGCCGGGCGGCCAGCTACTGCTGACCCTGCCCGATTTGCAGAAGATCGCCGAGTTGGTTGCCGGCGACGGGCTCGAGGACACGGCCTATCAGTCGCCGAGCGGGCCGATCTCGGCGCTCGACATGATTTACGGGCATACCGCGTCGGTCGCGCAGGGCAATTCGCACATGGCGCACAAGACCGGGTTCACCGCCCGCACCCTGCGGCAGCTTCTGACGGCGGCGGGTTTCTCCGAAGTGGCTCTGACCCGCGAGGGGTTTGCCCTGTGGGCGCGGGCCTCCAAGCAGACGGCGTGAGGCCGAAGCCGTTCTGCCCGCCATGAACTGGCTGTTCATCCATCAGAATTTTCCGGGCCAGTTCGTCCATGCCGCGCGCTATCTCGCCGAGCATGGCGACACCGTGGTGTTCATCACCCAGCGGCGCGACCGGGAGCTGCCGGGGGTGCGCAAGATCGTCTATGCCCCGACGCAGCCGGCGACAGGCGCGCACCCGTTCCTTCTCGACCTCAATACCGCGGTCGAGAACGGGCTCTCGGTCTTTCGGATCTGCGAGGCGCTAAAGCGCGAAGGATTCCGTCCCGATCTCGTGGTCGGCCATAACGGCTGGGGCGAGATCCTCTACATCAAGGATTGTTGGCCGAACGTGCCGCTGCTCGGTTACTTCGAGTTTTTCTACCGGGCAAGCAATAGCGACCTCGATTTTGATCCGGAATTTCCGCCGAGCGCGACCGACCGGATGCGCATGCGCACCCGAAACGCCGTCAACCTGCTCGGCCTCGAGACCGCCGATTGGGGGCAGACCCCGACCGAGTTCCAGCGCAACCATTACCCTGAGTGCTATCGGCGTGAGATCAGCGTGATCCATGAAGGGATCGACACTGGCACGGTGCATCCCGACGCGACGACGCGGCTCTGGCTCGGCGGTGGATTGGTGCTTTCGCGCCGCGACCAGATCATCACCTACAGCGCGCGCAACCTCGAACCTTACCGCGGCTTCCATGTGATGATGCGAACGCTGCCAAGGCTGCTGGCGCGGCATCCCACGGCGCGCGTGCTGATCGTCGGCGGCAACGAGGTCAGCTATGGAAGGCGGGCGACGCGCGCCAATACGTGGCGCGAACAGATGCTTGCCGAACTCGGCGGGCAGCTCGACCTGAGTCGAATTCATTTCCTCGGGCGGCTGCCCTACACGCAATACTTGGCGATGCTGCGCATTTCATCGGCGCATATCTACATGACTTATCCGTTCGTGCTGTCCTGGGGATTGCTCGAGGCGATGGCGGCGGGATGCGCGGTCATTGCGTCGCGCACCGCGCCGGTCGAGGAGGTGATCCGCGACGGCGAGAACGGGCGCCTCGTCGACTTCTTCGATAGCGACGCGCTTGCCGAGCGCGTCGGCGAGGCGCTCAGCCACCCGGAGCGCCAGGAGCAGCTCCGCGCCAATGCCCGGCAGACGGTCGTCGAGCGCTACGATCTAAAATCGGTGTGTCTACCCGCGTATCTCGCACTGCTGCGGCGGCTTGTGCGACGTGGTCGTCGGACCGCGTCGCCGCTCGCCGCTGCCGCAGCGACGCCGGCACAATAACTGTCTCGACCGAGGTTCTTGATGTATTCGGTAGACAGCACGGGAATTTGCCGCGGCTGGACCGACTACGCGCAACATGAGCCATGGTAATACTGAGTTAACCATGGAATCTTTTTCGGAACGGGCTAAATTGTTGCAAAATCTGACGGCGAAATTGAGGGCGATCGATCAACTGGTAATTGAACAACGGGGGAAAAACTTAACTCTTTCGGTGCGTGGTTTGACCGTGATGGCTTTGCTCATCCCCCCAAGCAGAGCGCAATGATGAGACCGGATTCCCTGAGGAGACGAGGTTTAATCCGGTCGTCATCTTCATCAGGTACGAATGACGCAGAGCCGGAAAGATGCCAGCTGCAACGACCATCGTAGTTGCTCGTGAAGACTTCTCCATCCCCGGTGGCGATGATCGCGAGCCCAACACTCCGCGCGAACCGGGCGCCCTGGAGAGTCGGTTCTTCACTCTGCTGCGCGAAGCCAAACCGGGCGTCGTGGTGCTCGATCTGAGCCGCGCCGACGGCACCGGTGTCGACATGATCTTGAAAATCCGCCGGCAAAGCAACGTACCGATCCTGGTCGTTTGCCCGGCGGACGGTAATTCCGTTCAGGATTACCTCGTCGCCGGGGCCGCCGAATGCATCGCCAGCCCGGTCGATGTCGTGACCCTCAACGAGGTCCTCCAGCAGATCGTCCGCGTCAACGGCCGGGCGACCGCCCAGCCACCGCGCGAGGCGGATGTGCTGAGCTTTGCCGGGGTCGATTTCCGGCCGCGTCAGAACCTCGTTTGCGGCGCCAATGGCGTTAAAACCAAGCTGACCACCGCGGAAAGTCGGCTCCTGATGCATTTCGCGACCAATCCGTGGGAAACCCAGACCCGGGTTGCGCTCGCCGAGGCGCTTTACGGGCAACACCGGCCGGCGAGCGATCGGGCAATCGACGTGGTCGTTAACCGGTTGCGCACGAAATTGCGGTTAATTGGCGAAACGACTCAACATTTGATAAAAACAGAATTCCGCCAGGGTTATCGCTTTGTCAGCGACACGACGGTCGAGCATTGAGCGTCGACTTAGCCGCATGCAGCGCTGAGACACCGATGGCGGGGTCGGCCTTGGTTGGCCGATGTAAGAGGTAGGTGTCGTCCTGCAGGCCTGCGGTACGCCGACCGGGAGAGCACGATGATTTCCGACGCGTCGCATCGAGCCGGAGGAGTGCAGGGGAATGGCCCGGCGTCGTCCGGGCTTTCGCTTCTCGGGTCGCTGGTCATCGTCGCCCGTCAGTGCGGCCTCCAACTCGCCGTCCCGCAGCTGATCCACGACCATCTGCTGGAACCCGGCCAGCCGTCGGTCGCCCAACTTCTCCATATCGCCAATGCCTCGGGGCTGCGCGCGAGCAGCACCCGGCTGACCTGGCGCGAGCTGCCCTCGCTCGACAAGGCGCTGCCGGCGATCGTGCTGCTGCGCAACGGCAACGCGATGGTCCTACGCCAGGTCAATGGCGAGTCAGCGCAACCAACCGTCGTCCTCCAAGACCCCAATGCGCACGAGGATGCGCCGCTGGTCCTTGACGAGGCCCAGTTCACCGCGGCGTGGACCGGCGACGTGCTGCTGTTCAAGCGCGACTACCGACTGCATGAGGAGGATCAACCGTTTGGCATCTGGCTGATCATAGGCCAGCTGTTGCGCGACCGGCGCATCGCGCGCGACATCTTCATTTCGGCATTCATGCTGAGCCTGGTGGCGCTCGCGCCGATCCTGTTCTGGCGGCTGCTGATCGACCGAGTCCTGTATTCGGGCAACCTGAATACGTTCGCGGTGCTCTGCGTCGCGATGCTGATCTTGATCGCGTTTGAGACCGCGTTCGTCTATCTGCGCCGTTATCTTGTCCTGCATGTCACGCAACACGCCGACGCGAGACTTTCGACGTACATATTCGACAAGGTCGTCAATCTGCCGATCGACTTCTTTGAGCGCAACGCGGTCGGCGAGATCACCCGCGACATGTCCGAGATCTACAAGATCCGCGGCTTTATGACCGGAACGATGTTCGGCACGGTGCTCGATTCCTTTGTGCTGGTGGTGTTTCTGCCGATCATGTTCTTTTTCAGCCCGCTCTTGACGTTCTACGTGCTGGCGTTTGCCGGGCTGATTTGCGCGTGGATCATCATCCGCTTGCCGGCCTTGCGGAAGAAGAATGGCGAGGTGTTCGCGGCGGAAGGCGAGAAAGGCGCGTTCCTCGTCGAGACGCTGCACGGCGTGCGCACGGTGAAGGCGCTGGCGCTCGACGCCCGCCGGCGCCACGAATGGGACGTGAAGGTCGCCAAAGCGGCGCGGCTTCGCTTCGACGAAGGGCGCATGGGCAATGTTGTCCAGACGGTCGCGGTCCCGCTCGAACGACTGATGGTCAGCGGTGTGTTCGCCCTAGCCGTCTACCTGGCGGTCACGACCAAGGAGCAGGTTTATGTCGGCGCGCTGATCGCCTTCATGATGCTGACTCAGCGGGTGGCGCAGCCGCTCGTTCAAATGGCGCAGATGATCACGCAATACGACGAGGTCCGGCTCGCGGTCTCGATCATCGGCAAGCTGGTCAACGGGCCGCCGGAGGAGGGTCGCTCGAAGAGCGGGATCCGCACGCCCGTCGTCGGCCGCGTCGAGTTTTCCGACGTGCGCTTCCGCTATCTCGGGACCAGCACGCCGGCGCTCGACGACGTCACGTTCACGATCCCCGAGGGATC
>Ga0181530_10000329_pt1 | contig 60704 bp, 60 predicted proteins | sample PEATcosm2014_Bin_42_FD_119769 | JGI IMG/M metagenome (GOLD analysis project Ga0181530, IMG submission 119769) | Peatland microbial communities from MTU Mesocosm Facility, Houghton, MI, USA - PEATcosm2014_Bin10_60_metaG | ecosystem: Environmental > Terrestrial > Soil > Wetlands > Peat | place...
CAGCCCGTTGACGAAGTCGGTTGTAGCATTCTCGGACACAATATCTTGTGGTCTGATTCGGTTTAGGTTCCGAAATATAGTGGGTCTCCTCCGATGACTGGACTTTGTCAACGGGCTGCTAAGGCGAACGTAGGATGAAGTTTATAACGGCGACCTTCGGGCAGGTTCTCTACCAAATGCCGATGGATGAAATACGACCGCCGTCGGGAATTGATAATCTCGCCGCGATTCAGGCTGTGGTGGCGCGATACCGGTTTGCCGAATTTCCAACGCAAAATGATCTGAAAGATATTCCTGGTAAAGGCATTATTTTCAAAATAGGGGCCGCCCATCTCGACGGTCTCCCGAGGGAAATAGCGTCTCTTGGAATCTACAATGATGGAATTTTAGTGACAGCAGTAAATACAGATAACGCTGAATTGATATTCACTGACTTATTCGGATGGGCCATCGAAACATTCGGTTTTCGTAATCCGTTATCGCCACCTAGGCGCAGTTACTCGAGTCAGGTCGTTGTTGATTTTGACGCTTCAATCGATGATTTGGTAACAGGATTTTCAAAAATTGCAGACCTGTTAAACGGCGGCTTAGTCAAATGCGGAGCCGCTGAATTCGATTTGCACGTCGCCCGGCTTGCCATCAGCGCTGACCCGCATGTTGTCAGGTTCCCGGCTCAAAGTTCCTTCTACATAGAACCGCGTGGTGGTGTACCTGTAGGCCGGCATCGATATTTTTCCGGCGCACCCCTGCCTACGCCCCTGCATCTGGAGTTGCTGGAGCAAATCGAGCGCCTGCTAACTTAGGACACTGGTCCAACCAAATTAGGCCACTTGACAACCAAAACCAGCCAGCACCATCCGGATTGTTCCCTATATGTCCCGTATATCGGCGTCTTTAGGCCCGGCACGATTGGGCGCGCCGTCACGCTCCAACGATTTTCGCGATCTCCTCTGCACTAAAGCCGAGTTCGCCGAGCACCGCCTCGGTATGCTCGCCGAGCCGGGCGGGCGGCAGGTTCTGGTCCAGTGAAGTCGCCGAAAAGCTGACCGGAAACGGCATTGTCGTGAGGCGCCCTTCGCTCGGGTGGTCGAGCGTCTGGAAGAAGCCGGCATCGTACAGATAGGGGTCGCGCACCACCCCCAGCAAATCATTGACCCCACCGTTCGGCACATCGGCCGCGTCGAGCCGGGCGCGCCAGTCCGCGGTGCTCTTCGTCTTCATCACCCCGGCGAGCCAGGTGTAGAGCTCGTTGATGTTGGCCGTGCGCGCCGCGATCGTCGAAAAGCGCGTATCGTCGGCAAGCTCGGGCGACCCCAGCGCGCCGAACAAATTGCGCCACTGCCGGTCGGTCGTCGCCAGCAGGCAGACATGACCGTCGGTCGTCGCATAGGGCCGGCGGTGCGGGGTCAGCATGCGCGGATAGCCGAGGCCCTTCTCGGGCTCGCCGAAAACGCCGTGCCACAGATGGTCGACCAAGTTGAACGCGGCCATCGTGTCGAACATCGGCACGTGAACCTCCTGGCCCTTGCCGGTCTTCTCGCGGGCGTAGAGCGCCATGCCGACCATCGCGGCCAGCACGTAGCCGCACAATTTGTCGCCGATCACCATCGGCGCGTAACGGGGGCTGCCATCGCTGTCGGCGTTGAGCGCGGCGAAGCCGCTTTCGCCCTGGATCACGTCGTCGAACGCGGCGCGGTCGCGGTTCGGGCCGTCCGGCCGATAGCCGCTCGCCCAAGCGTAGACGATGCGCGGATTGGCGGCGGCGACCGCCTTGTAGTCGATACCACACCGCTCCGCCGCCGCCGGCCGCATGTTGTGGACGAGCACGTCGGCGCCCGCCGCGAGGCGCAGCAGCGCCGCCTGCGCCGCCGGACGCTTCAGATCGAGCACGACACTTTTCTTGTTGCGGTTGATGTTGAGGAAATAGGCGGCCATGTCGGGATTTCGCATCGGCCCGATCGAGCGCATCATGTCGCCCTCCGGCGCCTCGATCTTGATCACCTCGGCGCCGAGATCACCGAGGATCTGCGTCGCCACCGGCCCCAGGACCGCGACCGTCAGATCGATGACGCGAACCCCCGCGAGCGGTCCGGACATATTTCCTCCTGCAACATTCGACACGGACCATCAGTCCTTGCCCGTTGCGACGCAAGGTGGCGCCCGTTGTGCTGGTCGGGTGCCGTCCCTATAAAGGCGCCAACATTCCCCAAAAATCTCGACGCGCAGGGTTTAGATGGCAAAGACGCGGATCATCGTGCTGTTGGCCGCCGGGTTCTGGCTTGGGCTTGTGTCGGCGAGCCCGGCTATGGCCGACGGGCTCACCCGGTTCGAAAAATCGATCAAACCGCAAATCCCGCCCGACACGCTGACCTACAAGAGCGCCAAGGCGCTCGGCGATAACGGGTTCGAGCTCGATGGGGTGGTCATCACGCCGCCGCCACCGGGCGACCCGAAGGCCGAGAAGCCGCAGCCGATCGCGATCAAGAGCATCGAGGTCGATACCGTCGATTTCGACGCGATCGACAAGCAGCAGACGCCGCTTTTCGCCAAGCTGAAAATCGTCGGCATCACCAGCGGGTCCAACCCGGGCGGCATGTTCGACCTGAAACGGCTCGCCGGGCTCGACACGCTGAGCGCCGATTTCGCGCTCGATTACAAGCTCGATGCCGTCAAGAAGATGTTTTCGCTGAACCAGCTCGAGCTGAACCTCGCCGGCCTTGCCAAGCTCGACACCGCGGCGGTGCTCGACGGGGTCAGCCCCGACGCCGCGGCAAAGCCCGATTCGGCGATGAATGACGCCGCGCTGGAGAGCGCGAACCTGGTCTACGAGGACCACTCGCTGCTCGCCAAGGCGCTCCCGATCGCCGCGGCGATGCAGGGCATCGACCCGAAAGCGGCGGTCGCGATGGCGATCGCGCTGCTCGACAGCGCCCGTGCGGGGCAGGGCGAAGCCGCGCAAAAGGCCATCGACTCGGTCGTCGCCTTTGTCGAGGACTATCAGAAGCCGAAAGGCCCGCTGAAGATCGCGCTCAACCCGCCCGACAAGGTGACGGACGCCGCATTCAACAACGCCAAGGACGCCGACGACATGGTCAAGCTGTTGGGGATCCAGGTGACCTACGCCGGCATGAGGACCTCCACCCCCGCCGAGATCCCGGCCGCGACCGATACGCCGGCGGACAAGGACACTGACGCGCCGCTGGAAAAGAAGAAGGAATGAGCAGGGCGGCCCAGCGCCACGCCGCTTTTCGCGATAGGTCAACGCCGCCCTCAGCTTTGCCACCGCCGCACCGGGGGCGGTCAGCACCGGACATTTGATCGCGGCTCCTACCGCCTCGGCGGCGCGCGAGGTCGAGAAATGCGCGAGCAGCACCGCGTCGCAACCGGCGAAGCGCGGCGCGGCTTCGGCGAGAAGGCGGTCATGCGTCGCGCCGTCGCCGGCTTGCAGCGCCGTCATCGCGCCGGCGACGCAAAAGCTGTCGAGCGCGGCGGACGAGCCGGCCGCGCCGGCGATGTCGCGGAACTCGGCCTCCATCCCGCCGACGCTCGGCGCGAATGTCGCCAGCATGCCGAGCCGTTGGCCCGACGCGAGCGCCGCCTCGAACATCGCCTCGTTCGGCTTCAGCACCGGCACATGAGCCTGCGCGGCGGCCTGCTCGATCGCCTCGCCAAAGGCCGAGCGGGTGAAGAGGATGCCGGCAGCGCCGTTGTCCTCGGCGTATTTGGCGAGCAATAGAAAGCGCCCGGTCATCGTCTCGGTCAGCCTTCCGTCGCGCTCGCGGTCGCGCGACAGCGAAGTATCGAGGATGTCGACGCATTCCGCCTCGGGCCACATCTGGCGAAAGGCATCGTGCACCGGCGCCATCGCGACGGTAACGGCATGGATGAGCGCGATCCGCGGCATCCTCTTTCCTGCAGGGATGCAAACGCCGCGATGGTAGCAGGCCGCAGGCTCAGGGGATATCGTCGGGCGGCGCAATCGCGGAGAGCAGCATGGAAACGGTCGGGCTCGGCCTCTATTTCGAGGATTTGCCGGTCGGGCGGCAATTCCAGACGATCGGCCGCACCGTGACCGAGGCCGACATCACCCAATTCGTCAACTGCACCGGCATGGTCGAGGTGCTGTTCACCAACCTCGAATTCCTCGCGCACGAAAGCGACATCAAAGGCCGCCCGGCACCGGGCGCGCTGGTCTACGCGTTCACCGAGGGGCTATTGACCCAATCGACAATGCAGCACACCGGCTTCGCCTTCCTGCACATGGAGCTGAACATCGAAGGCCCGGTCGTCGCCGGCGACACGATCCACGCCGAATGCGAGGTGATCGAGGCGCGGCTGTCGAAGAGCCGGCCGGGCCGCGGTCTGGTGCGCACCCGCGTCACGGTCAAGAAGCAGGACGGCTCGACCGCGCTGGTCTACACCCCGCTGCGCATGGTCAAGTGCCGCGAGGGGTGAGCATCACCCGGCAAAGCGCGGCATCAGCCGCGCCGCGTTACCGCGGTCGATAGCCTGGCGTTCGGCATCGCTCAACGGGATTTCGGCGAGGCCGTCGACGTTCTGTTCGAGCGTGAAATACGGATAATCGCTGCCGAACAAGACCTGGCTGACCGGCACGAATTTCAGCAACCCCGCCATCGTCGGCGGGAAATAGGCATTGGCCGTGTCGTAATGGAGCCTGGTCAATTCGTGCATCACGCCTTGCGGCGCGATTTGCGCGAGGTCCGGGCGCGCGCGGGTCATGTTGACGATGCGTCCGGCGAGCGCCGGTACCGGCCCGCCGCCATGCGAGAAAATCCAGCTGATGTTCGGATAGCGCGCCAGCGTGCCGGACAGCAGCAGGCTCAACACCGCGCGCCCGGTATCGTAGGGCCATTCGAGCATCGCCGGGTTCGAGCCGGGAACCAGGTTGCCGCAGCAATTGGGCGTGTTGGGGTGGAAATAGACCACCGCCCGACGCCGGTCCAATTCCTCGAAGACCGGCGCAAACGCCGGATCGCCGGGATATTTGTCGCCGTAGCTGGTCATCAGTCCGATGCCGTCCGCCTTGAGCGTGTCGAGCGCGTAAGCGATCTCGGCCAGCGCGCCATCGACATCGGGGAGCGGCATCGCCGCGAACAGGCCGAACCGGCCGGGGTGGTCGCGGCTCATCTGCGCCGCGTAGTCGTTACTCAGCCGGGCGAGCTGGCGCGCCTGCGCGGCATCCTTGAAATGCGGCCCCCACGGCGAGATCGAGGCGATGCCCGTGGCGACCCCGGTCTTGTCCATATGCTCGAGGACGGCGGCGGGGCTCCACCCGGTCATCAGCGGGCTCGGCTTGTTGCCGACCACCTCGGCCATCTGGTCGACATAGCCGGGCGGGAAGAAATGGTGATGCACATCGACCCGCCGCGGGTTCGGCGCATCGGCGGCACGAGCCCGCGCGAGCGGCAGCATCGCCGCCGCGCCGAGGCCTGACAGCAACATCCGCCGCGACGTGCAATGCGGGCCATGTCGATGGACCATGGCGATTTCCTCCCAATAAAGGCGCCGCCGGTTTAGCCGACGGTCGCCGCGAATACCCGTGCGTAATTGCCGCCGAGGATTTTGCCGGCATCCTCCGCAGAGAAGCCGCGCGCCAGCAGCGCTTGCGCCAGAAGCGGAAACGCGCGGTAGCTCGGCAGCACCGACGGACCAAGAAGCCCACGCATATCGCTGCCGAGCCCAACATGATCGACGCCAACGATGTCGACCAGCCGCGCCATTCCCTCGGCCATTGCGTCGATCGTCGGAAATATCGAAGACGGCGGCCAGACGCCGACAACACCGCCCGTCTGGGCGACCACGCGGGCATGGTCGGGCGATATTTGCCGGCTGCGCCAAGTCATTCCGAGGGTCAGCGAGGTGTGCGACAGGATCAGCGGCCGGCTGGTCGCCTCGGCGGCGCGCTTGACGAAATCGAAGGTCGCGTGCGCGACATCGACGACGATCCCCAGGCGGTTGCACACACGGATCACCTCGACGCCGAAATCGGTGAGGCCATTATGCACCGGGGCCTCGGTCTGAATGTCGCCAAGCTCGTTTGGCCGGTAGTGCACGAGCTGCAGGTGCCTTAGCCCAAACTGCCGTCTCGCCTCGTCGACGCGCTCGATATGACCTTCGAGAAAATCCGCACCCTCTGCGGCAATGATGACCGTCGGGCCGCCAGCCGGCGCCGCGCGCAAATCCGCGGTCGACCCGACGAGCCGCGCGCCCTGGGCTTGTGCAAGCCGCAAGACACGACCGAATGCCCCCTTGCTCCACGCATAAAGCTCGCCGGGCTCGGGATCGCGCACCGGATGGATCTGGTGATCGGCAAGCACCTTGGTCGTCGGTACGTCGGAGACGATCGCGAGGCATGCGACCGCCATGCCGCCGGCCCGCATCGCATCGACGACAGGGTCTGGGATGGTGTCCTCCCGCATAAACCCGCCACCGTGGCTGTGCATATCGATGGTGAGCTTGCCGGTGACCAGCGCATCAGCCGCTTCGATCGCCTGGGCCGCACGCGACCCCATGATGCCAGGGGTGGCCAGCGCTGCCGCGGCGGCGAGAAGTCGGCGGCGGTCGAATAGGGACATAACGACGCTCTCGTCTAGATGATGCCCATCGCGCTCGTTTTGCCGACCTCGTTGACGTTGAACGCCGCTTCCCAAACCGCGATCTTGCCGTCACGCATCGTCCACACCTCGACCCCGCGGCCTTGCATCTTGGCGCCGGTGATCCGATCCTCCCACCAGCCCTCCCAGTAATTGGCGATGATGTCGCCGGCGAGCGCGCGGAACTCCTTTTTGAGCCGATAGTCTTTCTGCCGCTCCATTCGGCCGCGGAACAGCTTTTCAAGCGCCGCCTTGCCCTTGAGCTCGGGCAGATCGCCGAATTTAACGACGCAATCATCGGTAAAGCCGGCCAGCAGCGCGTCGATGTCCCACGGCATGAACAGCTGTTCGACATGGGCGACAAAGGCGCGCGCCTCGTCTTCCGTGCGCGGGTTGTGGCCGGCCATCGATTCCTCCCGGTAAAACTCTACCGCCAAGGTGGCGAAGGGTGCGCGAGGTACGCCAAACGCCCTTTCGGCGCGAAGCGCCAATCTCAACAATGAGCCGGCGAGGCAGTGAGATTCCGAGCGACGGCAATCTCACCGCCTCACTGCCTCATTGTGGATTATTGGTCGCGCTGCGCGCGAGCGATTCAAGCCTCCGCGTCCCCTTTGCGTCCTTCGCGCTAAAGCGTTCCTCTACATCGCGTCGCGCAGTTCGGGGACGATCCAGAACGCACGCTGGCCGCGGGCGACGCGCTCGCAATTGTCGAACGCGTTGCGCCAGCGCTTCGGATGGTTGTCCCAGGTCGGGCCGGCGGCGTGCGGGCTGAAGATCGCGTTCTTCAGGGTGAAAAGCCGATGATCGGGCTTGGGCGGCTCCTCGACCATGACGTCGATCCCGGCGGCCATGATGACCTCGTTGTTGAGCGCGTCGTAGAGCGCGTCCTCGTCGACCACCGGCCCGCGGCAGGTGTTGATGAGGATCGCGGTCGGCTTCATCAGCGCCAGCTCTTTCTCGCCGATCAGATTGTGCGTCGACTTGTCGAGCGGCACGTGCAGCGACACGACGTCGGAGGTGCGCAGCAGCTCGGGGAACAGCACAAAGCGCACGCCGAGCGCGTCTTCCTGATCGGCGGTGAGCCGGTTGACGTCGTAATAGTTGATCTTCATGTCGAACGCCTTGGCGCGGCGCGCGACCTTCTTGCCGATATTGCCGAGGCCGACGATGCCGAGCGTCTTGTCCTCGAGCTCGTAGAGCTTGGTCGAATTGAAATCGTTGCCGCGCCAGCGCCCGGAGACGACCCCGTCATGCTGCCAGATCAACCGGCGCGACACCGCGAGCATCAGCATCACCGCGTGCTCGGAAACCGCGGTCGCGTTGGCGCCGCCATTGTTGCAGATCGGCACCCCGGCCGCGCGCGCGGCGTCGAGATCGTAGGTGTTGTAACCGGCGCTCAACGTCTGCACGAGCTTGAGCTTTGGCGCCTGGGCATAGAATTCCGGGCCGTGCTTGTACTGGCCGGCGCCGATGTAGAAATCGGTGTCCTTGAGCAATTCCCAGAATTCCGGCCGCCCGTGCGGCGCCTGGACGAACTCGAAGCCCGGCGGCAGCAGCTCGTTCGCGATCGCCAGGGTTTCGTCACCGTGGCCGGCGGGGGTGAGAATGCGGTGGGGCATGGGCGTCTCCTCTGGGGTGAGTTTGTTCGCTGCGCCATCGTAGCGACTGGGCGCCGCGCTGCCCAAGTGCAAAGTATCGCGCGCCCCTAGTTGCCGCTGCATAACGGCTCCGCTACGCTCGACCGGGAATCATCGCAAGGTTGCCCCGATGGCCGACGACGAACTCCTCGAATACCGCTTTATGAACCTGCATGAATTCGTCACGCAGGCGCGCACCAACCTCAACCGCAACAACTGGGACTACCTGATCGGCGCGTCCGAGACCGAGACGACGATCGCGCGCAACCGCGCCGCGCTCGATGCGATCGGGTTCCGGCCGCGGGTGCTGCGCGACGTGTCGGATGTCGATTGCTCAAAGGAGCTGTTCGGCAAGAAGCTGCGCATCCCGGTGTTGTGCGCGCCGGTCGGCTCGCTGGAAAACTTCGAGCCGGGCGGCGGCGCAACGGTCGCCGCGGCGACGGCCGAGTTCGGCAACGGGATGATCCTCTCGTCGGTATCGCACCCGGGGCTCGAAAAGACCGCCGAGGCGGGCGGCGACGGGTTCCGCATCTTTCAGCTCTATGTCCGCGGCGACGAGAACTGGGTCGACGACCATGTCCGCCGGGCGATGGATAACGGTTACGACGCGTTCTGCCTGACGGTCGATACCGACAGTTATTCGCGACGCGAGCGCGACATCGCCAAGCGCCACGAGCGCCGGCGGGTGCGGGTCGGCGACGCGCGCATCTACCAGGCGCGGTTCAATTGGAGCGACATCGACCGGATCAAGCGCCTGTCGAAAATTCCGGTCATCCTCAAGGGCATCGCCACGCATGAGGATGCGACGATCGCGGTCGAGCATGGGGTCGATTGCGTCTATGTATCGAACCATGGCGGGCGCCAGCTCGACCAGGGCGTCGGCTCGATCGAGGTGCTGCCCGAGGTGGTCGAGGCGGTCAAGGGCCGCGCCAAGATCATGGTCGACGGCAGCATCACCCGCGGCACCGACGTGGTGAAGGCGCTGACCCTCGGCGCCGACGCAGTCGCCTGCGGCCGGCTCTATGTCTACGGGCTCGCCGCCGCCGGCGGGCCTGGGGTGGTGCGGCTCTTCGAGATCCTCGAAGACGAGATCCGCATTTGCCTGTCGCTCCTAGGGGTCACCAGCTACGCGCAGCTCGACAAATCGTATATCCGCGCCGCGCCGCTGGTAGTGGCACCACAAGTGCATAGCCCCTTCCCGCATCTGAACCTGCCACGCGAGCATTATTAGTGTTATCAAGATCACAGATCTGACCGCACTTACGGAGGGTCATCACCATGCCGACGCCGCAACGTGTTCAATATTCCGCCGACATCGAACCCCTGGTTCAGTTCATCGAAGAAACCCCGCCGGAAGAAATTCTGGACCGCACGCTGGAAAAGCTGCGCGCCGGCGTGCCGACCCGGACGATGCTGACGGCGTCGGCGCTCGCGGTGACCCGCTCGTCCGACCTGCCGCCGGGTCATCACGGCGGCCCGCTGCACCCGCTGGCCGGGATGTATGCGATCTCGAACCTAGTCAATCGCCGCGAGGGCGAAGACAAGTTTATGCCGGTGCTGCAGCACGTCGCGCTGTCGAACAAGCACATCAACCACCCGGCGATGGGCCCGTATCAGCTACTCGACTTCAAGCCGACCGAGTTCAAGGATTTCGAGGCGGCGAAGGCGGCGTTCCTGATGGCATGCAGCCGCGGCGAATCGAACAACGCCGATCATATCTTTCAGTGGTTGTGGCAGAACGTGCCGGCGATCCAGGCATTTGACCTGCTGATGAGCGTCGCCATCCCGAAGAACAACATAGACGATCACTACTTCGTCTTTCCCGGCTACACGTGGCGCGCCATCGAGACCGGCTTTGTCGACAAGGAATTGCTGCCGATCCTGATGCGGCCGTCGGTGCGGTATGCGGCGCGCTTCCCGATCGCCCCGGCGACCCCGGAACTCGACGCGCTGATCAAAGACAACAAGCTGATGGAGCGCGTCACCCGGCAAGAAACGGGCGACGATGAAACGATCGCGATCGGCCGGCTGGGGAAGAACATCGGTCAGGTCGAGGAATTTGCCGACATCCCGGTGATGATTGCCAGCGCGCTGGGGAAGGGCTTGTCGCTCGACGGCGCGGGCGAAGCGCTGTCGATCGGTGCCGCCGGCCTCTTCCTCCGCTCGCTCGGCGGAAATCCGATGGATGTCCACCTGCACACGAGCATCAATCTGCGGCGCTATCTGGTGCGGCTGCAGGGCCTGAACCTGCGCAGCAAGCTGCTGCTGCTGTTGAACTGGCACCTGGGCCCCGAAATCCGCTCGACCCAGATGCGGATGCAACCGCCCGGCACGCAGCCCGACATGGAAGCGGTCGCCGCTCTGCCGCCGCGCTCGCAGGAAGCGCTGCTGGATGCGATCCAGCATAGCGTCTACAACCAGCCGCCGACCGATTGGTCCCAGGTGAGCAATCTGGGCCTGATGCGCGCGGTGCCGGAAGTCCGGGAGACCGTTGCCCTGGCCCTGCAGTACGTCAATTCCGGCTACGATCCGCAGGCCCTGATCGCGCGGCTCGCCGAAATCGTCTGCCACGACAATTTCACCGAGATGCACGCCTTCAAGCACCACCAGGCGGTGATCGAGGAATACAACAACACCCGCGAGCCGTGGCGATCGATGCACCTCGTTTGCGGTGTGCAGGCAGCGGCAATCTCGTTCGGTAAGAACATGGCGGTCTACGAAGAGATGATTGACCTCTTCCACATGGCCGCCGAGTAACAAAGAAACTCGTCACGAACATCCCCGGGCCCCGCCCCGGGGATGTTTTCGTTTCGGAAGCAGGGAGGAACACCATGGACTTCACCGGCAAGGTCGCCTTGATCACCGGCGGCGGGGGCGGGATCGGCCGCGCCGCCGCGCTCGCCTTCGCCAAGGCCGGCGCGAAAATCGTCGTCGTCGACCGCGACGTCGCCGCCGGCGAGGCGACCGCCGGCATCGTCAGGCAGCAGGGCGGCGAGGCGCGCTTCATCGCCGCCGACGTCACCAAATCGGCCGACGTCGCCAATTACGTCGCGGAGACGCTCGCCGCCTACGGCAAGATCGACTGTTTCTTCAACAATGCCGGGATCGAGGGCAACCTCGCGCACACCGCCGACTATGACGAGGCGATGTTCGATCAGGTCATCGGGGTCAATGTCAAAGGCGTGTTTCTCGGCTTGCGCCACGTGCTGCCGGTGCTCTTGAAGCAGAAATCGGGCGCGGTGGTGAACACCGCCTCGGTCGCCGGGCTGGTCGCGACACCGGGCATGCCGGCCTATGTCGCCTCGAAGCACGCGGTGATCGGCCTCACCAAAACCGCAGCCGGCGAGGTCGCGCGCCAGGGCGTGCGGGTTAACGCGGTCTGCCCCGGCCCGGTCGACACCAGGATGATCCATTCATTGGAAAAGATGCTGAGCCCCGACGACCCGGACAGCGTCAACAAGCGCTATCAGGCGGCGATCCCGTCCGGGCGCTACACGACCCCGGAAGAGATCGCCAATGTCGTCGTCTTCCTGTGCTCCGACCTCGCCGGCAACATCACCGGCGCGCAATACGTCGTCGATGGCGGCCGCACCGCGACCGGCGGCGCGGTGACCCAGGCGATGCAGAATTAGCCTGATTAGGTGCTCGCAGCGCAGCGAAGCCGCACTAATCGCAATGAGGCGGTGAGACGGTGAGATATCCGCTGCAATCTCATTGCCTCACTACCTCATTGTAAAATCAATCTGCGCGTCGCGCCGTTCACAGCTTCCTGACCGCGCCGATCACTTCGGCTTCGGTCAGGATCTGCGGCAGTACGGTGGCGCTGCCGCTGCCGTCGTAGAGCAGATAGAGGGGCACGCCGCTGCGCCCGAAGCTCTCGAGAAACCCGGCGATGTCGGGATCCTGCCGGGTCCAGTCGCCCTTGAGCGCGACGACATGATGCGCGGCGAGGGCATCGCGCACCGCCGCGCGGTCGAGGGTCGCGCGCTCGTTCACCAAGCAGGTGATGCACCACGCCGCGGTCAGGTTGACAAAGACCGGCTTGTGCTCAGCGTTGAGCGCCGCGAGGCGGGCGGTGGTGAACTTCTCGTAGGCGATGCCGTTTGCCGCGGCCGATTGGGGTACCGCGCCAACACCGGCTCTCGGCAGCATCACAGCCAGCGCGATCGCGGTCGCTAAGCCGATCCCCGCCAGCGCGACGCCGAGGCGACGCGGCGCCGGCGCGGCGAACCGGCTGCGGCCATAGGCCCACGCCGCGAAACCGACGAGGACGAGCCCCAGGAGCGCCGCGAACGCGCCGGGCGGCGCGATCTCCTGGATCAGCACCCAAATGAGCCACGCCACCGTCGCGTAAAGCGGGAAGGCGAGCACCTGCTTGAGCACCGCCATCCACGCGCCCGGCCGCGGCAAGGCACGCGCAATCGCCGGAACAAAGCTCGCCACCAGCATCGGCGCCGCGAGCCCGGCGCCGAGCGCGATAAAGATGCCCACCGCCAGCGCCGCCGGCGCGGTCACCGCGACACCGAGCGCGGCGGCCATAAACGGCGCGGTGCACGGGGTGGCGACCACGGTCGCCAGCACGCCGGTGAAGAATGCGCCGATCAGCCCGCCGCGCCCGGCGAGGCGGTCGCCGACCCCGGCGAAACCGGCGCCGAATTCGGCCACCCCGGAGAGGCTGAGCCCCATCGCCAGCATCAGATAGGCGAGCAGCGCGACGACGACCGGCGATTGCAGCTGAAACCCCCAGCCGATCGCCGCGCCGCCGGCGCGCAGCGCGATCAGCCCGCCGCCGAGCGCGGCAAAGCTGAGGACGACCCCGGCGGTATAGGCGAGGCCGTGGTGCCGACGCGCGGCGCCGTCGCTCGCGCCGACGAGGCTCAACAGCTTCAACGACAGGATTGGGAAGACGCACGGCATCAAATTGAGGATCAGGCCGCCAATAAAGGCAAACACCAGCGCCCGCCACCAGCCGAGCGCCTCTCCCGCCACCGGCGACGCGGCGGTCCGCGCGGCGGTGACCAGATAACCGCGCTCGGTGCCGTCGGCGCCGCGCAGCACCAGGACGCCGTCGAGCGTCGTCGGCACCACCGCCGTCGGACTGGCGGATTTATCCAGCACCAGTTCGAGTCCGCCATCGCGCGGCTCGATCTTGGGGTCCGCGGACCCAATGACATTGTCGGCGTCGGGGAAGAATGCCGCCGTCGGCCGCGCCAGCCCCGCGAGCGCCGATGCCGGGACCATCAACCGGAAATCATGCGGCTCGACCGCAAAGCGGGCCGCGAATGGCGCCGCGACTGGCATCTGCCGACGGGAAGCGACGAACCGCGCGGCGACCGCCGGGTCGGGCGGCCCCGCCGCGCCGACCGGCAGGGTCAGCGTCAGATTGGTCTCGCCGGGGATGCAGATTTCGCGGCACACCAGCCATTTGACCGCCGCCGCGAGCCGTACGTTGGCGGCGGAGGAAAGCGTTGCCGGCGCCGCGATCGGCACCAGCAGGTCGGCGCTCTCGGCATAGCCGTAGGTGACGATCCCGCCCTCCGAAAAGCGCTGCGGGATCGACCATTGGATATCGCCGGCGCTAAAGCCTTGCGGCAGGGTCCAGTCGATCGTGGTGGCGACGCCCGAGTCCCCGGGGTTCTTCCAGTAGATGTGCCAGCCGGGCGCGATCGCGAAGTGCAGGCCGAGCCACAAGCTCGCTCCCGGCGCCAACGCCGTGCTCTCGGCGATGAGCTCGGGCTTGACCAGCTCCGCCATTGGCGGCGGCGCCGCGGAAGCGGCTGGCACGCTCAGCGCCAGCGCCGCGAGTGTCGCGAAAGAGGTCAGGATGCGTTTCAAGGCCCCACCCGATGCCGTCCTGGCCGGGATGTCATGCGCTCCTCATCTTAACAGACAACAAAGCCGCGGCGGCGCAGCGATCGGTCGCGGGGGCGTTCACGATCGCATTAGCTTGACAATGGCCGAGCCCGACCCTAGGTGACGACGCCCTTCACAAAGCGCGATCCCGATGTCCGACACCAAGCACGCAACCCTGGCCGGCCGTCTTGTGATCGTCGGTTTCGGCAGCATCGGACAGGGCGTGTTGCCGCTGCTGCTGCGCCATATCGATATCCCGCCCGAGCGGATCACGATCGTCACCGCCGAGCCGCGCGGCCATGACGTCGCGGCGCAATACGGGGTGCGCTTTGTCGAGACCGCGCTGACCCGCGACAATTTCCGCGCGGTGCTCGAACCGCTGATCGCCGCCGGCGATTTCCTGCTCAACGTGTCGGTCGAGGTCGCGAGCCTCGCCCTCATCGAGCTGTGCCAGGAGAAGGGTGCGCTCTACCTCGACACCTGTATCGAGCCGTGGCCGGGCGGTTATACCGACCCGAACCTGTCGCCCTCGGCGCGCTCCAACTACGCGCTGCGCGAGGAGGCGCTCGCCTTGCGGCAGCGGTACAAGACGGGTCCGACCGCGGTTATCACCCACGGCGCCAATCCCGGGCTCGTCTCGCATTTCGTCAAGCAGGCGCTGATCGATCTCGCGCGCAAAGCCGACGCCGCGGCCACGGTTCCGACCGACCGCGCCGGTTGGGGCCGGCTCGCCGAGCGGCTCGGGATCAAGGCGATCCACATCGCCGAGCGCGACACCCAGGTCGCCACGATTCCGAAATCGCCGGGCGAGTTCGTCAACACCTGGTCGATCGACGGGTTTTTCAGCGAAGGGTCGCAACCCTCCGAGCTCGGCTGGGGCACGCATGAACGGCACTTCCCGGCGGATGGGCGGCGGCATGATTTCGGCGACGGCGCGGCGATCTACCTGCTGCGGCCGGGCGCCGGGACGCGGGTGCGCAGCTGGACCCCGCTCGAAGGCCCCTATATCGGCTTCCTGGTCACCCACAGCGAAGCGATCTCGATCGCCGACTATCTGACTTTGCGCGACGGCGACACCATCCGCTACCGGCCGACCTGCCACTACGCCTATCACCCGTGCGACGACGCGGTGTTGAGCCTGCACGAGCTCGGCGGCAAAAACTGGGAGCTGCAATCCCGGAAACGCCTGATGATGGACGAGATCACCACCGGCATCGACGAACTCGGGGTGCTGCTGATGGGCCAGCAGGGCGGCGTCTATTGGTATGGCTCGCGGCTGACGATCGACGAAGCACGCCGGGTCGTGCCGCACAACAACGCGACCTCGCTGCAGGTGACCGCGGCGGTGTTGGCCGGCATGGTCTGGGCGATCGAGCACCCGCAATCGGGCATCGTCGAGCCGGACGAGATCGATTTCGCCCGCATCCTCGAAATTGCCGGGCCCTATCTCGGCGAGGTCGTCGGCGTACACGGCGATTGGACGCCGCTCGTCGATCGGGAGCGCCTGTTTCCCGAGGACCTCGACCGCGACGATCCGTGGCAGTTCAAGAATATCCGGGTGGTTTGACCGGAAGCCCGGCATGACGCGCCGGATTTCGCTGATCCTGCTCGTCCTCTATCTGGCCGCCGCGGCGATCGACGCGACCGCGCGGGTCGGCGAGGCGACGCGGGCGGGCGAGAAGATGGGGCCGGCGGTTCTCGCCGTCGCGGTTTGCGCCGGGCTGTTCTGGCCGATCGATCTCGTCGCGCGACCGCTGCTTGCCCCGGGCTGACCCCGCGGGAAAAGCCGGCTCAGAAAATCCCCAAGATCATGCCGATGATCCAGAACACCGCCAGCGAGAGCAACGCGATGGCGGCGATCATCACGGCTTGCAGAACCCGAAAGGCTTGCAGGCCCACCGGCGGCCGCGCTGGCCGCATCTCGGGTTCCACGAGGTAATCGTCTATCGACTGGTCGGGTTGCCCGAACCCGATCGGATCGGGGTCGGACCGCGTGGCCCCTTGCCGCCATGTGAGCGCCATCACGCCTCCCCTCTAGCCGGCCGGCGCCGCGCCGGACTCGGGCGCATCATGGATTGAACCGGCGACGTCGCTCGCCAGCGCCTCCGCCCGGATCTGGTCCAGCCGCGACATGCCGTTGAATACATCCTCAGCGCGCCGCGCCGCGGCCCGATTGCCGCGCCTGCCGGCCGCCAGGTACCAGGCATAAGCGTCGGCCGGCGAGACCGCAATCCCTTCGCCGCGCTCGTACAGCATGCCGAGATTGACCATCGCCTGAACCACACCCTGCCCCGCGGCGCGACGATACCACAGCGCGGCCTCGGTCAGGTCCTTGCGCGTGCCCTGGCCTTTGGTATAGGCGACGGCAAGATTGTATTGGGCGAGCGCATACTTGCCCTCGGCGGCCTTCAGGTACCAGCTGGCAGCCTGCTCCGGATCGGCGGTGACGCCGCGCCCGCGTTCATAGAGGACACCAAGATCGTACTGCGCGCGTGCCGAACCCTGGTCGGCGGCCATGCGGAACCATGTCGCCGCGGTCGTATAATCCTGGGTCACGCCGTCGCCCTTGGCGTAGAGAATGCCGAGTTGCAGCTCGGCCTCGGGATCGCCGGCCTGAGCCCCGCGCTGGAAAAAGGCAAGGCGATCTGCCGGAGCGCTTGGCACTGGACCGGCCGTTCCGGCTGACCGGTGGAACGCTAGCCCGGCGAAATAAAGCACGCCGACCACCACGATCGCCGCTCCCGCCCCTATCGCCCAATAGAGAAGGCGAGGCCGGTGGCTGAGCCGCGGGATTGCCACCGCGCCGCGCCATTGCCGCACCAGCGCGAGCAGGCGCGCCGGTATTTGCCGCCCGCCGGCAGGCGCCGGCTCGGCGATGCCGGGAGAAGCTGGCTCAGTCGGAGGCACTGCCGCCAGCGCCGCCGGGGGCGACACCACGGGCTCGGGACTCGGCGCCTCGGCGGCGACAGGCTCGACCTTTTGCGCTGGCGTCAGCAGCGCGAGGAAAGTACGCCGCAGCGGATGCGGGTCAGGCGGTAAAGCGGGCGTGGGGGGCGGAGGCGGCGGCTCGTCAAAGCCGACAGGCTCGACGAACGGCGGCGGATTATCGACCGGCTGGCCCCAATCGACGTCGGCGGAAACCGGCTTTGGCTCCTGCGAAAGGCCACCCGACGCCATCTCGTGCATCGGCGGCGCGATCTGCGGGCGCGCGGCCTCGCGCCCGTCCGGCGAGGGGCGATTCGCGTCGATGATCGCGTCGGAACTGGCCATGGCTACCAATTTCACCGGGATCGATCACATTTCAAAGGTCAAAGCGCAAGCCTCTTGCGCACCTCGGATCGAAGCGGCGGAACAATCGTCTCCGGACCGCCGCGACGCGGCGCCGAACCTCGCCATAATTTCGCCTCTCGCCGCGGCTAAACCGGACATCGATTGGAATTTCGAGGGGCGAGCGTCGGGAGCGCTCGAACGTGAGGGGGAACTTCCATGACCAAGATTCTGCTGTTGCCAGCCGCTTGCGTCCTGCTGCTGGGGCTGGCCGGATGCAATCCCTATGATCCGGGTGCACGCGCGGTCGGCGGCGGGCTGATCGGCGCCGCCTCGGGCGCCGCGATCGGCGCCGCGGCCGGGGGCGGCACCGGCGCGGCCATCGGCGCCGCGGTTGGCGGAACGGTCGGCGCCATTTCCGGCGCGGCGACGACCCCGCCGCCGCCGGATCCGCGCTAAACGCTATTCGTAGCCGGGCGGCGGAACGAACCCGCCGATCTCGGCGGCGAGCAGCCGGGCGAACTCGATTGTCGTCGGGTCTTCGCCTTCGGGCCCGATGATCTGCAGGCCGACCGGCAAGCCGCGGGCGGTCAACCCGATCGGCGCGGCGGTCGCCGGCAGATAGCAAAGGCTCGCCACGCCGGCCCAGGTGATGTCGACATGCGGGATCGGTTGCCCGTTGACGATGACGCGACGCGCCCCGCGATCCGGGTTGTGGTCATGCGGAAAGGCGGCGGTCGCCGCGACCGGCGCGAGCAGGACGTCGAAGCGCCGGAAGAAATCGTGCCAGCCGTAGCGCAACTTGCTGCGCGCCTCGTTGGCCCGACCCCAGCCCCAATGGGCGACCGTAGCGCCGCGCGCCACATCGGCGACGGGCCCCGTGTCGTCGGGCGACAAGGTCGCGGCAATCCTCTGCTGCGCGGCGAAATCCGCTTCGCCCAGGCGCGATGCAGTCGCGGCGCGCAGCAGCAGCATGAAGAGCCGGTGATATTCGACCGCATCGAACGCGGGACGCGCCGCTCCATCGACCGCGGCGCCCGCCTTGGCGACAGCAGCGACCGCGTTGGCCATCAGCGTGGCGACGCTGTCGTCGATCGGCGCGTCCGGGCGATTCCCCCAGACCGCGACGCGGAAATCCTTGAGCTGGCGTCCGCGCGGCGCCGGAAGCTCGACGCGCCAAGCCGACTGCTGCAGCACATCGGGCCCGGCGAGGACCCCGAGCGCCAGCGCAAGATCCTCGGCGTCGCGCGCCATCGGGCCGACCACCGAGATGTCGGTCGGGGTGACGATCCCGGGCGGGCCATGGCCGCGCGTCGGGATCAGGCCCCAGCTCGGCTTGTGGCCATAGATGCCGCAGTAATAAGCCGGGTTGCGCAGCGAGCCGGCGATATCGCTGCCGGCCCCGAGCGCGCTGAGGCCGGCGGCCAGGGTCGCCGCCTCGCCGCCCGACGAGCCGCCCGGCCCGCAGGCGAGGTCCCACGGGTTGTTGGTCGTGCCGTAAATGTCGTTGTAGCTCTGCGAGTCGGCCAGCATGTACGGCACGTTGGTCTTGCCGAAAATGACCGCGCCGGCGGCCTCCAGCCGGTCGACAACGACGGCGTTGCCGGGCGGGATGTTGTCCTTCCACACCGGGTTGCCGAAGGTCGTCGGCAAGCCGGTGAGGTTGAACGACTCCTTGACCGTCATCGGCAGGCCGTGCAGCGGCCCCCAGCTTTCGCCGCGCGCGAGGGCGGCATCGGCGGCGCGGGCGCGCTGGCGCGCCTTGTCGACCTGCCAGGCGATGATCGCGTTGAGTGCCTGGTTGTGGCGCTCGGCGCGCGCCACAAAGAAATCGAGCAGCTCGAGGCAACCGATCTGACGGTCGCGGATTTCAGCAGCAAGGTGTGTCGCCGAGGCAAAGGCGCGGTTGTCCATCGGTCTCACGCCGTCAGGATTTCGAGGACGTGCCCGTTCGGGTCGTCGAAATAAACACCCCTCCCGCCGCGGCGACGGTTGATCTCGCCGTCGGTGCGCGAGCGCGGCCCGCTGCCATAGGTGATGCCCTCGGCCTTGACCCGGTCGAAGATCGCGTCGAACTCGGCCTCGCTGACCATGAAGGCGTAGTGATGAGATTTGAAATCGCCCCGTTCGTCGAAATCGAGGGTCAACTGCTCATTGACCTGGACCGGCGCGAAATGCGAGTGCGGTCCCTTGTACTCGAGCCCAAAAACGCGGGCGAAGAACTCGGCCGAGGCGACCTTGTCGTGCGCCGGGACGATCGTGTGGTTGAGGACGATGGTCATCGAAAGGCTCCTGCTGGATCGCACCGATGCAGGTCAGGGTATCGCGAATTTGCCTTTGACTAAAGCCGGCTGCACAGCAAGATCGCGCGCCTTCGCAGCAAGGGGCCACCTTTGAGATTCGGCATCGTTTCGGACATCCACTGCAACGCCGCCGGGCTGCGCCGGGCCATCGATCTGATGGGCGATGTCGACGAACTGATCTGCCTTGGCGACAGCATCTGGGAGTACCGGTTCTCGAACGAGGTCGCGGCGCTGCTCAAGGAACGCCGGGCGCACACGATCCTCGGCAATCACGAGGAGGGGTTCTTCGGCCCGCTCGGCGAGCGCGCCCGCGAGCGCCCCGGCAGCGACCGCGATCTGCTCGATTGGCTCGCCACCCGGCCGCATCGCATCGAATTGGAGCGCGACGGCAAGCGGCTGCTGCTGGTGCATTCGACACCGTGGGAGCCGCGCGGCGCCTATATCCATCCCGGCGACGCGCTGCTCGCGCGGTTTGCCGAGACCGAGGCCGATTTCGTGCTCTACGGCCACACCCACCGCCAGGTCGTGAAGCGGTTCGGTCGGGTGCTGGTGGTCAATCCCGGCTCGACGGGGGACGCGCGCGACCACCATAACGGCCGGCAGCTCAGTTGCGCCGTGCTCGACACCGCGAGCGAGGACGTGCGCATCATCGATTTCCCCGACCCGCGATGAGCGCGCCGGAACGCTATTTCGAGGATTACCCGGTCGGCGCCGTGTTCACCGGCGGGCCGCTCGCGGTCAGCGAGGCCGATATCCTCGACTTTGCCCGGCGCTACGATCCCCAGCCGATGCATGTGGACAAGGCGGCGGCCGAGGCGGGCCCGTTCGGCGGGCTCATCGCCAGCGGCTGGCATACCGGCGCGCTGATGATGCAGCTCTTCGTCGCGCATTTCCTGTCGCCGGCGAGCAGCCTCGCCTCGCCCGGGCTCGACGAGCTGCGCTGGTTGAAGCCGGTGCGGCCGGGCGACCGGCTCAGCCTGCGCGTCACCGTGCTGACGGCGCGGGTCTCGCACTCGAAACCCGGCCAGGGCATCCTCACCAGCCTCGCCGAGCTCTTGAACCAGGACGGCGAGGCGGTTATGAGCCTGAAACCGGTGAGCCTGTTGCGCCGCCGCCCGACACCGTGAAGCCCGAACGAGGTATGCCATGACGCACCGCATGGTGATTGCATTCGCCGGGCTGGCGTTTGCCGCGCTGCCCGCCCTGGCCGAGCCGAAGCTGGTCGTCGACCCCGACCTGGCGAGATCCGACACCGCGCTGTTGCAGGACGAAGCCAAGGCGACCGCCGAACTCCAGCACCGCCTGCGCGACCAGGTCACCAACCGCGACGGGCTCCTGGTCATTATCGACCGCAGCGGCACGAACTCCGGGGTGACGGTGATGCCGGCGACGGTCATGTGGGGCCTGGATTGCAGCGATGGCGGGCTCGCGATCACCTTCGGCTCGGGCAGCGGCGACACCGATAATGGCATCGTCCTGCAGCTGACCAGCGCCGCGATCAGCGACGAAAAATGCCTGCACATCGCCCCGGCGGTCGGCGAGACTGTGCAGGCGATTACGAAGGGGAACTAAGGTAAGGCCCACCCCAGCCACTCGCACAGCGCGCGGCCCATGACCCAATCGCGGTCGTCGCCCCGAAGCCACGGCAATTCCTCGGTGAACAGGGTCACCGCTTGGGCGTAGGTGCAGGGGATGCCGGTCATGTCGGTCCCCCAGAAGAAACGGCGCGGCCCGAAGGCGTCGAATACCCGCCGCAGATAGGGGTGCAGCCGGCGATAGGGGTAGGCCTCGCTCGAATAGCGCGGCGGCGCCGATGCCTTGGCCGCGACATTGGGGCGGCGCGCCAGGGCCAGGAGGTTGGCGAGATCGCCAAACGCCGCCTCGTCCTTGGCGTCGCGCACCAGCGCCAGGTGGTCGATGACGAACCGCACCCGAGGATGCCGCTCGGCGATCCGGCCGAGCTCGGGTAACAGACCGGGGATCGACACCATCGCCGGCAATTCCGCGCGCTCGGCGGCCTGCCACAGCCAGTCGCTCTCGGGCTCGGTGAACAGCGCCCGCGCGCCGGCCCCGGCCGTGGTGACGCGGATGCCGAGCATGCCCGGCTGATCGCGCCAATGGTCGAGCGCGTGCGGGTCGCGCCGGTCCAACGGCGGCCGTCCCATCACCGCGAACTTGTCGGGATGCGCCGTGGCCGCTGCGAGCGCGAGGTCGTTGCGATCACCCTCCCAGGAGGGCGGCACGATCACCGCGCGGTCGACCCCGGCCGCCGCCATCTCGGCGAGCAAATCGTCCTTCGAGAACGGCAGCGGCCGATGCGCACGGTGTGCGTGGCCCGGCGGCCACGGCCGCTGCGGCGTATCGGCGCCCCAGATATGGACCTGCGCATCGACGATCGGCATGGCGCTTCTCCCGGACGCCGATGGCGCATGCCACGGCCGCGCTTGTCAAGTCGGCGGGCTTCATGGTTCGATCCCGGCTGCGTCCGCGGGGAGGAAAGATGCCGGATTCGATCATCGTCGATACCGCGACCAAGATCTTCCAGGACCTCTGCGAGGCCGACACGATCAACAAGGCCGAAAAGGGCGAGTGGCCCACGGCGTTGTGGGACGCGCTCGAAGAATCGTACCTGCCGCTGACCTGGGTCCCGGACGACCTCGGCGGCGCCGGGGCCGAGATCGCCGACGGGTTTGCCGTGCTCCGCGTAGCCGGTCGCTTCGCGGCGCCGGTGCCGATCGCCGAGACCTTGCTCGCCGGCTGGCTGCTGGCGCAGGCCGGGATCTCGTCGCCTTCGGGCCCGATGACGATCGCGCCGGTTCATGAGGACGGCAACATCGAGATCGGCGCCGACGGCGCGCTCAAGGGCCGCGCCCGCCACGTGCCGTTCGCCCGCAACGCCGCGCACATCGCGGTGGTCGGCACGCGCGGCGGCGAGAGCGTCGTCGCGCTGGTCGCGGCCAAGGGGCTGGCCATCAGCCCCGGTATCGGGCTTTCCGGCGAGCCGCGCGACACGGTGAGCTTCGACGGCGCCACGGCGCTGGCGGTACAGCCGGCGCCCGGCCTCGACCCGGCCAAGCTGACCTTGATCGCCGCCGCCGCACGCACCCAGCAGATGGCCGGCGCATTGGAGCGCATCCTCGAACAATCCGTGCAATTCTCGCTCGACCGCGTGCAGTTCGGCCGGCCGATCGCCAAGTTCCAGGCGGTGCAGCACAACCTCGCGACCCTGGCCGGCGAGGTCGCCGCCGCCAGCGCCGCCGCCGACCTCGCGGCCGAGGCGATTGCGCTCAACGGCGTCGACGGCGTCGAAGCCGATGTCGCGATCGCCAAGCTGCGGGTCGGCGACGCGGCCGGCGCCGGAGCGGCGATCGCCCACCAGGTGCACGGCGCGATGGGCTTCACCTACGAGCACACGCTGCACCATTCGACCCGGCGGCTGTGGGGCTGGCGCGAGGAATTCGGCAACGAGACGCTATGGGCCGAGCGATTGGGCCGCATGGTCGCGGCCCAGGGCGCCGACGCGCTGTGGCCATTCGTAACGCAAGGATCGTGAGGAGTTCATGGCCAATACCTTCCAATTCGATCCGATCGAGCTGCCGCCCGAGTGCAAGGAGCTGCGCCAGGAAGTCCGCGCCTTCCTCAAGCAGGAGATCGACGCCGGCACGTTCAGCCCCGGCGGCGGGCGCAGCGAAAACGCCGCCGCCTTCGCCCGCAAGGTCGGCGCCAAGGGCTGGATCGGCATGACCTGGCCGAAACAATATGGCGGCCAGGGGCGCACCCAGCTCGAGCGCTATGTCGTCACCGAGGAGATGCTGGCGCACCGCGCGCCGACCCGCCACTACTCGACCGCCGACCGGCAGTCGGGCCCGGTGCTGCTGCGCTACGGCCAGGAGGAGGTGAAGCAGAACATCCTGCCACGCATCACCTCGGGCGAACTGTGCTTTTGCATCGGCCTCAGCGAGCCGAACTCGGGTTCCGACGTGTTCGCCGCCTCGACCCGCGCGACCAAGACCGATGGCGGCTGGCTGGTCAACGGCCGCAAGATCTGGACGTCGAACGCGCACAACGCCGATTACATGATTGGGCTGCTGCGCACCTCGAACTCGACCCCGGAAAACCGCCGCCACGGCCTCACCCAATTCCTCATCGACGTGAAGTCGAAGGGCATCACGATCCGGCCGATCATCAACCTGACCGGCGCGCACGACTTCAACGAAGTGGTGTTCGACGACGTGTTCGTGCCCGATCTCCACATGATCGGCGAAGTCGACATGGCCTGGAAGCAGGCAAGCGCCGAGCTGGCCTATGAGCGCAGCGGCCCCGACCGCTGGCTCGAAACCCTGCAGAGCCTCGTCGAGCTGGTGCGCATCGTCGGGCCGGAGCCGAGCGAGCGCCAGGCCGAAGGCATCGGCCGCGAGGTCGCGCATCTGGCGACGATGCGGCGCATGTCGCTGTCGATCGCCGGCATGCTGCAGGCCGGCCATTCCCCGGCCGCCGAAGCAGCGATCGTCAAGGATCTCGGCACCAATTTCGAGCAGGCGCTGCCCAACAAGGTGCGGCTGATGGCGCCGGTGCGCGGCGACTCGGCGCCCGACAGCAACGACGACCGGTTCGAGCAGGCGCTCAACTACACCACCTTGATCGCGCCCAAGCTGACGATCCAGGGCGGGACCCGCGAAATCCTGCGCGGCATCATCGCGCGCGGCCTCGGACTACGGTAGGCGGCTGTCGCGCCAGCAGAAATTTGCGGTATCGCCATTGCTCGTGCCGGCCCCCACCCAGCCGCAGCTGACGCTGCGGCTCTCCCTCCCCCGTGGCCACGGGGGAGGGTTGGGGAGGGGGCTGGCACGGACGGAGCTCTAAATATGCCGTGACGGAGAACTCGGCTTCCTCGCACCGCTGGTTGCAAGGCTGGCGCGGCAATCTGTTGCTGCTGGTCGTCAGCCTTGTTCTGTGCGTCGCCGTCGCCGAGCTGGCGCTGCGAATCGCGGGCAAGGACACGCCCGAATTCTACCGGCTCGACCCCGATGTCGGCTGGCGGCCGCGCCCGGAGGTCTCCGGCTGGGTCGAAGGCGAAACCGAGACCTTCGTCTCGATCAACCGCGAAGGTTATCGCGACGTCGATCACCCGCTTGAGAAACCGGCCAACACCTACCGCATCGTGCTGCTCGGCGATTCGATGACCGAGGCGGTCGAGGTGCCGCTCGACGACACTTATTGGCGCCGGCTCATCGCCCCGCTGCAAAGCTGCCGCACCGACGGCAAAGCGGTCGAGGTGATCAATTTCGGGGTCAACGGCTACGGCACCGCGCAGGAGTACCTGACGCTCAAAGAGTGGGGGCTCAAATACCGCCCCGATCTGGTGCTGCTCGCCTTCTTTACCGGCAACGATTTCACCGACAACAGCCTGGCGCTCGGCAAGCATGAGGGCCGGCCTTATTTCGCGCTCGAGGACGGCAGCCTCGACCTGGTGCGCCGGCCCGGCGACCAGCCGGGGTTCGAGGCGAAGGAACGCTGGCTCGATTTCCGTGCGCGGACGATCGACGATATCCGCCTCGTGCAGCTGTTCCGCCGCGCCTCGCGCAATCTGCGCAACGCGCTCAAATACCGCTTTTCGCCGCAGACCCGTACCGAGCAGCCGGGTCTCGACAACGCGGTGTTCCGGCCGCCGGCGACCCCCGCCTGGGTCGCGACCTGGAACGTAACCGAGGCGCTGATCGCGGCGACCGCCGACGCCGCCCATGCGGGCGGCGCCGCCTTCGCACTGACGACGCTCAGCAACCCGCTGCAAGTGCTGCCCGACCCCGCCGAGCGCCTGCGTGTCGCACGGAGCCTCGGGGTCGACGATCTGACCTATCCCGACCGCCAGCTCGCGGCGTTCGCCGGCGCGCGTTCGCTCACCGACATCCCGCTGGTTGAGCCGATGGCCGCCTACGCGGCCGAGCACCATGCCGCGCTGCACGGCACCGATCCGCAGGAGCCGATCGGCCATTGGAACACGCTCGGCAACCAGGTCGCCTCCGAAGCCTTGGCGCGCGGGCTGTGCGAGGCGATGGCGGCGGGGCGGCTCGCCCCGCCGGCTCGTTAGCGAATCTGGATAATAAAAGCGCGTCCTTCGAGGCTTTGCTCCGCAAAGCACCTCAGGATGAGGACTGTTTTTTATGCCATCCAAGAACCTACCGAGGCTTTGCTCCACAAAGCACCTCAGGATGAGGATTTTTCTTAATGCCATCCAAGAACCTACCTCATCCTGAGGCGCCTCGCGCAGCGAGGCCTCGAAGGACACAAAGCCGCTCTGCAGTCGCAATCGGCGATGCCGCTCGATTTTTGATCTCGGATTGACCAGACTGCCCGCCATGCCCGACCTCCGCCCGCTGTTGTCGCCCAAAAGCCTCGCCATCGTTGGCGCGTCGGCCGACGAGTCGATCCGCGGCCGCCTGACCAAACAGCTGATCGAGCATGGTTTCGACGGGCCGATCTACCCGGTGACGCGCAGCCAGAGCGAAGTGCTCGGCCACAAAGCCTACAAGAGCGTGGCCGAACTGCCTGAGCCGGTCGATCTCGCGGTCATCGTCGTGCCGGCGGCGCATGTCATCTCGACGATCGAGCAATGCGGCGCGCGCGGCATCCCGGCGGCGGTGATCATTTCGTCGGGTTTCGGCGAGGAGAAGAGCGAGGAAGCGGCCCAGCGCGACGCCGAATTGCGCGCGCTCGCCGAGCGCACCGGCATGGCGATCTGCGGACCGAATTCGGAAGGGCTGGTCAACCCGCTGTGCCCGCTGGTCGCGACCTTCAGCCCAGTATTCCACGATCCGTCGGTGCCGCTGTTGCCCAAGGGCAGCAAGGCCAAGCCCATCGCGGTGTCGTGCCAGTCGGGCGCGCTGACCTTTTCGTTCCTCTCCCGCGGCCAGCCGCGCCAGCTGCAATTCACCACCCAGGTCAGCTCGGGCAACCAGACCGTGCTCGAGGCGCATGATTATATCGAGGCGGCGCTCGACAGCGGCGCGGCAGACATCTTCCTCGTCTACCTCGAAGGCATCCGCCAGCCGGCGCGGTTCCGCGCCGTCGCCGATCGGGCGGCGCGGGCCGGCAAGCCGCTGATCGTCGCCAAGGTCGGCCGCTCCGCTGCCGGGCGTCGCGCCGCCGCCTCGCATACCGGCGCGCTGGCGCAATCGGGCGCGATCGACGACGCGGTGTTCCGTCATCACGGCATCATCCGCGGCGAAGACCTCGACCACATGCTCGATGTCAGCGCCGCCTTTGCCTTCTGCAAGCTGCCGAAGGGCAACCGCGTCGCGATCATCACCGGCTCGGGCGGAAGCGCGGTGTGGATGGCCGACATTTTGTCGGCGCACGGGCTCGAACTGCCGGTGCTCGAGGACGACATCCAGGCCAGGATCATGGCGATGCTGCCGTCCTACGCCTCGGCGCTCAACCCGATCGACGCGACCGCCCAGGCGATCGGCGCGGTCGGCTACAAGCCGATCGTCGAGCTGGTGCGGCAGTCGCGGCGCATCGACACGATCCTGCTGATCTCCTCGATGGCGAACGAGAGCACCGCCCGTAAGCGCGCCGAGGAGCTTGGCGATATCGTCGCCGAGACCGAGCAGCCGATCCTGATGGCGACCTACACGACCGCGACCTCCGGGGCGATCGCCGCGTTCGCCGGGGTCGGGGTGCCGGCCTACACCTCGATGCCGAGCTGCGCCCAGGCGATCCGTGCGCTCGTCGAATACGCGAAATTCCAGGGCCGCATCGCCGGGCGCGCCGCGCCGGGCGCGACGACGGCGTCGGTGCGCGATACGGTCGCCAGCGCGCTGCGCGAGTCCGGCAAGGTCCTGACCGAGGTCCAGGCCAAGGCGCTGCTCGCCGCCTATGGCGTGAAGCGCGTGCCGGAATTCCTCGCCACCGGCGAGGAGGACGCAAGCGACGCCGCGATGCGGATCGGCGGCCCGGTCGCGCTCAAGGTGCAATCTCCAGACATCGTCCACAAGACCGAGGCCGGCGCGGTGCTGCTCGGTCTCTCAGGCGACGCGACGGTGCGCGAAGGCTACCGCACCGTGCTGGCGCGCGCCGCGGCGGCGCACCCGGGCGCTCAGATAGATGGCGTGCTGGTCCAGGCGATGGCGCGGCGCGGCCAGGAGATGATCCTCGGCATCACCCGCGATCCGGTGTTCGGTCCGATGCTGATGGTCGGGTCGGGCGGCATCCATGTCGAGGTGCTGAAGGATGTCGCCTTCGCCCCGGTGCCGCTCGACACCGATGATGCGTTGGCGCTGATCGGCGAATTGAGGGGCGCGGCGCTGCTCGACGGGGTGCGAGGGGCCAAGCCGGCCGACAAGGCGGCGCTCGCGGAGCTGATGGTCGCGCTGTCGCGCTTCGCCGCCGACCACGCCGAGCAGATCGCGGAGATCGACCTCAACCCGGTTATCGTCCACGAAGCGGGCGAAGGCCTCAGCGTCGTCGATGCGCTGATCGTGAAGCAAGAGAATTAAACGTCGCTAGTGCCAGCCCCCTCCCACCCGCTGCGCGGGTCTCCCTCCCCCGTGGACACGGGGGAGGGTTGGGGGTGGGGGCCAGCTGAGGAGAAAGAGCCATGACCGATTTAGGCACCTATCGCGATATCGGCGTAAGCCTCGACGGGCACGTCGCGACCGTCGAGATCCGCCGGCCGCCGCATAATTTCTTCGACAGCGACCTGATCGCCGAGATCGGCGAGGCGTTCGAGCGCCTCGACGCCGACGATGCCTGCCGCGCGATCGTGCTGTGCGCCGACGGCCGCTCGTTCTGCGCCGGCGCCGATTTCTCGAAGCGAATGGCGGCCGGGACCGCCAATGACGGCACCCGCAGCGGCGCCGGCAAGCACCTCTACAAGGAGGCGAGTCGCCTCTTCCGCACCAAGAAGCCGATCATCGGCGCGATCCACGGCGCCGCGGTCGGCGGCGGGCTCGGGCTGGCGCTGGTGCCCGATTTCCGCGTCACCTGCAGCGAGGCGCGGTTCAGCGCCAATTTCAACCGGCTCGGCTTCCACCCCGGCTTCGGGCTGACCGCGACCCTGCCGCGCCTCGTCGGCGAGCAGCAGGCGGCGCTCTTGTTCTATACCGGCCGCCGCATCCCCGGCGACGAGGCGGTGCGCATCGGCCTCGCCGATCTGCTGGTGCCGCAGGACGAGGTGCGCAAGGCCTCACAGGCGCTCGCCCTCGAAATCGCGCAATCGGCGCCGCTCGCCGTCGTCTCGACCCGCGAAACGATGCGCCGCGGCCTGATCGATGAGGTAGAGGCGGCGACCGAGCGCGAGCTCGTCGAACAGGACTGGCTGCGCCGCACCGAGGATTTCTCCGAAGGCATCAAGGCAATGGCCGACCGCCGCCTGCCAAACTTCCAAGGGCGGTAGGCCCAAGGTGCGTCTTTCCCGCGAAAGCGGGAACCCAGGGCGAGCGACCTTGCGGTTGCCCTGACCGGGCCCGGTCGGAGGACGAACGATGGTCGCCAGCGACAGCTTTGCCGAGTTCCTGCGCGAGCAGCTCGCTCCGCTCGGCCGCGTCACGATGCGGCGCATGTTCGGCAAGACCGGCGTGTTCTGCGACGGCGTGATGTTCGGGATGGTGACGGACAACATGCTCTACCTCCGGGTTGACGACCACAACCGGGTGGCCTTCAAGGAAGCCGAAGCTTTTCCACCCCTCAACTACGAGAAAAAGGGCTGCACCATAGACCTCTCGTTTTGGCGCGCGCCGGAGCGCCTGTTCGACGAACCCAACGAGCTTGTCAATTGGGCGCGAGTAGCGCTGGCGGCGGCGTATCGGGTCGCGGCGAGGAGAGAACGGACAGCGCCAAGGCGAAAATCACAGCCGCAACCCACATAGCGGCGGCCCTGCGAGACGATGCGCCGCGGCCTTGCCGACGCGATCGACGCGGCGACCAAATGCGAGTTCGTCGAACAGGCCTGGCTGCGCCGCTCCCAGGATTTTTCCGAAGGCATCAAGGCAATGGCCGAGCGCCGCCTACCGAATTTCCAGGGACGGTAACTCATTCATTGTCATCCCGGGGCGCGCCGCAGGCGCGAGCCCGGGACCCATGAACACGGACCTTCGAGGGGATGTGCGTCGTTTACGTATTCACTCAAACTGCGTCGCATGAGGCCCATTATGGGAAATCGGCGAGCGCGCGGGCAAAGCCGCATAAGCTCACCTTCGGGAAACGCGCAAGCTCGACTTCTGGTTCTGTGCTGTAGGGAGCACGATTTTAGCCACGGCCTTTAAAATAGTTGGACGCCAGCCCACGACGGCCGAAGCCGCGCAAGCGCCATACTGCAAGCGAACGTCGGCCGTGTGGCGCATAACAGTCTGCTGGAAAACGAGCCCCGCGGCAAGGAAAGTTGGAGGCGCGACGGACGAGTCCGTCGCGCCTCCCCGATTTACCCTGAGACCACTCGTACGCTAGACAACGCGTCATTGTCGATCCCGAAGTTCTGGACAAAGGAATAGAGGCCAGGACCAAGGGTACCGCCTTGCTGGAAGTCAAAGTTGATATTTTTGAAGAACTCCCAGGTCCCGCTGACGATCACGAAGGATGACACTATGTCGTTCCAATTGCCGTTGATACCGCTGCCAACTCCTCCGAGGGCTAGCTGCGTGAAATCCGGCGTCGTTTGGAACAAGTGCGTGTGCAATCCGCCGAAATTTTCGTCCACGTACAATAATATTTCAGCCATCGTTTGCCTCCTTGCTCTCTTGTCGCTCCCGACCATTCCAGGGCGACCGAGCAATTTAGCCACATCCCCGCCAAGTCGAATGTGACGTGTCTCACACTCCCCGACTCGCCCATATCTTGCGTTATCAAGGGTCGCCCATAAATCCGTATTCGTGCAAAATCCGACCTAACCGTTGGCTTCGGATCATCTATATCTGATAATATCCTTTATCTTACTGTATAATTGCTTTCGGTTTTTGAAGGGTCGATCGGTGGCGTGCCTTGATCGCCGCATGATGTTCACTATATGTTCGCCATGTGGCAACGCATCGTTCGATCGATCGCATCCTGGCTCCGGCATCGCGCGCGATTGCAACCCTTGCGGGAGTATGGCTCTTGATTCCCTGTTTTAACAGCCAAGCGGGATTTCGCTGCTCAACCGAACGTCGCGGCCTACACCCAGCAGCTCGACATCGAAGATCAAGATCGCGTTGGGCGGAATGACGCCGCCGGCGCCGCGCGCGCCGTAGCCGAGTTCGGAGGGGATGATCAGCGTGCGCTTGCCGCCGACCTTCATCCCGGCGACGCCCTGGTCCCAGCCCTGGATGACCTGGCCGGCCCCGAGGCGGAAACCGAACGGCTGGCCGCGATCGACCGAGCTGTCGAATTTCTTGCCCTTGGCTCCGCCGGGCTCTTGCAGCCAGCCGGTGTAGTGCACCGACACACTCTTGCCGGAAACCGCCTCGGCGCCGGTGCCGACTTCGCTGTCGGTGTAGATGAGGCCGCTGGGAAGTGCAGGCATGGTGCTTATCTCCAATCGATCGGAACAGGCGGTGTTATGCTACAAACACCGCGAATGGAAATGGGATCAGATACCGTGCAGAGCCCCATCCTGGCCGAGACCATCGCCGCCGTCACCGATATTCTCGGGCCCGAGCTCGACGAGATCGCGGTCGAACGCGCGGTGATTGGGCTGTTCTTCACCGGGGTCAAGCTGACGACCGGCCATGCCGGCGCCTGCGCGACGCCGATCAAGTCGATCCCCGAGGCGGTGTGCTGTCCGTCGTCGGCGATGGCGATGCCGTTTCCCGGCAAGATGCGGGGCAAACCGGCGCGCGACGCGATCAAGGAGGCGTTTTCCGACCACGGCATCCGCCGCGGCGTCGGCATCGCGGCGGTCAACGCGCTCGCCGAATTGTGTTGGGAGCGGCGGCCGCACCCGCTCGTCGAATTGCGCCGCGGTGTGGACGCGTTCGACGCCAACGCCTTCCAGCCGGACGACCAGACTGTGGTCGTCGGCGCCTTCGTGCCGTTCCTCAAGGAGCTGAAGCGGCGCAAGCAGCCCTTCCTGGTGCTCGAAAAGGATCCCGACACGCTCAAGCCCGAGGAGCTGCCGTTCTACCGCCCGGCCGAGATGGCGCGCGAGGTGGTGCCGCAGGCCGATGTGCTGCTCGTCACCGGCACGACCCTGCTCAACGACACGCTCGAGGATTTGCTGTCCTGGGCGAAGCCCGCCGCGCGGGTCACCGTGGTCGGACCGACGGTCGGGTTCTTGCCCGACGCGTTCCTCGCGCGCGGCGCCGACATCCTCGGCGGGGTGCGGATCGCCCGGCCGGACGAGTTCCTCGACCTCCTCGCCGAAGGCGGCTCGGGCTATCATTTCTTCGGCCGCGTCGCCGAGAAGGTGGTGCTGGTGCGCAGCGCCGAAGCGGCGGCCAAGGCGGCATAACCGGCCTTCTGCTCACCTTCGTTCAAAAGCGGAAGCCTCTAATGCTACGTTCGTTCCGATTTGAGGGGATACGGTTTTGCTCTTGCGGTTTGTGAGCGGTGCATGGTGCGCCTTCCTCATTGGCCTGATGGCTAGCGGCACGTTCACCACGGCGCGTATCGGCGAGATAACGAGCGGGCCAGAGAACGACATCATCTCGATGTCAATCGCCATTTCGCAGATCAATTTCGGCCTATCCAGCAGGCTTGCTTATCATGAGGTCGCACAGGCCATCTCCGGCGTCTTGTTGAACGGGGCGCGCGCCTGGGCAACGCCGACCGAGGCCGACGAGGCCCGATTACGAGATCCAGAACGCGTAACCGAAGCTATTCGCGCCGGGGCAACAGTTCAATTAGCCGACATTAAGATACCCGCTTCACGCGCGGGTTATTTGACCAACTGGTGTGAAGATCTCGGCTATTCCGAGTTCTATAACGTAGCCTTTCGTTTGTTCGGTTTCAATGCCGTTAGCACTAATTTTCTCTATGTAAGTGTACTTTCTACGTCTACTCTTATATTTTTCCTTACTTTCTATAATAATAACCTCGCAATTGGTTCTGTCACATTAACGATCTCGGCACTTTTTCTTACCGCGGCATCCGATGTTTTTTCGAAATTCATGCCGTCATTTGCTGCCAATCGCTTCCTTTCGACTTTGGCCCTGGTTCCACTGATCCACCTCGTTCATGCAGCGCTTCGGTGTGGCCCGGTGCGAGGGGCTGAGATCGCGGCGATGACCGCACAAATTTTCGTGCTGACGTCGGCGGTCACCTTTCGCTCATCCGCGGAGTGGGCATTCATCGCAATTTTTCTCATTTGTTTCCTACTCCTTTATCTGCGGAGAGACCGCGTGGGCCAGCAGCACGCCGCGGTCGCGAAAAAGCGCATTGCCTTCATCCTCCGGACTCCGCGATTTGTGCGGGTCGCGACAGTCGCCGGTCTTACACTGCTGGTGACGGTGGGGGTTGGAATTATCAGAAACGCGCAATTCGACAAACGGTATTTTTGGAATGATAATTTTCCGCATCATCTGATCTGGCACAATGCCTATATCGGTCTAGCCGCAAACCCGAGCTGGCACTTGTACAAGCCTTACCCCGATGTCCCTGACGGGGGTGGTGACGACGTCGCCTTTATTCCCTTCATGCATTACAGGGCCGCACTAGGGCTTCCCACCAATACAACGACTGGCGAAATTCCGAATTGGATTCTGGCGAGGCCTTATGAGGATTTCGTGCGAGGCGCATACATCACATTTCTTGTGGATCATCCCATTTATTCGGCACAGCTCTTCTTTTATTATAAACCGTTGGGCATATTATCGGTTCTAGCAACCAACGGCGCTGCTTTGGCCCAGCACAACTTGCCGATGAACGTGCTGACGATCATCGTGTCGATCGCTCTGGGCGTCGCGCTTTTCTCCCTGGCCGAGACCCGCCGGCAACGGGTCGATCTCGCCCTAATTGGCGGCCTCGTCTGGTTGTGTTCACTCCTCCCCCTCATGTGGGCTTATCCAATAAGCTTCGCCATGGCCGATCAGACTTGGTCGGCAGTGTTCCTGCTGTTGATGATCATTTGCCTGTTTGGCGCTGCTCTCCTGCGTCAAACCCTACCGGCGGTTAGAAGAAGAACCGATAAAGTACCACGTCGCGCCTGAACCGAGGGAGTAGACCCGGTCCCGGGCCGCTAGACCACTGCCTTGACCGCTCAGGCGGCTGCGACCAGGGAGCGCAGCCCATCCGGTGCTCCTGAAAGATACGCGGCGCGAGCGCGGCGGCGTAGGTGCCGACCGGCCCCTGCCCACCGGGCGATTATAGCAAACCGGCTGGAGAAGCGGCTATCGCGGCGCCTATGATGCGCCAACGGCAGCGGGAGGATGCGATGGCGGTTCGGCTCGGCGGCGGCGAATATACGTTCGAGGTCAACGACAACTGGGCGAAAATCCCCGACGAGATCGTGCTCGGCGATGTCGCGGCGGTCGGGGTCGACAGCAAGGACAATGTCTATGCCTTCAACCGCGGCGACCACCCGGTCGCGGTGTTCGACAGCGACGGCAATTTGCTGCGCACCTGGGGCGAGGGATTGTTTCCGCGGCCTCACGGCGTGCATGTCGCGCCCGACGACACGATCTGGCTGACCGACGACGCCGACCACACGGTGCGCCACTGCACGCTCGACGGCCAGGTGCTGATGACGCTCGGCGTCCCCGGCAAACCGAGCCCCTACATGTCGGGCGAACCGTTCCACCGCTGCACCCACACCGCGCTGTCGCCCCAGGGCGACTACCTCTATATCTCCGACGGCTACGGCAATGCCCGCATCCACAAATACACCCCCGGCGGCAAGCTGCTGTCGTCGTGGGGCGAGCCCGGCACCGATCCCGGCCAGTTCAACATCCCGCACAATATCTGCTGCGACCCGGACGGCTGGATCTATGTCGCCGATCGCGAGAACCATCGCGTCCAAATCTTCGACGGCAATGGCAAATGGGAGGCGCAGTGGAACTACCTCCACCGGCCCAACGGCATGTGTCTGGCGCGCGGCCATAACCCGCTGTGCTACATCGGCGAAGGCGGGCCGAGCGGCGAGATCAACCGCAACTGGCCGAATATCGGGCCGCGCGTCAGCATCCACACGACAACGGATCATCAGGTAATGGTGCGGCTCGGCAAGATGCACGCCGGGATCGAACCGGGCCAGTTCACCTCGCCGCACGGGATCAGCGTCGACAGCACGGGCAGCATCTATGTCGGCGAGCTCTCAGGCCGCTCGTGGGAGCGCTTCGCGACGGGCCCGGTGCCGGCCAAACGCCGGGTGATCCACAAGCTGGTCAAGGTGGCGGCTTAGCGCCTCCAACGCGCGTCACTTCAATGTTCCCGAACTCGTCGAGCAGCGCCGTCCAGCCCGGTGAAACGAGGCAGGTCGAATCGTATTCCTCGACGATGCACGGGCCTTGGCGCGGCGTCTTGAGCGCGCCGCGGTTGACCACCTGCGCCTCCTGCCAGCCCTGCTTCGGCCCGAAATAGGCGCGGCGGGTCGCAGATGCGATGGCGATGTCGGGCGCGAGGCTCGCCGACGCGGCCGATTGCGCCCGCGGCGTATCGGGGATGCCGCGGCCGATCACTTCGAGGCTCACCAGTTCGACCGGCTCGTCGACCCCGGCGCGGTGGCCATAGGTGCGCTCGTGCTCGACGCCGAAGGCTTCCTCGATCGCGCCGAGCGCCGCGGCATCGAGCCCGCCCGCCGCGACTGGCACGCGCAGCTCGAACGATTGCCCCTGGTAATGCAGGTTGGCAAAGCGGCGGATCTCGATCGCAGCGGGCTTAAACCCATCCTCGCCGAGTCGGGCGCGTGCCTCGGTTTCGAGCCCGTCCAAGACCCGCTGCAACTCCGCCGGCGGGGCGCCGCGCAACAGCCGCTTGCGGGTCCGGGTGAAGTAATATTCGACCTCGGCGTAGAGCAGCCCGAACGACGAGAACACCCCGGCCGAGGGTGGGATCAGCACGCGCTCGATGCCGATCTCGGCGGCCATGCCGGCGGCGAAAATCGGGCCGTTGCCGCCAAACGCGACCAGCGCGTATCCGCGCGGATCGCGCCCGCGCTCGCTCGACACCGCCTTGAGCGCGCGGATCATGTTCGAGGCGGCGATCAAATGCGCGCCATGGGCGGCGGCTTCGAGGCTCATGCCGAGCGGCTTGGCGATCTTGTCGGCGATGACGGCGCGCGCCTTGTCGGCGTTGAGTTTTACCGCGCCGCCGACCAGATGGCCGGGGTTGAGATAGCCCAGTACCAGGTTGGCGTCAGTGACGGTCGGCTCGGCGCCGCCCTGGTCGTAGGCGACCGGGCCGGGCGACGCGCCGGCGCTCATCGGCCCGACCTGCAGCGCGCCGCCGGCGTCGATCCACAGAATCGAGCCGCCGCCGGCGCCGATCTCGGCGAGGTCGATCGCCGGCACCTTCAGCGTGTACCCGGCGCCTGACAGCAGCCGCGAGCCGAGCACGATGCCCGCGCCGACCTGGTACTCGGCGGCGCGCGTCACCTCGCCGTTCTCGATCAGCGACGCCTTCGCCGTGGTGCCGCCCATGTCGAACGAGATCGCGTTGGCGATACCGATCCGCCGCATCAGTGCCTGGACCCCGACCACCCCGGCCGCCGGCCCCGACTCGATGATGTGCATCGGCGTCACCGCGGCGGCCTTGGCGGTGGTGAGCCCGCCATTCGATTGCATCAGCAGCAGCGGCACGTCGATGCCGATGCGCGCGACCTCACCGATCAGCCGCGACAGGTAGCGCTCGACGATCGGCCGGACATAGGCGTTGATGACCGTCGTCGAGCTGCGCTCGTATTCGTTGATCAGCGGCAACACCTCGGCGCTGATGCACAAGGTCGTCGCGGGCGCGAGGCGGGCGACGATCTGCTTGACCCGCTCCTCATGCGCCGGGTTGAGGTAAGAGTGTAAGAGGCACACCGCGATCGCCTCGACCCCCTCCGCGAGCAGGAATTCGACCGCGCGCTCGACGCTCGCCTCGTCGAGCGGCTTGTCGATCCCGCCTTGCGCGTTGACCCGCTCGTCGACCTCGACCCGCAGCCGCCGCTCGACCAAAGGCGGCGGCTTGGTCCAACTCATGTCATAGAGCCGCGGCATCCGTAGATTGCGGATTTCGAGCACGTCGCGGAAGCCGCGCGTGGTGACCAACCCGGTCTTCGCGCCCTTATGTTCAAGGATCGCGTTCGACGCGACCGTCGTGCCGTGCAGCAACTCGGTAATCCGACCACCGCCCACTTCGGCGAGCAGTTCCGAGAGGCCATCGACGATCGCGCGGGCATAATCGTCGACGGTCGACGAGACCTTCTTGGTGTAACGCTCGCCGCCGTCGCCCAGCAGCACGATATCGGTAAAGGTGCCGCCGATATCGACCCCGGCGCGGAAGGATTTCGGCACTTAGCGACCCCGGCGCTCGATAAGCTCGGTGCGTCCTTCGAGACGCCCGCTTCGCGGGCTCCTCAGGATGAGGATTTTTCCTAATGCCATCAAAAATCCACCTCATCCTGAGGAGCGCCCGCAGGGCGCGTCTCGAAGGACGCACCCTGACTTTGCGGCTCGTTATTTCGCCGCCAAGCCCCAGCTGTAGGTCGGCGGCTCGCCCCAATTGCGGCGGCCGCGCAGCTGGCGGCGCAAAGCGGCGGTCGCCGCGTCATCGACCGAGTTGTCCGCAAGCACGACGCCGTAATCCTCGCGCGCCGCGCGTTCGCTGACGAACTCGTTGCGCACATCCTTGAGCACCGCCGCCGGGTCGCGCTCGAGCGGGTCGCCCCAGCCACCGGCGCCGGCGACTTCGTGGCGGAAGAGGTCGCCCTTCTTCATGTTCATCGTCAGCTTCGACGGCAGCAGCGCCGGATCGCTATCGGGGTTGAGGAAATTCTGCGAGGGCTTGCCCGGCCCGCCGCCATAGAGCCCGTAGGGGCGGAAATCGCGGCGGTCGGAGCGCACCTGGAGGATCGCCTCCTCGGCCAAGAGCTTGTATTCACGACGGAATGGCGCCCCGCCGCGAAACTTGCCGGGCCCCATCGCGTCCTGGATGAATTCATAGGCGGTGATCTGCAGCGGCTGCTCGGTTTCGGTGACCTCGATCGGCTGCGAGGCCATGTTGGCGTAGATGTTGGAATTGCCGTCGAGCCCGTCGGCATCGGGTCGCCCGCCCCAGGCGCAGCAGGTGAAGTCGACATAGATGAACGGCGAGCGGTCGGCGTGGTAGCCGCCGATCGAGACGCCGGTATTGCCTCCGTCGGACGCCGCGAACACCCGGTCGGGCAGCATCTTCGCCAGCGCGCCGAACATGCAATCGACCATGCGGAAACCGGTCAGTCCGCGCGCCGCGCAGGCGCCGGGCAGCACCATGTTGGCGATCGTGCCCAGCGGCGCCTCGACCGTGACCGCGCGGAACACGCCCTCATTGGTCGGGATGTTCTGCGGCAGCACCGAACGGATGCCGCAATAGGTCGCCGATTTCGTGTAGGAGAGCGTGTTGTTGATCGCCCCCTTGACTTGCTTGGCGGTGCCGGTCCAATCGGCGTGGATGGTGTCGCCCCGTTTGGTGATCGTGACCTTGAGCGGGATCGGCACCCCGACATCGATCCCGTCATCATCGATATGGTCGAGGAAGTCGTATACCCCGTCGGGCAGCTCCTTGAGCGCGGCGCGGGTCATCCGCTCGGCGTAATCGACCAGCTCGGTCATATAGGCTTGCAGCTTGTCGTTGCCGTGGCGCGCCGCCATCTCGATGAGCGCAGCCTCGGCGATGTGACAGGCGGCGAGCTGGGCTCTGAGATCGCCGAACACCTTGACCGGGACCCGCACATTGGTCTCGATCAGCGCGAACAGGGTCTCGTTGCGCACGCCGCGCTCATAAAGCTTCAGCGGTGGGATGCGCAGCCCTTCCTGGTAGATCTCGGTCGAGTCGGAGGCGTTCGAGCCCGGCACCCTGCCGCCGACATCCGTGTGGTGGCACACCGTGCCGGCCCAGGCGATCAGCGCTTCGTCGCCGTGAAAAATTGGCTTGAACACGAACACATCGGGCAGATGCATGCCGCCGCGAAACGGGTCGTTGAAGATGAACACATCCCCCGAATGGATGTTGCCGGCGAAAGTTTCCTGCACCGACGCCATCGCGGTGGGCATCGAGCCGAGATGGCCGGGCAGTGTCAGCCCCTGCGCGACCAACACGCCCGCGCCGTCGAACATCGCGGTCGAGTAATCCATGTTGTCCTTGAGCACGCCCGAATAGGTCGTGCGGAACACGGTCAGCGCCATCTCGTCGGCGACGCCGAAAAGCGCGTTCTTGAACAATTCGAATTCGATCGGGTCGCTGATCATCGTCACCCCGTAGCCTCATCGCCGGGTAGTTCAGTCTATCGGTTTGCAATCGCTGGGCCTTAGAAAACTTCGCTTCCCGGCGAAAGCCGGGACCCACCCTTCCACCGATCGAGCGTTCGACAAGTGGATCCCGGCTTTCGCCGGGAAGCGCGCAGATTGCGACGGGACGTGAGTTGCGGCGGGATGACGCAGACCGGCCAACTCCTCTATAGTCCCTCCGAGGCGCGGCGAGACGGGAAAACCCGCGGCGCGCATGAGCCGGGAGGGAGCGATGACGAGCGCGTTGCGGATCGTTGCGGCAGCCCTTTGCGTTGTTGGTTTGGCCACCCCAACCGCCGCGCAAAAGCCGGGCGGCATCCTCAAAGTCTGGCTGATCGACAGCCCGGCCAGCATGTCGATCCACGAGGAGGCGACCGTGGTCGCCGAGCGGCCGATGATGGCCGTGTTCAACAACCTCGTGGTCTTCGACCAGCACATCGCGCAGAACAGCCTCGACTCGATCCGCCCCGACCTTGCCAAGAGCTGGTCCTGGAACGAGGAGCAGACCGAACTGACCTTCGACCTGCGCGACGGGGTCAAATGGCATGATGGCAAGCCGTTCACCGCCGCCGACGTCAAATGCACCTGGGACCTGCTCGCCGACCGCTCGACCGACCATTTGCGGGTCAACCCGCGCAAGGTCTGGTACAACAACCTCGCCGAGGTCAAAATCAACGGCGACACTCAGGTCACCTTTGTTCTGAAGCGACCGCAGCCGGCGTTTGTGATGTTGCTCGCCAGTGGCATGTCGCCGGTTTACCCGTGCCATGTCTCGGCGGCGCAGATGCGCCAGCACCCGATCGGCACCGGCCCGTTCAAATTCGTCGAGTTCAAGCCCAACGAGTCGATCAAGCTGACCCGCAACCCGGATTACTGGAAGCCGGGCCTGCCCTATCTCGACGGTATCGAATACACGGTCGTCCGCAACCAATCGACGATCATCCTGGCGTTCATCGCCAAACAATACGATTTGACCTTTGCCGGCAGCGTGACGATCCCGTTGATGCATGACATCGAGAGCCAGCGGCCCGAAGCAAGCTGCACGGTGCCGCCGGGGAGCGTCAGCACCAATCTGGTCGTCAACCTCATAAAGCCACCGTTCGACAACCCGGAGCTGCGCCGGGCCCTCGCCCTCGCCATCGACCGCAAGTCGTTCATCGACATCCTGACCGAGGGCACCGCGTTTATGGCCGCGGCGATGCAGCCGCCACCGGGCGGGCAATGGGGTATGCCGAAGGAGATGCTGCAGACGCTACCCGGCTACGACCCAGACGTCGCGAAGAACCGCACCCAGGCGCGCGCGATCATGCAAAAGCTCGGCTACGGCCCCGACCACAAGCTCAAGCTCACGGTGTCGACGCGCGACATCCCGCCCTACCGCAACCCTGCGGTGATCCTCCTCGACCAGCTGAAGGAGATATACGTCGACGCCGAGCTCGAGACGATCGACACGACGCAGTGGTATCCCCGGATGATGCGCAAGGATTACGCGGTCGCGCTCAACCTGACCGGCACCTTCGTCGACGACCCCGACGCGCTGCTTTACGAGAACTACGCCTGCGGCGGGATCGGCAATTACGGCGGTTACTGCAACCCCGAGGTCGACAAGCTGATCGACCAGCAATCGGTGGAGCCCGACCCGGAGAAACGCAAGCACCTCGTGTGGGAGATCGAAAAGAAGCTGATCGAGGATGTCGCCAAGCCGCTGATCATGTTCAACAAGGGCGCGGCCTGCTGGCAGAAGCCGGTCAAGAACCTGACCGTGATGGTCAACAGCATCTATAACGGCTGGCGGATGGAAGACGTCTGGCTCGACCCGTAGCCGGCGGTCACGCCTCGCCGTAATGCACCCTGCGAAAATTGCGCGACGGGATCAGATCGTCGACATGCACATCCCACAGCGAGGCGCCATCCTGCGCCTGGTGCTCGCGGAATAGCGCGTCGAACTGGCCGTAGCTCGTTACCTTGGTGCCGTTGAGGCCAAAGCCGCGCGCCACCTGGGCGAGGTCGCCGCGGCCATGAGTGGCGTGCATCGGGTCGACCCCATAGGCGCGGAACTTGTGCGTCTCGGCGCCGTAGCCGCCATCGTTGATGATGCAGATCACCATCTTGATGCCGTGGCGCCGTACGGTCTCCAATTCCTGGATATGCTGGTAGAGGCTGCCGTCGCCATCGATCAGCAGGATTTTGCCGTTATCGCGCGCCGCGGCGACGCCGATCGCCGCCGAGATGCCCGAGCCGATCGCGCCGAAATCGATCGGGATGTGATACTTGCCCGCCGGCCGGCCGCGCAGATGCGTCATCGCGAAGCTGAAGCAATGACCGCCGGCGACGATGATGTCCCAATCCTTGGGGATCGCCGCGTCGAGCTCCTGGACCACCGGCCGCGGATCGAGCGTGCCGGGGGTCGGCGTATAGGGCTTCGGGTCCGGGCTCTCGGCGGCCGCCGTGATCTTCGAGGCGATTTCGTTGCTGCGCCAGCCTTGCCGGCGGATGCCTTTTTCCCTGAGCCGGGTGACGACCGCCTCGGCCGCGGCCGTTGCGTCGGCCTGCACATGAAGGTCGGCGGTGCGCAGACCCTGCCACAGCCCGCGCGGCTGGGTGTCGATCCGCACCACCTTGGCATTCGGGAACAGATACCCGCCCTCGGTCGTGTAATGACCCAACCCCGCCCCGGCGGCGATCACCAGATCGCTTTCGGCAAACAGCTCGCGACCGAGATCGGTGGCGAAGGTGCCGGCGATGTCGAGCGCGAACGGGTTGCCATCGAACAACCCCTTCCCAAGCAGGGTCGTCGCCAGCAGCGCCCCGCTTTCCTCGGCCAGCGACTCCAGCGCGCCCTTGGCGCCCGACCAGGTCGCGCCGCGCCCGCCGATGACGATCGGCCGCTCGGCCTCGGCGACCATCGCCGCGATCTCGTCGACCACCACGGGATCGGGCCGCAGCGTCTGTGGGCGCGGCATCAGATCGGTCGACGGGCTGTAGTCGGGCAGGTAGGGAAACTCCTCCTTCTGCAGATCGAGCGGCACGCTCAGCACCACCGGCTTGCGTTCGGCGCGGGCGACGTAAAACGCCTCGCGCACGCAATCGAGCGCTCGGTCGATCGTGCGGATCGCGACGAAATGCGCTCCCGTCGCCAGCGCCAGCGGCGCCTGGTCGATCGACTGGATGTACCAGGAGGCGCCGATCGGCGCGTCGCCGGCGAACACCACCACCGGGGCGTTGCCGCGCGCCGCCATCACCAGCGCGGTCATGATCTGGGTGTATCCCGGGCCGCAGGTCACCGAGGCGACCCCGACCTTGCCGGTGGCCCGGGCATAGGCGTCAGCCATCGCCACGCAGCAATGCTCGTGGCGGGCGTGGATCAAGCGGACCTGCTGATTGTCGGCCATCGCCGCCGACCAATACATGTTGGCGTCGCCCATCAGAGTGAACAGGGTATCGACCCCCTCGGCGGCGAAGGCCTGCGCCAGAACATCGGAAACTTGGTTGTCGCTCATCGTGCTTCTCGCTTTCCCGAAAACGTTTGACGCACCCACGAAAGGAACGCCCGCCACAAAATCTTGCCGCCGCTGAGTTCGGCCGCCGACGGACGCGGAACCGTTGTGCACCGCCCCTCACCCTCCCACGCCTGCGGCGTGGGTCCCTCCCTCTCCCTGCCAGCGGGGAGAGGGTCGGGGTGAGGGGCTGGTGCGATTACCGCCCGCTCCGCCACCAACTTCGCCACGTTCTCGGCGAATTCGGCGAGGATCGCGCGGGCGAGATGCACGCCGCCGGCATTGGCGAAGGTTTCAAGCGGACCGGTCACGGTGAAATTGCCTTCGACCTTAAGCAGTGTCGCCGCGCCGCCACTCGCCTCGACCGCCCCGGAGGCGTTGGCCCGCGAGGCGCCGCGCCCGTCGATGCCGCGTCCCTCGATCGTGCAGCGCCGAGCGGCATGATCGTACGCCAGCTTCGCTTCGCCGCGGAACTGCGCGACGGTCGGGCCGAACTTGACCCGCATCGTGCCTTGGTAGGCGCCATTGTCGCCCGCCTTGGTGAGGGCCGCGCCCGGGATGCACGACGCCACCACGGCCGGGTCGGACAGCAGCGGCCATACCGTTTGCGGCGGCGCGGCGATGGTGATTTCCTCGCGGATCGAAATCATGGCGTGAGGCTAGAGGGAACCGGTAGAGTTTGTCGATGGGCCGAGCGGAGAGAGCAGGCATCACCGACGGCCCGAGCCAGGAGGAAACCATGCCCGAACTCCCCCGCCTCAACCCGGCGATCCGCGCGTTGGAAAGCGGCAAGCCGGTCTTTGTGACCTTCTCGCCGGCCGAGATCGGCGCGGCGCAATCGATCGCCGCCGCCCCCTATGACGGCGTGGTCTTCGAGATGGAGCACAACCCCTACGACATCCGCCAGCTGCGCGACTGCATGCAGTACATGCTCGACCGCGCGCAAATCCTGAAATCGGGGAGCCTCGCGCCGGCGGTCGCGCCGTTCGTCCGCATCCCGCCCAACGGCGGCGAACTCAACCAGTTCATCGCCAAGCAGGTGCTCGATATCGGCGTCTACGGCATCGTCTGGCCGCATGTCTCGACCGTCGAGGAGGCGCGCAACGCGGTGCAGGCCTGCCGCTATCCGCGCCCGCGCGAAGCGGCCTATTACGAGCCGCCCGGCCAGCGCGGCGACGCGCCGCGCACCGCCGCGCGCTATTGGGGCATCGACCAGCAGACCTATTACAAGCGCGCCGACACCTGGCCCTTGAACCCCGAGGGAGAGGTGCTGGTCGTCATCATGTGCGAGGAGAAGCGGGCGATCCGCAATCTGCCGCAAATGCTGAAGGAGGTGCCCGGCATCGGCGTCGTGCTGGTCGGCGAGGGCGACCTGTCGCAGGACATGGGCCTGCCGCGGCAATACGAGCACCCCGAGGTCGCCGCCGCGATCGACGACATCCTGGCGATCTGCAAGGACCACAACATCCCCTGCGGCCACCCGCATGTCGACGCCAACAATGTCGAGAAGCTGGTGGAGAAAGGTTTCCGCTGGCTGATGCCGGCGCCGACGCAATCCTTCGCCGCGCTGCAGAAGGGTCTGGCGGCGAGCGGGCGGAGATAACCCTCACCCTCCGATTGCTAACGCAACGCGACCCTCCCTCTCCCGCTTGCGGGAGAGGGGTTAAAATTCGTCGGCTCAAATCTTTCTCCCGCTCGCGGGAGAGGGTGCCGAGCGCAGCGAGGCGGGTGAGGGTCTTGCCACGCGCTCGCCGACGCGATGTAGTGCGCCAACCCGACCCTCAACGGAGGAACCCCATGGACGCCGACGCCAAGAAGACCGCGCTTCGCATGATCCCCTACGGCATCTACGTGCTGACCGCCGATGACGGCAAGGGCGGCGTCGCCGCCGCGACGGTCAACTGGGTGACGCAGACCGCGTTCAACCCCCCGCTCGTCGTGGTTGGCGTCAAGACCGACAGCGGCGCCTATGGAATCGTCAAGGGCACCAAGAACTTCACGCTCAACATGCTCGGCAAGGAGCACAAGGGCCTCGCCTTCACCTTCTTCAAGCCCGCCGCGCTCGAAGGCGGAAAGCTTTCGGGCCAGGCGATCCACAAGGGCGCCAACGGCGCCCCGATCCTCGACGCCGCCTTGGCCGCGGTCGAGTGCAAGGTCACCGGCATCGTCGAGCAGGGCGACCACCACATCGTCGTCGCCGAAGTCGTCGAGGCGCATGTGCCGAACCCGATCTCGGGCCGCCTCGACAGCGCGATCCTCGAAATGAGGGACCTCGGCGACAACGTCTACTACGGCGGGTAAGTGCCGGACGGCCGCCTGACGACCCGAACCGGAAAAGCGAGGGCGCCCTCAAAGCGCCCTCGCGCACGACGCGGCTCGGCGCACAAGGCGCCGCCGCTCAGCCAGACGCCGCCCGAAGGCGCGAATCCGCATCTGTTCCATCTGATCGCCCGTGACACCGCCGACCAGGTGGTCCGGCTCGGCATCGAGCGCGAATGGTTCGGCGACCTCTACCACCGCATCCTGACGATCGGGTGGCTGACCTTTTTCGGCCTCTGGTCGGCGTTTTACATCGCCGCCAACGTCATTTTCGGGGCGCTCTATCTGCTGCAGCCGGGATCGGTCGCCAAGGCACACGCCGGATCGTTCATCGACGCGTTCTTCTTCAGCGTGCAGACTATGGCGACGATCGGCTACGGCGTGATGTCGCCGGCGACGTTCTACGCCAATCTGCTGATGACGCTCGAAACTGCGGTCGGGCTGATGATCATCGCATTGACGACGGGGCTGGTCTTCGCGCGGTTTTCCCGGCCGACCGCGCGGGTGCTGTTCAGCAGCGTCGCGGTGGTCGGCCCCTACAACGGCGTGCAGACGCTGTCGATCCGGATCGCCAATCAACGCCAGAACCAGATGCTGGCGGCAGAAGTTTCGATGACGCTGGTGCGCGACGAAACCAGCGAGGAGGGCGAGCTGACCCGCCGCTTCTACGACCTGGCGCTGGTGCGCGACCGCTCGCCGGTGTTCGCGCTGACGTTTCGGGTGATGCACACGATCGACGCCGACAGCCCGCTTTATGGCATGACCTACGAAAAGCTGGCCGAGCAGCACGCCGAGATCGTCGTGATCGCCGGCGGGATCGACGAGACGCTGGTTCAGCCGGTCAGTGCCCGCACTTCCTATCTGCCGCACGAAATCCTCTGGGCCCACCGCTTTGTCGACATTTTCGGCTGGACCGAAGACGGCCGCCGCGCCATCGATCGCTTTCATGATACCGTGCGGATCGGGTAGCCGCGCCTCAACCCGGAGAAGAAAGATGGACACGCACGCAATCACCTGGCCGAAGGAAGGCAATTCGCGGGTCCCCTACCGGGTGTTTTCCGACCCCGATGTCTACCGGGCGGAGCTCGAGCGGCTGTTCCTCGGGCGGACCTGGCAGTTCCTCGTGATGGCCGACGAGCTGCCCAACCCCGGCGACTACAAGACGACCTTTCTCGGCGAAACCCCGATCATCGTCACCCGCGGCGAGGACGGCGAAATCCACGCGATGCTCAATCGCTGCGCCCATCGCGGCAACCTCGTGTGCCTAAAGCGGCAGGGCAACGAGAGCCTGCTGACCTGCGTCTACCATTCGTGGAGCTATGACCTTCAGGGCAATCTGAAGAGTGTCGCGTTCCGCCGCGGCATTGCGGGCAAGGGCGGGATGCCCGAGGATTTCCGCCTCGAAGACCACGGTCTCAGGAAGGTGCGCACCGACCATTTCGCCGGCCTGGTGTTCGGCACGCTGTCGGAGGAAACCCCGCCGCTCGCCGACTATATCGGCAATCTGATCGGCGCGCGGATCGGCCGGGTGCTGCGCGCCAAGCCGAAGATCCTCGGCACGACCTCGCAGATCCTGCACAACAACTGGAAGCTCTATGTCGAGAACGTCAAGGACACCTATCACGCGACCCTGCTGCACACCTTCTTCACGACATTCAACGTCAGCCGGCTGACCGCGGGCGGCGGCGTGCTGGTCGCCGAGGGCGGCGGCAACCACGCGAGCTATACCCGCGGCAAGCACGAGCTGGTCAGCCGCGCGGACAGCGACAAGCTCTACGCCAATATCCAGTCGATGCGCGACGGGGTGCGGCTCAGCGACCCGCGCCTGCTGGATTCGGTCGAGGAGTTCGGCGACGACGTCACGGTGCAGATCCTCAGCGTGTTCCCCAATTTCGTGCTGCAGCAGATCAACAACTCGGTCGCGCTGCGCCTGGTGCTGCCGAAGGGGCCGGAAAAGACCGAGCTGCAGTGGATCTATATCGGGTTCGAGGACGACGACGAGGCGATGACCGAGCGCCGCCTGTTGCAGAGCAACCTCGTCGGCCCGGCCGGCTACGTGTCGATGGAAGACGGTGCGGTCGGCAATTTCGTGCAGCGCGGGATCGTCGGCTCGGAAGACGAATACTCGGTGCTGGAGATGGGCGGGCACGGCCACGGCACCGAGGAAACCCGCACCACCGAAGCCTCGATCCGCGGCTTCTGGCAAGCCTACCGGCCGCTGATGGGCTATTGACCGGTGACTCCGGGCGAGGTGGCGCGGCGGCTGGAGCTTGAAGCGCTCTACACCGATTACGCGTACTGCCTCGACGATGACCGGCTCGAGGAATGGCCGGATTTTTTTGTCGAGGATTGCTACTACCGCATTACCTCGGCGGAGAATTTCGCCGCCGGTTTGCCACTCGGCATCGTCTATCTGACGTCGCGAGCGATGCTGGCCGATCGGGTAATGGCGCTGCGCAAGGCCAATATCTACGAGCCGCAGTGCTATCGCCACCTGGTCAGCTCGTTCAAGCTTGGCGCGGACGACGCGGACGGCCTCGCGGTCACCGCCAATTTCCTCGTGATCCGCACGATGCAGGATGGCGCGATGAGCCTCTTCGCCGCCGGGCGCTATGTCGACCGGGTCGTACGCCGCGATAACACCTGGAAATTCGCCCGCAAGGACGTGGTGCTCGACAGCCGGCAGATCGACACATTGCTGGCGATGCCGCTCTGATCACGTTGAATGGGGATGCGATTACCGGCACTAGCCCGAGCGTTGATTGCCGTCGCACTGATTTTGCTGGGCTCTGTCGCGCGCGCCGAAACGCCGATCGTCGTCGCCTCGAAGCTCGACACCGAAGGCGCCTTGCTGGGGCAGATGATGGCCGCAATCATCGAGGCGCACGGCCTCCCGGTCGAACGCCGCATTCAGCTCGGACCGACCAATATCCTGCGCGCGGCGATCCTCGCCGGCCAGATCGACGTCTATCCCGAATACACCGGCAACGGCGCGCTGTTCTTTCACCGCGAGGACGATCCGGTGTGGCAGGACGCGGCCCAGGGCTATGCCGAGGTGGCGGCGCTGGACAAGGCGCAGAACGGGCTTATCTGGCTCGCGCCGGCGCCGGCCGATAACACCTGGGTCATCGCGATCCGCAAGGATCTACCCGGATTTCCGCCGCTTCCGTGCGTCGGCGACCTCGCCGCCTATCTGAAGGGCGGGCGCTTCCGCCTCGCCGCTTCGGCCGAATTTGTCGAGAGCCCGGCGGCGTTGCCCGCTTTCGAGGCAGCGTACGGGTTCCACCTGACGGGCGACCAGCTGCTAACCCTGTCGGGCGGCAACACCGCGGCGACATTGCGCGCCGCCGCCGAGGGCATCTCGGGGGTCAACGCGGCGATGGCCTATGGCACCGACGGCGCGATCGCCGCGCTGGGCCTCGTCGCGCTGTGCGACGACAAGCACGCCCAGGTGGTTTACGCGCCGGCGCCGGTGGTGCGCCAGGCGGTGCTCGACGCGCATGCCGAGATCGGCCCGGCGCTCGGCCGGGTCTTCGCGACCTTGACCCGCGAGCGGTTGCAGGAGCTCAACGCGCGCATCGCGGTCGAGGGCGAGGAGGCGCGGAGCGTCGCCGACGACTACCTCAAATCGACTCAGGCCGCGCGATGACCGCCGCCGCCACGGCGCTGCCGGTCCGCGCCGTGAAGCTGCCGCGCAACCGGGTGCTGCCGGTGCTGATGATCGCCGCGGCGACCGCCGCGATCGCCTGCGGGTTTGTGGATTTGGCGCCGAACCGGCTGGTGTCCGGCCGGCCGGTAATGCTGTGGCAGGCGACAGCGTCGGGCTATACCATCGCGCTCGCGGCGTGCGGCGCGATCCTGTTCGCGGCCGGTTTCGCAGCGCCGCGGCGTTGGCTTGCCTTCAGCGCGGCGATCGTCGCCGGCGCGGGGCTGATCATCGTACTCGCCGCCGCCGGCGATGTCGCGGCGATGCTCTCCGCCGCGGCGCCACCGGCGGCGCGGGTGTCGCTCGGCGCCGGGTTCTGGATCGTCCTCGCCTGCGCCGCGCTGGCGCTGATCGATGCGTTGCAGCGGGCCGATGCCGGCGCGGCGGTGCAATTTCTCCCCGCCGCGCTGGTCGCCGCCGGCTTTGTCGCGCTAGCCGAGGGCGGATGGTTCGACGCGCTATCGCTGGCGCGCGAGTTCGCGACCCGGCGCGATGTCTTCGCCGCGGCGGTGCTGCGTCATGCCGTGCTGGTCGCGGCGTCGGTCGGCCCCGCATTGCTGATCGGGGTACCGCTCGGGCTCGCCGCGCTGCGCAAGACGCGTTTCGAGGGGCCGCTCTTCGCCGTGCTCAATTTGTTGCAGACCGTGCCGTCGATCGCGCTGTTCGGCCTCATGCTGGTGCCGCTCTCGGCGTTGGGGCAGGCCGTCCCGGCATTGCGCGCGCTGGGCGTCGGCGGAGTCGGGCCGGCGCCGGCGATCATCGCGTTGACGCTCTACGCGCTGCTGCCGATCGCGCGCAACACGCTGGTCGGTATCGGCGGCGTCGCGCCCGCTGCGATCGAGGCGGCGCGCGGCATGGGGATGACGAGTCGCCAGGTGTTCTGGCAGGTCGAGGTGCCGCTGGCGCTGCCGGTGCTGCTGGCGGGGTTGCGCGTCGTCACGGTGCAGGCGATCGGGCTCGCTGTGGTCGCGGCACTGATCGGCGCCGGTGGGCTTGGCAGCTTTGTGTTCGAAGGGCTCGGCCAGTACGCAACCGATCTGGTACTGTTAGGCGCGCTGCCGGCGATCGTCCTGGCGCTCGCGGTCGATTTCCTGCTGCGCCTCACCGCCGCGGCACTCGGCCGGCGCTACGCCCCATGATCGAACCGATGATCGACATCGAGCATGTCAGCAAGGCCTATGACGGCCGGATCGTCGTCGATGATTTGTCGCTCGCCGTGCCGCAGGGTGCGTTCTGCGTGCTGCTCGGCCCCTCGGGCTGCGGCAAGTCGACGACCTTGAGGATGATCAACCGATTGGTTGACTTTGACAGCGGCGCGATCCGGGTCGGCGGCGAGGATGTGCTGTTGGCGCCGCCCGAGGCGCTGCGCCGGCGCATCGGCTATGTGATCCAGTCGAGCGGACTCTTTCCGCACTGGCGGATCGGCGACAACATCGCGACCGTGCCGCGCCTCCTCGGCTGGCCGCGCGAGCAGATCGACGCGCGGGTCGGCGAGCTCTTGACCCTGCTGCGACTCGACCCCGCGATCTATCGCGGCAAATTTCCCCATCAGTTGTCGGGCGGCGAGCAGCAACGAGTCGGCGTCGCGCGCGCCCTCGCCGCCGACCCGGATGTGCTGCTGATGGACGAGCCGTTCGCCGCGGTCGACCCGATCACCCGCGACGCGCTGCAGGTCGAGATCGCGCGCATTCACCGCGAGACCGGCAAGACGATCATCTTCGTCACCCACGACATCGAAGAGGCGCTACGGGTCGCGACGGTGATCGCGATCCTCGACAAGGGAAGGCTGGCGCAACTCGGCACCCCCATCGACATCGTCGAGAACCCCAAGAGCGATTTCGTCCGCGGCTTTATCGGCGCGCAGGGGATCGGGTTGAAGCTGCTGTCGGTGCGCCGGGTCGGCGAGCGGATGCGCGCCGGCGAGAGCGCCGACGGCAAGCCGATCTCCCAGCACGCGACGCTCGCCGAGGCGCTCGGCACGATGACCGAGCAACGCCGCGACCGTCTGCCGGTCGCCGATGGCGAGGGCCGGGTCGTCGGCGTCATCACCCTGGCAGATCTGGTGCGCTGACGCGATGCGCGCGGCGTGGAAAAGCCCCGTGCTGTGGGTCGGACTGCTGTTCGCGTTTCTGCTGCTCGACATGCGCCAGCTGCAACCGCTGTTCACCGCGGCGTTTCCTGGCGTGCGGCCGGAAATCTTTGATCGCGCGAGTTTCCTCGAATTATTTTGGTCGCACCTCGCGCTGGTGGCCGTGGCGAGCGGCGCGGCGACGGTGGTCGGCATCGCTCTGGCGGTCTTCGTTACTCGGCCGGCCGGGAGCGATTTCCGGACGCTGGTCAATGTCGCGGCGACCATCGGGCAGACGTTTCCACCGGCGGCGGTACTGGCGCTTGCGGTGCCGGCCCTCGGGTTTGGGCCGCGGCCGACGATGATGGCGCTATTCCTCTACGGGCTCTTGCCGATCGTCGAGAATTCGATCGCCGGCATCGAAGGCGTGCCGGCGGCGGTGCGCGACGCCGCGAGCGGCATGGGCCTCTCGCGCTGGCAGGCGTTGCGCGATGTCGAGCTGCCGCTGGCCGCGCCGGTGATTCTGGCCGGGGTGCGCGTGTCGGTGACGATCGGCATCGGCACCGCGACGATCGGCTCGGCGGTCGGCGCGCTGACTTTCGGCACGCCGATCTTCGACGGGCTCGCCGGCAACAAGCTGCCTTACGTGATCCAGGGCGCGATGCTGGTCGCGCTGTTCGCGATCCTCACCGATTTGATGCTTGCCCGGCTGGCGAGAGTGCTTTCGCCTCCCGGCTAGCGAGAAATCGGGCCAATGCCGCCTGCTGTCCGGGCGAGGCAGCGAGGCCGAGCTTGCTGCGCCGCCACAGGATGTCCTCGGCGGTGCGCGCCCATTCCTCGCGCACGAGGAACTCGACCGCTTCACGCCCAAGGCCCGGCGCGAACTCCGACCCCGCTCCGGTGAGATCGTCGGCGGGCAGCGCCGCGGTCGCCGTCCAGGCCGGCCCCATGGCGGGCAGATGCGCGGCAAGCCGGGCCAGCACGTGCTCGGCGAGGCGGCGATAGGTGGTCAGCTTGCCGCCGAAGATCGACAGGCAGGGTGCGCCGGCCGCGTCAAGCTCGAAGACATAGTCGCGGCTCGCTGCCGACGCGCTCCGTGCGCCGTCGTCGTAGAGCGGGCGCAGCCCGGCAAAGCGCCAGACAATATCGGCCGGGCCGGGCGGCCGCTTGAGCCAGCGCCCGACGGCGCGGCACAAATAGGCGATCTCGGCGTCGGTCACTGCTGTAACTGGCGGCGCCTCGGCCGGGGATTCGGTTGTGCCAATCAGCGTGTACTCGCGCTCGAACGGGATCGCGAAGACGACCCGGCCGTCGTCGTTTTGCAGCAGGTAGGCGTGGTCGCCGTCATAGAGCCGGCTGACGACGATGTGGCTGCCCTTGACGAGGCGCAGCCGGGCGCGACCCGACAGGCCGGCGAGACGTCGCGCCTCCTCGGCCCACGGGCCAGCGGCGTTGACCATAATGCGCGCGGCGACCTCGCGCCGCGATCCATCCTCCTCGACCAGCATTGCGCGCCACACCGCGCCGTCGCGCCGCGCCGCGGTAAAAGCGGTGCGGGTCAGGATCGTCGCGCCATGGCGGGCCGCGTCGCGGGCGTTGGCGACGGTGAGCCGGGCGTCGTCGACGACGCAATCGGAGTAGACGAAGCCGTCGCGCGCGCTTTGCTTCAACGGCGCACCGAACACGCCATCGCGCAAATCAATCGCGGCCGATACCGGCAGCGAGCGCGGGCCGCCGAGCCGGTCGTAGAGAAAGAGGCCAACCCGCAACATCCAGCGCGGCCGCTGGCCGGGGCCATGAGGCAGCACGAAGCGCATCGGCCGCACCAAACGCGGCGCGGTGCGCAGCAGCACCTCGCGCTCGGCGAGCGACTCGCGCACGAGGCGGAACGCGCCGTGCTCGAGGTAGCGTAGGCCGCCATGGATCATCTTGCTCGACGCCGACGAGGTCGCGCTGGCGAGATCGCCCTGCTCGCACAGCAACACCCTGAGCCCGCGCCCGGCGGCGTCGCGGGCGATGCCGACGCCATTGATGCCGCCGCCGATGACGAGCAGGTCGAAGACGTCGCTCACACGTCTACGCTGCGATTTATCGGGAGGATACGCATCAGGAGCTCCGTCCGCGGTCGGCGCAGCATAGCGGGCGGTTGCGCGGGCGGCATATTGAAACTACCGTCCGCGCTCGTCACAGCCATCACAGCGGGAGGGTATTTTGATGCGGCGCACCAGCATAGTTGCGATCGGATTGGCTGCGGTCATTTCCGTATTTGCGAGCGGCGGTCCGGCTCGCGCCCAATACGGCGCCATCGCCTATGACAGCGCCAATTGCGCCTGGGGCGACAGCTGGAATTACGCCAATCAGGCGGCCGCCAACGCTCGGGCGCTCGCCGATTGCAAGGGAGCCGGCTGCAAGGTGGTCGCGCCGATCGGCCCGAATTTCTGCGCCGCGCTCGCCACGACCGCCAATTGCAAGGGCTGGGGCTGGGCGTCGCGCTCGACGCGGGACGCCGCGTCGCTCGGCGCGATGCAAGAGTGCCAGAAATACAACGCCGGCCAGTGCGCCCTCAAGGTCAGCGACTGCAATCGCTGACGCGATCGATCCGGGTCAACCGCGGACCAGGCCGAGCAGCGCCTGGGTCAGCGCGCCCTGAGGATTGGCCAGCGTCTCGAGGATGGTGAAGTGATCGGCGCCGTCAATCGGCAGCAGATGGCCGGGTAGGCCGCGCTCGACCCAGGCTTGGGCATAGTCGATCGACTGGCGGCAGAGTTCCGGCAATTCGCGCGTGCCATAGGCGACAACGAGTTCTCCGGCCATCGGCGGGATGTTCAGCAGCGGGCTGTTGCGCTCGGCCTCCTCTATATCGAGGCCGAGCTTCTCGTTGAGATAGTTGAGCCGGATCGGTTCGAGATCGTAAATGCCGCTGATCGCGAGCGCGCCGCGAACCGCGGGCAAGGTCATCGTCGATGCGGTCAGGTGGCCGCCGGCCGAATGACCCGAGACATAGAGGCGCGACGGGTCGGCGCCGTAATCGCCGAGATGCTCCGACAGAAACTGCACCGCGCGCCGCACTTCGGCGACGACCCGATCGAGCCGGGCCGCGGGCGCCAGCGTGTACTCGATGAGCGCGAAGTTGATCCCATGCGGCAACACGCCCTCGGCGAGGAAGGTGGTGCCCTCCTTGTCGTTCATCTGCCAATAGCCGCCATGGATAAAGGCCAGGGTTGGCACCTGGGGATCGGCGGCGAGAAACAGGTCGAGCCGCTCGCGCGAACTGTCGCCGTAGGCGAGATCGAGATGACCCGGGCGCTCACGCCGCACCCGGGCGCTGCGCGCCGCCCAGTCGGCGACGATCCGGTCGCGCTCGGGAACAGCGGCGGTGTTGTTGTAGGCGGCATCCAGCTGGGTGCGGTCCATTCCGCGGTAGAGCATGGGGTCAGGTTCCGATCGCGAGGGGGCTTGAGAGTTTCCGCAGCAGGGCAATGACCGAGAGCGGGGTCAATCGCCCGGTGCGTGGGTTTTCGAGGCTCGGCACATTCTGAATTTCCATAGAGAGCCGCGCGGCATCCGCTTCGACCTCAATGCGATGGATGTTGCGGTCGACCGCCGGGTCGGCCCAGATCTCGATCGTCGTACGATCGGGCCCGATCCCGGCGAGCGCGAGGGCCGCGGCGACGTTGACATTGGCCGGAAAGCCGCGCGCGGCATCGCGCGCGCTGCCGCTGAAGACCAGCTTCGCGGCGTTGAGCCCGTCGACCGAAATCCCGTGTTCGACGAGATAGGGTGCGCCGTCGAGCCCATTGGGCGGCTTGCGGGTGATCATCTGCACCGAGCGGATGCCGCCGCCAAGCGCCGCTGCCTGCACCGCGTCGAGACCGATGAGCGCCCCGGTCGGCACCAGAATGCGCCCCCCATGCGCGCGCGCCAGCTCGACGAGGTCGAAATTGTCGAGCAGCGCCCCGCAGCTCAAGGTGACGAGCATGCGGCCATGGGCGAGCGTCGGCTCGGCGATGTCGCGCAAATGCTTGGCCGGGGCGCATTCGACGACAATATCGGCGTCTTCCCACAACCGGCCAAGCGGCAATACCGGAACAGGCTTGGCGAATTTCGCGATCGCCGCCTCGGCGCGCGCCGCGTCGCGGGCCGACACCGCGGCGAGGGTCATGTCCTCGATGCCGTCAGCGAGCGCTTCGGCCACGACCTTGCCGATCGCCCCAAACCCGCCGATTGCAACGCGTAACGCCATGCCGATCCCCGCTTCCCGACTGGATACGCGGTGTGCGTCCTTCGAGACGGCTGCTTCGCAGCCTCCTCAGGATGAGGCATTTTTCTTTATGCCATCAATAGCGTTCCTCATGCCGAGGAGCGCGGCGAGGCGCGTCTCGAAGCACGCCCGTCCCGATTGCAGCTATTGCACCAGGCCGGTGAGGAAATAGAGGCGTGTCGTCGCCGCTTGCTGACGCAATGCGATCAGCTTGGCGTAGTCGGGCGAGTTGTACCAGTGATTGGCGTCTTCCGGGGTGTTGAAGGCGTAGATCGTGACGTTGCCCTCGGTCGGCTCGCCTTCCCGCATATCGGGCAGCGCGCGCGCCGCGACGCGGCCGCGAAACGGCGCCAAACTCGCCGGTTCGCGCCGCATGTATTCGCTGAAGCCGGCCGGATCGGTGACGTGCATCTCGGCGACGACATAGGTCCCGCGCGCCGCGGTTTGCGCGTTCAGCGCCGGGATCACCGCGACGCCGATCGCGATGCCCATGAGGAGCGCGAGAACGATCTTGGCCTTGTCTCGCATCGCACTCTCCCGCCGTAAAGTGTTATTGAGGCTCGCCCTCGACGATGAAAAGCCGCGTGTTTGCAGAGCGCTGCCGCATGGGAATGACTTCACTGTAGGACGGGCTGCCATACCACCGCTCGGCGTCCGCGAGGCTGTCGAACGCGACGATAACGATGTCCCCGACCGGCGCTGTCCCCTCCTTGCGGTGCGCCTTGCTGCGCACGATAAGGCGCGCGTTGTACCCGGCGAGCGTCGGCCCGGCCTTGGCGACGTAGTCCTGAAACACCGCCGGATCGGTCACTTCTACCTCGGCGATCACATAGGCTGGTCGTTTGTCCGGCATGATCCCCTCCTTCAATACGATTTCGGCAGACCCAGCACCCGCTCGCCGATATGCGACAGGATCAGTTGCGCCATGACCGGCGCAATGCGGGCGATCTGCGCCTCGCGGAAATAGCGCTCGACGTGGAATTCCTTGGCATAGCCCATGCCGCCATGGGTCAGCATCGCGGTCTCGCAAGCGCGGTGGCCGGCTTCGCCCGCGTAGTATTTGGCGGCATTGGCGAAGGCGCCGGATTCCTCACCGGCGTCGTAGGCGGCCGCGGCACGCAGCACCAGGAGCTCGGCCGCTTCCAGCTCGACCCAGCGCTCGGCGAGCGGGTGCTGGATGCCCTGGTTCTGCCCGATCGGCCGGCCGAAGACGATCCGCTCGTTGGCATAGCGCGCGGCGCGGGCCAGCGCGACGCGGCCCAAGCCCACCGCCTCGGCGGCGATCAGGATGCGCTCCGGGTTCATGCCGTGCAGGATGTACTGGAAGCCTTTGCCCTCTTCGCCGATGCGGTCCTCGAGCGGGACCTTCAGCCCGTCGATGAACAGCATGTTCGAATCGACCGCGTGGCGGCCCATTTTCGGAATCTCGCGCACCTCGATCGCACTGCGGTCGAGGTCCGTATAGAACAGGGTCATGCCCTGTGAAGGGCGCGCGGAATCTTCGAACGCCGTGGTCCGGGTCAGGATCAGCATCTTTTCGGTGACCTGGGCGGTTGAGGTCCAGATCTTGCGGCCGGTGATGACGTAGCCGTTCCCGTCCTTGACCGCTCGCGTTTTGATTCGCGTCGTGTCGAGCCCGACATCGGGCTCGGTGACCGCGAAGCAGGCCTTTTCCTTGCCGGCGATCAGCGGCGGGAGAAAACGTTGCTGCTGCTCCTTGGTGCCGAAGACGACGACCGGGTGCAGCCCGAAAATGTTCATGTGGACCGCCGAGGCGCCGCTGAACCCGGCGCCCGATTGCGCCACGGCCTGCATGACCACCGCCGCCTCGGTGATGCCGAGCCCGCTGCCGCCATATGCCTCGGGCATCGCCACCCCGAGCCAGCCGCCCTCGGCCATCGCCCGATGAAATTCGTGCGGGAACCCGCCGTCGGTATCCTTCTTCAGCCAATAGGCGTCGTCGAAACGGGTGCACAGCCGCGCCACCGCATCGCGGATTTCGAGCTGTTCGGGGGTCAGGACGAAAGTCATAGAAGGCTCCTCGGCACTCTCGGCCGTGGTATTCTTGCGCAAACCGCTCGCCGGAGCACGTCTTTGCCGCTCGATGTCGCGTTCAGCGTTTGCCCGCACGATTGCCCGAGCGCCTGCGCGCTCGAGGTCGAGCGCATCGACGGCCGGGTCGGCCGCATCCGCGGCGCGCGCGGCCAGGGCTACACCGACGGCGTCGTCTGCGCCAAGGTCGGGCGCTATGCCGAGCGGCAATATCATCCCGAGCGTCTCTCGGTGCCGCTGCGCCGGGTCGGCGACAAGGGCGTCGGCCATGCCGCGTTCCGACCGATCGCCTGGGATGACGCGCTCGACCTCGTCGCCGAGGGTTTGACCGGCGCCGCGCAGCGCCACGGGAATGAGGCCGTCTGGCCGCACTACTACTCCGGCACGATGGGACTGGTGCAGCGCGACGGGCTGCAGCGTTTGCGCCATGCCATGCGCTATTCGCGCCAGCATTCGACGATCTGCAACACGCTGACCGATGCCGGCTGGATCGTCGGGGTCGGCGCCAAGCGCGGCGTCGACGGCCGCGAGATCGCGAAATCCGACCTGATCGTGGTGTGGGGCGGCAACCCGGTCTCGACCCAAGTCAATGTGATGACCCACATCGCCAAGGCCAGAAAGGAGCGCGGCGCGAAGCTCGTCGTCGTCGACCCGTACCGCACCGGGACCGCCGAGATCGCGGACATGCACCTGGCGCCGCTGCCTGGCACCGATGGCGCGCTGGCCTGCGCGGTGATGCACGTGCTGTTCAAGGAGGGCTACGCTGACCGCGCCTACCTGTCGCGCTATACCGACGACCCGGCGGGGCTGGAGGCGCATCTCGCAAGCCGCGGCCCAGCCTGGGCATCTTCCATAACCGGGCTCAGCGAAGACGAGATCGTCGCCTTCGCCCGCCTCTACGGGCAGACCAAGCGGGCCTATATCCGCATCGGCTACGGCTTCTCGCGCTCGCGCAACGGCGCGGCGAATTTGTTCGCGGTGGTCTGCCTACCGGCGGTGACCGGCGCCTGGCAATACGAGGGCGGCGGCGCGCTGCAATCGAACCACGGGCTCGTTCGCATCAACCGCAGGCTGATCGAGGGGCTCGACGTCGTCGACCACTCGACCCGGATTCTCGACCAGTCGCGCATCGGCCCGATCCTTGCCGGTGACAAGCGCGACCTCGGCGACGGCCCGCCGGTGACGGCGCTCATCATCCAGAACACCAACCCAATGGTGGTTTCGCCGGAATCGGGGCTGGTGCATCAGGGTTTCGCGCGCGACGACCTGTTTATCTGCGTGCACGAGCAGTTCATGACCGAGACCGCCGCGATGGCCGATGTAGTGCTGCCGGCAACGACGTTCCTCGAGCATGACGACATCTACACCGCCGGCGCCCACACGTTCGTGCAGCTGCACCGCCCGGTCGTACCGGCCTACGCCGGATGCCGCTCGAACCACGAGGTGCATTGCGGCCTCGCGGAGCGCCTGGGCGCCGAGCATCGCGGGTTCAAAATGACCGCGTTCGAGATCATCGAGGAGACATTGCGGGCGAGCGGCCTGCCCAGCCCGGAGGAATTCGTCGAGGGGACCTGGCTCGATTGCGCGCAACCGTTCGAGACCGCGCATTTTCTCAACGGGTTCGGCCACCTCGACAAGAAATTCCATTTCCGCGCCAACTGGCGCTCGATGGCCGGGCCGATCGGCGGCGACAGCCACAAGGCGCTGCCCGAATTCCCCGACCATGTCGCGAATATCGACGACGGCGACCTGGACCGGCCGTTCCGCATGGTGCCGGCCCCGTCCCGCTCGTTCCTCAATACCAGCTTCAACAACACGCCCTCGGGCATCGCGCGCGAAGGCCGGCCGACCGCGCTGATCCATCCCGAGGCGCTGAAGCGGCTTGGGCTTACCGACGGCGAGCGCGTGCGCATCGGCAACGCCAAGGGCAGCGTGGTGATCCATGCCCGCGCCTTCGACGGCCTGCAGCGTCGTGTCGTGATCGTCGAGGGGGTGTGGCCGAATGCCGCCTTCGAGGAGGGCATCGGCATCAATTTGCTGACCAGCGCCGACCCCGGCCCGCCGCAGGGGGGCGCGGTCTACCACGATACTTCCGTCTGGCTGCGGCCGGCCTGTGGGCGACGATGAGCGGCGACAAGCTGCCGGCAACCTCACCCTCGGCCGATGTCGACGCGTTTCTGCGCGACCTCAACCGCGCGCCGGCGGTGCGGCCGGAAGGCGGGCGCGGCCGGCTGATCTTCGCGCTCGACGCCACCGCCAGCCGCGAGCCGACCTGGGACCGGGCCTGCCGCATCCAGGGCGAGATGTTCGAGGCGACGACCGCGCTCGGCGGGCTCGACGTCAAGCTGGTGTTCTACCGCGGCTTTGACGAGTGCAAGGCGAGCCGCTGGTTTCAGAGTGCCGCCGATCTCCACCGCGCGATGCGCGCGGTCTCGTGTATCGGCGGCGAGACGCAGATCGAGCGGGTGCTGTCGCACGCGATAGCCGAGAGCAAGAAACGGCGGGTGCATGCGCTCGTCTTTGTTGGCGACGCGATGGAGGAGAATGCCGACCGCCTGTGCCGGCTCGCCGGCGAGTTAGCGCTGTTGGGCACGCCGGTCTTCGTCTTTCACGAGGGCGGCGACCGGGTGGCGGGCGCCGCCTTCCGCCAGATCGCGAAACTGTCGCGCGGCGCCTATCTGAGCTTCGATCTGGCGAGCGCCGACCGGCTGAAGGAATTGCTCGCCGCAGTCGCGGTCTACGCCGCCGGCGGCTACCGCGCGCTTGCCGATTACAGCGCGAAGAAGGGCGGCGACATCCCGCTGCTGACCGCGCAGCTCTCCGGCTGAGGGGCTGGTGCTCGCGCTTTTCGGCGGCGTGGCGATCCTCGGCGGGCTGCTGCTGCTCGTCTATCTCTTCGTCAACGCCGACCCGGCGAAGCTGGCCCGCGGCCTCAAATGGACCGCGCTCGGCATGGGTGTCTTGCTTTTCCTATTCCTGCTGTTGTCCGAGCGATTCGCATTTTTGTGGCTGCCCCTGACCCTGGCCTTCCCCTATCTGCGGCGGGCGCGCTCGATGTTCAGCGGCTTCCGCAATGCCGGCGCTGGCGCAGCGAGCTCCGATGTCGTGACCCCCTATCTGCGCATGAGCCTCGACCACGAGACCGGCACGATGGCCGGGACCGTGCTCGCCGGGCGGTTCGAGGGGATGCGGCTCTCCGAGCTGGCCACCGCCGACCTCGTCGCGCTGTTGCGCGAATGCCGCGCCGCCGACGCGGAAGGCGCGCGGCTGCTCGAAGCCTATCTCGACCGGCTGCACCCCGAATGGCGCGACGATATCTCCGCCGGGCAATCCGCCCCGTCGCGCGGCAGCGGCGACATGAGCGTCGCGGAGGCCTATGAGATTCTCGGCCTCCAGCCCGGCGCCGACGAGGCAGCCATCACGGCCGCGTATCACCGGCTGATGATGCAGCTGCATCCCGATCACGGCGGCACAGATTATCTCGCGACCAAGATCAACCGAGCCCGCGACATTTTGCTGAAACATTAACAGAATTGCAGAATTGTCGGCCGATGATCGCGTGATATGGGTCCCGGAAGCGTTTCATTGGCTTCTGCGCTATTACAGTGAGGTCGGGGCGCGGATCAGCGCCAGCGAGGAGAACGATGCATCAGCGCGTACGCAAGGCGGTCTTTCCCGTCGCCGGACTCGGCACCCGCATTCTGCCGGCGACCAAGGCGATGCCGAAGGAGATGCTGACTGTCGTCGATCGGCC
>Ga0181530_10000330_pt1 | contig 60558 bp, 60 predicted proteins | sample PEATcosm2014_Bin_42_FD_119769 | JGI IMG/M metagenome (GOLD analysis project Ga0181530, IMG submission 119769) | Peatland microbial communities from MTU Mesocosm Facility, Houghton, MI, USA - PEATcosm2014_Bin10_60_metaG | ecosystem: Environmental > Terrestrial > Soil > Wetlands > Peat | place...
GGCCCGCGCCTTCGAACTCCTCGCCGTCAACCCAAACCGTACCCAGTAGGAATCCTCATTCTCACGCCAGATCCGTTCTGGATCAAATAGTTGCGCCTCCAACGAATAAAAACTTCCGGTTAGGTGGGCGACATAATAGCGCGCCGGGAGGACCAATCCTGGGGCAGGTGGCGCTTCTTAACCCCGGATTAACGCGGGGTCGCTAAGGACGCAGCCAATGCTGCTCTTGCTGAAATCCCTGTGGAACGATGACGCGGGCGTAACAGCCATCGAATATGGGCTGATCGCCGCGCTGATTGCTGTCGTCATCGTCTCGGCGCTATCACTTGTTGGGACACATCTCTCAACGACTTTCAACACGGCCGCCACGAAGCTGTAGGCCCCGCTGAGCCGCTGGACGCGCGTGCCGCTTGCTATCCCATAAGGATGTACATAACGGCCCACGCGCCGCTGAGAAGCGCCAGAAGATGCCACTCGGAGATTGAGTTGGGACCAGACATGGGGGAAGCCTGCTCTGGGGGGGGGGATAATGTCGGCACCACGCTCCTCACCCATCCATAGCCGCCATCCCTTGATTCGTGCAATCCTTATATAAAATTTTAACTATATCATTGAGTAACTTCAGTGCCCTCTCCGAGGGCCGAAACTCGGCGAGCCAATTAGTAGGGGATTAGTACCAGGACCTCCTACACCGCCGACTCTTGGGCGGCTCAGATGAAGAACCCGGAGAACCGCGTCCAAATCGTCGGCAAGCAAGCCTGCGAGGCGGTCGGTGGCAGGCTGGTCGCCGGGTGGTACTGCTTCGGCGAGTACGACATCATGGTCATATGCAATGTGCCGAACGCCCAGGCGATGGTGTCGATTAGGTGGGGGGTCGTCGGTCTAGCAGGCCATCCACAGATCATCTATATGCTGGAGATGATCTATATGCTGGCCGAAACCGTTGTTCGAAGCCCAGACCGCAGCTTGAGTGCGGTTCACGAGGCGCAACTTTCGCAACACGCTCTTGACGTGAACTTTGACTGTTGAGTCGGCGATACCGAGATCGCGTGCGATCAGCTTGTTACAGGTGCCGTGTACGAGGCGGCTCAGTACTTCCGTTTCCCGTGGGCTGAATTTTTGAGTATAAGTTGCATTGTCGTACGAATCAGCAAATATTTTCTCGCTACTCATCAAGGCTGCCCCCAATCACGTTTAGCAAAATGCGCCTAAACGGTCTGCGGCGACAAGATTCGGAAACTACTCATTCATTTGACGGATACCCGTCGCGCGCCCCGATGACGACGGCGGCTTCGCCGGCCGCGGGTCGATCTTCGCCAGCGCCGACCGCAGCGGCACGAGCCGCGGCGACAGCGGGAACCTGTCCGCGTCGACGGTCCCGCGCACCAGCGCCGCGACGGGCGGCGTGCGGCCTAGGACCTGGACTCACCGTTCTAGCTGCTAGTGATGGCCTCCCCCATGCCAGCCACCACCGCCATGCCAACCGCCGCCCCAGCCGCCATGCCAACCGCCGCCCCAGCCCCAACCCCAGCCCAAGCCGATTCCGACGCCGACAGGGTAATAATATCCATAGGGGTAGTCGTAATCGTAGGGGTAAGGGTAGGGATACGGATAGGCGGCCTGCGGATAGGCCGGCTGCGGATAGGCGGCCTGCGGATAGGCCGGCTGCGGATAGGCGGCCTGCGGACAGGCCGGCTGCGGATAGGCGGCCTGCGGACAGGCCGGCTGCGGACAGGCGGCCTGCGGATAGGCCGGCTGCGGACAGGCGGCCTGCGGATAGGCCGACTGCGGATAGGCCGGAGAGTAAGAAGCCATCGGTGGACTGGTTTGGGGTACGGCCGCGGGTTGAGCAAACGCCGGGGCAGCAGCAACTGGAGCCGTGCTTGTCGCCGCAAGCCGGTTCAACTCCTGGCGGTTTAGATCCTCGGCGGTCATCGCGACCTGCGCCCAGACCGGTGTGGCAATTGTCAGGGCAGTCGTGATCGTGGCTCCCTGTAAAAGATGGATCATCACCAATTCACCTCGTAGGAATTCAGCATATTTACATCATCCACCCCGCCGCCTCGGGGCATTGACCTAGGTCAACTTTCCGGCGACAGCGGGAACTTGTCCTCGTCGATCGTCCGGCGCAGCAGCGCAGCGACGGCGGCGTGTTCGTCGTCGGTTAGGTCGATCGCGGGGGGCATTCTATTAGAATGTGGCCGCGACGCGGCAGCGGCAATCGGCTGCTCGGGGACGCTGCCCTCCAGAGGGCGTGGATGGAGGCCGTGCAGCGCGGTGAGTGCTCGGCGGCTACTCCCGCACGCCGGAAGCACCCTCAGGGCGCTCCTGGGCCGCCATCCAGCGCCGCTAGGGTGGTGCGGGGGCGAGATCGATCCGCATCGGCGTGCTCGTCGTCGGTGAGGTCGATGGCGGGCATGCGACAATATGGCAAGCGTGGCGTGGACGGGCAATCTCGGTGCGCCCGCTATATCGACCGCATCCGAGTTTGGGTTATTTGCCGCCTATCCTAAATAACCCGTATCACCTAACACACTAATTCATATAGATTATGTTAGAAGACGTCGATCTATAACCCCTATCCTATCGATAGCGGTCATCAGAGACCTCCTTCGAGCAGCGGCCGATTTTGAGCGCTCCCGAATTGTATAGATTATCTGTCGACCGCACTACACCTGGGTAGAGCCGGCCCGGCGAGCATGCGTTGCACCAGCGTGTCGGCGCCCGCCCAATCGTAGGTGCGAAAACTGTGGCCGCAGGTCACGAACGGGGCGCCGGCATAGAACATCTCGTATTGGGTATGTCGCGAGCCAAACTCCGACCCGATGGCGTCCCAGGCCAGCTTCAGGAAATCGACCCGATCTTGGGCATTCGAGATCGGTGAGCGCTGGGTCAGACCGATGATCCGTGCCATTTCGGGATTGTCGCCGTCGCGCGCCGATGACGGCAACATGATCAGCGCGCCGCCGGCAAGCCCGCGGACCGTCTCGACAAGGCGCGGGTACAGCTCCTGGGTCAGCACCTGGGCGGCGTACATCACGTGCTTATTCGGGACGTAATAGCTGTCCTGCATATGACCCGCGGACTCCATGGCGATGACCATGCCCTCGACCATCGCCGCCTGCGCCGCGAGGCGGCCGAGCACCTCGGCGACCGATGGTATCGCGCTGGTGCCGATCGTGTCGGCAAGCCGGCGGGCGACACCGACCAGAAAGCGCAGTTTCACCGTCAGGCGGATCTGCGACTGGTAGTTCTGGAAGGTATGGCCGAGCGTGTCGTGAAACTGGGCGCGGCACATATCGGTGTCGCGATAAACAAAGACGCGCTCCCACGGCACCTTGACGTCCTCGAACCAGACCAGCGCGTCGTTTTCGTCAAAGCGCGAGGAGAGCGGGTTGTCGCGTTGCGACACGGCATGAGCCTCGTAGGATTTGCGCGACAGCAGCTTGAGCCCGCTAGTCGCGATCGGCATCGCGAACGAAATCGCCAGATCCTCTTCGCCGGGGCGCAGCGGCTGCAGATTGGCGACCAGCAATTCGTTGGCCATGATCGCGCCGGTGCCGAGCATCTTGGCGCCGCGTACCGTGATCCCCTGCGCGTCCTCGTCGACGATCCGGGCGACGAGATCTTCCTCCTGCTCGCCCCAGGCTTTGTTGCGGTTGGCCTGCGGATTGATGATGACGTAGCTGAGATAGAGATCGTTGCGGCTGACGTAATCGTAGTAGTCGAGAAGGGCCTGTGCCCGAGCTTGGCCGTGGCGGCGCAGCACGTCGATCCCGATCACCTGACCCAGAAGGCTCGACGCGACATGGTCCGGGGACCGGCCGAGATAGCCGCAGGATTGCTCGGCCCATTCGCTTATCGCCCGGCGTCGCGTAACGAGCTCGTCATGACTTTTTGGGAATTGCCAGCAGCGGTTGATGCGGGAATAGCCAGCGCCCTTCGCCGGCGCGAAGGTCATGCGCTCGATGTTTTCCGGCTGTGCCTGATAATCGTAGAGCGCAGCCACCGCCTGTGTCGCATTGCGGAAGGCCGGGTGGGTGGTGACATCAGCGACGCGCTCGCCGTCGATAAAGACCTCGCGCTCGTCCTTGAGCGCCGCGAGGTGATCGGCCCCGGTCTTGACGTCGCCCTTGGTCGCCATCGCCACACCTCTCTTTCGTCCACCGGGCTCAACATGGCGGTATTTATACTGGGATAATTGCGCGCCTCTGAAATCGGTGTCGCGCCACGTTAACTTGACAGAGTGGCCTAGCGGCGAAAGCGAACATTTGCAATCGACGCCCACGGCGTTTCGACCGCTGCGGACTCGGCAGTACCAATGACAACGCTTTCTTGGGCGTGGATTCCGATAACGCTGGGCGCGGCCTTGGCGCAGACTTTGCGCAACGCGGCACAGCGTCATCTGACAGGCGATCTCTGCGCGCTCGGCGCGACGCTTGTTCGATTTCTCTATGGATTGCCCTTCGCGGCGCTATGGCTGGTCATCGCGTGGCTCGCCTTCGCCGGGGGTGGAGCGTGGCCAGAAATCAACATGTCCTTTCTCGTATGGACCGTCGTTGCGGCGCTCAGTCAGATTGCGGCGACGGCACTGCTGCTGCGAAACATGGAGGAGCGCAACTTCGCGATCGGCGTCGCCTACACGAAAAGCGAGATCATTCAAGTCGCGCTGTTCGGGCTCGTGCTGCTGGGCGATCGGGTGTCTTTGATCACGATCGTGTCGATTGTCGTCGCCAGCCTTGCCGTGGTGTTGCTGTCTCTGCCAAGCGGCAATCGCTCGCTGACGGCGGTGGCCCGCGCTTGGACATCGCGCTCGGCGCTTCTCGGCCTCGGCTCCGGCGCGACCTTTGGCATGGCCGCCGTCGGCTATCGCGGCGCCGCGCTGGCGCTTGCTACGCCGTCGGTCGTTTTCGCGGCCGCCGAAAGCCTGGTTTGGGCGCAAAGCTTCCAGACGATCTTGCTCGGCGCCTTCTTGGCGGTTCGCAATGCGACGATCGTGATCGAAGTCGTCCGTGCCTGGCGTGTATCCATGCTCGCCGGGGCGATGGGGGCTGCTGGTTCAGCTTGTTGGTTTACCGCGATGGCAATGCAACCGGTGGCACGAGTCCGCACCCTGGGTCTCATCGAACTGTATTTCAGCTACGTCGTTTCGCGCCGGGTGTTTCGTGAGCGGCTCGGCGGCGCGGAACTGGCGGGACTGGTTCTGCTGGCGATCGGTCTTGTCGGCATCGTGGGCATGCGATGAGAGATGCTGCAACGATCGGCGCGGATTGCGTTGCAGATTGCAAAAAATCCGCCGAACGCGACGGGACACGGTTACCGGATCGATAATTAAATTAAGGGCTTACCAGAAGTTCGTCGGTGGCACGTGGCTTGATACCTGGTGCTTGCGGTAGGGCGGCGAAGCGCCCGCCGGGAGGACAAGCCAATGCTCAACACCGAGACCGAGATCGAACGCCTGGCCCTGGCGATGATGGAACGTCACGGCGGCGGCGCGGCCAAGGCGGCGGTGGCCCGGCTCAACCAGATGATCGACCGCGGCGACCGCGACGGAATGGAGCGGTGGGCCTGTGTCGTCAGCCTCATTCACCGCAGTCAGGGCGCCGGCCCGGCATTTGCCGACCGGAAGACGGGCACCGTTGGCGCAGCGGTCCTCTGATCTGGCCCGCTCGGCGGGCTGACCAGCATTGCCTCCGCAAGCGGGGGCGTCTCGTCCGCATCGCGGCAATGTGATTTACTGGGGCCCGTTGCGGCCACGCCGGACAGGCGGTCAATGAACCCTCTCTGCTTCGTTTTGATGCCGTTCGGTCGGAAGCCGCACGAGCAGGGCAAGACGATCGACTTCGACGCGGTCTACCGCGAGATGATCGCGCCGGCCATCGCCGCGGCGAACCTCGAGCCGATCCGCGCCGACGAGGAGCAGGTGGGCGGCGCCATCCACAAGCCGATGTTCGAGCGCCTGCTGCTGTGCGAATACGCGATCGCCGACCTAACCGGCGCCAATCCCAATGTCTATTACGAGCTGGGCGTGCGCCATGCCCGCCGCCCGCACAGCACCGTCCTCCTGTTTTGCGAGGGGACCAAGCTGCCGTTCGACATCGCACTGCTGCGCGGGTTGTTCTATGGCGTCGATGGTAACGGCGCGCCGACCGAGAGCGCGCGGATCGAAACCGCGCGGGCGATCACCGAGCAGCTCACCCATATGCGGCACAACCCGCACGACGACAGCCCGGTCTATCAGCTGATCGGCGACCTGTCGCGCGAACCCGTCGATCATGAACGCACCGACATCTTCCGCGAGCAGGCGGAATATTCGCGCGAGATCAAGGCGGCGCTGCTGGCGGCACGAAATCAAGGGGTCGATGCCATAGCCGAAATCGCCGCGGCGCCGCGCTTGCAACTTCTCAACGAGGTCGAGACCGGCGTCATCATCGACTTGATGCTGTCCTATCGGGCGGTCAGCGCCTGGGATCAGATCATTGAGCTCTACCAGCGCATGCCGAAGCCGCTGCAACTAACGACGATGGTTCAGGAGCAGTACGCGATGGCGCTCAACCGCGCCGGCCGCGGCGCCGAGGCGGAGAGAGTGCTTATTGAGCTCATCAAGGAACGCGGCGCCAGCAGCGAGACCAACGGCATACTCGGCCGCATCTACAAGGACCGCTGGCAAGCCGCGCGCGGCGCCGACGAGCGGTTCCGCGCGGCTGGCGAGCTTAAGAACGCCATCGAGGCCTATGCGGGCGGGTTCGAAGCCGATTGGCGCGACCCCTATCCGGGGGTCAACGCCGTGACCCTAATGGAGATGCAGGACAAGCCCGATCCGCGGCAAAAGGACCTTTTGCCGGTCGTCCGCTACGCCGCGCTGCGGCGGGCGCAGCGCCCGACCGCGGATTACTGGGACAACGCGACGATGCTCGAACTCGCGGTTCTGGCCGACAACCAGGACGAAGCGTTTGAATGGACGGGGTATGCACTCGCTGCGCTGCGCGAAGCGTGGGAGGCGGAATCGACGAAGGGAAACCTGGGGTTGATCCGCCAGCGCCGCGAGCAGCGCGGCGACGAGGCCGCCTGGATTGGCGAGGTAGAAGACGAGCTGCAGAAGGCGGCCGACCGACTGAGGGCGGGCGGATGATCTTTAGCGACGAGAAATGGGGCGAGTGACCGGATTCGAACCGGCGACATCCAGATCCACAATCTGGCGCTCTAACCGACTGAGCTACACCCGCCGCCGGGCTTGCAGTTAGCGAATCAGCGAAGCGAGGTCAAGGTCGGGGCGGTATGCCCGATACCGCGACATCGCTTAGCGCTGGGCGAATAGGGACCGCGCGTAATCTTGCCTTTTCGCGACCGTGATGTGACCCCACCTATGTGGCGATGAGCTGTTCATCTCAAGGTTGGATGCGCCACGCCCTGCTGACGCCACAGCAGATGGGCGAGGCCGACCGCCTGACGATCGCCGGCGGGCTCGGCGGCACGGTGCTGATGGAGAATGCCGGGCGCGCGGTCGCCGATGCGATCTCGCGTCGCTGGTCGTCGCGCCCGGTCGCGGTGCTGTGCGGGCCGGGCAACAATGGCGGTGATGGATCTGTCGTGGCCCGCATTCTCCAGGAGCGTGGCTGGATCGTGCGGCTGGCATTGCTTGGCGACCGCGACGCGCTGAAGGGCGATGCCGCGGCGGCCGCGGCGCGCTGGACCGGCAAGACCGAAGCGCTGAGCGTCTCCGCGCTCGACGGCGCCGGCCTCGTTGTCGATGCGCTGTTCGGCGCCGGATTGGCGCGGCCGATCGATGGCGTCGCGGCGAAAGTCATCACCGCGCTTGACAAGCGCGGTCTGCCGATTGTCGCGATCGATGTTCCGAGCGGCATCGATGGCGGTTCCGGCGAGGTGCGCGGCATCGCGCCGTCGGCCGCGCTCACGGTCACCTTCTTTCGGCGCAAGCCGGGACATTTGCTGCTGCCCGGTAGGCTTCAATGCGGCGAGACGATCGTGGCGCCGATCGGTATCGATGCGTCGGCGCTCGATCCGATCGCCCCCGATACTGCGGGCAATCACCCCTCATGGTGGATCGACGCGTATCCCTGGCCCGATGCCAGCGGGCACAAATATTCGCGCGGCCACGCGCTGGTCTCTGGCGGCGCGGTGATGACCGGCGCGGCGCGGCTTGCGGCGCGCGCGGCGGCTCGGGTCGGCGCCGGGCTCGTGACGGTGGCGGCTCTGGAGCCGGCGTTTCCGATCTACGCCGCAGCGCTGACCGGAGTCATCGTCCAGCCGATTTCCGGGCTCGATGATTTCGCGGCGCTGCTCGCCGACAAGCGGCGCAACGCGGCGCTGATTGGCCCTGGTGCCGGGCTAGGTCCGGAAACGCGGGACAAGGCGCTGAAAATCCTCGCCGCCGGCAAGCATGCGGTGCTCGATGCCGACGCGCTGACCGTATTCTCCGAGCGGCCGGCGAATTTGTTCTCGGCCATCCGCGGTCCGTGCGTGTTGACCCCGCATGAAGGGGAGTTCGCACGGCTCTTCGATGCCTCGGGCAGCAAGCTCGAGCGCGCGCGCCGGGCGGCCAAGGCGAGTCGTGCGGTGATCGTGCTCAAGGGCCCCGACACGGTGATCGCCGCACCCGACGGTCGCGCCGCGATTAACGAGAATGCGCCGCCGGAACTGGCGACCGCCGGCTCGGGCGATGTCCTCGCCGGTATAGTGCTTGGGCTTCTCGCCCAGGGCATGCCTCCGTTTGAGGCTGCCTCGACGGCGGTCTGGTTGCATGGCGAGGCCGCCCGACGGTTCGGCGCCGGGCTCATTGCCGAGGATTTGATCGACGCCTTGCCGCCGGTCCTTGCAGGGTTGAAACAACTGGCGCAAACCAATGCTGCAACACGGATGAACCCGGTATGAGCGAGCGCGCCCCGATCGGCTTCTTCGACAACGTCGTCGATCGCACCTGGTCAAATCTGCGCAATGCGTGGCGCGAGATCGCCAGCTCGACGCGCGGCGTGCTGAGCGGGGCATCGCGGCCGGACCTGCCGGAGGGCGATGCGGCGCAACTGCGCCAGCAGATGCAAAGCTGCCTCGACGCCAGCGGCGGCGAGGTCAGCGCGCGGGCGCGCGCCGCCGCGCTCGGCCGAACCTTTCTCGGCCTCAACCCCGCCGGCCAGAGTCGGTTTCTGCGCGTCCTGGCGACCGATTTTGACGTCGACCGGGCCGAAATCGATCGTCGCTGCACGGCGCTCGCCGCGGCGTCGCCGAACGACCGGCCTGCCGCGGAGGCTGCCCTGCGGGCTGCGCTGTCGCCGCCGCGATTGCGGCTGTTGCGGCAGTTCAACGCACTGCCTGAAGGCGTCAAGTTCCTGGTGGATCGTCGCGCCGAGCTGATCGAACTGGCCAATGACGATCCGGCGATGCGCGGGCTCGCCGATGATCTGCGCGGGCTGCTCGCCGATTGGTTCGATATCGGCTTTCTGGAACTGAGGCGGATCAACTGGGATTCGCCGGCGGCGCTGCTCGAAAAGCTGATCGCCTATGAGGCGGTGCATGAGATCCGCGGCTGGAACGATTTGAAGAACCGGCTCGAAGCCGATCGCCGCTGTTTCGCGTTTTTTCACCCGCGCATGCCGGACGAGCCGCTGATCTTCGTCGAGGTGGCGCTGGTCCGCGGCATGGCCGGCAACATTCATACGCTGCTCGACGAGACCGCGCCGCATGACGACCCGCAAGCGGCGGATACCGCTATCTTCTATTCGATCTCGAATTGTCAGCGCGGCCTGGACGGCATCAGCTTTGGTGACTTTCTGATCAAGCGTGTCGTCGATGCGCTCGCCGCCGAATTGCCGCGCCTCAAGGTGTTCGCGACCTTGTCGCCGGTGCCGGGCTTTCGCGCCTGGCTCAAGAAAATTGGCGACCGGCCCTACCTGCTGTTGCCGGCCGAGGGAAGAGCGCTCGGCGCGATCGTCGGCAACGGTGCCTCGGCTCCCAGCCTCAACCAGCTGCTCGATCACCCGGGTTGGCCGTCCGACCCGGCGACCGTCGCCGCGCTGCGCGAGCCGCTGCTGCGGCTCTGCGCGCATTACCTGCTGCAAGAGAAAGCCCGGGGCGGTCGCGCGGTCGACCCGGTTGCCCATTTTCACCTGACAAACGGCGCGCGCGTCGAGCGCCTCAACTGGCTTGGCGACGTGTCCGAGAAGGGCGTGCAGCAATCCGCCGGAATCATGGTCAACTATCTCTACAGGCTTGCCGATATCGACGCCAATCACGAGGCTTATCGCGGCGAGGGCGAGGTCGCGGCTGGCTCGGCGGTGCGCCATCTCGCCGGGAAGCGATAGGCGGTGAGGCGGTGCCGGTGCCCGCTCCTATGTTAGGCTGGACGAGTATGTTAGAACGCGGCGCGGCCGTTGCGGGACGCGGGCGGGCGTGGCGGAATTGGTAGACGCACTGGATTTAGGTTCCAGCGATGAAAATCGTGGGGGTTCAAATCCCTCCGCCCGCACCAGCGCGTTGACATAATGGTTCGATCTCCAAAGAACATGAGTATCGTCAGATGCAAGTGACCGAGACCAACGCCGACGGGCTCAAGCGCGAGTTCAAGATCGTCATCCCGGCCGGCGAGCTCGAAACCCAAATCAGCCACCGGCTCGACGAACTGGGCCGGCAGATTCGCCTGCCTGGGTTCCGACCCGGCAAGGTGCCGCCGCAGCTCTTGCGCCGGCGCTACGGCAGCGCGATCCGCGGCGAGGTGCTTGAAAGCACGGTGCAGGGCAGTTCCGCCGAGGCGATGCGCGAGCGCAATTTGCGGCCGGCTCTGCAGCCGAGGGTCGAGATCGTCTCGGCCGACGAAGGCGCCGACCTCGAATACACGATGTCGGTCGAACTGCTGCCCGACATGCCGCAGCCCGATTTTACCGCGCTGGGTCTCGAGCGCCTGGCCGTCGAAATCCCGGGTGGCGATGTCGACCAGGCGGTCGCGCGCATGGCCGAGCAGTTCCGTAAGGCGGAGCCGGTGGCCCGCGCCGCGAAGAGCGGCGATATCCTCCTCGCCGACGTCGTCGGCAAGGTCGGCGATCAGGAGCTTCCCGGCACCAAAGCCGAAGGGCGCCAGATCGAATTGGGTGCCGAGGGGCTGTTGCCCGGCTTCACCGAGCAGCTGACCGGGGTCAAGGCCGAGGAGCAACGGGTCGTCAAGGTCACGCTGCCCGAGAATTACGGCAACCCCGATTTTGCCGGCAAAGAGGCGGAATTCGAGATTGCCGTGAAGGAGGTGCGCGAGCGCCAGCCAGCAGTCATCGACGACAAGTTGGCCGTGGAAGTGGGCCTCGAAAATCTCGCCGAGCTGCGCCAGGAGATGCGCGACCGCATCGCCCGCGACTATTCGGCGCTCACCCGCCAACGGCTGAAACGCCAGCTCCTTGACAAGCTGGCCGCGCAATACAATTTCCCGGTACCTCCGGGCATGGTCGAGATCGAGTTCAACAACATCTGGCAGCAGCACGAGGCCGAGAAGGCCTATGCGGCGCAAACCGCGGCTGCGGGCGGCGAGCCGCCGGCTGAGGGGGCGCCAACCGCGTCGGTCGAGGACGACGAGAAGCTCAAGGCGCAATATCAGAGCCTCGCCGAGCGACGCGTGCGGTTGGGGTTGCTGCTTGCCGATGTCGGCCGCAATGCCAACATTACGGTGACGCAGGACGAGCTCAATCAGGCGCTGATCCGGGAAGCCCAGCGTTTTCCGGGGCAGGAACGTCGGGTCCTCGACTACTATCGTCAGAACCCTGATGCGGCCGGGAATTTGCGGGCGCCGATTTTTGAAGAGAAGGTGGTCGATTACATTGTCGAACTCGCGAAGCCGGGAGAGCGCAAGGTGAGTCCGCAGCAGCTGTTGGCGATGAGCGAGGCCGACGACGCAGCCGAAGCGGCCGAAGAACAATCGGCCGAGAAGAAACCGCGGAGACAAGCCAGCGCGCGTCGCACGACCGCGCGGCCGCGCAAAGGAGCGAAGGAATGAACGATCCTCACGAGTACTACATGAATAACCTCGTCCCGATGGTGGTCGAGCAGACCAACCGGGGCGAGCGCGCCTACGATATCTATTCGCGGCTGTTGAAAGAGCGAATCATCTTCCTGGTCGGGCCGATCCACGACGCGGTCGCGAGCCTAATCTGCGCCCAGCTCCTGTTCCTCGAAGCCGAGAACCCGAGCAAGGACATCGCCCTCTACATCAACTCGCCGGGTGGCGTCGTGACATCGAGCCTGGCGATGTATGACACGATGCAATATATCCGCTCGCCGGTCTCGACCGTATGCATCGGGCAGGCCGCTTCGGCCGGTTCGCTGCTGCTTTGCGCCGGCGCGCCGGGCAAGCGCTTTTCGCTGCCCAATTCGCGAATCATGATCCACCAGCCCTCGGGCGGCGCGCAGGGTCAGGCGACCGACATCGAGATCCAGGCCCGAGAGATTCTTGCGCTTAGGGCACGCCTGAACGACATCTACGTCAAACACACGGGACAGCCGCTCGATGCGATCGTCAATGCGCTCGAGCGCGATAAGTTCCTGTCGCCGATCGAGGCAAAGGCGTTCGGTTTGATTGACGAGGTCGTCGAGGCGCGCCCAACCACCGCCGACGAGAAGGCCCGGGCCTGAGCCGCTTCGCCGCGGCACGTTTAGGATTTAACCAGTTGTTGATCGATCAGGAGCACTTATACTTGAAAAGCCGGGGAGGGGCGTCGCAAGCTGCCTTATCCCAGCGCCGGTTTGGCGGTTCCGGCCGCCTTGCCCGCGTTCGGCAGAAGACGGAGTGGCGATGACCAAGTCCAGCGGCGGCGACTCCAAGAACACGCTGTACTGCTCCTTCTGCGGCAAAAGCCAGCACGAAGTCAGGAAGCTGATCGCTGGTCCGACGGTTTTCATCTGTGACGAATGCGTCGAGCTTTGCATGGATATCATCCGTGAAGAGCACAAAACGACGCTGGTCAAATCGCGCGACGGGGTTCCTGGTCCGCGCGATATCTGCCGGGTCCTCGACGACTATGTGATCGGCCAGAGCCACGCCAAGCGCGTGCTGTCGGTCGCCGTGCACAATCACTACAAGCGCCTCGCGCATGGCGCCAAAAACAACGACGTCGAGCTCGCCAAGTCGAACATCCTGCTGGTTGGGCCGACCGGCTCGGGCAAGACGCTATTGGCCCAGACGCTGGCGCGGATCATCGACGTGCCGTTCACGATGGCTGACGCGACCACGCTGACCGAAGCCGGCTATGTTGGCGAGGATGTGGAGAACATCATCCTGAAGCTGCTGCAAGCTGCCGACTACAATGTCGAGCGGGCGCAGCGCGGGATCGTCTATATCGACGAGGTCGACAAGATCTCGCGCAAATCCGACAACCCGTCGATCACCCGCGACGTGTCGGGCGAGGGCGTCCAACAGGGCCTGCTCAAGATCATGGAAGGGACGATCGCTTCGGTCCCGCCGCAGGGCGGACGCAAGCATCCTCAGCAGGAGTTTCTCCAGGTCGATACGACCAACATCCTGTTCGTCTGCGGCGGCGCGTTCTCGGGGCTCGAGAAGATCATCGCCCAGCGGCGGCAGGGTACCTCGATCGGTTTCGGCGCCGAGGTGCGTGGCCCCGATGAGCGCAAGACCGGCGAGATTCTGCGCGATCTCGAGCCCGAGGATCTGCTGAAGTTCGGCCTGATCCCCGAATTTGTCGGCCGGCTGCCGGTCGTGGCCACCTTGGACGACCTCGACGAGGACGCACTGGTCGACATCCTGACCAAACCCAAGAACGCGCTGGTCAAGCAGTATCAGCGACTGTTCGAGATGGAGGATGTCCGTCTTGAACTGACCGAGGAAGCGTTACGGGGGATTTCGCAGAAGGCGATCGCGCGCAGGACCGGTGCCCGGGGACTGCGCTCGATCATGGAGTCGATCCTGCTCGATTCGATGTTCGAGCTGCCGAGCCTTGCCGGCGTCAGCGAAATCGTCATTAATCGCGAGGTCGTCGAGGGGCGGACCAAACCGCTCCACATCTATTCCGACCGTCGCGGCGAGAGCGGCACCGCAGACTGATCCGCCGTCGCGGATCAGAGGTGCGGCGGCGCAAGCTTGACGGCGGGCGGCTGAACGCCAAACTAAACACGGCCTGATAATTGCGTCCGCCGATCGGCGGACGGAAGTCAGCGGAAAGAGGACCCATGTCAGAACCTGCACGCGTCGCGCTTTATCCGGTCCTGCCCCTGCGGGACATCGTCGTGTTTCCACACATGATCGTGCCGCTCTTCGTCGGGCGCGAGAAGTCGGTCCGGGCGCTCGAAGACGTGATGAAGGACGACAAGCAGATACTGCTCGTCACTCAGAAGAACGCCGCCCAGGACGATCCGACGACCGCCGATATCTTCATGGTCGGCACGGTCGGCACCGTGCTGCAGCTGCTCAAGCTGCCCGACGGCACGGTCAAGGTTCTGGTCGAGGGCGGCCAGCGCGCGCGCATCCAGCGATTTGCCGAGAACGAGGCGTTCTTTCAGGCCTATGCCGAGAATCTCGGCGAAGGCGACGTCTCTCAGCAGGAGACCGAGGCGCTGGCCCGCACCGTGGTCGCGCAGTTCGAGCAGTACATCAAGCTCAACAAGAAAATTCCGCCCGAGGTGCTGGTCTCGATCAACCAGATCGAGGATCCCGGCAAGCTCGCCGACACGGTCGCCTCGCACCTCAACTTGAAAATTCCCGAGAAGCAGGAGCTGCTTGAGACCATCACCGTATCCGAGCGCCTCGAGAAGGTGTTCGGCTACATGGAGGGCGAGATCGGTGTCCTCCAGGTCGAGAAGCGCATCCGTAATCGCGTCAAGCGCCAGATGGAGAAGACCCAGCGCGAGTACTATCTCAACGAGCAATTGAAGGCGATTCAGAAGGAGCTTGGCGAAGGCGAGGACGGCAAGGACGAGATGGCCGAACTCGAAACCAAGATCGCCAAGACCAAATTCTCTAAGGAAGCGCGCGACAAGGCCATGGCGGAGCTGAAAAAGCTCAAGAGCATGAGCCCGATGTCGGCGGAAGCGACGGTCGTGCGCAACTACCTCGACTGGATGCTGACGATCCCGTGGCAAAACCGCACCAAGATCAAGCGCGACATCGCCGCTGCGGAGCGGGTGCTCAACGCGGATCATTTTGGACTGGAGAAGGTCAAGGAGCGGATCCTTGAATATCTCGCAGTCCAGCAGCGAATCCGGAAGATGAAGGGCCCGATCCTGTGCTTGGTCGGCCCGCCGGGTGTCGGCAAAACCTCGCTCGGCAAGTCTGTCGCCAAGGCAACGGGCCGCAACTTCGTTCGTATGTCGTTGGGCGGCGTGCGTGACGAGGCGGAGATCCGCGGCCATCGCCGGACCTATATCGGCTCGATGCCCGGCAAGATCCTGCAGGGCATGAAGAAGGCGAAATCGTCGAACCCGCTGTTCTTGTTGGACGAAGTCGACAAACTTGGCGCGGATTGGCGCGGCGACCCGTCGTCGGCGCTCCTTGAGGTGCTCGACCCCGAACAGAATTCGACATTTAACGACCATTACCTCGAGGTTGACTACGATCTGTCGGATGTCCTCTTCGTGACCACGGCCAATACGCTGCGCATGCCGCAGCCGCTGATGGACCGCATGGAGATCATTCGTCTCCCTGGCTACACCGAGGACGAGAAGGTCGAGATTGCCAAGCGTCACCTGATCCCGAAACAGATCGAGGCGCACGGGCTGAAGAAGGGCGAATGGGCGATCAGCGAAGACGCTTTGCGCGACCTCATTCGCTTCTTCACGCGTGAAGCCGGCGTCCGCAATCTGGAGCGCGAGATCGCCAACCTGACGCGCAAGGCGATCAAAGACATCCTGATGAAGAAGGCCGGGAAGGACGGCAAGGTTGTCGTTACCCGACGCAACCTCGATAAATATGCCGGCGTCAGGCGCTTCCGCTTTGGCGAGCTCGAGAGCGAGGATCTGGTCGGCGTTACCACCGGGCTCGCGTGGACCGAGGTTGGCGGCGAGCTGTTGACGATCGAAGCGGTCACGCTTCCGGGCAAGGGCCGCGTCACCGCTACCGGCAAGCTCGGCGATGTGATGAAGGAGTCAGTCCAGGCGGCGGAAAGCTACGTCAAGTCGCGCAGCACTGCGTTCGGCATTCCCCCGTCGATCTTCGAAAAGAAGGACATCCACGTCCATGTCCCCGAAGGGGCGACGCCGAAAGACGGGCCATCGGCCGGTGTCGGCATGGTGACCTCGATCGTCTCAGTGCTGACTGGGATCGCTGTCAAGCGCGACCTCGCGATGACGGGCGAGATCACGTTGCGCGGTCGGGTGCTGCCTATCGGCGGCTTGAAGGAAAAGCTGCTGGCGGCACTGCGCGGCGGGCTCAAGACGGTGCTGATCCCGGCGGAAAACGAAAAGGACCTCGCCGAAATTCCCGACAACGTCAAACGCGGGCTCAAGATCATCCCAGTCAATACGGCCGACGAGGTTCTGTTGCACGCATTGGCCGGGCCGCTGACCCCAATCACCTGGGTCGAAGAGAGTGAGGCACCCGCGGTTATTCTCGCAACTGGCGAAGAGCGGTCGGGCGTTCTAACGCATTGATTCCTATCGGCGGCCGTTGTCGCTAAAGTCCCAACTTCATGTGGGGCGGCGACAACGGCCGGTAACATACAGAAAAAACCTTGCTTTCCCCCTGCGCGCCAACGTTGACCCGTAACCGGGTGCGCTCTACACTCCGGTTCGCTTTCCGGCGAAATTTCTTTCGAACTTAAGGGTAGGGGGCGACACGTGAACAGAAACGAACTCGTCGATGCCGTCGCGGGTAAGGCCGATCTGTCAAAAACGGCCGCAGGCAAGGCAGTCGAGGCGGTGTTCGAGTCGATCACCGGCGCATTGAAGGGAGGCGGCGAGGTTCGGCTTGTTGGTTTCGGCACCTTCTCGGTCGCCCGCCGGGCGGCTTCGGAGGGGCGCAACCCGCGCACCGGTGAGAAGATCAAAATCGCCGCGTCGAAGCAGGCGAAATTCAAGCCTGGCCGGCGTCTGCGCGACGCGCTCAACTAAACGCGACGCGCTTAACTAAAATCGGGGGACCGGCTCGGCGGTATCACGGCGCGGCTTCGGCCGCGCTTCCGAGGGCGATTAGCTCAGCTGGCAGAGCATCTCGTTTACACCGAGGGGGTCGGGGGTTCGAATCCCTCATCGCCCACCACGGAACACGATGTTGTCTGGCAGTTAAAGCGATCGTGCACGAATGGCGAGCCAGCCTTGCCGCCCGTTTGCTTGACACCCACTTGCAGGCAAGGGTACGAGAGGGCGCCCCGTTCGACCGTCTCGGGGGCGTAGCTCAGTTGGTTAGAGCGCCGGCCTGTCACGCCGGAGGCCGCGGGTTCGAGTCCCGTCGCTCCCGCCACCGGTCGCGGTCGACGTGGCGTCGGGTTTTGGCGTCGGGATAGCGCCCCCGGCGGTCATTCCGCTTTGCCTGGGGTCGAGGGTCTGCGATGGACAGCCTGCTCGCCGAATATTTTCCGATCCTGGTGTTCCTGGTTATCGCCGGCGGGATCGCGACGGCGATGATCGTTGCCTCGTTCGTGCTGGCCCGGCAACGCCCCGACTCTGAAAAATTGTCGCCTTACGAATGCGGGTTCGCGCCATTCGAGGATGCCCGGGTTCGCTTCGACGTGCGCTATTACCTGGTCGCGATCCTCTTCATCATCTTCGATCTCGAGGTCGCGTTCCTGTTTCCCTGGGCGGTCTCGCTTGGCGATATCGGCGTATTTGGCTTCTGGTCGATGGTAGTGTTCCTGGGCGTGCTGACCGTCGGGTTCGCCTACGAATGGATGAAGGGGGCGCTCGAATGGGAGTGATGACCCCCGGCCCCGTGCCGCCTGGTCACGAACAGGACCTGCTCCTGCGCGCCGCGACGGAGGAATTGCAGGATCGCGGCTTTATCGTCTCGACGCTCGATTCTCTGGTGAATTGGGCGCGCAGCGGTTCGCTGTGGCCGATGACGTTTGGCCTCGCTTGCTGTGCGGTCGAGATGATGCACACCGGCGCCAGCCGCTATGATCTCGACCGCTTTGGCGTGGTGTTCCGGCCGAGCCCACGCCAATCCGATGTGATGATCGTTGCCGGCACGCTGTGCAACAAGATGGCGCCGGCGCTGCGCAAGGTTTACGACCAGATGGCCGAGCCGCGCTGGGTGATTTCGATGGGCTCGTGCGCCAATGGCGGCGGCTACTACCATTATTCCTATTCGGTGGTGCGCGGCTGCGACCGCATCGTGCCGGTCGATATCTATGTCCCTGGCTGTCCACCCACCGCGGAGGCGCTGCTCTACGGCATTCTGCTGCTGCAGAAAAAGATCAAGCGCTCGCGTAACTTCGCCCGCTGAGCCGCCGCGATGCCTCCGGGAATTGACGAGAAACTCACCGCCCTGGCCGAGCATGTTGCGGCGGCCCTACCCAGCGCGGTGCAGGAGCACGCGATCCGCCACGGCGAACTCAACGTTCGCATCGCGCTCGACAGCGTTTTGGATGTCCTGACATTCCTGCGCGACGATCCGCAGTGCCGCTTCACCGTGCTCTGCGACATTTGCGGCGTAGACTATCCCGATCGGCCGACGCGCTTCGAGGTGGTCTATAACCTGCTCAGCATGAGCCGCAATTTGCGCATCCGCGTGAAGCTCGAAACCGACGAGGAACAGCCGGTGCCTTCCGCGACCGGCTTGTTCAGCGCCGCCGGCTGGTGGGAGCGCGAGGCTTGGGACCTGTTCGGAATCTATTTTAGCGACCACCCCGATCTGCGCCGCATCCTGACCGATTACGGGTTTGACGGGCACCCGCTGCGCAAGGATTTCCCGCTGACCGGCTATGTCGAGCTCCGCTACGACGAGGACCAGAAACGCGTCGTCTATGAGCCGGTCAAACTGAAGCAAGAATTCCGCAGTTTCGACTTCCTGTCGCCATGGGAGGGGATGGACCGCATCCTGCCGGGCGACGAGAAGGCCACCCCGGCAGAGGCTGAAAAGGACTCGAAGGCGCCATGAGCGACCCGTCCTCGTCGGTGACAGGCGGCGCTGAGGAGCTCGAAGGCGCCCCACATATCCGCAATTTCACGATGAATTTCGGGCCGCAGCATCCCGCTGCGCACGGCGTGATGCGGATGGTGCTCGAAATGGACGGCGAAGTCATCGAGCGGGCGGACCCGCATATCGGTCTGCTCCACCGCGGCACCGAAAAGCTGATCGAATACAAGACCTATCTCCAGGCGATCCCCTATTTCGACCGGCTCGATTACGTCTCGCCGATGTGCCAGGAGCACGCCTTCGCGCTGGCGGTCGAGAAGCTGATGGGGATCGAGCCGCCCCCCCGCGCCAAGTACATCCGCGTGCTCTTCGCCGAGATCACCCGCATCCTCAATCACCTGCTCAACGTCTGCGCGTTCGGGCTCGATCTTGGCGCGATCACACCGTTCCTGTGGGGCTTCGAGGAGCGCGAGCGGCTGATGGAGTTTTACGAGCGGGCTTCGGGCGCGCGCCTCCACGCCAATTACTTCCGGCCCGGCGGTGTTCACATGGACCTGCCGCCGCGCCTGGTCGACGACATCCTCGCCTTCTGCGAGACCTTTCCGAAGACGGTCGACGATATCGAAGCCCTGCTGACCGACAATCGCATCTTCCGCCGGCGCACCGTCGATATCGGCGTCCTCAGCGCCGCTGACGCGATGGACTGGGGCATGTCGGGGCCGATGCTGCGCGCCTCGGGCGTGGCGTGGGATTTGCGGCGGGCGCAGCCCTATGACGTCTACGACCAGATCGAGTTCGACGTGCCGGTCGGCAAGAACGGCGACTGCTTCGACCGCTACCTCGTGCGGATCGAAGAGATGCGGCAGTCGCTGCGCATCATCAAGCAGGCGCTGGCGCAGATGCCCGCCGGCCCGGTTAAGACCGACGACCGCAAGGTTGCGCCGCCTCCGCGCGCGGTGATGAAGCAGTCCATGGAAGCGCTGATCCATCACTTCAAACTCTACACCGAGGGCTATCACGTGCCGGCGGGAGAGACCTATACGGCGGTCGAGGCGCCGAAGGGCGAGTTCGGCGTCTATCTCGTCGCCGACGGCACCAACAGACCTTATCGCTGCAAGATCCGCGCGCCGGGCTTTGCCTTCCTGCAGGCGACCGAGTTCATGTGCCGGGGCCACATGCTCGCCGATCTGGTCGCGATCGTCGGCTCGATGGATATCGTTTTCGGCGAGATTGACCGATGAGCCTTCATGTCGAAGGGCCGCCGTTCGAGCAGCCGGCGAGCTTTGAGTTCACCGCGGAAAACCTCGAAAAGGCCAAGTACCACATCGCCAAATATCCCCCGGGCCGGCAGGCTAGCGCGGTGCTGCCGCTGCTCGATCTGGCGCAGCGGCAGAGCGGCAACTGGCTGCCGAAGGCGGCGATGGATTACGTCGGCGAGATGCTCGACATGGCGTCGATCCGCGTCTACGAAGTCGCGACCTTCTACACGATGTTCAATTTACGCCCGGTCGGGCGCTGGTTCCTGCAAGCCTGCACGACGACGCCATGCTGGCTGCGCGGGTCGGAGGCTGTGCTCGCCGCCTGCAAGAAAAAACTCGGCATCGATCCTGGCCACAGCACCCCCGATGGTCAGTTCACGCTTGTCGAGGTCGAATGCCTCGGAGCCTGCGTCAACGCGCCGATCCTCCAGATCAACGATGATTTCTACGAGGACCTCGACGGCCCGGAGACCGAGCATCTGCTCGACGCGCTCGGCGCAGGCAAACAACCGCCGATCGGCTCGGTGACCGGCCGCCACGGCTCGATGCCCGTAACCGGCCCGACGACATTGACCGAGCTTTCGCCGGCACAGAATGGGAAAACCACGGATGCTGGCTGACAAGAACCGCGTCTTTACCAACCTCTATGGCCAAGACGATTGGCACCTCGCCGGCGCACGTTCGCGCGGCGCCTGGGACGGTACCAAGGAACTGATCCACAAGGGCCGCGACTGGATCGTCCAGGAGATCAAGGATTCCGGTCTGCGCGGCCGCGGCGGCGCCGGCTTCCCGACCGGGCTCAAATGGTCGTTCATGCCAAAGGAAAGCGACCGGCCGTGCTATCTCGTCGTCAACGCGGACGAGAGCGAGCCCGGCACCTGCAAAGATCGCGATATCCTGCGCTGGGACCCACATAAGCTGGTAGAGGGTTGCCTGGTCGCTGGCGCGGGGATGGGCGCGACGGCGGGCTACATCTACATCCGCGGCGAGTTTTACAACGAGGCCCGGCACCTGCAGACGGCGATCGAGGAGGCGTACGACGCTGGCCTCCTCGGCAAGAACGCCTGCGGCTCCGGTTACGATTTCGAGCTCTACCTGCACCGCGGCGCCGGCGCCTATATCTGCGGCGAGGAAACGGGGCTCTTGGAAAGCCTCGAAGGCCGCAAGGGCCAGCCGCGCCTCAAGCCGCCGTTTCCAGCTGCGGTCGGGCTCTATGGCTGTCCGTCGACGGTCAATAATGTCGAGACCATCGCGGTCGCGCCCGACATCCTGAAGCGTGGTGCGAAGTGGTTCGCCGGCATTGGCCGCGAGCGCAACACCGGGACCAAGATCTTCTGCATTTCCGGGCATGTGAACGCGCCGTGCAATGTCGAAGAGGCGATGTCGATCCCGATGAAGGAACTGATCGAACGCCATGCCGGCGGTGTGCGCGGCGGCTGGGATAATTTGATGGCGGTAATCCCCGGCGGTTCCTCGACGCCCTGCCTGCCAAAGGATGTCTGCGACACGGTGCTGATGGATTTCGACAGCCTCGTCGCGCAGAGATCGGGGCTCGGCACCGCCGCGCTCATCGTCATGGACAAGTCGACCGATATCGTCCGCGCGATCGCTCGGCTCTCCGCCTTTTACAAGCACGAGAGCTGCGGTCAGTGCACGCCGTGCCGCGAAGGGCTGGGCTGGGTGTGGCGGGTCATGGAGCGCATGGTCAAGGGCGACGCGACCGTCGAAGAGCTCGACATGCTCCAAGAGATCACCACCGAGATCGAAGGCCATACGATCTGCGCGCTTGCCGATGGCGCGGTCTGGCCGGTGCAGGGCCTCATCCGCCACTTCAAGCCCGAGATGCAGCGCCGCATCGCTGAATACCGCGCGGTCGCATCCCGCGCCCAGGCGGCGGAGTAGCGCGATGCCCAAGCTGACGATCGACGGGCAGGAGGTCGAGGTCACGGGCGGCACGACGGTGCTGCAAGCGTGCCAGAGCGTCGGCATCGAGATCGCCCATTTCTGCTTTCATGAGCGGCTTGCCATCGCCGGCAATTGCCGCATGTGCCTCGTCGAGCAGGAGCGCGCACCCAAGCCGATCGCGTCGTGTGCGATGCCCGCCGCGGACGGCATGGTGATCCTAACCCAATCGGAGAAGGCAAAGAAGGCGCGGCATGCCGTCATGGAGATGCTGTTGATCAACCATCCGCTCGATTGCCCGATCTGCGATCAGGGCGGCGAGTGCGATCTGCAGGACCAGGCGATGGCCTACGGCTTCGACCGCGGGCGTTACCATGAGAACAAGCGCGCGGTCGAGGACAAGGATTTCGGGCCGCTGGTCGCGACGAGCATGACCCGCTGCATCCACTGCACGCGCTGCATCCGGTTCCTGACCGATGTCGCCGGGGTTTCCGAGCTGGGCGCGACCGGGCGCGGCGAGGACATGGAGATTGGCACCTATATCGAGCGTGCGCTCGGTTCGGAGCTTTCCGGCAACATCATCGATCTCTGTCCGGTCGGTGCGCTGACCTCGAAACCCTACGCGTTCAACGCGCGGCCCTGGGAGCTGCGCAAGACCGAGAGCGTCGACGTGCTGGACGCGGTCGGCAGCAATATTCGTGTCGACGCCCGCGACGCCCGCATTCTGCGCGTGCTGCCGCGGCTCAATGAGGCGGTCAACGAGGAGTGGATCTCCGACAAAACCCGATTTGCGACCGACGGACTGGTGCGCCGCCGGCTCGACCGGCCCTATATTCGGAGCGGCGGCAAGCTGGTCGAGGCGGACTGGCGCGAGGCCTTGAACCTTGTCGCCGACCGACTAAAATCGACCCCGGCCGAGCGGATCGCTGCGATTGCTGGCAATCTCTGCGACGCCGAGGCGATGTTCGCGCTGAAGACGCTGCTCGGCGGCCTCGGCGCGGTAAGCCTCGACTGCCGGCAGGACGGTGCCAAGCTGGATGCGTCGTGCCGCGCCAGCTATCTGTTCAACACGACGATCGGCGGCATCGAGCAGTCCGACGCCTGTCTCCTCATCGGCGTCAACCCGCGCTGGGAAGCTCCGATTATCAACGCCCGGCTGCGCAAACGCTATCTGCAGGGCGGGTTCAAGCTCGCAGCGATCGGCCCGGCGTTCGATCTGACGATACCGGTCGAGACGATCGGCGAAGGCGGCGAAACCTTGGCCGTTATGGCGCAGGGCAATCACGCCTGGGCCGAACAGCTCAAGGCCGCCAAGGCGCCGATGCTGATCCTGGGGCAGGGCGCGCTTGCCCGGCCCGACGGCGCGCAGGTGCTCGGGACGGCACGGGCGCTCGCCGAAAGCCTTGGCATGATCCGCGACGACTGGAACGGCTTCAACGTACTGCATCGCGCGGCGGCACGGGTCGGCGGGCTCGATCTCGGCTTCCTTCCGGGGTCGGGCGGCCGAGATGTCGCCGGCATCCTTGCCGGCTGCGGCTTGGGCGATATCGACGTGCTCTATCTGCTCGGCGCCGACGAACTCGACCTCGCCAATACAGGCTCAGCCTTTGTGGTCTACCAAGGGCATCATGGCGATCGCGGCGCGGCGCGCGCTGATGTCGTGCTGCCGGGCGCCGCCTATACCGAGAAAGACGGCACCTACGTCAATACTGAGGGCCGCGCTCAATTAGGCCGCCGCGCGGTATTTCCGCCGGGCGAGGCACGAGAGGATTGGGCGATCCTGCGGGCATTGTCCGGCGCTCTTGGCAAGCCGCTGGCGTCCGACTCTTTGCCCGAGCTGCGCCGCCAGATGCGTGCCGCGCATCCGACGCTGGGCGAGATCGATATGGTCGCGAAGGCCGCATGGGGTGCTTTCGGATCGATCGGCCCGATCGCGGCGACGCCGTTCGTCTACCCGATCGCCGATTTCTACAAGACCGACCCGATCAGCCGCGCCAGCCCTACCATGGCCGAGTGTAGCGAGCTGTTCATGACCGGCGCCGGACAGGGGCGGACCGGCACGCATGGCTGATTTCTGGTGGGGTTACGCCTGGCCGACGGCGATTATCGTCGGCGAAATCCTGTGCGTCCTCGTACCGCTACTCCTGACGATCGCCTACTACACATACGCCGAGCGCAAGGTGCTGGCGTTCGCACAGTTGCGCAAGGGACCGAATGTCGTCGGCCCGTTCGGGCTCCTGCAGCCGATTGCCGACGCACTCAAGATGCTTTTCAAAGAAACGGTCATTCCCAGCGGCGCCAACCGCGTCATCTTCCTCGCCGCACCGATAATGACCGTAACCCTGGCGCTCGTCGCCTGGGCGGTAATCCCATTCGATGTCGGCATGGTGATCTCCAACATCAATGTCGGCATCCTCTACATCTTCGCGATCAGTTCGCTGTCGGTGTACGGCACAATCATGGCGGGCTGGGCGTCGAATTCGCGCTACGCCTTTCTGGGCGCGCTGCGCTCTGCGGCGCAGATGGTCTCTTACGAAGTCTCGATCGGTTTTGTTCTGGTCACCGTGCTGCTCTGCGCCGGCTCATTGAATCTGACCGCTATCGTCGAGGCGCAGCGGCACATCTGGTATGTGATCCCGCTCTTCCCGATGTTCATCGTGTTCTTTATCTCGGGACTGGCCGAGACCAACCGGGCGCCGTTCGACCTCGCGGAAGGCGAATCCGAACTGGTCGCGGGCTTCCACGTCGAGTACTCGGCGATGACGTGGCTGCTCTTCTTCATGGGCGAATACGGCAATATGATCCTGATGAGCGCGATGACCAGCATCCTGTTCCTGGGAGGCTGGCTGTCGCCGATCCCATTGGAGCCGTTCACCTGGATCCCCGGGCCGATCTGGCTGCTCGCCAAAATCCTCTTCGTGATGTTCTGTTTCCTGTGGGTGCGCGCGACCTTCCCGCGCTTTCGCTACGACCAGCTGATGCGGCTCGGCTGGAAGGTGTTCCTGCCGTTGTCGCTGTTCTGGTTGGTGCTGACTGCCGGTGTTCTGACCGCGACGGGCTGGGCCTCGGTCCGTTGACAGGGGGAGGGGCGGGTCTATGGTGGCGATGAGGAATTGTCGATGAACTTCCTGGCGCGCAATGCGCGCGGCCTGCTGCTGACCGAGCTGATTTCCGGCATGGCGCTGACCTTGCGCTACATGTTCAAGCCGCCGGTCACGGTCAATTATCCCTATGAAAAAGGCCCGATTTCGTCGCGCTTCCGCGGCGAGCATGCGCTCAGGCGCTATCCGAACGGCGAGGAGCGCTGCATCGCCTGTAAGTTGTGCGAGGCGATCTGCCCGGCGCTGGCGATCACGATCGAGGCCGAGCCGCGCGCCGACGGCAGCCGACGCACGACGCGCTACGACATCGACATGACAAAGTGCATTTATTGCGGCTATTGCCAGGAGGCCTGCCCCGTCGATGCGATCGTCGAGGGGCCGAATTTCGAGTTCGCCGCGGAGACCCGCGAGGAGCTGTTCTACGACAAGGACAAGCTGCTCGCCAACGGCGACCGGTGGGAGGCCGAAATTGCCAAGAGCCTGTCGCTCGAGGCGCCGTATCGATGATCCTTTTCGCGATCATGTTCTATCTGTTCGCCGCGGTCGCGATCGCGTCGGGCGTCATGGTCGTGTCGGCGCGCAACCCGGTTCATTCGGTACTGTTCCTGATCCTGGCGTTTTTCAATGCGGCCGGGCTTTTCGTGCTGATGGGAGCCGAGTTCCTGGCGATGATCCTGGTCATCGTCTATGTCGGCGCGGTCGCGGTGCTGTTCCTTTTTGTCGTGATGATGCTCGACATCGACTTTACGGAGCTGCGTACCGGGGCCATGCGCTATCTACCGATCGGCCTCTTGGTCGGAATCATCCTGTTCGCCGAACTGGTGCTGGTGTTCGGCAGCTGGGCGCTCGCGCCGGGAGTGGCAAGCCTGTCGGCGGCGCCGACGCCTGCGGCAAGCGCCGCCGTGACCAACACCCGCGCGCTGGGTGACCTGCTCTACACGCGCTACATCTTCGCCTTCCAGGCTGCCGGCATGATCCTGCTGGTGGCGATGATCGGCGCGATCGTGCTGACCTTGCGCCAGCGCGTCGATACGCGCCGGCAGTCGATCGCCGAGCAAATCGGGCGCAGCCGTACAGAGACTGTCGAGGTGGTCAAGGTTCCGCTCGGGCAAGGGGTCGCCGATTGATGCTGACGATCGGTCTCGCCCACTACCTGACGGTCGCCGCGATCCTCTTCACGCTCGGGATCTTCGGCATTTTCCTCAACCGCAAGAATGTCATCATCATCATGATGTCGATCGAGCTGATGCTGCTCGCGGTCAACATCAATTTCGTCGCCTTCTCGGTCGTGCTTCACGATCTGGTCGGCCAGGTCTTCGCGATGTTCGTCTTGACCGTCGCCGCAGCCGAGGCGGCGATCGGGCTCGCGATCCTCGTCGTCTATTTCCGCAATCGCGGCACGATCCGGGTCGAGGATATCCGGATGATGCGGGGCTAGCGCTTTGGCTGCTCTCGTCGTCTTTCTTCCACTGGTCGCCGCCGTCATCGCCGGGTTTTTCGGCCGGGCGATCGGCGATCGTGGCTCGCAAATCGTGACCTGCGGTGCGCTCGTGCTGTCGGCGATCTTCGGCATCCTCGTGTTCCGCGACGTCATGGGCCAATCGGCGCCGCATATCGAGCCGCTGGCGACGTGGATCGCCGCCGGCGGCGTCGATGTCGAGTGGTCGCTGCGACTCGATACGCTGTCGGCGGTGATGATCCTCGTCGTGACCATCGTCTCGGCGACGGTCCACATCTACTCGATCGGCTACATGGCGCATGACCCGGGAATTCCCCGGTTCATGGCCTACCTGAGCCTCTTCACCTTCTTCATGCTGGCATTGGTGACCGCCAACGATTTTGTCCAGATGTTCTTTGGCTGGGAGGGGGTTGGGCTCGCCTCCTATCTGCTGATCGGCTTCTGGTACGACCGAGACACGGCCGACGCGGCGGCCATCAAGGCCTTTGTCGTCAACCGCATCGGTGATTTTGGCTTTTTGCTTGGCATCTTCGCGGTGTTCGTGATTTTCGGTTCGCTCGATTTCGGCACCGTGTTTGGCAAGGCACCGGCGGCCACTCATACGGTGATGAACTTCCTCGGCTGGCAGGTGCCGGCGTTGGCCCTCGCCTGCATCCTGCTGTTCATCGGCGCGATGGGGAAATCGGCGCAGATCGGCCTTCATACCTGGCTGCCCGATGCGATGGAGGGACCGACCCCGGTCTCCGCCCTCATCCACGCGGCAACGATGGTGACCGCCGGCGTCTACATGGTCGCGCGCCTGTCGCCCATGTTCGAATACGCGCCGATGGCCTTGGCCGTGGTCGGGGTGATCGGCGGCACGACCGCGATCTTTGCCGCCAGCGTCGGCATGGCGCAAAACGACATCAAGCGGGTGATCGCCTATTCGACCTGCTCGCAGCTCGGCTACATGTTCTTCGCCGCCGGTGTCTCGGCCTATGGCGCGGCGATGTTCCACCTATTTACCCACGCGTTCTTCAAGGCGCTCCTGTTCCTTGGCGCCGGCTCGGTGATCCACGCGATGTCGGGCGAGCAGGATATGCGCCGCATGGGCGCGCTGTGGAAGAAGATCCCGATCACCTACGTGCTGATGTGGATCGGCAGCCTGTCGCTGGCCGGCATCCCGTTTTTCGCCGGGTACTATTCGAAGGACTCGATCCTCGCCGCCGCCTGGGCATCGGGCACGGCGGTCGGGCGGTATTCATTCTGCCTCGGCGTGTTCACCGCGTTCTTGACCGCGTTCTATTCATGGCGGCTGATCATTATGACGTTCCACGGGCCGTCGCGCGCCGACCACGAGGTCGAGCACCATATCCACGAGAGTCCATGGGTCATGTTGGCGCCACTCTTCGTGCTGGCCGCAGGAGCGTGTTTTGCCGGTTATCTGGCCTTCCCGTATTTCGTCGGTGAGGGCCGGGTTGAGTTCTGGAAAACCGCGATCCTCGTTCTCCCAGCTCACGACGCGCTGGCGGACTCGGAAGAGAATTCGGCGTTGATCGATTATCTGCCGCTGATCGCCGCCGTCGCCGGCATCGCGCTTGCCTATGTCTGCTACATGTGGCGGACCGGTATCCCGGCCGCTGCCGCCATGCATTTCCGGGCGCTCTACCTGTTTCTGCTCAACAAATGGTATTTCGACGAGCTCTACGACCGGCTGTTCGTGCGCAGCGCCTTCAGCCTCGGCGACAATCTGTGGAAGACCGGCGACGGCACGATCATCGATGGGCTGGGCCCCGACGGCATCACGGCCGCGACTCGCGAGTTGGCGCGAGAGGCGAGCCGGCTGCAGACCGGCTATGTCTACCATTATGCCTTTGCCATGCTGATCGGCGTCGTCGCGCTGATCACCTGGTACCTGATCCCTAAGTGAGCGCGCCATGAGCCACTGGCCGCTCTTGTCGCTCGTGACCTTTCTGCCGCTGGTCGGCGCCGGGTTCATCCTGACGACGCGCGGTGACGCGGAAATCGTCGCGCGCAATGCCCGTAACATTGCGCTCTCGACCTCGATCATCGTGTTTCTGCTGTCGATCGTGCTGTGGGTCGATTTCGACCCGGCGACCGCGGCGTTTCAGTTCGTCGAGCAGGCGCGCTGGGTCAGGATCGGTGGGTTCGAGGTCAATTACCACATGGGGATCGACGGCATCTCGTTGTTTTTCGTGCTGCTGTCGACCTTGCTGACCGTGCTTTGCGTCGCCGCGAGTTGGCAGTCGGTGCACGCCCAGGTCAAGGAATACATGATCGCCTTCCTCGTCCTTGAGACGTTGATGGTCGGCATGTTCTGCGCGCTCGACTTCATCGTCTTCTATGTGTTCTTCGAAGGCGTGCTGATCCCGATGTTTCTGATCATCGGGATTTGGGGCGGGCCGCGGCGGGTCTATGCCGCGTTCAAGTTCTTTCTCTACACGCTGCTCGGCTCAGTGCTGATGCTGCTGGCGATCCTTGCCGTGTACTTCCAGACCGGAAGCACCGATATCGAGGTGGCGCTGACGCATGCCTTCCCGTTCGGGCTGCAGAAGTGGCTGTTCCTCGCATTTCTCGCGTCGTTCGCGGTCAAGGTGCCGATGTGGCCGGTCCACACCTGGCTGCCCGACGCCCATGTCGAGGCACCGACCGCAGGCTCGGTGATCCTCGCCGGCGTGCTGCTGAAGATGGGCGGCTACGGTTTGGTGCGCTTCTCGTTGCCGATGTTTCCGCTTGCTTCGCACTATTTCACGCCGCTGATGTTCGTGCTGTCGGCCGTGGCGGTGATCTACACCTCGTTCGTCGCGTTGGCGCAGACCGACATGAAGAAGCTGATAGCCTATTCCTCGGTCGCGCATATGGGTTTCGTGACGATGGGCATCTTCGCGGTGACCAGCGAGGCCGTACAGGGCGCCGTGATCCAGATGCTGAGCCATGGGCTCGTCTCGGGCGCGCTGTTCCTCTGCGTCGGCGTCGTCTATGACCGCATGCACACGCGCGACATCGACCGCTATGGCGGCCTTGTCTATCGCATGCCGGCCTACGCGTTTGTGTTCATGGCGTTTACCCTTGCTTCCGTGGGGTTGCCGGGGACCAGCGGGTTTGTCGGTGAGTTCCTGATCCTATTGGGAACATTCCGTGTGTCGACGCTCGAATGCTTCCTCGCCGCGACCGCGCTTTTCCTTGGTGCGGCTTATATGCTTTACCTCTACCGCCGTGTGATCTTTGGTACGATAACCCGCGATGATCTCCGCAATATTCTCGATTTGTCGCCACGTGAGAAAGCAGTGTTCGCGCCACTATTGATCCTGGTGCTGTGGATGGGAATTTATCCCAGCTCCTTTCTGACCCCGATCCGCGCCTCGGTCGATCATCTGGTTCAGCAAGTAAGCGCCGCGCAGGCCAGCATGGGCCAGCGGGCGAGCGCGGAGTAGCACGATGCCGCTCGCCCTTGCTCCCGACTTCCTACCGGCGCTGCCGGAAATGGCGCTGGCTGGCGCGGCGATGCTGCTGCTGCTGATCGGCGTGTTTCGCGGCGAGGGTTCGGCTAGGCTGGTCTCGTGGCTCGGCGTGCTCGTGCTGATCGGCATCCTCGTCCTCGCCGCGCGCTTTGACAGCAGCAAGCAGGTTGCGTTCTACGGCATGTTCATTACCGACCCGTTCGCGCTGTTCATGAAGGCGCTGCTGCTGATCGGCTCGGCGGTGTCGATCGTCATGGCGATCCGCTTCAACGAAGAGCAGCACATCGCCCGCTTCGAGTTCCCGGTGCTGGTGCTGCTGGCGGCGACCGGGATGATGGTCATGGTCTCCGCCAACGACCTGATCACCCTCTATCTCGGCCTCGAATTGCAGAGCCTGGCGCTATACGTCCTCGCCAGCTTCGACCGCGATTCGGTGCGCTCGAGCGAGGCGGGGCTCAAGTATTTCGTCTTGGGCGCGCTCTCGTCGGGAATGCTGCTCTATGGCGCCTCGATGGTCTACGGCTTTACCGGGACGACCAGTTTCGTGGAGCTGGCGAAGCTGCTGACCGGCGGAGCAACGCCCTCCACGGGGCTGGTGATCGGCATTGTCTTCGTCACCGTCGGGCTCGCCTTCAAGGTCTCGGCAGTGCCGTTCCACATGTGGGCGCCTGATGTCTACGAGGGCGCCCCCACGCCGGTCACCGCGTTCTTCGCCGTGGCGCCGAAGATGGCTGCGATCGCGCTCTTCATGCGGTTTCTGATCGAGCCGTTCGGCGCGATGCTCGCCGAGTGGCGCCAGATCATCGTCTTCCTCTCGATCGCCTCGATGGTGCTCGGTGCCATTGCGGCGATCGCGCAGAGCAATATCAAACGCCTGATGGCCTATAGCTCGATCGGCCATATCGGTTATGCGCTGATCGGCGTCGCGGCGGCGAGCCCTGCCGGCATTCGCGGCGTTCTCATCTATATGGCGATCTACCTGTTCATGAATGTCGGCACGTTTGCGGTGATCCTCTGCATGCGCCAGCAGGGCAGGATGCTCGAAGGGATCAACGACCTTGCCGGGCTGTCGCGCACGCAGCCGGGGCTCGCGCTGGCGCTGGCGATCTTCATGTTCGCCATGGCCGGCATCCCGCCGACCGCCGGATTTTTCTCCAAGCTTTACATTTTCCTCGCCGCCATCGACGCGCACCTGACTGGCCTCGCGATCATCGGTGTCGTCGCCAGCGTCGTCGGTGCGTTCTATTACCTGCGTATCGTCAAGGTGATGTATTTCGATGAGCCGGCCGGCGCCTTCGACCATCCGATCCATGTCGAGCTCAAAGCCGTGCTGGTGGTCACCGCGTTCGTGACCCTGCTCTTTTTCCTGCTGCCCGATCCGCTTGTCGGCAGCGCCGAGGCCGCCGCGGCCTCTCTGTTCGCGCAATGAGCGGCGACACGGCAAAGCTTCCACCTCCGTTTCGGCTGATCGCCCATGAGGCGATCGGCAGCACCAATGACGAAGCGAAACGGCTGGCCCGCGACGGCGCCGACGAAGGGCTGATCGTCTGGGCCCGGACCCAGACCGCCGGACGCGGTCGGCGTGGGCGATTCTGGGTGTCGCCCCCCGGAAATTTGTACTTCTCACTGGTCTTGCGGCCGCAATGCCGCGTAGCGGCCGCGGCGCAGCTCGGCTTTGTCGCGGCGGTGGCATTGGCGGGCGCAATCGGCGAGTTGGCTCCGAACATCGAATTGCGCTGCAAATGGCCGAACGATCTGCTAGCCGATGGCAAGAAAATCTCAGGCATCCTGCTCGAAACCGAGATGGTCGTCGGCGATCGCCCCGATTTCGTCGTGATCGGGATCGGCGTCAACCTCGCCGCGTCACCGCGCGATGTCGCCTACTCGGCGACGTCGCTGGCAGAGGAGGGGATTCCCGGCGTCGTGCCCGAGACCATGCTTGTGAAGTTTGTCGAACGCTTCGCTGGATTGCTGGCATGCTGGCGTGATGAGGGTTTTGGCCCCGTCCGCGACACCTGGCTCAAGCAGGCGGCTGGTCTCGGCGAGCCGACACAGGTTCGCCTCGACCATGAGACGCTTGTCGGCCGGTTTATCGACCTCGACGGTGACGGGGCCTTGGTGCTCGGAATGCCGAGCGGCAATCGCCGCATCGCCGCTGGCGAGATCTTTCCGGTCACCGCCTGATGCTCCTCGCGATTGACTCCGGCAATACCAATGCGGTTTTCGCCGTCTATGAGGGCGATACGCTCAGAGCGTCGTGGCGGGTCTCGACCAATGCGCGCCGCACCGCCGACGAATATGCGGTGTGGCTGACCCAGCTCCTGGCCCTTGCCGGGCTCAAGCCGGGCGATATCGACGCGACGATCATCGCCAATGTCGTGCCGGAGGCGAGCTTCAACCTGTTGCAGCTGTGCCGTCGCTACCTGAATAGCGAGCCTCTGATCGTCGGCAGCGCTGATTGCCAGCTCGGGATCGGGGTCGATGTCGACATGCCGGCCCAGAATGTCGGCGCCGATCGCGTCGCCAACGCGGTCGCCGCCCAGGATCGCTACAAGATCCCGCTGATGGTCGTCGATTTCGGCACCGCGACCAATTTCGACATCATCGACAAGACCGGCAGCTACTGTGGCGGCATCATTGCGCCGGGCCCGAACCTGTCGCTGCAGGCGCTCGAGATGGCGGCGGCGCAGTTGCCGCACATCGCGATCCGCCGCCCGCCGGCGGTAGTCGGGCGCAATACCATCTCCGCGATGGAATCCGGCGTGTTCTGGGGTTATGTCGGGTTGATCGAGGGGCTGATCCGGCGCATCCGCGACGAGCGGGGCGAAAAGATGGGGGTGGTTGCGACCGGCGGCCTCGCGCCGCTCTTCGCTGGCGCCACCCAGATGATCGACAAGGTCGATCCCGATCTGACGCTGTGGGGGCTACGTCTGATCTTCCGGCGCAATCGCAATCGATGAAGGCCCAGGGGCCCAAACGGAACGCGCCCCCAGGGCCTGCGACCTGGACCGCCACCCCGCTGGACCGCGCGATCGAGCGTGACGACAAGGCCGTGTTTTTCCTGCCGCTCGGCGGTACCGGCGAGATCGGCATGAACCTCAACCTCTATGCCTATCGCGGCAAGTGGCTGATGCTCGATTGCGGCGTCACCTTTGGCGGGGAGGAGGGCGCGGGGGTCGACGTGATCATGCCCGACCCGGCTTTCATCGTTGAGCGCCGCAACCAGCTGCTCGGCATCGTCGCGACCCATGCGCACGAGGATCATATCGGCGCGATCCCCTATCTGTGGCCGCAACTGCAATGCCCGATCTGGGCGACGCCGTTCACCGCCTCGCTGCTGCGCGCCAAGCTGTCGGAGGCCGGTCTGCTCGATCGGGTCGATCTCACGGTCATCCCGCTCTCGGGCCGGTTCCAGATCGGCCCGTTCGACCTTGAGCTCATCACTTTGACCCATTCGATCCCCGAACCGAACGCGGTCGCGATTCGCACCCCGGTCGGCACGATCATGCACACCGGCGACTGGAAGCTCGATCCCGATCCGTTGATCGGCGAGGTCACCGACGAGGCGGCGCTTATCCGGATCGGTGACGAGGGTGTCATCGCGATGGTCGGCGACTCGACCAATGCGCTGAGGGAAGGGATCTCGGGCTCCGAAGGCGAGCTGCAAGAAGCGCTGACCGAACTCGTTGGGCATTATCGGGGCCGCATCGCCGTCGCATGCTTTGCGTCGAATGTCGCGCGCCTGCATACGATCACGCGCGCCGCGCAGGCGCATGGCCGCGACGTCGCGCTGGTCGGCCGCTCGCTGGTGCGGATCGACAAGGCGGCGCGCGAAAACGGCTATCTGACGGATTTGCCGCGCTTCCTGACCGAGGACGAGGCCGGCTTCGTGCCGGAAGACAAGATCCTCTTGATCTGCACCGGCAGTCAGGGCGAGCCGCGCGCCGCGCTCTCCCGCATCGCCCGCGAGGACCATCCTAATATTGATCTCGCGGAGGGAGACGTCGTGATCTTCTCGTCGAAGATCATCCCCGGCAACGAGAAGGCGATCGCCGCGTTGCAAAACGCGCTGGTTCGCCTCGGCGTCGAGGTGGTCACCGAGAATGATCATTTCGTCCATGTCTCTGGGCATCCGGCGCGAGCCGAGCTGGTGCGCATGTATCAGATGGTGCGGCCGCACATCGCGATCCCGGTGCATGGCGAGGCTCGCCATCTCGCCGCGCACGCCGAGCTGGCGATGGAATGCCAGGTGGGCGATGCGATCGTCATCGACAACGGCGATGTCGTCCGCATCGACACGCACGGCGCGACGCTCGCTGGCCAGGTTCCGTCCGGCCGTATCGCCAGCGACGGCAGGCGGCTTTTGCCGATCGACGGCACCGTGTTGCGGCAGCGAAAGCGGGTCGCCAACCAGGGCGCGCTAGTCGCCACGGTGATTCTCGACCGCGCCGGCGCGCTCGCCGCGCCTCCGCAGATTGCGTTGATCGGGATCGTTGAACCAGCTGACGTCGAGGCGATATCGGCAGCGTTGCGAGATGCCGCCGGCGCTGCCGTCGACGCCTTGCCCGGGCCGATGCGCCGCGACGACGCGTCGGTGCGCGACGCCGCAAACCGCGCGCTGCGCAAGGTGATCGGCGAGCGGATCGGCAAGCGGGCGCTAATCGATGTCCAACTGGTCCGGCTGTGAGGAGGTCATGATCGGCAGGCTGAACCATGTCGCGATCGTCGTGCCCGATCTCGCGGCGGCGATCGCGCTCTACCGCGACACGCTCGGCGCCACGGTGCTGCCGCCCCATAAATTGCCTGCGCACGGTGTCACGGCGGCCTTTGTCGAGCTGGGCAACACGCGGATCGAATTGTTGGAACCGCTTGGCGAAAATTCTCCGGTGGGCGGTTTCCTCGCACGTAACCCCGACGGCGCGATGCACCATGTCTGCTACGAGGTCGCCGATATCCGCGCTGCGCGCGACCGGCTGCGTGCGACAGGGGCGCGGGTTCTCGGCGAGGGCGAGCCGAAGATCGGCGCGCACGGCAAGCCGGTGTTGTTTCTGCACCCGAAGGATTTCTGCGGCTCGCTGATCGAGCTGGAACAAGTTTGATGGCCCCGAAGCCGTCATTGCGAGACGCGCAGCGTCGCGGCACTCTCCAGCATTCCGCTCGCAATGACGGCTGAATTTGATGGGCTGGGTTACCGGGATCGTCGTCTATATCCTGACTTGGTGGGTCGTGCTGTTCGCGATCCTCCCGCTCTGGGTGCGCCCGAGCGATCCCGCTGACGAGTATTACGGCACCGGCGCGCCGCAGCAGCCGCGGATGTGGCTGAAGGCCGCGGTCACCTCGGCGGTCGCTGCAATCGTGTGGGCCGGTATCTACGTCCTGGTCAAGGAACCCTGGATCAGCTTTCGCGGGGGATGAATTGAGCGCCGCCTATTGCCTCGCTGCGCCCGGCAACGTGCTGCACGCGCCCTATCACGACAGCGAATACGGGTTTCCCGCCCGCGACGAGGCGGTGCTGTTCGAGAGGCTGATCCTGGAGATCAACCAGGCTGGGCTGTCCTGGGCGACGATCCTCAGAAAGCGCGCGGCCTTTCGCGTCGCCTTCGCCGATTTCGATGTCGACCGGGTTGCCGCCTTCGGGCCAGCGGATGTGGAGCGCCTGATGGCGGACGCCGGCATCATCCGCAATCAGCTCAAGATTGCGGCGACGATCGACAATGCTCAGCGTATCCAGGAATTGCGTCGGTCGCATGGATCGTTCGCTGAATGGCTCGATACCCATCACCCGCGCCCGCGCGCGGAATGGGTCAAGCTCTTCAAGAAAACCTTTCGCTTCACCGGTGGCGAGATCGTCAACGAGTTCCTGATGAGCCTCGGCTATCTGCCCGGTGCGCATGAGGCGAGTTGCCCAATCCATAACCGGATCGTCGCTTTGAACCCGCCTTGGGCCAGGGTGGCCGAACTCTCCGTGCTGTAAAATTGACGCAGGTTAAGGTTCCGCGTATAGGAAGGCCGCTATACCTGTCCGGTCCCGATGCATTTCTAACTTTGGCGAATTGCCACGTTCGCGGCCTGCTCCTATATCCTGGGGCGCGAACCCGAACGACAGTCGTTTCACCGGTCGCCGATGAAGGAGGAAGCTTTGTCATTGCGGCAGAAATACCAAACCATCCTGAGCCAGCTGGCGCCTGTCGGAGCCGTGGGCGTGTCGTTGGCGCTCGGTGCTGCGGCCCCTGTCGCGGCGAGCGAGCCGCCGGCTGGGCCACAACCCTCGATGACGGACAAGCAGGGGGTTTCCGAGCGGCTCGCGGCCGTTCGCGGTGCTGTTTCCGCGGTTGATCAGATGAAGGCCGATGCCACCAAGGCCGAAGGCCGGCTTGCCTGGGGCAATTGGGGATTTGGCTGGGGCTGGCCGAATTGGCACAACTGGAATAACTGGGGCAACTGGTTCCACAACTGGTAGGTCCTGATTTCGGGCGGCTGGAGAGCGGCGGCGACGTGGGCGAAACCATGCCTCGGATACAGCTGCTGGTCGTCCAGCCGACCCCGTTCTGCAATATCGACTGCCGCTATTGTTATCTGCCAGACCGCAGCAATAAAACGGTGGTCGCGGAGGAAACGCTTATCAACCTGTTCAGCCAGGTTTTCGCATCGGGTTGGGCCGATGAGGGCCTCAGCGTCGTGTGGCATGCCGGCGAGCCGATGGTGCTGCCGATCGCGTTCTATCGCCGCGCCTTTGCGGTTATCGACGGTTTAAAGCCGGCGGGGCTTTCCGTTCACCACTCGTTTCAGACCAATGGCACCCTGCTCGACGAGAATTGGGCCGATTTTATCGTCGAGAGCGGGATCAACGTCGGCGTCAGCATCGATGGGCCGCGCCGCCTACACGACATGAACCGCGTGACGCGCGCGGGGCGCGGCACCTTCGACAAGGCCGTCACCGGGGTCCGTCGGCTGCGCGACCGCGGCGTGCCGTTTCACGTTATTTCCGTACTGACGGCTGAGAGCCTTGCGGCACCCGAGGAGATGTTTGATTTCTACCTGGCCGAAGGCATCGATCACGTCTGCTTCAATGTCGAGGAAAGCGAAGGGGATCATCGCTCTAAGAGCTTTGACGAGGCGGGCATTGAGGATGCCTATTACCGGTTCCTCAGCGAATTCTGGCGTCTGTCGGCGGCACAGCCCGGCAAGATCCGCTTTATCCGCGAGATAGACGATGCGCAGCGCAACGTGCTGCGCCCGACGGAAGCGCCGTTCTTCAATCAGCTCGCGACCCCGTTCGCGGTGACGAGCATGGATTGCACCGGCAATATCGCGACCTTCTCGCCCGAGCTGCTGGGCCTCAAGAATACGCAATACGACGATTTCATTCTCGGCAACGTCAACCGCGACCGGCTCACCGACCTGGCCGACCGTCCGCTCCTCGCGCGGATGCGCGCCGACATCGATGCCGGCGTCACCCTATGTAGGGGGGGCTGCGAGTATTTCAGCGTGTGCGGCGGCGGCGAGCCGGTCAACAAGCTGTTCGAGAACGGCAGCTTTGCAACCAGCGAGACGACCTATTGCCGAATGACCAAGATGCGGGTGACCGATCTGATTTTAGACCGGCTGGAGCGGGTAGGGATGCTCGCGACGGCCGGAGAAGCTGCGTTTCCGCCCGAAACGGTTTCGCCGGCTCCTTAGGAAAAGCAGCCGGCCGAAGGCGGGCTGCGGTTGGTGGCATTCACTTCGGAGAATGGGGATGACAATGATCTTCTCAAAGCTATGCGCGGTCGCCGCGGTTGCGGTCTTGGCAACGGGCCTTTCCGGTAACGCCTATGCGCAAGGCGCGGCGCCGGCGGATCAGGGCACCTCGACGGGATATCAGCAATCGGGCACTGATCCGAATGCGGCGGGGCCAACTGGCGCGAATCGGCCCCTCGATGTGCCGGTGCTTTACATTTCCAGCATTGAGGTCCTGCAGGCGACGGTCGAGCCGAAAATCCAGATCGTCCGTGTTACCGGACTGGTGAGCTCGGCCGGATGGGGCGGGCCGACCCTGGTGCCGTTCTTCTACGGCAAGCCGGCTGATGACGTGCTCGACCTGCAATTCATCGCGACGAGCCCCGAGCAATCGCAAAAGGCCGAGGGCTTCCAGCCGATCAGCGCCGAGTTCGAGCTCGAGGCAGGCAACCCGTTCAAGGGCGTGCGGGTCCGCGGCTACGCGAACGCGCTTGAACTCAAGGGGATGACCGGCAGTGCGCAGGCTCAGATCAAGGTTAGCGACTGCAAGGATTGCATCGGCAAGAAGTTTGTCGACAAGGGTCAGGGTCAGGCGGGGCCGGGCATTATTTATGGCGGCGACCTGCCGCCCGACTATCGCCCGATCGCCCCGACGCACGGCGTTAAGGGCGAAGTCCACAACCCGAACCGGATCAACCTGATCCTCGACGCCGACAGCAAAGTTGTGATGGCGTTCTGGGAGTAGGCTGAGACCACTCTTCAAACCGGGATAGGATTCGGTTCCCGGGACCTATCGAGCGCCCCCAACTGCCGAGGTGGTTGGGGGCGTTTGCCGTTCAGGTAGCGGTGCGCACGCATTGAGGGCGGTAGGGGATAACCGGCGGGAACGGGGCGCTTTCCGCCCGATCGGTCGTTCGCCCGCGGTGCGTGACGATGTGGACTGGTCGGAGTGAGAGGATTTGAACCTCCGGCCCCTGCCTCCCGAAAGCAGTGCTCTACCAGGCTGAGCTACACTCCGCCGACCGGGCCGGCTCTATAGCGCCAATACCGGGATTGCGCAATTGGTAGCTGCCTGCGTCCTGATCAAGATGCGGGTGAGATTAGAAACCGCGTTCGGTCGCGAAGGCGGCGGCTTCTATCAAGGCTCGGCGCAGCGGGCTGTCAGGAAACCGGTCGAGCGCATCGATCGCCGAGGCCGCGTAGGCACGGGCGCGGGCGCGGGTCTCGGCCAGAGCGCCCCTGCGCTCGAGGATGCCAAGCGCGCGGTCGAGATCGCCGGGCGCCTGTTCGCCAGCCTCGAGCGTGCGGCGCCAGAAGGCGCGTTCGTCGGCGTCACCCCGGGCCATGGCGACGACGATTGGCAGCGTGATCTTGCCGTCACGGAAATCGTCGCCGACAGTCTTGCCAAGTTCGGTCTGGCGCGCCGAGAAATCGAGCATGTCGTCGATCAGCTGATAGGCGATGCCGAGATTGCGGCCAAAGCTTTCCAAGGCCAGCTCGTCGTCGATCGGGCGCTCGGCGAGCACCGCGCCGACGCGGCTTGCCGCCGCGAACAGCGCCGCTGTCTTCGCCTCGATCACCGCGAGGTAATCCTTTTCCGTCGTCGTGGTGTCGTTGGCGGTCATCAACTGATGCACCTCGCCCTCCGCGATCACCGAAGCGGCGCGCGATAGGATTTCGAGAACGCGCAGCGATCCGTCCTCGACCATCAGCTGGAAAGACCGGGCGAACAGGAAATCGCCGACCAGCACCGCCGGCTTGTTGCCCCACACCGCATTGGCGGTGTCGCGACCGCGGCGCAGCTCGCTGGCATCGACGACATCGTCATGCAACAGGGTGGCGGTGTGGATGAATTCGACAACCGCGGCGATCGCCACATGCCGGTCGCCGCGATATCCGCAGAGCCGCGAGCAGCCGAGCGTCAGCAGCGGCCGCAATCGCTTACCACCGGCCGAGACGATATGGCCCGCGAGTTGTGGGATCATCGCGACCGGGCTGTGCATACGCTCGACAATCACCGCGTTGACCCGTACGAGGTCAGCCGCCATCAATCGGAACAGCGGGTCGAGGGACGGGGCAGAGCGCTCGTCGGTGCGCTCGATGCGCGGTAGCGGGGGGGCCACAGTTTCTCCTCGATGCGCGCCCCGCGCCGGTTGGCGCTGGAGCTTGACGTGCCCGGAGGCGAGCGAGCATAGAGTGCAGGGGTGCCCGGTCAAGTGCCGGGGCCGCGGCAAGCCGATAGAGCGCCGATGCAGGAGCTGCTGCGCACCAATGACGTTGTCCGGCTGTCCTGGGTGCAGGCGCTGCTCGCCGATGCCGGGATTCGCAGTCTTGTCCTCGATCAGCATACCAGTCTCGTCGAGGGCAGCATCGGGGCGATTCCGCGCCGGCTGATGGTCGCCGAGCGCGACCACTCGCGCGCCCGCCGTCTGATCGCCGAAGCGGATTCGAGCGCATGAGCCAGTCCGACGATGGGATGCCGGTCAGCGAGGACGCGCTCCTCGGCGGGCGGGTGCGGCTGCGTCAGCCGGTCCATGGCGCCCGGGCCTCGATCGACCCGGTATTTCTCGCCGCCGCGGTAGCGGTTGAACCCGGCGAGCTGGTGCTCGATATCGGCTGCGGCACGGGCGCGGCGATGCTGTGCATCGCGGCGCGTGAGCCGCAATGCCGCGTCGTCGGGCTGGAGCGCCAGCGCGAGCTGGTGCGGATCGCCGGCGACAATCTGATCCTCAACGGCATGGCCACGCGGGTTTCGGTGATGGTCGGTGATCTGCTGCAGCCGCCGCCGCGGATCAGTGCCGGCGCGTTCGATCATGTGATCGCCAACCCGCCCTATCTGGAGCGGGGCCGCGGCAACGAGACGCCCAATCCAGCACGCGCCGAGGCGATGATCGAGGGCGATGCCGATCTGGGTGACTGGGTCCGCTTCGCGCTATCGATGGTGCGGCCGAAGGGCACGGTGACCTTTATCCATCGCGCCGACCGAATCGATGCCGTGCTCGGCCATATCGCCGGGCGGGCCGGCGAGGTTGTCGTCTATCCGCTATGGCCGGGGCTCGGCAAGCCGGCGAGCCGCATTCTGGTGCGCGCCAGGAAGCAGGTCGCGGCGCCGGCGCGGCTCGCGGTCGGCATGGTGCTGCACGAGCCCGATGGTCGCTTCACCGCGTCGGCCGAGGCGATCCTGCGCGGCGGCGAAGCCTTGGCGTTATAAGTAGGGGCGCCATGAGCCTTTCGGACTATCTGAAATTCTTGCCGATCGAGCGGTTCCGCAACCCGCCGCCGGTTGTGCCAGTGCTGCGTTTTGACGGAGTGATCGGACCGCGGCAATGGCGCGGCGCCGTGTCGCTCGCCAGCCACGCTGCCGCGTTGGAGAAGGCGTTTGCGACAAAGCGCCTCGCCGCGGTCGCGCTCGCCGTCAATTCGCCGGGCGGGTCGCCGGTGCAATCGGCGCTGCTGTTCCGCCGCATCCGTCAGCTGGCCGACGAAAAGCATGTGCCGGTGTTCGCCTTTGCCGAGGATGTCGCGGCCTCCGGCGGGTATTGGCTGGCGCTCGCCGGCGACGAAATCTATGCCGAGGAGGCTTCGCTGATCGGCTCGATCGGCGTGGTCACGAGCGGGTTCGGCTTCACCCGGTTGATCGATCGGCTTGGCATCGACCGGCGGCTCTACACCGCGGGCGAGAACAAATCGCTGCTCGACCCGTTCCTGCCTGAGCGCGAGGCCGATGTCGCGCGGCTCACGACCCTGCAGCACGATATCCACGCCGCGTTCAAGGAGCAGGTGCTGCGCCGCCGCGTCGGCAAGATCGGCACCGCCGACGAGACGCTGTTCAGCGGCGAGGTATTGACCGGGCGCATGGCGCTGTCGCGTGGGCTGATCGACGGGATCGGCGATTTGCGCGCGGTGATGCGGGCGCGCTTCGGTGACCGGGTCAGGCTGGTGCCGATCGCCAGCGAGCGCCGGCGGCGCTGGTTTCTGCCGCGCCCCCGCCGCGGCATCGAGAGCGATGGCGTCGGGTTCCTCGCCGATCTCGTCGATTGGCTCGAGGCCCGCCTGCTCTGGGCCCGCTTTGGGCTATAGCCCTGTTGACCCTAGAGCCGGGCGACCCTAAACCTCGATGATGTTCGCCGGAATTCCCGAGCTCTTTATCATCCTGGTGGTGGTGTTCGCCGCGTGGCATGTCGTGAAGGCGTTCAACCGGATGCGCCCGCCGACATCGCCTCAGCGCCCGCAACCCCATGCGCGAGCGCGGCCGATGATCGAGGCCGAGGACCTCGTCAGTTGCCGGATCTGCGGCACCTATATCGCGACGAGCGCGCGCCATTGCGGCCGCGCCGGCTGCCCGCAGCCACGCTGATGGCGGCGAAGAAGGCCCTCAGCTTCCAGGGCCTGATCCTCGAATTGCAGGGCTATTGGGCGGCGCAAGGCTGCGTGATCCTGCAGCCGTTGGACATCGAGGTCGGCGCCGGCACGTTTCACCCGGCGACCGCGCTGCGCGCGCTTGGCCCCGAGCCGTGGAAGGCGGCCTATGTCCAGCCGTCGCGTCGACCGACCGATGGCCGCTACGGCGATAATCCGAACCGCCTGCAGCACTACTACCAGCTGCAGGTGATCCTGAAACCGGCGCCAGCCGACAGCCAGGATTTGTACCTGAACAGCCTCGCCGCGATCGGCATCGACGCGTCGCACCACGATATCCGCTTTGTCGAGGATGATTGGGAAAGCCCGACCCTGGGCGCGTCGGGGCTCGGCTGGGAGGTGTGGCTCGACGGCATGGAGGTCAGCCAGTTCACCTATTTCCAGCAAGTCGGCGGCATCGAGTGCGATCCGGTCTCGACCGAGCTGACCTATGGGCTCGAACGCCTGGCGATGTACGTCCAGGGGGTCGAGAGCATCTACGACATCAACTTCAATGGCCTCGAAGGCCTGGGCCGCATCACCTATGGCGATGTGTTCTTGCGCGCCGAGCGGGAGTTTTCCGCCTTTAATTTCGAGCGCGCCGACACCGAAATGCTGTTCCGGCATTTTGTTGACGCCGAGAAGCAATGCAACGAACTGCTCAATATCGGCGATCCGGCGGTAAACTGCCCGAAGCTGCCGCTGCCGGCCTACGACCAATGCCTCAAATCGAGCCATATCTTCAACCTGCTCGACGCGCGCGGCGTGATCAGCGTGACCGAACGCGCCGCCTATATCGGCCGGGTGCGGGCGCTGGCTCGCGCGTGCTGCGAGGCCTGGCTCGCCGGGGCCGGCTGAGATGGGCGAATTGCTGCTCGAATTGTTGTCGGAGGAGATTCCGGCGCGCATGCAACGCCGGGCGATCGACGATCTGACCGCGCTCATTCGCGACAAGCTCGCCGCCACCGACATACCGGCCGGGCCGCTGACCGGATACGTGACGCCGCGCCGGCTGGTCGTGATCGCCAACGGCATTGCGGCGCGCCAGCCTGACCGCAGCGAGGAACGCCGCGGTCCGCGGGTCGGGTCACCGCAGCAGGCCATCGACGGGTTTTTGCGCGGTGCCGGATTGGCATCGATCGACCAATGCGAGGTGCGCGGTACCGATCGCGGCGAATTCTATTTCGCGATCCTGAAGCAGCCCGGCCGCGCGACGGAAAAGGTGCTGCCGGAGCTGATCCACGCGGCGATGAACTCGCTGTCCTGGCCGAAATCGATGCGCTACCCGGCGTCGGAGCTGCGCTGGGTGCGGCCGCTCAATTCGGTGATCTGCCTGTTCGACGGCGAAATCCTCGACCTGCCGCTCGGCGAGGTGCCGGTCGGGCGAACGACACGAGGGCACCGATTTCTGTCTAAGGGCGACATTTCGGTCGCCGACGCCGCGGATTATGTGGCGAAGCTCGCCAAGGCGCATGTCGTGCTCGACTGGAGCGAGCGCCGCGCGAGCATCGCCGCCGGCCTCCAGAAACAAGCCGCGAAGCGGGGCCTCCAGGTCAAGGACGATCCGGGATTGCTCGACGAGGTCACCGGCCTAGTCGAATACCCGGTGGTGCTGATGGGCACGATCGACGCCGACTTCGTGCGCCCCTTGCCCGACGGCCTGCCGCCCGAAGTGCTGGCGACCGCGATGCGCACGCACCAGAAGTATTTCTCCTGCCTCAACCCCGACGGCACCCCGGCGCCGCGTTTCCTGTTCGTCGCCAACAATGTGACTCCGGACAACGGAAAAACCATCGCTGCCGGCAACGAGCGCGTCTTGCGCGCCCGCCTCTCCGACGCCCGCTTTTTCTGGGATCAGGACCGTAAGATGCGCCTCGAAGACCGCGTCGAGGCGCTGAAGCAGCGCGTCTACCACGAAAAGCTCGGGAGCAGCGTGTTCGACAAGGTCGTGCGCATGGAGAAGTTGGCGGAGTTTATGGCGCCAGGAGCTGGTGCCAATGTTGAGCTTGCCTGTCGAGCCGCACATCTCGCCAAGGCTGATTTATCATCGGGTATGGTGGGCGAGTTTCCCGAACTACAAGGGCTCATGGGCCAGTACTATGCACTCGGTGATGACGAAAGTCCTAAAATAGCGAAGGCCATTGCCGAACATTACAAACCGCTTGGTCCAAACGACAGTTGCCCAACGGCTCCTGAGAGTGTGGTGATCGCCTTAGCGGACAAGATCGATGCGCTCAGCTCTTTCTTTGCTATGGGTGAGCGCCCGACTGGCTCTGGCGATCCCTATGCGCTTCGGCGAGCTGCGCAAGGAATCATCCGCATCATCCTTGAAAACAAACTTCGGATATCTCTGACGAACGTGTTATCGCGGGGAGTGGAGGTCTTTATTTCCGCAGCTGGAGATACGCCTATATCGATCTCGCAGACCGTGCAAACCCTTATGTACTTCTTTGGAGATCGATTGAAAGTTCACTTGCGCGAGCAAGGTGTTCGTCACGATCTGATCTCAGCTGTCTTGATGCTACGGGAAGACGATCTGGTCCGCCTGTGCGCACGAGTGGAGGCCCTTAGAGCGTTTCTTGATGCAGACGACGGGGCAAATCTATTGATTGCTTACAGACGCGCGTCGAACATCGTTAGGATCGAGACAGAAAAAGGGGGCTGGGAGCCAGGCGAGATCCTAAGCTTACGCGAGTCGGCCGAACGATATCTTTCCGAGGCTCTCGACGAATATGGCGGACAGGCCAAGAAGTTCGTTGATGACGAGAAGTTCCAAGAGGCCATGGCTGCGCTGGCCAAGCTTCGCCGGCCTGTCGATGAATTTTTTGAACACGTGACCGTTAACGTTGACGACCGACAATTGCGGGAAAACCGGCTGAGGTTGCTCTCGCGCATTCCAGCGACGATGAAACAGATCGCCGATTTCTCCCAGATCGAAGGATAGGCCCTTGCGATGACCAAATGGGTCTACGGCTTTGGCGGCGGCGCGGCCGAAGGGCGGGCCGGCATGACGAATTTGCTCGGCGGCAAGGGCGCCAATCTCGCCGAGATGTCGAGCCTTGGCCTGCCGGTGCCGCCCGGCTTTACGATCACCACCGAGGTCTGCACCCACTACTACAAAGAGAACCACAGCTACCCGAAGGAGCTTGAGGCCGAGGTCGCCGCCGCGCTGGCCGCGGTCGAGAAGACGATCGGCGCCAAGTTGGGCGACCCGAAGAACCCGCTGCTCGTCTCGGTGCGCTCGGGGGCGCGCGCCTCGATGCCGGGGATGATGGATACCGTCCTCAACCTCGGCCTTAACGACGAGACGGTCGCGGGACTCGTCAAGATCAGCGGTGATCCGCGGTTCGCGTGGGACAGCTACCGCCGATTTTTGCAGATGTACGGCGAGGTCGTGCTGGACATCGACCATCACCATTTCGAGGCGCTGCTCGACGACACCAAGAACGACATCGGCGCCTCGCTCGACACCGAGCTCTCGGCCGAGGATTGGCGGACCATCGCCGCCGGCTTCAAGGACATCGTCGCGCAGGAAACCGGCAAGCCGTTCCCGCAGGACGTCGGCGCCCAGCTGTGGGGCGCGATCGGCGCGGTGTTCGGCAGCTGGATGAACCAGCGCGCGGTGACCTATCGCCGGCTCAACAACATCCCGGAAAGCTGGGGCACCGCGGTCAGCGTGCAGGCGATGGTGTTTGGCAATCGCGGCGACGATTGCGCGACCGGGGTCGCGTTTACCCGCAACCCCTCGACCGGCGCCAACGAGTTTTACGGCGAGTTCCTGGTCAACGCGCAGGGCGAGGATGTCGTCGCCGGTATCCGCACGCCGCAATCGCTGACCATCGCCGGCAGGAAGGCCAACACCTCGAAGCTGCCGGCGATGGAAGAGGCGATGCCCAAGGTGTTCGCCGAGCTGCTCGATGTGCGGAAGAAGCTTGAAGACCGCTATCGCGACATGCAGGACATCGAGTTCACCGTCGAGCGCGGGCGGTTGTGGATGCTGCAGACCCGTACCGGCAAGCGCACCGCGCAGGCGGCGCTGACGATCGCGGTGTCGCTGGTCGAGGAAGGCGTCATCGACCGCGCCGAGGCGATCCGTCGGATCGAACCCAATTCGCTCGATCAGTTGCTGCACCCGATGCTCGACCCCGCGGCCAAGGTCAATGTTCTGGCGCGCGGGCTGCCAGCCTCGCCCGGTGCGGCATCGGGAAAGATCGTGTTCTCCGCTGAGGAAGCCGAGAGCTGCGCCAGCCGCGGCGAGGCGGTGATCCTGGTGCGCGTCGAGACCAGCCCGGAGGACATCCACGGCATGCACGCGGCCCGCGGCATCCTGACCGCGCGTGGCGGGATGACCAGCCACGCGGCGGTCGTCGCGCGCGGCATGGGGCGGCCCTGCGTCGCCGGCGCCGGCGATATCCGGATCGACTACGCCGCCGGCACGATGACCGTCCGCAACGTGCTGCTGCGCGCCGGCGATCTGATCACATTGAACGGCTCGACCGGCGAGATCATCCAGGGCGAGGTGCCGACGATCGAGCCAACGCTTTCCGGTGATTTCCAGACCTTGATGGGCTGGGCCGACGAGTTGCGCTCGCTGCGCGTGCGCGCCAACGCCGAGACCGTGATCGACGCGCGCGCGGCGCGCAATTTCGGCGCCGAGGGGATCGGCCTGTCGCGCACCGAGCATATGTTCTTTGAGGCGGACCGCATCGGCGCGATCCGCGAGATGATCATGGCCGATGAGGAGCGCGGCCGCCGCACCGCGCTGGCCAAGCTGCTGCCGATGCAGCGCGCCGATTTCGCGGAGATCTTCAAGATCATGGCCGGGTTGCCGGTGACGATCCGCCTGCTCGACCCGCCGCTCCACGAATTCCTGCCGAAGACCGATCCCGAATTCGAGGAGATGGCGAAGCTGACCGGCAAGACCGTCGGCGAGGTGCGGCACCGCACCCATACGCTCTACGAGACCAACCCGATGCTCGGCCATCGCGGCTGCCGGCTCGGCATCACCTTTCCCGAGATCTACGAGATGCAGGCGGTCGCGATCTTTGAGGCGGCGATCGCCGCGATGCGCGACGGCGGTGCGGCGGTCGAGCCCGAGATCATGGTGCCGCTGATCGCGACGAAGCGCGAGCTCGATATCCTCAAGGACCTAGTCGATCGTGTCGGCAAGGAGATCATGAGCCGCGAAGGGGTCACCGTGCCGTATTCGGTCGGCACGATGATCGAATTGCCGCGCGCCGCACTGCTCGCCGGCGAGATCGCCGAGAGCGCGGCGTTCTTCAGCTTCGGCACCAACGATTTGACGCAGACCGTCTACGGGTTGTCGCGCGACGACGCGGCGAGCTTTATCGGCATCTATCAGCGGCTCGGGATTTTCCACGACGACCCGTTCGTATCGATCGACACTGAAGGGGTCGGCGAGCTGATCAAGATCGCCGTTGAGCGCGGCCGCAAGACAAGGCCCGAACTGAAGCTCGGGATTTGCGGCGAGCATGGCGGCGACCCGGCCTCGATCCGCTTCTGCCGTGAGGCGGGGCTCGATTACGTCTCGTGCTCGCCGTACCGGGTGCCGATCGCCCGCCTCGCCGCCGCGCAGGCGGAGTTGGCCAGCGAGGAGATTGCGGGCACCGCCTAATGCCGCCTTTGTGAAATTGCTCACCATGAGTATGATTTTCGCAATCATAATTTCGCGAAAATTATATGCCGTGTCGCGGCTTCAAGACGCCTGCGGAAAAATATTTGCGCGGGGCTGTCGCGGCTATTCGGGCAAGCGCATCCAATCGGGCGTCGTCGGGGTAATCGCGGCAGGCCCGGCGATAAGCTTGCCATCATGCGACACCGCTTCCAGCCGGAGCAGCGCCAGGCCGATGCCGTCGCTGCTCGATCGCATTTCGCCGACTTCGTGGCCATCCACTGTGATGATGGCGCCGGGCTGGGCCGCCGGGCCGTCGATCCGCACCGGGAAGAGGCGCTTCTTGATCAGGCCGCGATATTTGGTGCGCGCGGTCAGCTCCTGGCCGATATAGCAACCCTTCTGCCAATCGACGCCGTTGAGTTCGTCGAACCCCGATTCGAGCAGAATCGACTTGTCGAGCACCAGGTCGCGGCTGCCATCGGGAACCCCGAGCGACAAGCGCAGCCGATCGTATTCGGTGAAACCGGTCTCGACCGCGCCTGATTCGGTCAGCACCCGGCGGATGGTTTCTCGCGGCAGGATCGCCCGCGCGCCCAGCGCGGCGAGCCGTGGATCGACCAGCGCGGCTCCATCACCAAGCGCTCGCGCCGCTCCGGGGTCGTCGGGTAGGCCGAGCGCCGGACCGCCAAACATTGCGGCCACCGCAAGATCGGGCCGGTCGTCGAGCGTCACCTTGGCGCGCAACCGGTATAGTGACAGCCGGCGCTTCAAATCGGCCAGACGCGCGGCCTCGGCATCGAGCCAGATCGCCTCGCCGTGTTCGACCATGATGAAATCGTGGAGGTATTTGCCCTGCGCGGTCAGCAAGGCGGCGTAGACCGCGCGCTCCGCGCTGACCCGCGCGGTGTCGTTCGACACCAGCCCCTGCAGAAAGCTCGCCCGATCGGGACCGGATATGGCGAGGACGCCGCGGTCTTGCAACACCGTGAACCGGCACTCGGTCATCGTGCAATCTCGGCGAAACGCTGATCTCCGCTAGAGTTAGAGGTCGGTCGCTTGCTTGGCAAGGCGGCGGGGGCGGGATATAGGGGCGGCATGGACATCCTGTTCGTCACCGCGACCCGCATCGGCGACGCCGTGCTGTCGACCGGCCTGCTCGCGTATCTGATCGAGCGCTATCCGCAGGCCCGGCCGACGATCGCCGCGGGGCCGGTCGCCGCGCCGCTGTTTGAGGCGGTGCCCGGGCTGGACCGGCTGATCATCGTCGAGAAGCGACGCTTCGCGGCGCATTGGCTCGCGCTATACCGCGCCATCGCCGCGCGGCGATGGGACATCGTCGTCGATTTACGCGGCTCGGCGCTGCCGTGGATGCTGCGCGCCGGCGAGCGTCGGGCGATGGGCAAGGGCGATGAGACCGAGCATCGCGTGCGCCAATTGGCCCGCCTGTTCGATCTCGATCCGCCGCCGAGCCCGCGCTTGTGGCTGGCGCCGGCGCATGTGCGCGCCGCGGAGGCGCTGCTGCCGCCGGGTCCGCCGGTGCTGGCGGTCGGCCCGGCGGCGAATTGGCGCGGCAAGCAATGGCGGGCGGAACGCTTCGCGGCGCTGGCGCAGCGCCTGACCGCGCCGGACGGGTTGTTGCCCGGCGCGCGAGTCGCGGTCCTCGCCGCGGCGCACGAGCGCGCGCAGGCCAAGCCGCTGCTGGCGGCGATCCCCGCTGGCCGGCTGATCGATCTGATCGGACGGACCGATCTGCTGACCGCCGGAGCGGTGCTGCAACGCTCGGCGCTGTTCATCGGCAACGATACCGGCCTGATGCACATCGCCGCCGCGTCCGGGGTGGCGACATTGGGCTTGTTCGGTCCGAGCCCGATCGCGCAATACGCGCCGTGGGGGCCGAACACCACGGTGGCACGCACCGATATCCCGGCCGAGGAGATGTATCGCGTCGGCTTCGACCATCGCACCACCGACACGCTGATGGACAGCCTGTCGATCGAAGCCGCCGAGGTGGAAGCGCGACTCCTATGGTCTCGGGTCGCGAGCAAAGCGGCGTGAACGAACCGCTTCTGTCCGCCGTGGTCGTTGCGCATGACGAGGAGACGCAGCTCGCCGATTGCCTGGCGACCCTGTCATTTGCCGACGAACTGGTCGTCGTGCTCGACCGCTGCCACGATCGGTCGAAGGAGATCGCCCAAGGTTTCACCTCGCATATCATTGAAGGCGCCTGGGAGCGGGAAGGGCCGCGGCGCCATGCCGGCATCGATGCCTGCCGCGGCCAGTGGATTGTCGAAATCGACGCCGACGAACGGGTGCCGCCAGAGCTGGCCGTCGAAATCGGACAGGTCGTCGAGCGTTCGGGTGCCGACTGGCACCTGATCCCGGTCGACAATTATATCGGCGAGCGGCTGGTGCGTTGGGGTTGGGGCGCGTCGTTTGGCAAAGGCGCCTATGCAGGGCTGTACCGCAACGGCGCGAAGCGCTGGGGCGACCAACGCGTGCATCCCGCGGTGACGCTCTCGGGCGTGCAGGGGTCGAGGCTCGAGGCGCGCCTCGTCCACCATGTCGACCGCAACATCTCGGACATGCTGGCGCGGCTCGACCGTTATTCGAGCGCCCGCGCCCAAGACTTGCGGGACAGCGGCGACATCGGCAGCTATGCGCGCAACCTGCGCCGCATCCCGACCCGGTTCTGGAAATGCTATGTGAGCCGCAAGGGCTACCGCGAGGGGCCGTACGGGTTGCTGATCGCGCTGTGCGCCGGGCTCTACCCGATCCTTTCCTACCTCAAGGCGCGCCTGGAACAGGAGTGATGGCGAGCGTGGTGATGGCTGATGACGGCATTGCCTTCGACGGGGCGATGGCCGAAGCGGGGCCGCTCGGCGGCGCCGAGACGGCCTTTGTCGCGCTCGCCGAAGCGCTTGCTGCGCGCGGCCATCAGGTCGAAGCGCGCAGCAATTGCGCGGCGCCGCTGCGACATAAGGATGTCGACTGGGCGCCCCTGGTGGATGGCGCGCCAGAGCGATGCGACCTCTATATCGGCAATCGCGGCCACCGCGTGATCGGCCTGTCGCGGCCCGGCCGGCGCCTATTCTGGCTGCACAATCCGGCGCAATATCTGCGCAAGCCGCGTTTCGCGGCGCGGATTGCCTGGTACCGCCCGACCTTGATCACGACTGGCGCCTACCACGCCAGCACAATCCCCCACTGGCTGATCGACGGCGGCCGCGAGATCATTCCGTATGGCATGCTCGAGCGGTTTCGCAATGCCGAGAGGCGCGACCCGCCGCCGCCGCGCGCGATCTTCACCTCGAACCCGTTGCGCGGCCTCGATTGGCTCCTGGAGTTATGGGTGGCGCGGATCAGACCGGCGGTGCCGCAGGCGGAGTTGCACATTTATGCCGGATCCGCGGTTTATGGCGGGTCCGGGGCGAAATACGCCGCGCAGATGGAGGCCGTGCTCGCGCGCGCCGAAGCGCTGCGGGAAGACGGGGTGAGGCGGCATACGCCGGTTGGGCGCGAGGCGCTGGTCGAGGTGCTGCTGGGGGCGCGGGCGATGCTTTATCGCGGCGATTTGGGGGAAACCTTCTGTCTGGCGCTCGCGGAGGCGCAGGCGCTCGGCGTGCCGGCGATCGTCACGCCGCTGGGCTCGGTCGGCGAGCGCGTCGCCGACGGCAAAAGCGGCCGCGTCGCCGGAAGCGATGACCAATTCGTCGAGGCGGCGATCGCCGTGCTGCGCGACGATGCGTTGTGGCGGCGGTGGCATGAGGGCGCGTTGACGACCCAGCGGGGTCTCGGTTGGGACGAGGTCGCCGCGCGTTATGAAGCGCTGATATAACCCGGCGATGCGTATCGTGAACGCGATGTTCGGCCGCGGGCGCGGCGGGCTCGAACAGGTCTTCCTCGATTACTGCGAGGCGCTGCTGGCCGGTGGACATGAGGTGGTGGCCCTGATCCATCCCGACGCGGCGATCAGGCCGGCGCTTGAGCGGCAGCGCGTCGCGTTTCATGCGATCGGCAACCGGAACGCCTGGGATCCCGTGGCAACGCTACGGCTGCGCTCCTGGCTAAAATATACGGCGCCGGACGCGACGCTGGCGCACGGCAACCGGGCGATAAGCCTTTTGAAACTCGCCGGGGCTACGCCGCTGATCGGGGTCGCGGCAAACTACACGGTGAAGGGTGGGGGGCTCGACGCGGTCCTCTGTCCGACGCAAGACCTGACGCGTCATTGCCGCGCGCGCGGTTTCGCGAACGGTTATATCAGCGTCGTGCCGCATGCGGTCTCGGCGCCATCACACCCGCCGCCGCGCGACTGGCACGACCCGCCGGTGATCGGGGCGATGGGTCGCTTTGTCGAGAAAAAGGGTTTCCACGTGCTGATCGAGGCACTGCAACACCTACATGAAACCGGAGTGCCGTTCCGTGCGATCATCGCCGGCGCCGGCGAGGAAGCGGCGGCGTTGCAGCGCCTGACGCAGGAGCGGGGGCTGGATACGGTCGTAACGTTTCCGGGTTGGCAGGACGACACGGTCCGTTTTTTCGGCGCGATCGACCTGTTCTGCCTGCCGTCGCTGCACGAGCCGTTTGGCATCGTCGTGCTCGAAGCGATGGCGCAGGCCTTGCCGGTGATCGCGACCGACAGCGAGGGCCCTTTGGAGATACTTCACGACAGCGAGGACGGGATGATCGTGCCCAAAGGCGATCCGGCCGCGCTCGCCGCGACGATCGAGCGGATGCTGGGCGACCACCAGGCTGCGCGCGCTTTGGGGCGCAAGGCCTACGCCACGGTGCGCGAGAGATACAGCATGTCGCGCCTCAGCACGCTGCTAGATCAGGCCATCCGCGCGGTCGCGGGTTAGATCAGCCGCCAGCGCAGGGTTTCGCCGGCGCGAAACGGCGCGACGGCGAGATCGCCGTCACCGATAGGCCCGGGTACCGTCGAGACTTCGCGGCGTAGCGTGACGCGCGCCTCATTGGCCGACAGCCGATAGAACGCCGGGCCGTTGAGCGAGGCGAACGCCTCGAACCGGTCCAGCGCGCCTTCTTCTTCGAACACTTCCGCGTAAAGTTCGAGCGCGCAGGCGGCGGTGAAGATGCCGGCGCAGCCGCAGGCGGTCTCCTTAGTCGGGATCGCATGCGGCGCGCTGTCGGTACCGAGGAAGAAACACGCCCTGCCCAAGGTCGCGGCGCGGCGCAGCGCCAAGCGATGCTTCTCGCGCTTGGCGATCGGCAGGCAGTAGAGATGCGGGCGGATGCCTCCCTGGAAGATCGCATTGCGGTTGATGATCAGGTGATGCGCGGTGATCGTCGCGGCGAGGTTGGGCCCGCCATGCTCGACGTAGTCGACCGCCTCCGTCGTCGTGATGTGCTCGATGACGACGCGCAATTCGGGCAGCCGGCCGCGCAGCGGGTCGAGGGTTTGCTCGATGAACACCGCCTCGCGGTCGAAGACGTCGACTTGCGGGTCGGTCGCCTCGCCATGGACGAGCAACGGCATGCCGATCGCCGCCATGCGCTCCAGCACCGGCATGACCCGGTCGATCGAGGTCACGCCGTGCGCCGAGTTGGTCGTCGCATGCGCCGGGTAAAGCTTGACCGCGGTGAACGCACCCTGTCGGTGGCCGCGCGCAATCTCATCGGCGTCGCTCGCATCGGTCAGATAGGTGGTCATAAGCGGTGTGAAATCAGCGCCCGGCGGCAGAGCGGCGAGGATGCGGTCGCGATAGGCGAGCGCGGCGGCGATCGTGGCCACCGGCGGCGCCAGGTTCGGCATCACGACCGCGCGGGCAAACTGCCGCGCGGTATGCGGCAGCACTGCCGCCATCATCGCGCCGTCGCGCAGATGGACGTGCCAGTCGTCGGGGCGGCGGATCGTGATCGTGCCCGTCATGCGCGCGGCTCGTTGAATTCCCATATGAGGCCTATGGAACAAGATAGAGCGCGGCGTCTCCTGTTGCTACGATCCGCGCGGGCAGAATGGAGGTCCTTATATGACCGGGTGCATCGTCGGCTGGGCGCACAGCAAATTCGGACGGCATGACGACCGCGATGTCGAATCGCTGATCGTCGAAGTGGCGCAAGGGGCCCTCGCCGACGCTGGGGTCTCAGGCGCCGATATCGACGCGGTTTTTCTCGGCACGATGAATGGCGGATTTGTGAAGCAGGAGTTTCCGGCCTCGCTGGTGTTCCAGGCCGACCCAGACTTGCGTTTCAAGCCGGCGACCCGGGTCGAGAATGCCTGCGCCACCGGCTCGGCGGCGATTCACATGGGGCTCAACACGATCGCAGCGGGCAAGGGCCGGCTGATCCTGGTCGTCGGGGTCGAGAAGATGACCGAGCGGAGCGGCGCGGAGATCAACGATCTGCTGCTGCGCGCCTGCTACCGCAAGGAGGAGGACCAGATCGAGGGCGGGTTCGCCGGTATTTTCGGCCAGATCGCGCAGGGTTATTTTCAGCGCTACGGCGACCAGTCCGACGCGCTCGCCCGGATCGCCGCGAAAAACCACAAGAACGGCGTCGCGAATCCGCTGGCGCAGATGCGCCGCGATCTCGGCTATGAGTTCTGCCGCACGATCTCGGACAAGAACCCGCTGGTCGCGGGCCCGTTGAAACGCACCGATTGCTCGCTGGTGTCGGATGGCGCCGCGGCGGTCGTGCTCGCCGATATGCAAACTGCGCTCTCGATGAAAAAGGCGGTCGCGTTCCGCGCCGCCGAGCAGGTCAATGACTTCCTGCCGATCAGCAGACGCGACATCCTGGCTTTCGAAGGCCCGGCGCTGGCGTGGAAAAAGGCGCTCGCGGCGGCGCGACTCGGGCTCTTCGACCTCGACCTGGTCGAGACCCATGACTGTTTCACCATCGCCGAGCTGATCGAATACGAGGCGATGGGGCTGACCGCGCCGGGTGAGGGTTCATGCGCGATCCTCGAAGGCTGGACCGAGAAGGACGGCCGGCTGCCGATCAATCCGTCGGGCGGGCTCAAGTCGAAGGGCCACCCGGTCGGCGCGACCGGCGTGTCGATGCATGTGCTGGTCTCGATGCAGGTGACGGGCGCGGCGGGGGAGATGCAGATCCCCGGCGCCTCGCTCGCCGGCGTGATGAACATGGGCGGCGCCGCGGTCGCCAATTTCGTCAGCATCCTCGAACCGTTGCGCAGCTGATGGCCGCATTCCGTGCCCTCGTCCTTCAGGAGGAGGGCGGCAAGGTCACGTCGCGCCTCGAGGAGGTCGATGACTTCCGCCTGCCCGACGGCGAGGTGACCGTCGCGGTCGAGTATTCGACGCTCAACTACAAGGACGGGATGATCCTGCAGGGGATCGGCCGCTTGGTGCGCGCCTATCCGCATGTGCCGGGGGTCGATTTCGCCGGCACCGTCGAGCGCTCGGATTCGCCGGAATTCAATCCCGGCGACAAGGTCGTGCTGACCGGCTGGCGGGTCGGCGAGACGCAGTGGGGCGGCTATGCCGAACGCGCGCGGGTCAAGGCCGCGCATCTGGTGCATTTGCCGCAGGGTTTGACCACGCGCCAGGCGATGGCGATCGGAACGGCCGGGTTCACCGCGATGCTGGCGGTGATCGCGCTCGAAAAGCACGGGCTGGAAAAAACCGGCGAGGTGCTGGTCACCGGTGCGGCGGGCGGGGTCGGTGGCGTCGCGATCGCGCTGCTGGCGAGGCTCGGGCACAAGCCGGTCGCCTCGACCGGGAGGGCCGAGTTGAAGCCCTATCTCGAAGGGCTGGGCGCCGCCGAGGTAATCGACCGCGCCGCCCTTGCCACGGCGCCGACCCGGCCGCTCGACCGCGAGCGCTGGGACGGGGCGATAGACGCCGTTGGTGGCGCGACCCTGGCGACGATTCTCACCCAACTCAAGTACCGAGCCAGTGTCGCCGCGTGCGGGCTGGCGGGCGGCAGCGATCTGCCGGCCACCGTGCTTCCGTTCCTGCTGCGCGGGGTGAACCTGCTCGGCATCGACTCAGTCATGTGCCCGAAATGGCCGCGCTTCGATGCGTGGCAGCGCCTCGCGCGCGACCTGCCGCTCGACAAGCTCGATGCGATGACCGAGGAGGTGCCGCTCGCTCAGGTCGCCGAGCTTGCGCCACGCATTCTGTCGGGCGCGGTACGCGGCCGCACGGTTATCAAAATCGGCGGCTGACCGACGATTTCCGCCGGTTCCGTTGGCATCGGATTTGCCCTAGTCTTTCGGCAGACATTTGGATGAGGAATACCCATGGCACTGGTTCTGACCAAAGACGAGCCGACGATCACTGCCGCCGAATGGCAGGCGCGGGTCGATCTCGCCGCGGCGCACCGGCTGGCGGTGACGCACGGGTTCAGCGAAGGCATCTTCAACCACCTGACCCTGTCGGTGCCGGGTAAGAGCGACCGCTATTACCAGATCCCGTTCGGGCTGCATTGGTCGGAGGTCAACGCCAGCTGCTTCATGGAAGTCGGCTGGGATGGGCAAGTGCTGGCCGGCGAAGGCGAGGTCGAGCAATCGGCCTATTGCATCCACGCGCCGATCCATCGCCTGGTGCCGGAACATGCCTGCGTGCTGCACACGCATCAGCCATATGCGAGCGCGCTGGCCCGGCTCGAGGAGCAGGAAATCCTGGCGATCGGCCAGACCGAGATCGGCTTCCTCGACAAGATCGCCTATGGCGACACCTATACCGGCCCGGCGCTCGATCCCTCCGAGGGCGAGCGGCTTGCCGGCATCATCGGCCCGGACAAGAAGGTGCTGTTCATGGCCAATCACGGCGTCGCCGTGTGTGGCGGCAGCGTCGCCGAGGCCTACGACTTGCTCTACTACCTCGAGCGCGCTGCGCAGGTGCAGCTCTACGCGATGTGGACCGGGCGCAAGCTGCGTCAGGTCAAGCCGGAAGTCGTCAGCCATACGCTCGCGCAGTACCAGCAGGTCTGGCCGAACTATGGCAACAAGCCGAGCTATCAGCACCATTTCAACGCGTTGAAGCGGATTTTGGACCGCACGGAGCCGGATTACGCGGACTAATCACCGAACAGGGAGGAACCGATGAACGATGTCAGCCCCGTGCGCAAGCTCGCGCCCATCACCCAGCCAATCAGCCCCGCCAAGTTCGCCCACTTCGTGTTGCGCACGGGACAGCTCGACAAAATGGCCGAATGGTACAAGACCCTGCTCAACGCGCGGATCGTGTTCCGCAACGACATGCTGTGTTTCCTCAGCTATGACGACGAGCACCATCGCCTCGCGCTGATCAACATCCCCGGCTCGGGCGTGCGCGACCCGGACTCAACCGGCACCGACCACGTTGCCTACAGCTACAACGATCTTGGCGAGCTGCTGTCGACCTATCGCCGGCTCAAGGCCGCCGGCATCCTGCCGCATTGGCCGATCAACCACGGGGTCACGACGTCGATGTATTACCGCGATCCAGACAACAACCGGGTCGAACTGCAGATCGACAACTTCAAGACGGCAAAGGAACTCGACGGATATTTCCATGGCCAGGCCTTTGCCGAGAACCCGGTTGGTGTGACGTACGACCCCGAGGAGTTGTGCCGGCGCTACGAGGCCGGCGAGCCGATGGCCTCGCTGCTCAAGATCCCGCCGATGCCGGAGGGCAAGACCCCCTGGGACATGCTGTCGAGCCATTAGGCGCTGGCATGATCACGATCGATTTGAGCGGTAAGACCGCGCTCGTTACCGGCGCCGCGTCGGGCATCGGCCTCGCGACTGTCGAGATGTTCGCCAAAGCCGGCGCGACCGTCGCGCTCAATCACCTGCCCGACGACCCGCGTGGGGTCGAGCAGATCGAGCGGCTGAAATCATTGGGGCACAAGATCATCGCCGCGCCGGGCAATGTCGCGACGCCGATCGAGGCCGAGACGATGGTCGGCCGCGCGATCGACGCGCTCGGCCGGCTCGATTATCTGTTCAATAATGCGGGTACCCCGGCAACCCCGGCGCCGATCCCGTTCCCTGAGCTCGATCGGCTGACCGAAGGGTTCTGGCAGGCCATCCTCAACACCAATCTGATCGGACCGTTTCGCTGTGCCCATGCCGCGGTGCCTGCACTGCGCGCGGCGAAAGGCGCGATCTGCAGCACCGCCTCGATCGCCGGCGTGCAGGGCAGCGGCAGCTCGATCCCCTATGCGGCGAGCAAAGCCGGGGTCATCAACCTGACCCGCAGCCTCGCCCGCGCTCTGGCGCCGGACATCCGGGTCAACGCGGTCGCGCCGGGTTTTGTCGACAGCCCGTGGAACAAGGATTGGCCGGAAGACCGCAAGGTCGCCTCGGTCGAGCGCACGCCGCTGAAGCGCGCTTGCCTGCCGCAGGACATCGCCGAGACGGTGTTTTTTCTGTGCGCCGGCAACTCGATGATCACCGGACAGACGATCATCGTCGACGGCGGGCTGACGCTTTAAAAAAATCGGGAGGAAGCGATGGCCGAAACGATGAACGGCGCCGATTGGCTGGCGCGCGCGCTGGCCGGTACCGGCATGAGTCATGTCTTTTTCGTCGAGTCGACCATGCGCCGCACCCTGCTGGCATTGGGCGATCTCGGCGTGAAGCCGATCCTCGCGCATTCGGAGAAGGCGGCGGCTTATATGGCCGACGGTTACGCGCGCGTCGCGATGCGTCCCGGCATCTGCATGGCGCAATCGGTCGGCGCCGCCAACCTCGCCTCGGGCTTGCAGGATTCCTATCTCGGCCACAGCCCGGTCATTGCGCTGACCGGGCGCAAGGAGCCGTCATTCCAGCACCGCAATTCGTATCAAGAAATCGCGCACGCGCCGCTCTTCGCCGCGGTGACCAAGTTCTCGACCCCGGTCGATTCGACCGGCGAATTGCCGCGCCTGCTGCGTCACGCCTGGCGCTCGGCGCTGGCCGACCCGGTGCGGCCGACTCATCTCGATTTCTGCGGTTTGCAGGGCGACGTCATCGAACTCGGTCAGACCGATGCCTCGGTTGAGATCGAGACCGAGCCGCGCCCGATCCCGGTGCACCGGCCGGTTGGCGATCAACACGATATCGAGAACGCGGCAAAAATCCTCTCCGGCGCCAAGCGGCTGGCGATCGTCGCCGGCGACGGTGCCGCAGCCTCGGGGGCCGGCCCCGAAATCCTCGCGCTCGCCGAGGCGCTGGCAGCGCCGGTCGCGACGACGCTCGGCGCACGCGGCATCATCCCGACCCGGCATCGCCTGTCGGCCGGGGTCGCCGGCAGCTATTCGGCGCCGCCTGCCAACCGCATCGTGCACAGCGCCGACATGGTGCTGTTCATCGGGTGCGATACCGGCGACCAGGTGACGCTCAATTGGACGATCCCATCGATCGCGACAAAGATCGTCCAGATCGATGCCGATCCGACCGAACTCGGCCGCTCCTATCCGAACACCACCGGGCTTGTCGGCGACCCGAAGGCCACCGTGGCGCGGCTTGTCGAGGCGGTCGGCCGGCCGAACCGCGACGGCGGCTTTGCCGATGAAGCGGCGCGGATCGTCGCCGATTGGCGTGAGAGCATGACGCCGCTCATCGAGAAGAATACCACGCCGATCGCGGTCGAGCGGCTCTGCGCCGAAATCACCAAGGCGCTGCCCGCCGATGGCGTGCTGGTCGCGGACACCGGCTATTCCGGCATCTGGACCGGCACGATGATCGAGCTGAATGGCGCCGGACAGACCTATCTGCGCGCGGCGGGGTCATTGGGCTGGGCGTTCCCAGCGTCGCTCGGCGCGCAATGCGCGGCCGGCCGCCGGCGGGTCGTGTGTTTCACCGGCGATGGCGGGTTTTATTATCATCTCGCCGAGCTGGAATCGGCGCGGCGCTACCAGATTCCAGCGGTTATCGTCATCAACAACAATTCTGGTTTCGGCCAGAATCTCACCGGAGTACGCCGCATATCGGGCAACCGGCCCGGACGCGGCGAGGAGCTGATCCGCTTTGGCCCGACCGATTTCACCAAGGTCGCGGCCAGTTTCGGTGTGCGCGGCATTCGCGTCGAGCAACCGGACCGGATTGCGCCGGCGCTTGCCGAGGCGCTGGCCGCCAACGAGCCGGTCGTCGTCGACGTCGTGACCGACCTCGAGCCGCGCGCGCCAGAGGCTTGGTCGCCGCCGCGTTGATCAGCGCGCGGCGCTGATCCGTTCGTCTGGCACGCCGCCCTGGTGCTGGCGAAAGCGCGGCACCGCTTCCGCCGGCGCTGTGTTGGCGGCGAGGTAGATCGCCTTGTTGGTCTCGACATCGTAGCGTTGGCGCTCGCGCCGCGCCGCATATTGCCGGCGTACGGCGATCCGCTCGGCTAATTCGAGATGATTGCCGATGTCGAAGAACTCGACCGTATCCGGGTGATAGGCGGCGAATTCGAGAAAGGCGTGAGTGCGCGACGCGAGCACGCGGCAACCAAGCTCGACCGCCTGCGAAATCGGCCCCGAGGCCGATTGGCCGACTTCGAGATAGGGAAAAACGACGGCGTCGCAGACCGCCATGCCCGTGAAGAATTCGGCGTCGTCGAGCGCTCCCATGAAATGCGGTATTATGGCGCAAATCCCTATGAGTCGTCGCGCCCCATTGATCCCTTAACCTCTAAAATCCTGTAAAGTACAGGCTTGCCATCTATTTCAGTTACATCGACA